>Ga0116181_1002892_pt1 | contig 13686 bp, 12 predicted proteins | sample AD_UKC075_MetaG_FD_89752 | JGI IMG/M metagenome (GOLD analysis project Ga0116181, IMG submission 89752) | Active sludge microbial communities of municipal wastewater-treating anaerobic digesters from USA - AD_UKC075_MetaG | ecosystem: Engineered > Bioreactor > Anaerobic > Digestate | place: USA...
TACATTATTCAACAGACATTGGCAATGCCTATTTGCAATATATGGCAATGCTTGACATAGAGATTTCGTAACGAACAGCATACTTTTTGTGACTATTTTCAACCTTGCAAAAAATTGCTCTTAGTGCCTACAGTGATGCCGTTTGTTACGTCTTTGTTATCATAAGCTTTTGGGGTCAGGAAATCATGCTGGGACGAACAGACAAATATATACAAAAAAGGTGGTTCTTGCTTGATGTTTTGTTGAGGTTTTTGCCAATTTTCTCCTACTTTTTCAAGCCCTGAAGACCGGATAAGAACAAGTTATTCTCATAGGAGTAGGTTAGGCTTTTCGCTTTTTGGTGGTTTCGGATGGCGATGGTCAGTAGTTGATCCAAAAGCTCAGTATAGCTAATTCCTTTAGGCTCCCAGAGGTAGAAAGCGAGGGACCCCGGAATGGTGTTCAGTTCGTTTAAGTAAATCTGGTTGGTGTCCTTGTCGATAATATAGTCAATCCGGATCACGCCCTTGCATCCCAGCAAATTAAAGACAATCCTGGAAAGCTCCCGGATGGTTTCGGCTTGTTCCTCGGGTATATCCGCAGGGATCTTCCGTTGGGCTCCGGACATCCCTTTCGTATTGCTGTTGCTGTATTTATCATCAAAGGAGAGGATTTCCTTGGTGCTTACCGGTTCTTCGCATACCGAAGCCTCGGCGTTCTCGCTGTCCCCCAGCACCGAACAGTTCACCTCCTGCATGTTCTCGACCAGTTTTTCCACGATGATTTTCTCCGCCATGGAACGGGCCAACTCCACCCCGTCTTTCAACTCCTGCCGGTTATGAACGATGCTAATCCCGATACTGGAGCCGCCGGTGGCCGGTTTGACAATGAGCGGGTAGCCGATCTGGTTTTCCATTTCCTCGATCAGCCTTTCCTCATCCGTCAGCCAATCGTGGCCGTAAAAGCTGTACCAGTCAATCACCGGAATCCCGGCGCTGCGCAAAACATATTTCGTAATAACTTTATCCATGCCGATGGCGGAAGGCAAAACGCCGCATTCCGCATAGGGGATATCCAATACCTCAAAAAAGCCCTGGAAGCCCCCGTTTTCCCCGAGATGGCCGTGCATGACCGGCAAAATCACATCAAGGTAGTTCAGGGGTTTTTTGAAGAGCCCAAAGGGATATTTATAGAGCAACACCTTTTCCCGGTCGCGGATGATGGCTACCGGGATCGCTTTCTGCAAAAGAGCGTCCAGATTCTTATACTCGGTAATATCCAGCAGTTCCGGTCCGGTATAAAAGTCGCCCTGTTTGGTGACATAAACCGGAACCACTTCGTATTTATCTTTATTGAGACTATGCGCGGCCTGAATTCCCGAAATAACCGACACTTCGTGCTCAGTTGATTTGCCCCCGAAAAACACCCCTACTTTAATCTTCACTCGCCTCGACCCCCATCTTTTTAGTTTACTCGTCATAGTCATCCGTCAGGTCATTTTCTAGTAATATAATATCACCTTTCCGGCGGATTTTCTCCAGATGTTCAAAGGCCGCAAAGACATCCTTGACGACCGTGTATTTTTCCGGCGGATATTGGGCCTCCGCCAATCCGTCCTGCAATGGCTTGGTGCGCTTTCCTCCTACTAAAATAATGTAGTCGCAAACCTGGGCGGCCTGCCGGGCAAACTCCCTGTTTAACTCGTATTCCCGGCTGCCTAACTCAATCATTCCGGGGGTGACCAGAATCTTTTTGTTACCGCTGATTAACCCTAAGACCTCCAGCGCCATCTGGGTTCCCACCGGATTGGCATTGTACGCATCGTCAATAATCACATAATCCTCTTTCCGCTTGATCTGCAAACGGTGCTCAATGGGGACTATATCCCTGACCCCAGCATAGATGGACTTATAGTCCATACCAAGGGCAAAAGCCAGCGCAATCCCTGCCAAAAGGTTATAAAGATTGTGCTTGCCCAGCAGTTTGGTTTTGAAAGGATATTCCTGTCCGTCTTCCCGGACCACCGTAAATTCCGTGCCTTCTTCCGAATAGCGGATGTCCCGGGCGGATATGTGGGGCAGCTTTTCCCCCTGCCCCAGACCATAGGTCACATAACGCAGGGTGCTGTTTTCAAAACGCTTCATTCCATCGTTGATTAACGGCTCATCCCGATTCAAAACGGCAATTCCATCGGAAGGTAAAGCGCGGATAAGTTCAAACTTGGTCTCCTGCACCCTTTCGATGGTCTTGAAAGTTTCCAGATGCTGTGGCCCAACGGAAGTTAACATCCCGACGGTGGGCCTTACCAACCGGCATATCTCCGCGATATCCCCGGGTTTTTTCGCGCCCATTTCCACAATAAAATAGTCGTGGAGCGGGCTGAGCTGTTCCCGGATCGTCCGCACCACCCCCATGGTGGTATTGAAGCTGGCCGGGGTCATCAACACATTGTATTGCTGGGCCAGGATTTTTTGCACGATATGTTTCGTACTGGTTTTGCCGTAGCTCCCGGTAATCCCGATGACCTTCAGGCGGGGCATACCCTGCAGTTTCCGCCGGGCATCCCGGTAATAGTAGTAGCTGATTCCTTTTTCCACCGGCAGCATTAAAAGATTGCCGCCCAGTACGAGAAGAAAGACCAGCGCCTGCAACAAAGCCAGGGTAAACAGAAAAGCGAGGAACGAAGCCTGGATTTGCCATAAAACCACAAAGATGAAGATGAAAAGTATTGTAGCGGCGGTAAGCAATCTTTTCACCCGCGGGGTATAGACTAACTTTTTTTTGGCTTTCCCCTTTTCCCGCGTAAAAAAGAGAAAAAGCGAAACCACCGCGAAAGCGAAGGCGAAAGTGCCGGTCACCACCTGGTGGGAGGTTCCATGCCAGACCTGCCAGAGAAACAAAACAAAAAGCAGCGCCACCGGGAAGAACTCGACCGGCCGGAAGACCTTGGCCCACTGACGGCCCAGCCAGCCCAAATAGCGGCAGTTAAAATAAGCGTTGAGTTGCAGCATATGCAGATGATAAATTAACTTGGCCAAAAGGAAAGGCAAGCCCGCTAAAAAAGCGGTTAGAAAAAGGATTTTACCGATCACAGCTTTTACCTCCGTTTAGCTTGACATCACTTTTTCATCTCATTCTTAAAGAAACTGTCCACCACCGCCAGGAAATGGGGCAGATTCTCCAAAAAGGCATAATGGCCCGTATTTTTAAAGACCACCAGCCCGGCATCGGGAATCTTTTTTTCCATGATTTTGGCATCCCGCAAGGGCGTTGCCGTGTCATTTTCACCCCAGATCAATAAAGTGGAGGCAGCGATATGCGGTAAATACTCCGTTAAATCTTCATTGACCACCTTCACAAACACTTTTTTCATCTGTTCCGAAGCATTCTGATAATCAGCTGAACCGGCTTTTTTCCGGTATGCCTCGAATTTTTCTTTAAAAAGCGGCCAAAGAAAAGGCAGAGTGACAATACGTTTGATTAATTTGTATGTATATACTTTGCAATAGTAATCCAAACCCCGGCGGGGCTTTATCCCGGCGCTGTCTGTAAGCACAATTTTAGCAAAAGGCATTTTTAAAGCGCCCGCGCAATAAATGGCCACCCTACCTCCAAAGGAATGAGCGATTATAAGGGGGTTTTCTATGCGCAGTTCTTCGAGAAAAGCACAAAAGAGCCGGGCATAGTCCGCTACCCCCCAGTCCTCCGGCGGCTCCTGGCTTTCCCCAAAGCCCGGCCAGTCCAGGGAGTAGGTCCGGAAAAAACGCTCATAATGCCGGTGCACCGGAGCAAAGATTTGCCCGGAACAGCCCCAGCCGTGCAGCAAAATCAAGTCTTTTCCTTCTCCGGAGACATGATAGTTTAGTTTAACCCCGTTAATCGTGATTTGCAAAACGAATAATCCTCCTGTTAGTCATTGCTTTTGCCCTTCTTCATACTAAGATTTTATTGCTTTCTTGGAAAAAATACAACAAAAAGAGGCTTTGCTTTTCGAAAGCCTCTTGATCTTCAATTTCTTTTTCTCCGGTCGTTTTTTGCCTACAGGTCAAAGTAAAGCTCGTATTCCTTCGGATGGGGGATATTGTTTACTTCTCTCGCCTCTTGGCGGATTCTCTTCAGGTGGTCCCTGATGATCCCTTCCGTAAAGACGCCGCCCTTCAAGAGGAATTCATAGTCATTTTCCAAAGCATCGGCCGCTTCCGCCAGGGATTTGGGCAAAGCTTTGATTTTCGCCCGTTCTTCCTCGCTCAGATTGAAAATATTCACGTCATAGGGGCCAAAGCCTTCCTTTACGGGGTCAATCTTATTCTCCACCCCGTCGATGGCCGCCATCAGCAAGGCGGAAAAGGCCAGATAAGGATTACAGGTGGCATCGGAGGGCCGGAATTCATAGCGTTTTTCCATGGGACGGTTGGCGTAACCTGGAATCCTGATGACAGCGCTGCGGTTCGCTGTAGCGTAACAAATGCTGACCGGTGCTTCATAACCCGGAACCAATCGTTTATAGGAATTGGTGCTGGGATTGGTAATGGCAAGTAGGGCCGGCGCGTGCTTTAATATTCCGCCAATTGTATAGAGGGCAATATCACTCAAGCCGGAATAACCATTGGCATCGTAGAATACCGGTTTGTTCCCCTTATACATATTGATGTGGACATGCATCCCGCTGCCTGCCTCACGGTAAAAAGGCTTGGGCATGAAGGTGGCCGTCTTGCCGTGGGCAATGGCCATGTTTTTCACTACATACTTAATCAGCATGGTTCGGTCGGCCATTTCAAAGAGGGTGCCGAAACAGACCTCGATTTCCATCTGGCCGGAAGAACCAACCTCGGGATGGTGATATTTAATCGGCACACCCATTGCTTCGAGCTGCAACACCATTTTCTTTCTTAGCTCAGCGTTCACATCATAAGGAATATCCACATGATAACCCTGTTGATAGGGCACCTTGAAACCTGGATTGGGATAATCAGCATCCTTGCTGTGCCAGTCGGCCTGTTCGGCATCCAGGTAAACACTGATGTTGTTGCGCTCCACCGCATAAGAAACATGGTCGATTAAGTAAAACTCAAATTCCGGTCCGAACCAGGTACGGTCGGCAATCCCGGTACTCTTTAAGTAGTTTTCGGCTTTCTCCGCAATGTAGCGCGGGTCGCCGCCAAAGCGCTCCATTTTGTTGCCGTCAAGCTCATAAATATTGCCAATCACGCTTAAGGTAGGTATTTCACAAAACGGATCCACAAAAGCAAACCGGAAATCGGGCAAAAAGACCATGTCGGACTTCTCCAGGGTAAGAAAGCCATAACTGGAGCCATCAAAGCCAATGCCATCCTCCATAATCTGCTCATCTAACCGTTCCACGGGAATGGTTAGATGATGCCAGCGCCCGGCCAGATTAATCAGTTTAAAATCAATCGCCTTGATTCCTTCGGCACGACAAAATTTTTTACATTCCTGAAGATTAGTAAACAAGATTCCCGCCCCTTTCTCACGAACACTTTATATCCTGTACCAAACAGGACACACCTTCCAATTCCTTGATTTACAAGTGTATTATATTTAATTTTTTTCACCCCCGCAAGAGCGCCTTCTACGGAGTGAAGGCACCCGTGTTATTATAACGCTAAGATCGCTCCAAGCAGTAAAGATGCTCCCCTTCCACAAATTGGGAAAGAGAGCCTCCGCCCGGGTACATTCCAGCACACACTATTCAGTAGCATAATTATCAAAATAGCCCTGGATAAGAACAACGGGGGTACCTTTGTCACCGCTTCCGCTGACCAGGTCACAGAGACTGCCCAGTAAATCCGTCAACCGGCGCGGCGTGGTCCCCAGAGAATTAAGGGAATTAACCCTCTTGCCGTCTTTTTCCCGGATATATTGTTTAATCACTTTTTCCTGCTCTTCCTCACTTAAACCTTTGAGCTCGTTATCCGCCAGATATTTCAGTTTAATCTCATTGGGGATACCTTTTAAACCGGCGGTATGAGCGGGAGAAACCACCGGATCGGCCAATTCCCAAATCTTCCCTACCGGATCTTTAAAGGCCCCGTCCCCGTAAATCATGACCTCCACATGCTTGCCGGTGCGATGCAAAATCTGTTCCTGCACGGCGGTGACAAACTTTTCACCGTCCCGGGGAAAGAGCTTCACTAAAGTTTCACTGGCTTTATTCGAACCTAACAGTCCATACTGACGGTTGTAACCACTCCCGGCGCGGGATTCGGTACAAATATCATCAAGTCCCAGGACGATTTCCGCTCCGGCTTTTTTCAAAAGCTTCTTCGTCCGGGAGCGGGAATGGACGTCCGCTGCCAGAACATCTTTGGTATAATTCAAGATCACCCGGGGATCATTGGCAAGGACGATTTCTAAGGCCGCCCCTTCCTTTTCCACAATATCCCGGTACATCTGCACATAATCAATTCCGGTAAAAGGATGCCTTACCTCCGAACCGAAAAGCTTACGGTAGGTTTTTTCATCAAGCACCCCTTGATAAAAGTCAAAATCCAACTCATCCAGTTTTTCCGGATCCACCAGGTGGTTTCCCACCTCATCGGAAGGAATGCTGAGTTGAAGATAAAGTTTTTCCGCGGCACGCGCAATCCCCCTGAGAATTATCGAAAACCGGTTACGGCTAAGAATGGGAAAAACAATCCCAAACTCCTTCTTGCCGGCAAATTTCTCCCTAATATCATGGGCAATATCATCCAGACTCACGTAGTTTCCCTGGGCTCTTGCCACTGCTGATTCCGTGACGGCAATAATGTCCTTGTCTTTAAGGGTGTATTTTTCATTTTCCGCCGAAAAAAGCACGTTCTGTACTACCAATTTTACTAAGTCGTCGCCGGCTTTGATGATCGGCAACCTGATTCCGCGTACAACAGTCCCAACTGTCCTGACCATTAAGATTCACTCCTTGTCCCGTTAAACTATCGGGGTTACGTTTGATGCTCAGAAAAACTTCCCTTCCAATTTTAACAGATTTTCAAGCAATTCACCAGAAAAATATTATCTAAAAGCGATTTTCAGGCTAATTTTGATATTTAGCTCACAATTCCTGCGTTGTTTTAAAATGGAGCTTCGCCACCTTAGCCAGCGCCTCCTGCCCATGCAGGGCGATGATTTGCCGCGCCGCCTCCTTGACTTTTTCGCTGCAGCCTTTCGGTAAATCCACCCCATACTCCTTAGAAAACTCGGCCATTTTGCGGACAAACATATCCCGGGCCAGGATGGACGCAGCGGCTACCGCCAGGTCCCGTTCCCCCCGGGGAATCTGCACCAGCCGGATTTGCCGGCCTTTCTGCATCAAAGCCCGCAGGATATAGCCTTCTTCGCCAAATTTATCGGCCAGGGCATAGCGGCAGGTGTAATTTGTTTCTTCTTTTTCCTGTTCTTTTTTCGCTTCTATTCGTTCCAACAGGTTTTCGATTACCCGCACATGACCCCAGGCCAGCAGGCGATTGAGATTACCCATCTTCGCATACAACTCGTTATATTTCTCGGGCCTGATGAAAACCAGGTTGTACCTTTCCTGGAACAAGGCCCGCAAGTCTTCGGCCATTTTGGCGATCTTCCGGTCGGAAAGGGTTTTGCTGTCGGCAACCCCCATTTCCTGCAAGATTCCGGCTTCCTCGGGCTGCAAAAAGACCCCGGCCACAACCAAAGGACCAAAATAATCCCCTTTGCCCGATTCATCCGTGCCGATATGAGGTTGGGCATATAAGCGCGTGATGATACCATCCTCAAATGTAGTAGCGTGGTCATCTTTGACCTTATTGCCGTCTGGGGCGGTGGTGCTGTTACCTGATGCAGCAGTCCCCGGCCCTAGTTTTTGCTCCAACAACCGGACGAGAGCTTCCCCTCCTTTTTCCATGACCAGCTTGGACGAAAGCCCTTGATTGTTAAAATATAGAACCAGCGCAAAAGCACCACCCTGATGTTCTCCGCTGAGCTTCAACCCATAGCCCTGATTCACCGAATCTTCTTTAAGGCACTCGATCTCTTCGCTCTGCAGGAGTTCTTTAAGATAGGTGATGGCCGCTTCCCGGGGTTTCATGATCGGATAGACCTTCCTCAATTTAATCTTCCCCCAAAACTTTTCTTAGTCTATGTTGGCAATTATCCTACTGTTGCTTCTTTTGGCAAATACTCCACCGGCATAAGCACTTGGAATGGAATCATCCCAAACCTCCCTGGAACAGCCAAAACAATCAAGCATCTTTTTAAAGCCCGCTTATATTATAGTTCATGTTCGCCACTTGGTAAATAATAGCTTTCCTTAAACAGCATAACAAAAAACCTCCTAAGTAGATTTTGGTTATTTACCTTGTCTACTTAGAAGGTATCATATCACTTTGAGCCTGGCGTTTTTGTTATTACCTGTGCTTTTGCTCGTTTTTCTGTTTTTGCAATACTACTTATCCGTAAAAACGGCCTTCCTTTTTTCCAAAAAGGCGGTCATGCCCTCTTTTTTATCCTCGGTGGCAAAACACAAGCCCACCAATTCGGCTTCGTGAATGCTGCCGGTATTAAGGTCGGTTTCAATCCTTTCCGTAATTTCATCCTCTTTGATTACCTTTCTTCCTGTAAATAGTAGCTCCTGGACATAATTACCTTGACATTTTGGGTACAAAAGGATATATGTTTTATTGTGAACCCTTAACATAACTCATATGAAAAGAGGGGTATTATGGCCGAATATGCTAAAGCGCCTTGTGCGGAAAAAGAAGAAGAAAAATCAATAAAATCGATCGAAAGAGCTATTGAGATAATCTATTTTTTGTCTGAAGGTGAAAGAGGGCTTGTCGAGATAGCTAACCATTTTCAATTAAGTAAAGCAACCGCTCATCGACTCCTATCCTCTTTAAAAGCTACCGGTTTAGTTAGTCAAAATAACGTCACCAAACGCTATATGGTCGGCCATGGTATATACCGGCTGCTGAATAATTTGTTTTCATCCAACAACAGTGCCCTGATCACTCTCTCCAGAAATTCAATGTACCGGCTTAAGGAAATCAGCGGCGAAACGATCAGTATCCATATTCCTTATGGCGGCAGCAGATTGTGTGTTTCGGAAATTAAAAGCGACAAAGAGATTATTTACACTGCGGGGATAGGCGCTATTGCGCCTATTTATCTTGGAGCAGCGGGCAAAGCGCTTCTGGCCTTCATGCCTGAAAATAAGCGTAAACAAATCCTCAAGAAATTCACTAATGTTCCCAATCTCAATCAGGAATTACTCACTAAACAGCTTGAACAAATAGCGGAAAATCGTTACGCTTTAAGCTTTGGAGAAAGAATCTACGGCTCCGCCTGCCTTGCCGTCCCGATCCTCATCAAAGAAGAGGCAATAGCCGCCTTGTGTATCCTGGGACCTAGTTTCCGCCTGACGAAAGCGGATTTGGAAAGGATGATCCCCCATATTCAGCATGAAGCAAACTTAATTGAACAAGCTCTTCGTGCAGACTGATTATTACCGGGAACAAGTATTAGCTGGGAAGGTTCATGAAGCCATTCCCAGCTATTTTTTTATCTTGCCAGGTCACTGTTTCAAGCACTTTAGCAAGTGTTCCGCTCCGGTCCAGGGATCCAATTCGCCCTTGGCTACTTGTGAACTGCACTCTTCCCACTTTCCGTTTTCCTGTAACTTTTGCAGGGCTTCCGCGAGAATGGCCTCTTTTAACTCTTCCATAAGCTCATTTTTAGCCATGGCCAATTTATTCATGGAGAGTACCCCCGCACTGGACGCATACAGATAATACTTTTCAATTTCCGCAACAAGTTCCGGCACCCCGGTGCCGTCTGCCGCTATGACCTTAAGCACTGGTGGCATCCAGCCGCCGTGCTTTGGACCAACGATTTGGGACATCTTGATTAAATCACTGACCGTCCGATCCGCCTCCGGCAAATCGGCTTTATTGACAATGTAAATATCACCGATCTCCATAATTCCCGCTTTTAAAGTCTGAATATCATCACCCATATTAGGGGTGTTAACCACAACTACCACCTGGGCAAAATTCCGGATTTCGATTTCCGATTGTCCGGTACCAACTGTTTCAATGATTATTCGTTGATAGCCCGCAGCATCCAGAACTTTGATTGTTTTGCCGATAGCTTTACTGAGTCCGCCCAAATACCCCCTGGTAGCCAGACTGCGGATATAGAGATTCTTATGAACCTGGGGCATCCTGATCCGATCACCTAATACCCCCCCACCAGTGAACACACTACTGGGATCCACTGCAATAACGGCTACTTTGAACCCTTTTTCCAGGTAATTGCTAATCAGTTGGTTGGTCAGGGTGCTTTTTCCTGCGCCGGGGGCCCCTGTTAACCCTATGACAACGGCATTTCCCGTATGCTGGTAGAGCTGTTTCAGTTGCTCCAGCGCATCCGGTTCACCATTTTCAATCTTACTTATTAACCTGGAGATTGCACGAATTTCCCCCTGTAAAACAGCTTCGGCCATACTCATTTTTTTCTCCTATCAGTCAAGGGCTTCGATAATGATAGCATCTCCGTGTCCAACCGCTCCGCAAATCGCGGCAATACCGAACCGTTCACCCCGACGGCGCAGTTCATAAGCAGTATGCATAATCAGGCGTGCTCCGGTGGCTCCTACCGGATGTCCGATGGCGCAGGCCCCGCCGTGCACATTGATGCGTTCCCGCAATTTTTCGGTTTTGGCCATGTCCTTGTCACATAAGTTCAGGGAACTGACCAAGGGCATCGAAGCAAAAGCCTCGTTGATTTCAATCAGTTTCATATCATCAAGCTTCAGGTTGTTCGCCGCCAAAAGCTTCATAATGGCAATAGAAGGCACTACCGGGGACAAACGAGGTTCGTAGCACACCGACAGCCAATCCACGATTCTGGCCAGCGGTTTTAAGCCACGTTTTTTGGCTTCACTTTCCGCCATGAAAAGAATGGCCGTAGCCCCGTCGTTAATCCCGGAAGCGTTACCGGCAGTTACGGTCGGGCTGCCGTAAACGGTTTTCATTTTGGCCAGTTTCTCCACGCTGGTATCTTTTCTGACGTGTTCATCCCTGGTGAAAAGAATCGGGTCCGCTTTTTTCTGCGGTACTTCAATCGGGAAAGTTTCCTCATCAAAATAACCTTTTTGCTGGGCTTCATAAGCTCTCTTATGACTAAGCACCGCCCATTCGTCCTGTTCCTTTCTGCCCATGCCCCATTCTACGCCGACTTCACCGGCATATTGGGCCATCGGAGCTTTCAGGTACGGGTTTCTGACTACCAGCATATCCTGTACTTCAAAGTCACCGATTCTGGCTCCCCACCGGATCTGGGGAATCATATAGGGGACATTGCTCATGCTTTCAAATCCACCGGCTAAAACGATCTTGACACGGCCGGCCATAATCCTCTCAAAACCCAGCCCAACAGCGGTCATACTGGAGCAGCAGGCCCGGTCGACTTGCAGGGCATTGAGCTCTTTCGGCCAGTCATTGGCTAAGATAACCTGGCGGACAGGAGCTAAGCCGGCCCCCGGCATATTATTACCCATAATCACGTGATCAATGTCCTTCGGATCGATTACCCCTTCGACTGCCTTGGCCGCCGCCATGGCCCCAAGCTCCACAGCGGTAAAATCTTTCAAGGTTCCCCCAAATTTTCCGAACGGTGTCCTTTTTGCACTTACGATTACCACGTTTTCCATAATGATGTCATCCTCCTCTTGTTTGGCCTCTTCCGGCCCTGACTCTCCTCAGTCTTGCCTTTCCTGGTACAGCTTTTTCACATAGCTTACGATTTCTTGCATGGTGCTGCCCGCTGGGAAGATTTCTTTAATGCCTGCCTTTTTCAGTTCCCCGATATCTTCAACCGGGATTACTCCCCCGGCAATAACGGGTATATCATCCGCATTCTTTTCGGCAAGCAGCTTTAAGATTTCCGGAAGGAAGAACATATGCGCTCCGGAAAGAATACTAATGCCAATTACATCCACATCCTCCTGAATGGCGGTATCAACAATCATCTCCGGAGTCTGGCGCAGGCCGGTGTAAATTACTTCCATTCCGGCGTCCGCCAAGGCTCTGGCCACTACTTTGGCTCCTACCTCATGGCCGTCGAGCCCAGCCTTCGAGATTAGAACCCGGATCTTTTTCTCCCCGCTTTGCAAAACCACAAGCTAGCCCTCCTTCCGTTAAAAATTAGGTGTAACCTGATATTCACCAAAAACTTCCCGCCACACATTACAGATTTCGCCGCGCGTCATGACCGACAGGGACTTGTTGGAACTTATTGCCACCCACATAATCGGGTTGTTTTTATTGAGGATGAGCAGAACAAAAGATTTAAAGTTGTCTTTGATGCATTAGCCCAACACACCGAACAACTAAATAGAATTGAAGAAAAACTCAGTATTCATGATGACTTCATCTTTAAAAGAATCAAGTGAACAAGCGTGAATAAAAACCCGCCGGAATTACTTTTCCGGCGGGTCAATTTTTTCCGCAAGTTTTCGATTTTATGTATCCCGATCCCCAGTATTATTGGGAATCGGTATCAGCATTGCTATCTGCATTTAGCTTCTCCACTTCACTTCCGAAAGCCGCCATATATTGTTCAAACACGCCGGTGTCAAATTGATAACTGCTATCTCCGGCTACCGGTTTATTCTCCACAACTTGATTATATAGCCGGTCTATTTCCGCAGAAAGCTTGCTCCAGATTTGTTTTACTGTGGCGTACTTCTTATCTTCCAGGCTCTTCATATAGTCATCATATTCAGCCTTTACTTCCACCACGTCAGCTAACCATTCCAAAGTATAATCAATCTCCAGACCTTCACCATTGCTATCTTCGCCGTAGAGCAAATATTGACTTATTTCAAGAAAACCGTCTTCCCAAACGTCATACATAACAAAGTCGTTTATTTCGCTAAGAATACTTTCCGGCGTATCCTCCTCGCTAAAGCTTTCATCCATGGCGATGATTGTACTGTATAAACCACCCGTTACAGCGTCCTGAAACTCTTCAGTAGGTTCGATTACCCAACTGTCCTGATGCCTTGCTAATTTAATATCAACAGTGGAGGTCGCCTTTTCATTGTTATCTCTTTTTAATAAATCGATAAGAAGCTGCTCCATTGCTTTGTCACTTTCTTCGTCATCCTCAGGCAAAGCATTGTTAAATGATAGTTCCAGGATCTTCTCGAAATATTCTTCCATTATAACAGCCATATCCGTGTTTGTGATCAGGGTTTTTACCGTAGCCGCGTTCCCCTCCTTCGAAGAGGAGATTATTTTGAATTGTAATTGATCAAATAATAGTCTAATGCTTTCATCGTCTTTCACCCAGTCCTCGCTATCTAACAACTCACCAGAATCAAAATACTTTTGAATCGTGTCTTTATCCAGATTTTTTACCGCATTTAAAGCATTAGTTACTGCTTGTTCCGGTGGTTCAATCTTGTTACAGGCGACCAGCGCAACGGATAAAGCCAACAGAACAACAAGAAAAATCCAAATTCTTTTCAACATTCGACAAATTCTCCTTTCTTCTGTTTGTTTTATCATATCATAAAGAAAAAAAGGAGTCACAACTACATTTTTTCTACCCTCATTTTCATCATCTTTATATTCGCTAAAATATGTGTCAATTATGTTATAAAGTGTGTTATTTCAAAAAACAAAAACCGCCGGAATCCCAATCCGGCGGGTATTTTTCTGGTGGAGGTGA
>Ga0116181_1002893_pt1 | contig 13684 bp, 12 predicted proteins | sample AD_UKC075_MetaG_FD_89752 | JGI IMG/M metagenome (GOLD analysis project Ga0116181, IMG submission 89752) | Active sludge microbial communities of municipal wastewater-treating anaerobic digesters from USA - AD_UKC075_MetaG | ecosystem: Engineered > Bioreactor > Anaerobic > Digestate | place: USA...
ATCCTGCTCGGCACCAAGAGCTTGAAGCTGCTCAGCGAGTCGACCGATCTCTGGGCCGATCTTGGGGTGGGTGCCGCCACCAACCGCGGCATGAAGTCTCTAACCGATACCGGGGGCGGGACGGTCGATATCGAGGGCAAGACCTGCGCCGAGGCCTGGGGCCTGATCGATGCGCAGTGGGATACCGAGATCAATGCCTATGCGCTGCCTTTCGCGCATTCGATGTACCCCAAGCTCACCCAGGCCGCCGCCGGGGCCAAACTCGCCGCCGATGTGCCGGTGGTCTCGCAGCTACTCACCGGCAGCGCCATGACCCGGAACCAGTTCTTCAAGCAGAAGAGCATGGTCGATGCCTTCGAAGCCGCCCAGCTCGACTTCGGCAATGCCGACAGCGATTCCTTCGCGCTCCAGCGTGCCGACGCCCAGACCCGCAATGCGATGACGACTGCGGCCGAGCAGGGGCTGATCTGGATCCCGGTGCTGAACGTGGTGCTGACGGTGGTGTTCTACGCGCTGTTTCCGATCGTTTTCCCGCTGCTGCTGTTTCCGCGCAGCGGCATCGCGACGCTCAAGGGCTATTTTGCCGGGTTCTTCTACCTTGCCGCCTGGGGACCGATCTACGTCCTCATTCACATGTTCATCATGGACCGCCTTGCTGCGCAGACCAATGCGGCCGCTGCGGGCGGGGTGAGCCTCGTGAACTGGGCCGGGATCGATGCCGTCAATCAGGACGTCGCCACCATGGCGGGGTTCCTGATGATGTCGGTGCCGGTGCTTGCGCTCATGGTGATGCGTGGCACGATGTCGGTCGCATCCAACATGGGCTCGATGCTCGCCCCCGCGCAGGGATCGGCCGACGCGGCTGCGCTCGAACGAACCACTGGCAACTATGCCTTCGGTGATGTCAGCCATGGCAATCTCAATGCGAACAACCGCCAGATGACGCAGTGGAACCAGGCGCCCAACCTCATGGCCGGGGCCGCCCATTCAGGATTCCGGGGCGATGATGGCCGCATGTACCATCAGTACGGCGAGGGCCACACGGTGATCGACAGCAGCGGCGCCATCTCGCAGCTGCCGTTCAAGGCGTCGATGACGCGCGGCTACGCCAGCGATCTCAGGAACCAGGGCCAGTGGTACATGAACGAGGCCGAGCGCATAGAGAACGGCACCTCGGCGACTTGGAGTAGTTCGCGCGGGACTTTCGGCAGTGCGGTCGCCGCCAGCAGTGAAGTAACCGGTTCGCGCAGCGAGCGCGGGTCGCGTTCTTCAGACACGCATAATGTCGGCGGCAATGTCCTGGTCGAGGGCTCGTCGGGCAAGTCAACGCGCGAAGTGACGAATGACGATCTGATCCTGCGGCAGGGCAACAGTCGTTCCAGTGGGAACTTTTCGGCGAGGACCTTCGGCACCAGTGCGTCGCTTACGGGCACAGGCACAATCGGAACGCCGCTTGAAGGTGCCATCGGGAGTGGTGTGTCTGCCTCGATGTCAGCTGCACTGTCGGGCCGAAAGGAGACCGGAGACAATGCGAGCGCAAACACCGAGCGCTCCGCCACCAACCAGGTCACGCGCGGGACGGACAAGTCCGAGGATGTGGGCAGCCGGGTCGTCGTCAGTGGCAGCAGCGGCGATGTGCAATCGTCGGGCACATTCAGCCAGAACTCGAACTATACTGACGCCAGCCAGTCCCGGACAACGACCGATGGCACCGACTGGCGCGTTGCCGAGGCCGAGGAGAGGCGCGCGGCTGCGGCGCGCTACCGCGAGATTGGCGGCAGGATGATGTCCGAAGCCAGCTACGCGGAGAGTCATGGATTCCAGGTGTCGAGCGACATGTCGAACCTGATCCAGGATCGCTACGAGGCCCTGCAAGGTGAACATCCTGAATGGCATCTTCCCGATATCTCGAACCCGCGCCTCGACTACCGCGATCTCGCAAGGCGCGATCAGGCCATCAGCTACATCATGGATGACCTGATGAGTGATCTGCGCAATCGGCGTATCGACGAACTGGCGGACGTAGCCGATATTGCTGGCAAGGGTGCGCTTGGCAGCAATGCCGAGCTAGGCATGCCAGGCAGTGTTGCACTGCCACCTTCTGGCAGCTCGTCGGCTCTCGTAACTTCCCCCTTGGAAGGAGGAACGCTTCTGAAGGCTCCCGACGGACCGGTCGATGGAGCGAGACTAGCGCGCGAACTCGGACTTGGTGTGAAGAATGGCGCACGGCTCAGTCGCATGGATGGCGATCTCGTTCCAGCAATGGGAGTGGTAGCTGAGGAAGCAACGGCGCTCGGCCTGCCTAGGCCCATTGTCACGTCGGGCAATGACAGTACCCAGCATGTGGCTGGGTCCGCGCACTATGCGAACCGTGCGCTGGACTTTCGTGGGAACAACATTTCGGACGAGCAGGGCGAGCAATGGGCAGAGCGCGTGCAGCAACGCCTCGGCTCATCATATGCTGTGGACTTTGAGCGGTTCCCCGACAATCCGGCTCGGGACCATCTGCATGTCGCGAAGCGCTCAAGCTGAGAGTAAATCTAGCCGAAGACATTCGCCATATATGCGAGCGCTGCACCTGCTATGACCATAAAGACCGCCAGCGTCATAGTAAGGGGGCTGCGCCCAGCCTGACCTTCGCCGCGAAAAGTCGGCAGCTGTTGACCGGTAACGTGATCGAAATGCCCGGGACGCGGATAAATAGGTTGCCCATCCAGTCCGTATCGATCGTGGTCCATGGTGGGGCTCCTTGCTCTGGCAATCGATACCCTGATCGGGCCGATTTTTCAATGATGTGCCAGGAAAAAGGGTGAGCCCCCGCCGCCCATTTCGCACCCCCCGTACTCCTCGGCGCAGAGCGCCGGATCTGGTGACGGTTATAACGCGATCTCAGGCGCGTGCGGTGATTGAGTGCGCTATTCTCCGCATATATTGCGGCGATTGCCATCCCGGCGGCCTCTAGGCTGCCGAGCTCGCGACTTGACAATGTAAGAATTATTCCTTACCTTTTGACTGTCGCATGGAGAGTATCATGGCAATCGCGCTCGAGGAAATCAGCACCATCACCGCGAAGGGACAGACGACGATCCCCAAGGCGGTGCGTCAGGCACTTGGCGTCGATTACGGCGGCCGCATTGCCTTTCGCGTGAGCGATGGCGGCGTGACCGTTTGCCGTGCGGATAGCGATGAGGATCCGGCAGTCGAGAGCTTCCTGAACTTTTTGGCTGCCGATCTGAAACAGCACCCTGAGGCTGTGAAGGCGCTTTCGCCCGATCTTGCCGCCCGCATTGCTGCGCTGACCGCAAATATTCCAGTCGATCTCGATGACCCGATCGACGGTAACGTCTCGCTTTGAGCAACGACCGGGGGCTTGCTCACGTGATCACGGTCAACGGTTGGACACTTTACGCGCATCCACTGTTTCTCGCTCAGCTCGAGAAGCTGACGAGCGCCAGTGAGCGCGCCCGCGGAAAAGACCCGATTGCCTATACATCCAGCGCCGACGCCAAATTGCTTGCCGCAATACGCAAGCTGGTTTTCGAGGTGATCCCCGTCGATCCCTCACGTCCTGAGTTCCGGCAAGGCGGCACCCTGGGCCGGGAGCGCAAGCACTGGTTCCGGGCAAAGTTCGGAAATGGCCGGTTCCGGCTGTTCTTCCGCTACTCGACTGCCGCAAAGATCATCATCTTCGCCTGGGTCAACGACAGCAACACGCTGCGCACCTATGGCTCAAAGAGCGATGCCTACGCCGTTTTCAAATCCATGCTCGACAAAGGCAATCCTCCCGAAGATTGGGAGGCCCTATTGGAAGCATGCACGGAATTGGCCGCAGGCTGATCCGGGACCAACCGATATCCGACCCAAGTCCAGCTTTCAGGCGTCATTCTGCAATTCGATGTAGTCGACCTCGATCCGGTCGATATCGACGACACGACCGCGAATGCGCACCTGGCCATCCACGTTGTCAGGCACAGTGCCATCGGCAAATCCAATTCGCTAGCTGACACCTGCGTCGTCGCGCAGGATCGGCCCGCGCGGTCCACGTTCAATCGAGCCAGCAAAGGAACTGGCAGGGCGTTTGCGTGTCTGGTTCATCAGTTAGACGCTTTGATAATTGTGACATTCGAGAAAGAATTGAAGGACTGTGACTGCGGCAATGCCCCTAGCTTACCAGCTGAAAATTGCCCAGTAGCCTCTGGGCCATACTGGTGCAGCACGGCTCTCATGCACTCCTTCCCTGCTTCCATATCCCGACAAGGCATCGGGGGCCGATGAGCAGAATGGCTGCCGAAAAGACCAGAATGATCGTCGGCGTCGGGCTTCTGAACCGATCGGGCGTTTCGGCAATCATGCCACGAAAGAACTGCTGGGAAGGACCCAACACGCCAACAACGGCCAGGACTATAAGCACGCCAAATATCCGCGTCAGCCACGGCTGACTCATCGGCGAGCAGGGCCAATCGCGGGAGTTCTCTATCTCAAAGATCACAAGGGCATTGATCATGAGGCCGACATACGCCGCGATGAAATGAAGCAGGAGTGCAGAACCGCCACCTGCCACCTTCGCCAGATTGAAGGCCAGGGTAGAATCGAAAGCGAGCGCTATCAGGTAGCAGCCGGCAAGCCAGAACAGCATCCATTCCGAAAACCGCGAATTGCGGCGGGGCCGTACATCGGGTGCGATCTCGCGTTTACGGGCGAGAGGGCTTGCGCGCCGCTGTGCCGTGGGTCTCGCTTCGAAATCGGATGAGGAACGTTCGGGAGCACGCTGTCGGCTAGGAACGCAAGGAGTTCGCGAACGTCTCTTTGCAGTTTGCTCGAGGGCCGGACTGTGCGGAAAGGGAGGTACTGTATACTGCGGCTGCGCCTTGGCCATCCTCGCAGGGTCGAACCTTTTTGCATGCCAGCGGAGCTTACGCAGCGATTTCAGGTGAATTTGCCGGGCATGCTCAACGGTCGTGCCGAGTTCATTACCGATTTCCCGATAGGTATGCTCCCCAATACCGCCGATGCCATAGCGCAGCCGAATCAGCCGCTCTTCGCGGGGCTTCAAGCACAGTAACGCTGCGGCAAGAAACTCCCTGTCGGCCAGACAATCGAGCGCGCGATCGTCGCTACTGCCCACATCATCATCGTTGAGCTCGACCCGATCGGACGGTTCGAGCATGTAGACGTATCGCTTCACGACCCACTTCTCCATGTGGCCTCTGTGCATCCAGTTCGGCGCGGCCCGGTGGGAGGCGGCCCGGACCGCGCCTTCTGGTCAGACGGAGGCCTGCCGGTCGATGCAGTGAATGCAGTCGGCCGCAGACGCTTCGCTGGCAGAATGGAGATGACGGACAGCGCCCTTGTCGGGACAATCGGCACAATCCGGCTGCTCGGCAGCAGGGGAGGGCCGCTTCATTGCCTTGATCCGCGCCTTGATCGCCTCGACTGCATCTCGCATATTCACGGCTGCTTTCGCACTGGCTTCGGCGGTCAGGGCATCGGCGACGCGCTGCAGCTCCTGCCTACGGACCGCAGTGACTGCGGCGGCAGACTCAATCACACTCTCGCCAAGGCCGACTGCCGGCTCGGCAGCGAGCGAAGGCTGGGCACCTGCGGCAAGAAGCGCGAACAACAGGTATTTCAGTTTCATGGGTGGTCTCCTGGTTTCAGAAAAAGCCGGTCCGGCGGCCGTATGAGAGGTCGCTGGTTGCAGAGTCCCCGAGCGCCGACCGGCGCACGCTCAGGGTAACGCCCCGACTGCCGCGACTGCGGTAGTGGAGGTCGCGGACATCGAGGTTGTTTCGTTCCGCCCAGTCCTGAGCGTCCCTCTCATTGGCGAATTCGCCGATTTCCTGATGGTCATAGGACATCCGTCTGGTCCTCTTCTGGATTGGCAGGGCCGGGCGCATTTGCTGGGACAGGGTTCGAAGCGGCGATTTCGGCCAGTCCGTCCGGTGATGACGGGCAGAGCGCGACGAATGCAGCGGCGAGCGCGACCGCGACCATCGCCCAGACCGCAACCGCCTGAACATCGGACCCGGGCGCAGCGAAGGCGAGCACCGCAAGCCAGATGAGCGTGGCCTGACAGCCATCGAACAGCCGGGTGGCGCGCTCCTTGGTGAAGGCGGGGATGGTCCGGCGCCTCACAGGTCGAGTCCCAGCGACTTTTCGGGAACGGGAAGCTGCCGCCCCGGCGCCTCTGGCACCGGACCCAGCACCACATCGAGCTTGGCCCTGAGCTCCGGGCTCATGCGCAATTCGGGAACCTGGCGGGTTTCGATGGGATTGGTGTATCCGGCATCGACTTCGACCTTGCCGGTTACCTCAAGCGCGGAAGTCTTGTTGCCCGGTGTGCGGTCGAGCTGGAACTTGAGGGCCCCGAGATCATCGGTGACAACATGCATGTCATCGGTGGCGCGGGTATTGAGGACATTCTGCGTCCGCTGGGTCGCAAGGTTGCGCTGGGAAGACGAGATCACCTCGATTGCATGTGCCTTGGTCATGCCCTGCGCCATGTGGGCATTGAGCGCGTAGCCAAGATCGAGACGGCGCAGCATGGGGTCACCCACGGGCAGGGTAAGCTGCCGCTTGTCGGCAAGTTCGACCGTGACCGCGTCAGGCTTTGCCTCGATCACCCGCGCGTAAGTCGACTTGGCAATGTCGCGGCCGGCATCCTTGTCACGCCAGAACACCGTGTCGCCGTCATGGATCCGGATGGACTTCTGGTCATAGAGTCCGAGCCGGTCGAACTTGTGGTCTGGGTCGATCCGGTCGGGATCGAAACTCAGGCGTTTGCCGCTCTTCTCGAGCGTGACCTTGCCGTCCTTGCGAATGTCGATAATGGCATATTCACCGCGCGAGAGGCCAATCTCGCGCACATCCATCCGCGCCTCGAGGACCTGGCCGCGCCGGTAGGTTGAGGCAAAGCGCAGTTCCTCGCGGCTGACATTGGCGCTCTGGAGCGTTGTAAGCGCGATGCCTTCGCCCCCCAGCGCGCCTTCCTGGAGAAGCCCTTGCTGTACGAGGCTATTGATCTGGGTCCGGTCGTCGCGCCCGGCGGTGAAAATTGCCGTCGCCTCGCGCTTCTCCGGACTCAGCGACAGCCAGAGCTCGGCGGCCCGCGCTACGTGGTGCTGACCCGCCTCGATCACCCGGCCGTGCGCCGCCAGAAGATCAAGCGCGAGGCTGGCATGGCCTTCGTTCGAGAGCCCCGCAACCGCCAGCAGGAGCGGCGAATTCCTCTGACGGATGTTCTCGTCCATCCGCACGGTCGCCTGGCCAGCGGCCTGCGAGACCGCGAACATCTTGCCTTGCTCGATCGCCGACAATTGCTGGCGGTCGCCCATGAACGGCGCCTTGGCGACATCAAGTTGCTCGGCAATTGCGGTGAGCCGCAGCATGTCGCGCGAAGAGACCATCGAGGACTCGTCGGTGATGATGACGGTATTGCGCAGCGCTGCTTTGGAGGCTTCGAAGCGCTCGCCAGATCCCTGGGCTGCCGCCGAACCATGCATGTTGATGAAACCGGCGATGGTCCAGGCCTCGATCCCGGCTTCCTTCATCTGCTCGACCGACATCGTCCCCGAAGCACCGCCGCGCAGATCGGCGACCATCTTGTTCTGAAAGGCGAGGCCGATCAGCTTGACGCCTTCTGCGCCAAGCACCTTGTCCAGCGCTCCAAGCAGGGTCGATTTGCCGGCGCCCGCAACGCCCTGGATGTTGAGGAACCGGTCGGTGCCCGAAAGGATCGCAACGCCGGCGGCTAGCTGACCTTCGTTCAACTGCCAGCTATCGACGCCGGCCCGCTCGAGCCCGAGTTCGCGAGCGGCCTCCTGAAGCCGGGCCATGGCGAGGTCAAGTGCCATGAAAGCGCGGCCCTGACCGGCACCGGCATCCAGGCGGACCAATATCTGCTGTTCTCGCGCCAGCGCCTCAGGCGTCGTCACCAAGTCGTAGTGACCGTCGGCGCGTTCAGACTTGCCAGGAATGAGGCGGCCGTCCCGGACAAGTTCACCGATCCGCGTGACCACGGCCTCACCCTCGAGGCCCTTGATCTGAAATCCGAGTGCGCTCTCCAGGATGGCATGGGGTGAAAATGCTGCTTCCCGCTCGGAAAGGTGCCGGATAGCGGACGCGGTCGCGTGCTGGGCCTTGATGGTTTCAGCGGGGAGGAAGAGTGCGGCCGTCCCGCTGACAGCCAGCGCGCTCGGTGGACGCATGGCCGCACTGATCCGCTCCGCGATCTCGGCGAAGGCCTGAGAGGCAGTTTCCCGGAGCGATGGCCTGGCCTGGTGCTGTACCCGCGCCATGGCCTCGGCGACGAGCGGCTTGCCGTCGAAGCCCAGTTCGGCGGCGCGGGTCTTCCAGCCCTCGACCAGCGCGGTGCGATCTTCGACCACAAGTTTGGGATCGCGGGTATAGAGCGTGATCTGCTTCTTGGTCGCCAGAGTGGTGGCACCGGTTTCGGCGATCTTGGCCTCGATCTCGGCAGCGCGGGTTGAAAACGCCTTGATGACCTCGCCCGGCACGCCCTTGATTTCGAAAGCGCCGTGCTTGCCGGCGGCCTCGGTCTCGTAGCCGAGCTTCTGCAACTGGGCACGGAAGGCTGCATGGTAGAACTGGCCGATCGTCGTATTGTTCTTCCAGATCTCACCGTTCCACAGTGCCTTCCAGTTGCCCTTGAGATCGCGGGTGAGGTTGGCGACCACGGCATGGATATGGCCTTGCGGATCGAGCGCGCGGCTCGTGTCATGGGCAAAGAGAGCATAGACGAGATTGCCGGTCCGCTCGGGCTCGCCATTGCGGCTGCGTTCGTAATTGCGGGCCTCGGCGAACTGCTTTTCGACAAGCTGCGCCATGGTCGAACGCACCGCGGCCAGGTGCGCATCCAGAATCCGCCGGTCGCCCGAGACCAGGGCCAGGATCGAGGCAGACTTGGGCATCGAAAAGGTAAGATCGAGGCCTAGGCGGCGCCCCTCGACCTGCCCGACTTTATCGCCATCTGGCAGGTGTCCGTTCAAGATCGCCTCGAACGCATCCCTCTCGACCGGACCCGCCAGTCCCAGATCGCGCGCACCCTCGCCAGCCCAGACCCCGGCTTCCGCATTCTCTTCAGCCGTGTAGTAGTTGTCGTTTGCGAAATAGTCGGCGGCGCCGCTCGAAGACCGCACTGCTGCAATGGAGTGCATGGGCTACATCTCCATTCCATCATCCGGGCCGTCAGCGAGGCCGGGACCTTGCACCTCGGGGCCATTAGGGCCGCCTGCGGAGCGTTCAATCCTGCTCTCCGGTTCGAGCGCTTCGCCAAGCTCGCGCGCGGTCTGACTGGCGCGCTGTCCAGCAGTCTTGGCCTGTGCGCTTGGCTCAGGCTTGGTTGTACTTTCGGCGTCGCGGGTTTGCGCCTGCACATCGATTGGCGAACCGCCGGGACGGAATATCATCGTGTTGCCGAGACTGCCTGCGGCGAGCGGGCTGTCGCCTGGCATGGATCCGGCAGGAGGTGCCGCAACATCCGCCTGCGGCGCAGGCGTTGGCGGCCTCGGCATATCCTCATCGCGGTCGAGTTCGACTTTGGGCTCGAGCTCGTCCTTGGTCTCTCGGCCACCACCTTCTTCGTCTGCATCGTCGTCGCTGGCGGGCTTCGCGAACTCGATTGGCTCGACATTCTCGCGCAGGATGTAGCCTTCGGCGACCGCCGGGTAGTCCTTGTAGGTGAGCTTGATCCGCGCGGCATCGAAGCCCTCGGGGAATACCAGGAACCCGCGCAGCGAGGGCAGCTTCATGATGTCATCGGGGAGCACCAGAGGCTGGACTTCCGAGCGGGGGGTAATTGTCGCCGCATCGCGGATGTTGGAATAGCCGTAGCTGTAGGCCTCATCCATCATGCGCACCTCGCGGTGGCCGATGTAGTCCGAACAATGCTCGGCTGTGTCGCGATCGGCGGCGGCCAGAATGAGCTTGGTGCGCGCCAGCGAAGAGAGGTTCTGCGCGCCTTCCTTGCCGTAGGTCTCCGACAATTTGGCGAAGGAATGGATGCCGAGAACGAAGGCTCCCCCGAATCCCCGTGCGGTCTGCAAGCCGTCCTCGATTGCAGGCAGGCGGTGCAGCGCATGGACCTCGTCGAAGAAGAACCAGGTGCGCAACGAGCGCGTGCGCGGCAGGCGCATCAGCGTGTGCACTGCCAGGTTCATCCAGAGCGAGAGCAGGGCGCGGTTGAGGACGAGTTCGTTGTGCGAGGAGGTGATGAACAGGATGCTGCCCGGCTTGTCATCGTTGCGGATCCACGTTTGAATCGAAAAGGGCTCCTTGCCCTCAGGCAGGAAGCGCAGCGCCTGGGCATTGGTGTTGAACACGGCCCGGATCGACTCTGCCATCTTGGCCGCTTCGGGCGCAGTCAGGGGATCGGCGACGGTGTTTTCGAGCATCTTGTGGACATCCTTGAGGTCCGCCATCATCAGCCGGCTGGCGAGCGCCTGGTTGGTCGCCTGGCCATCCTTGATGAGCTTGATGCAGGTCTCGACAAACAGCGTGCGCGCAGCGAGCATCCAGAACGGCTCGGCCCCGCCGCCATCGGCCGGAAGCAGGGCAGCGGCGATACCGGTAAAATCGGCATGGTTCTTCGCCTCGCCGAACACCGACCAGGATGGGCAACGCTCATCCATCGGGTTGAGGATCACGTCGGTCTGGGGATTGTAGAACGCCTCGACGTAGGCACCGGTGAGGTCGAAGACGACGGCGCGATCGCGGCGCATACGCATCTGGGCAATCAGCGCGCGCATCTGGGTGGTCTTGCCGGTCCCGGTCGAGCCAATCATCATCGTGTGCGACTGTTCGGTACGCCAGGGGAAGGCGACCCCGGCGAGCGAATAGGCGTGGTGAATGCCGGCCGCTTTGCGCGGGGCAAGTGGCATCGCCATGACCTCGTCGAAGCTCATGTCGGGAAGCCGCTCGGCGATTTCCTGTTCGAGCGCAGCCCGGTTGTGGGCATTGATGACGCCTGCCAGCTCTGCGCCGTCGACCAGCATTGCACCGCGCTGGTGACGTTCTTCGAGGATCGACTTGCCGCGCCGCTTCGAGAAGTCGACGAACCAGATGGCGAGCGGTACGGCGAGGAACAGCGAGATGAACAGCGAGCCCCAGACCGCGCGCATCATCCGGTTCCAGGCGATGGCAACATCGGGGTGTGAGGCGACCATCGAAATCGGCGCCTGGATCACTTCGCCAGAGGGCAGGGTGAGGTTGATGACCTTGCCGGGATTGAACTCCATGAACCCCCATCCGGCGGCGTAAATCCGCATGAGAATCATCTGCACTTCTTGGCTCTGGAGACGCAGCGCGAGCGCGACCGAGAGCACGAGGAGGAAGGTGAAAAACCAAACCATGAAAGGCAGGCGCGCGGAGGCAAACCACATCAGGAATTCATGGGTGATCAGCTGCGAACCGCGGGTGAAATCACCGGCATTGCGCGGCATGGTCCCGCGCGCCGAATGGTGCTGCAGCTTGCCCGGCCGAGCGCGGTCGGACCAGGTGTCAGGCCCCGCCATGGAAGGCCTCCATGCGCCGCTCGGCTTCGGTCAGAAGTTCGGTGTGCACCTCGGGGTATTCGCGCTGGACGATGAGGTCGAGCGCGAGGAAGGTATACTCGGACGAGAACTGCCGCCGGCGATCCTGCTCAGATGAACCGGAAAGGTCATCGATGAAGCGCTCGATGGCGATTCGCAGAAGCTTCGATCGGGAGATATTGCGCGAGACCGCAGCGGCATTGGCCGCCTCGGCAACGGGTCCGGGAAGCCGGACCGAAATCAGGACTGTTTCTGTCATCACCAAACCCTTCGAAAAGGGCCCGGTGGAGATTGCGCCTGGATGTTTTAGGCCATCGCCGATGGCTTGGCAAGGGAAGGGGGAGCCGGTGCCTGCCGTATTCAAATGTATTACGCGAAAAATGGCGCAATTGCTTCATCTCCAATTGTGTTCAGCGATTATCATACATTGTGATACAGGGATGCCATTGCTGTATACGCGCGCAGTTCTGCCAATTTCTCCTACTGCCGTGCAGTGTACGGTCTGCACCTTTACCCCTTGATCCGATGCAACTTGGTTCGCGTTGGATTACTGGTTTTTTCTGGGTCGAGGATCGGGCCTTCAGTGCCATTCTCTAGGCGCAGCAGGGGCAATCTATGCTTCACAGGCGTCGACAAATTACAGATGGTTTGAACAAGAGGACTTGCCAACAGGCTTTGGCGTTGTGATGCTTTTGCCGGGAGGTTTCAGCGCCAACCCACGAGGTACAATCATGGCCAGGAAAGGAAGTCTTGAAGCGGAACGACAGGCAATCGCAAGGGAGCGAAACGCGCTGGAAGCGCGCGAAGCGAAGCTGCGGGAAAGCGAGCAAAATGCCATGGCCGATCTGCTGAGAAAATCGGCACTCGGCAAGGCACCGTTCGAGCGGGTTGAAGCCTTCTTCGCCGCACTCGGAAAGCTCGGCCTGGACGAAGCGGAAAAGCGCTTGGCGAAAAGCTGAAACCGGTCTCGCGAGAGACCAGCACAGCCGGGGCTCCCAAAGTTACTGCCTGCATCCGCAGGCAGCCGAGGGGGCCCCGGCTGCGCTTTATGGACCGGAGCAAAAAAGGGGCCGGAGAGCCCCTGACGAGCCCTCCGGCGCCGTTCGAAGTTTCTGCATGTCAGAACGGGCAGTCCGCGTCCCATTCGGGATCCATCACCACGCTCATGAAGCTCGCGGCGCGGGCGATGTTCGCCTCGTCGAAATCGTCTGCCATCATGCCCGGCACCGTATGGACGATCCGGTCGATCAGGTGCTGGGGCAGCGCATTATAGTCGCCCTCGTCGATAGCGACGAAGCAGCCCTCGTCGTCCTCGATAACGTGCTGGTCGAAGAAGCTGTGCTGGGCCCGGACGGTGGCGGCGCGCAGTGCGGCGTCATAGCTGATGGGATCGAAAGCCGGGATGTCGAGTGCGGTCGTAAGAGCGTTCACGGGAAGCCTCCTGTCAAAATCATTGAAGAGGCCTCCGAAAAGATGGCCGAGCTTGGCCCGGGTCAGGAACGGGCCGCCCGCGGCCCGCCGCGAAGCGGGGGTGGGGGAGCCGATTTTTTCGCATTCTTCATGCGGAAAAATTGGGGGAACCGCCCTTCTTGACGCGGGACAATGGCGGTCATCATGCTTGGAATTCTGCGAGAGTTTTAACCCCTGTTGGTCCGCACCGCCGGTGGGTCCAAGTGCTGGCCTGCCGCCCGGCCGATGCGAAGGCTGGGAAGCGGGCAGGCCGACAGGCCGTCACCCGGGGCCCAGCGAGCGAGCCGGGTCAGACCAGGGGCGTTCCAATCGACAAAAAAGAAGGGCATCCGGCGGTTAGACCGGACACCCTTCGGTAAAGTCGGATCACGTTGTCTCCCGCTCAAAACGGCGGGAGATCGTCACCATTGACCGTGCGCTTTGCACCGCCGCGTTCTGCCTGAGCCGGTGCTTTTGACCGGGCTGGGGGAGCCTCGTTCTGGGCACCGGCCTCGCGCACAATGTGCATCGGCACGCGCGCCTCGCGCAGCCGGTCAGCGAGGTTCGCCTGGATGCCGCCGCCGCTGCACACCACCGCCTCGACCGGCTTGAAGCTGAGCATGCGCGCATTGCGTTGGTAGGGCGCCGAAGGACCCCGCGAGGCATCGGGCTTGCACAGGATGACG
>Ga0116181_1002895_pt1 | contig 13678 bp, 8 predicted proteins | sample AD_UKC075_MetaG_FD_89752 | JGI IMG/M metagenome (GOLD analysis project Ga0116181, IMG submission 89752) | Active sludge microbial communities of municipal wastewater-treating anaerobic digesters from USA - AD_UKC075_MetaG | ecosystem: Engineered > Bioreactor > Anaerobic > Digestate | place: USA...
GGGCAGGCCGTCGGGTTTCGTTTCAACCATCCGATGCGGACGCCCGGTTCGCCCGGGCCTCCTCGAGCATCCGGGGTGCGGTGGGTGACGCTATCCGAAACACCCAGTCGCGGCTGTCGACCGTTGTCGAGGGGTCGGTCGGCGGCCGCGCGTCAGGTGCAGCTATGTGCGGTTGCGGGACAAATGGGCTCTCCGTCGCCTGGTCAGCCGTCGAGTTCGGACAGCACGAGGTGCAGCACCTCCAGCGCACCGGCCTTGTCGAGCGGGTCGTTGCCGTTCCCGCATTTGGGCGACTGCACGCAGGAGGGGCAACCGTGTCGGCACTCGCATGCGGCGATCGCCTCGGCTGTCGCGCCCAGCCAGACCCGGGCGGACCGGTAGCCGCGTTCGGCGAATCCCGCGCCCCCCGGGTGGCCGTCGTAGACGAAGACGGTCGGCAGTCCGGACTCGCCGACAGCGGTGGACAGGCCACCGATATCGCCACGGTCGCAGCTGGCCACCAGCGGTAGCAGGCCGATCGCCGCATGCTCGGCGGCGTGCAGCGACCCCGGAATCCGGGGTGCTGCGATCCCGTTGCGGTGCATCGTCTCGGGTTGGATGGTGTACATCACGGCCGTTGTCGTCAGCTGCCTTTCCGGCATGTCCAGGTCGATGAAGTCGATCACCTCGCCGGTCAACCTCCGCCGGAGGAATCCCGTCACCCGGTGGGTGACCGACACTGGCACCAGCCCCAGGGTGATCGCCCCGTGGTCGACCCGTTCTCCGGCGCCGATCACGGTGACATCGGTGAGTTCGCGGGCGAACGTCGAATAGCCCGGATCCTCGGCGCGCACGAACGCCACGGCGGCGTCGAGATCGAGGGAGTCAACCACGTACGTCTCCCCTTGATGCAGGTAGACGGCTCCGGGGTGGATCGAGGCGGGCGCGCGGGCGGACTCGGTGCTGCCGACGACCCGCCCGGTGCTTTCCTCGATGATGGTGACGGACCCCGCGGTGGACCCCCGGATGTCGACGCGGTCGTGCGGGTCCAGGCCGGGGATCGGGAAGTAACTGTCCCCGCGTCGGCGCAGCAGCCCGTCGGCCACCAGATCCTCGGTCACCGACAGCACTCCCCAGGCGGCCACCTCAGAGCGCTCCAAGGGCATCTCGGTGGCGGCACACAGCAGTTGAGGTCCGGCGACATACGGGTTCGCCGGATCGATCACCACCCGTTCGACGGGTTTGTCGAGCAACGCCTCGGGGTGATTCACCAGATAGGTGTCGAGTGGGTCGTCGCGGGCGATCAACACCACCAGTGCGCCCTGCCCGCGCCGGCCGGACCGGCCGGCCTGCTGCCAGAACGAGGCCACGGTCCCGGGAAAGCCGGCCAGCAACGTCGCGTCAAGGCCGGCGATGTCGACGCCGAGTTCGAGGGCGTTGGTGGTGGCGACGCCGCGTAGATCCCCTTCGGCCAGTGCGCGTTCCAGTTCCCGGCGATCCTCGGCGAGGTAGCCGGCCCGGTAGGAGGCGACGGTGTCGCACAGTTGCGGGGCGGTCTCTGCCAGTCGGGTGCGGGCACCCAGTGCGGTCAACTCCGCACCACGCCGGGACCGGACGAAGGCCAGCGTCCGGGCACCTTCGCGCACCAGGTCGGCCATCATCCGGGCGGCTTCGGCGCTGGCGGAGCGGCGCACCGGGGCGCCGTTCTCGCCGGTCATGTCATCGCGGAACTGCGGTTCCCACAGCGCGATGGTCCGTCCGCCGTGCGGTGAGCCGTCGTGGGTCACTTCGGCGACCGGCCGGCCGATCAGCGCTTCGGCAGTGCTGCCGGGACAGGCCGTCGTGGCGCTGGCGAAGATGACGGTGGGACCGGTTGACCCGGGGCCGCCGTAGCGCTCACACAACCGAAGCAGCCTCCGCAGTACCAAGGCCACGTTGGAGCCGAAAATGCCACGGTAGTGGTGACATTCGTCGATGACGAGGAAACGCAGATCGCGCAGGAACGGACCCCAACGGGTGTGGTTGCGCAGGATGGACAGGTGGACCATGTCGGGGTTGGAGAACAGCCACCGCGAGCGTTCCCGAACGAACTGGCGGATGTCGGTAGGGGTGTCGCCGTCGTAGGAGGCCGGGCACACGTCGGCGAGCGCCGGGTTGGCGGCCGTCAGCCGGTGGGCTGCCCGGAGTTGGTCGTGGCTCAACGCCTTGGTCGGGGCGAGATAGAGCGCGCGAGCACGCCGGTCACCGGCCAGTGCCTCGATGATCGGCAGTTGGAACACCAATGATTTCCCGGATGCGGTTCCCGTGCTGATCACCACGTCGTGGCCGCGGTGGGCCAGTTCGGCCGCGTCGATCTGGTGGGACCAGGGGCGTTCGATTCCGGCATCGCGCAGCGCGGCGACGGACTCCGGCGCGACCCAGTCCGGCCAGGGCCGCGGTTCGGCGGACCGCGCCGGCAGATCGACGAGGTGCCGCAATTCGGGGGCGGTCCGTAGCGCTTTGGGGCCGCCGCAGACTGTGGCCAGCAACTCGCTGCCGAACGTCACGTTGGCCCCTTCCTGCGGGAGTCGTCATCAATTTCGGCTTGGTTCGGATCGGGCGACGGAAAGGTTCTGGTGCCAATTCGCGTCTGAGACTGTCTTTACCGCGCGGAACGTGATTGGATGATCGTGGTCGCAGCTTCTGTGTTCGTGTCTCCACAATCGCAGGAACTTTGTTGCGGTCGCAGTTCCTGCGAGGGTCTGAATGCCGGGAGTGTTCCGGCAACTCTACGAAGGATGGCGGTCTCAACTGGCCCGGGCTGCCGAAACATCGGCGGACCGCAATCGTAGTAAGAGAAGGAAAGTACGAAAGATGCCACAGGGAACTGTGAAGTGGTTCAACGCGGAGAAGGGCTTCGGCTTCATCGCCCCGGAGGACGGCTCCGCCGATGTGTTCGTCCACTACACGGAGATCCAGGGATCGGGCTTCCGCACCTTGGAGGAGAACCAGCGGGTTGAGTTCGAGGTCGGTCAGAGCCCCAAGGGTCCGCAGGCCACCGGCGTTCGCGCCGTCTGACACTTAGTTACACAGCACCCCCGCGCCCCGGTTTTCCGGGGTCTGCGGGGGTGTTGTCGTTTCGCCACTCCCCGCGCCGTCCGACTCCTCCCGCCGCCGCTGCCTTACTGTCAGAACCGTGAGCCAGCTGTCCTTCTTCTCGGCTGAGTCGGTGCCCCCCGTGGTCACCGACCTCAGCGGGGTCCTCGCGGCAGCCGGCCAGGTGGTCACCGTCGGGGGCGGCGCGCGGTTATCGGTTGTCGTCGATGCGACGTGGCGGGCCGAGGCGCTGGCCGACATGATCACCGCTGTCGGCCTGACACCCGAGATCATCAGAACCGAGGAGGACTCACCCCTGGTTCGGACCGCCGTCGACTCGCGGCTGCTGCCGCTGGCGGCGGCCTGGACCCGCGGCGCGGTGAAGACGGTGCCCGCGCAGTGGCTACCCGGCCCCAGGGAACTGCGGGCCTGGACCTTGGCGGCGGGGCTACCGGAGGCGGACCGATACCTGCTGGGTTTGGATCCACACGCCCCCGATACCCACTCGCCGCTGGCATCGGCCCTGATGCGGGTGGGAATAGCCCCGACACTGATCGGCACCCGCGGCGCCCGCCCGGCGCTGCGGATCAGCGGCCGGCGTCGGTTGTTGCGTCTGGTGGAGAACGTCGGCGACGCACCGGACGGGCCCGCTGCCGCGGCGGCGTGGCCGAGGGTGTGAGGAACCCGGGCGGGGGAGTCGGTTTGCGTCCGCCGGTACGGTGGTGCCACATTGATCAGGTGTCGCGCTGGCTGGCGTGGCACGTAGCTAGGGGTGTGCCGGCAGCACATTCGTGCAGGAAGAGCGGAGCGTAACCGCAGTTGGCAGGCGACCGTACCGGTAACTCGGGCACTGTCCGGCGGCTCGTCATTGTCGAGTCGCCCACCAAGGCGCGCAAAATCGCCGGTTATCTGGGGCCCAACTACATCGTGGAATCGTCCCGGGGCCACATTCGGGATCTCCCCAAAGGCGCGGCCGATGTGCCGGCGAAATACAAGACGGAGAAGTGGGCCAGGCTCGGGGTCAACGTCGATGCGGAGTTCGAGCCGCTCTACGTCGTCAGCCCGGATAAGAAGGCCACCGTCACCGAGCTGAAGAACCTGCTCAAGGGCGTCGACGAACTCTATCTGGCGACCGACGGCGACCGCGAAGGCGAAGCGATCGCCTGGCACCTGCTGGAGACGCTGAAGCCCCGCATTCCGGTTCGCCGGATGGTGTTCCACGAGATCACCGAGCCGGCCATCCGGGCGGCCGCGGAGAACCCCCGCGACCTGGACACCGACCTGGTCGACGCGCAGGAGACGCGACGTATCCTCGACCGCCTCTACGGCTACGAGGTCAGTCCGGTGCTGTGGAAGAAGGTCGCACCCCGACTGTCGGCCGGCCGGGTGCAGTCGGTGGCGACGCGCATCATCGTGCAGCGTGAGCGGGAGCGCATGGCCTTCCGCAGCGCCGGGTATTGGGACGTGCTCGCCGAACTCGATGCCAGCGTCTCCGACCCGAATGCCAGCCCGCCCCGGTTCAACGCCCGACTGGTCTCCGTGGCCGGCAAGCGGGTGGCCACCGGCCGCGACTTCGACTCCTTGGGCGCGGTGCGCAAGCCAGACGACGTGGTGGTGCTCGACGAGGCCGCCGCGACCAGCCTCGCCGGCGGACTTCGGGGTGCCGCCCTGACCGTGGCCTCGGTCGAGGAGAAGCCCTACACCCGGCGGCCTTACCCGCCGTTCATGACGTCCACGCTGCAGCAGGAGGCGGGTCGCAAGTTGCGCTTCTCGTCCGAGCGCACGATGAGCGTCGCCCAGCGCCTCTACGAGAACGGCTACATCACCTACATGCGTACCGACTCGACGACGCTGTCGCAGTCGGCCATCAATGCCGCCCGTAATCAGGCTCGCCAACTGTACGGCGAGGAGTATCTGCATCCCTCGCCGCGGCAGTACACCCGCAAGGTCAAAAACGCCCAGGAGGCGCACGAGGCCATCCGTCCGGCCGGTGACACCTTCGCCACCCCCGGCGCGCTGCACGCCGAACTCGACACCGACGGCTACCGGCTCTACGAGCTGATCTGGCAGCGGACCGTCGCCTCGCAGATGGCCGACGCCCGCGGCACCACGCTGAGCCTGCGCATCGCCGGAGTCGCTCGGCCGACGACATCAGATCCAGCCGCCGCGGCCGACGGCCGCGAGGCGACGTTTGCCGCCAGCGGCCGCACGATCACCTTCCCGGGCTTCCTCAAGGCCTACGTGGAGACCGTCGACGAACTGGCCGGCGGCGAGGCCGACGACGCCGAGAGCCGTCTGCCGCAGTTGCGTCAGGGCCAGCGGGTTGACGCCGTCACCCTGACTGCCGACGGACACGCCACCAACCCGCCCGCCCGCTACACCGAGGCGTCGTTGATCAAGGCACTCGAAGAGCTGGGAATCGGCCGACCATCGACGTATTCCTCGATCATCAAGACCATTCAGGACCGCGGTTATGTCCACAAGAAGGGCAGCGCGCTGGTCCCGTCGTGGGTGGCGTTCGCCGTCACCGGACTGCTCGAGCAGCACTTCAGCCGACTGGTCGACTACGACTTCACCGCGGCCATGGAGGACGAACTCGACGAGATCGCCGCCGGACACGAACAGCGCACGAACTGGTTGCACAACTTCTACTTCGGTGGTGAGCACGGGGTGCCGCACTCGATCGCCCGGGCCGGCGGTCTGAAGAAACTCGTCGGTATCAACCTCGAGGGCATCGACGCCCGGGGGGTCAACTCGATCGTTCTGTTCGACGACGAGCAGGGCCGCCCGGTCTATGTGCGGGTCGGCAAGAACGGTCCGTACCTGGAGCGGATGGTGGTCGGGGAGGATGGCGAACCGACCCCGCAGCGCGCCAACCTCAGCGACGAGATCACCCCCGACGAACTGACTCTGGAACTGGCCGAGACGCTGTTCGCGACCCCGCAGGAGGGCCGGGTGCTCGGGGTGGATCCGGATACCGGGCATGAGATCGTCGCCCGCGACGGCCGCTACGGGCCCTACGTGACCGAGGTCCTGCCGCCGCCGCCCGACGACGATGGTGACGGCACGCCCGCGAAGAAGACCAAGAAGCCGACCGGTCCCAAACCGCGCACCGGGTCGCTGTTCCGCTCGATGGACCTGCAGACCGTCACCCTTGAGGACGCGTTGCGGTTGCTGTCGCTGCCGAGGGTCGTCGGCGTCGACCCGGAGAACGGTGAGGAGATCACCGCTCAGAACGGCCGCTACGGTCCGTACCTGAAGCGCGGCAACGATTCCCGGTCACTGGCGAACGAGGAGCAGATTTTCGGGATCACCCTTGATGAGGCGCTGAGGATTTACGCCGAGCCCAAACGCCGCGGCCGCACCGGCGCGGCGACGCCGCCACTGCGGGAACTCGGCAACGACTCGGCGACTGGCAAGCCCATGGTGATCAAGGACGGCCGGTTCGGTCCCTATGTCACCGACGGGGAGACCAACGCCAGCCTGCGCAAGGGCGATGACGTGATGAGCATCACCGATGAACGGGCGGCCGAACTCCTCGCCGAGCGCCGCGCCCGGGGGCCGGTGAAGAAGGTCGCCAAGAAGGCGCCGGCGCGCAAGGAACCCGCGAAGAAGGCCGTCAAGAAGGCCGTCAAGAGGGTGGCGAAGAAGGGCTGATCAGGCCTGGGGCGCTTCCGCGCCGGTGCTGGCTGCGGGTTGGTCGGGTACCGCGAGGTTGATCGGCCGGGCCAGTTGTGTCGGTGCGGTCCGACCCCGGAGTTCGACGAGTTCGCCGACGTCCCAGCACAGCGCCTCCGAATCCAGCGCGCCGCTGACCGCGATGGCCGAGGCCAGGACGTGCCCCTCCTCCAATTTGGCCAACTCGGTAAGCCGGGCGGCCTCGTTGACCGGATCACCGATCACGGTGTATTCGAACCGGGCCTGCGCGCCGATATGGCCGGCGATGGCCCGCCCCGCGGACACCCCGATCCCGAACTCGGTCGGACCGAGGACCTTGAGCAGTTCGTCATGCAGTTCGCGCGATGCCGCCAGCGCGGCACCGGCGGCATCGGGATGTTCGAGTGGCGCCCCGAAGACGCACAGCGCCGCGTCACCCTGAAACTTGTTGACGAAGCCGCCGTGGTGCTGAACGGCATCCACCACGACCCGGAAGAACTCGTTGAGCAACTTGACCACCTCGGCCGGGGGGCGGGTGGCGGCCAACTGCGTCGATCCCACCAGATCCACGAAGAGCACGGCCACGTCCCGCTCCTGGCCGCCCAGTTCGGTGCCCCGTTCCAGCGCGCGACGGGCCACGTCCTCCCCGACGTAGCGGCCGAAGAGGTCCCGCATCCGCTGCCGCTCGGACAACTCGCGGACCATGTCGTTGAAGCCGGATTGCAGCAGCCCGAGTTCGGTCGCGTCGTAGATCTGCATGTGGGCGTTGTAGTTTCCGCGCTGCACCTCTCCGAGTGCCCAGCGGACCTGCCGAAGCGGGTCGGAGATCGCCATCGCGGAGAGGATGTTGCCGACCAGGCCGACGACCAGCGCGGCGATCGCCATCAGCAGGATCGAGGTGAACATGCTGTCCGGCGACGAGTTCAGCAGCGCGAACTTGCCGGCCACGATGGAGAGGATGATCATCAGCAGGGGCACGCCGGTCGACAGCGCCCAGGTGAGGACGAGTCGCAGCACCACCCCCGGCCGGCGGAAGTGGTCGGGAACGCCGCCGCGCAGGGCGGCGACGGCGACCGGCCGCAGGACCCGTTCGGATTGCAGGTAGCCGATGATGGCGGTGGCGGTGGCGCCGAGCAGGGTGGCCACCGCCAGGACCGGTGCCGCCTGTTTGGCGACCGGCCAACTGGCGGCGATGAACACCACTGAGCCCAGCAGCCACAGCGTGAGGCTGATCATCGACCGGTATTTGGGCATCCGCAGTGCCCGTAGCCGGGCCTTCTCGGTGGTCTCCGGATCGTCTTCGGTCAGCAGTGCGTTGCGGCGCTGCCAGCGGAACACCGGCATCAGCAGACGCAGACTGATCGACGCGCCCACCACGAACGACAGCACCAGATAGCCGAGGAAGATCGCCAGGTTGGTCGCCGGCAGGTCCTGAAGCTTGAGCCGGTCGGCCGGGGGCAGGCCGAAGCGGAGGAAGCCCAGCACCAGCAGCGCGCCGATGATGTCGGCCTGGAGGAGGCCGAGGGAGAACAGCGGCCAGGGCGTGCGTGCCACCCAGCGGACGAAGTCTCGAATCCGCCCAGGCGTCGGCTCCGCGCTGGTCACCGACTAACCGTAGCGGTCAGCAGGGGGGTATCTCCAACCGTGCGGGACGGCTTCCCGCCGTCGCTGTCGGCGTGGCGACGTAGGGTGACACACCATGTCCGGGGTGTTCACGCGGCTGGTCGGTCAAGGCGAGGTCGAGGCCGAATTGATGTCCGCGGCCGTGGCGGCGCGTCGTGATCCCGCTCACGAACAGGCCGCTTCGGGAGCTATGACACATGCCTGGCTGATCACCGGTCCGCCCGGTTCCGGACGGTCGATCGCGGCGCTGTGTTTCGCCGCGGCACTGCAGTGCACCGACCCGGAGCGTCCGGGTTGTGGTGTCTGCCGTGCCTGCACCACGACGATGGCCGGTACGCACGCCGATGTGCGGCGCGTCGTTCCCGAGGGGCTGTCGATCGGGGTCGACGAGATGCGTGCCATCGTCGCCGCCGCTTCCCGGCGGCCGAGCACCGGGCGCTGGCAGATCGTCGTCATCGAGGATGCCGACCGGTTGACCGAGGGCGCCGGCAACGCCCTGCTGAAGGTGGTGGAGGAGCCCCCGCCGTCGACGGTGTTCCTGTTGTGCGCGCCGTCGGTGGACCCTGAGGACATCGCGATCACGCTGCGCTCCCGGTGCCGGCACGTGGCCCTGGTGACGCCCACCACGGCGGCGATCGCCGAGGTGCTGGTCGGGGTCGACGGGCTCGACGCCGAGCAGGCTCAGTGGGCCGCCGCGGTGAGCGGTGGGCATGTCGGACGAGCACGCCGACTGGCCACCGACCCGGATGCCCGTGACCGCCGGGCGCGGGCGCTCGGGCTGGCCCGCGATGCGGCCACACCGGCCCGGGCCTACGCCGCTGCCGAGGAACTGGTCGCCGCGGCGGAGGCGGAGGCGCGCGCGCTCACCGTCGGACGTAACGAGGTGGAAGTGGAGGAACTCCGCACCGCCCTGGGGGCGGGTGGAACGGGTAAGGGCGCGGCCGGAGCGATGCGCGGCTCGGTCGGTGCGATGAAAGATCTTGAGCGACGACAGAAGTCGCGACAGACCAGAGCCTCCCGCGACGCCCTGGACCGGGCACTGCTCGACCTGGCTACCTACTTCCGTGACGCTCTGATGATCGCCGGCGGCGCATCGGGGGTGGTGCCGAATCACCCAGATATGGCCGAACGGGCCGCCGCGTTGGCGGCCCACGCGACCCCGGAGCAGTTGCTGCGCTGTGTCGAGGCCGTGCTGGCCTGTCGCGAGGCGCTGGCGATGAACGTCAAGCCGAAGTTCGCGGTGGATGCCCTTGTCGCGACCGTGGGCGAGCAACTGCGGCGCGCGGGGTAGACTCTGTCGTCGGTGTCCGGTCAGGTATGGGCACCACGCCGCCTTAGCTCAGTCGGCAGAGCGATTCACTCGTAATGAATAGGTCAGGGGTTCGATTCCCCTAGGCGGCTCCATCCAACAGCGGAAACGGTGTCACACCGGGCCGCTGGCCCGGCCACGATCCGGGAGTCCGACACTACCGCGTGAACGGGTTCACCGGTGCCGTGCCGAATGACTGGCAAGGGAGTGCGTGAGCGGCGACCTGCACCCGGCCGGAACCACTACACTCGGCGTCGGCTGCGCCGCGATCTCTCACCCCCCCGAAGGATCGCGTGACGCGCCACGAACGGCCGTTGTTCGCCAACCACCACCCGGCGGCAACGGCCGTTCCCGTTTGGAACCCTCCACCTTCCTGATAGGACTACTCCCGAACCGGACCGCGTCGGGCCATGTCGGTGTTTACATCGGGCCACGTAAAGCGTTGGGGCGCAAGACTGTGGCCGTTTCCACCCGTCCCGGTGCGGATGTCGACGAAGATGGTCGTGTCCTGGTGCGGTGAGGATCCTCGACAGGAGGCGATGGGAATGTCGGTCCAGCGAATGGCGCTCGGTCTTGCAGGTCTGGCACTGGGCGGTATGGCCGCGGTGACGGTCTGGTCAGATGTGCTGTCCAACCCCGGCGTCATCGAGGAGAGGCGGACGTCATCGCCGGGAACGGCGACGGCGACGACGGACCGGGCACCGCATTCCTACTCGGCGGTTGTGCCGACCAGCGTTTGCGCCAAGCCTGAACTGGCCTGTCAGCCGGCGCACACGCACTGAACGTCGGCGCCTGCCGCGAGTCTGCGCCGAGCAGGAGTCGCGGTGGCGGATCCTCACCGAGACTGCCCGCCACGATGGCTGATCGGCCTGGCGTTGGTGGCGATGTTCGGCGATTCCCGCCGGCAGGGCACTGCCCACGACCCCGACGGTCATTCCCGCGCCGGCCCCGCAACGTGGCTGCTGATGGTGCCGATCGTGGTGCTGACCTTCGTGGCTCCACTGGCGTTTCGCCCGCAGGCCAGGATGCCCGGCGTCAGCGCGGTGCCGACTGAGGCGTTGCGACGGCCGTTTCCGCCGCTGCCGGCCGGCCGGGCACCGGAGGTCTCGGGTGCCCAACGTGATGCTCCGGGCGGCCCAGGACTCGGCCGGAACCCTCAACGGCAGCCTGTGATCTACCCCGTGATCGGGTTCAACCTCCGGGACGGCGGCCGCGACGGCCGGCGGTTAACCGGAGCACACCTGGGTACCAGTGGAAGGCGCCATCGTGCCCGAACCGCCCGATGGCGATTCCTCAGCGATTCCCACGTCGGAGATCGCCACCGTTACCGAGATCGACGCGCCGACGGACGTGTGCACCTGACCGTCCTCCGTGAACTGCTGCCAGCCGAATCGGCGTCAGTGTTCGTGCACGTGATCGTCGTGCTGGAAGTGCCGGTGGCCGTCGTGCAGGTGATCGACGTGGTCATCGTGCGGAATCTTCTCGCAGTCGTCGTCCTCGGTGTGCGGGGCACCGTGATCCGCGTGGATCTTCGCCTCCGGATGGCGCTCCCCGTCGTGGATGTGATCGACGTGATCTCCGTGCACGACGGTCTCATGCCCGTCACCCGGCAGGTGCTCGTGATCGCTGGGTTCGGTGTGCGGTCCAGGTGTCATCGCTACTCCTCCGAATGCTGAATCTGAATTCCTAACACCAATAGTGCCACCTTCGTCGTCGAAGGTTCCGGCCCTACTGCGCCGGCAGGGCCGAAACCACCGTCGTGTCATACAGATTGGACTGCCAGGCAGTCATGAAGGCCGCCAGGGGAACCGCCAACCCCTTGGGGTACTTGAGGTCGCCGTTCTCTTCCTTCAGTCCCTGCCACCCGGGCCCGCTGTCATTGAGGTAGACGGTGCCGTCCTTGGTGTCGATGCCGATCACCACTACGAAGTGGTTCGGGCTCACATAGTCCGGTTTGGTGACCTCCTCCTCTTCGCCGACCGCGGTCCAGATGGACTGCGAGTTGACGAAGACGATGGGCGCATTCCCCTTCGCCAGTTCGAATTTCAGGTCGTTGAGGGCGCGTTGCCCGTCGGCGATGGTCGCCACTTCCACGGTCTTACCGTCGATCACGGCCTGCGTGGTGTACCGGACGTTCTTGGTGTCGACGGGATAGTACAACTTGAGCATCGCTGCGAGGTCCGGCATGAAGACGCCTTCCTGGATGTACTCGTCGAGGTACATCTTCCGGCCGGGAACCACCGTGCTGTTGGTGATCTTGGCGTAGTTGACGATCTCCTCCTCGGAGGGCTTCTTGTCCAGCGACCCCAGCACCTGGCCGATCGCCATTGCACCGGCCATGGGACCGCAGTTCTCGTAACTCTGCTTGACCCAGTACTTCGAGTTCTCCCCGGGGTTCCCGTAGTCGCCGGTACCGTTGACGGTGAGAGTGATCTCCTGGGTCTGGACGCTGGGCTGGGCCAGCTTCATGGAGACGGCCCAGGCTTGCAGTGTGTTCTGCAGGCCGCCGAGGAATCCCGGCAGCTGTGATCCGGCATTGCTGCCGGCGACGACGAACGAATCGGTGATACCGGGGCCGATCAGCTTTTCGTTGACGGTGTAGACGTACTTGCCAGTGTCCGGATCCAACACAACCTTTCCGTATCGCGGTTGGGTGATTACGGCGTATGTGCTGTTGAAGCCGGTGTTGGAGCTGAAGACAACGCTGCCCTCGATGAGTTTTGTGTCACCGCGGTTGGGTCCCTGGGTGGTGGTCGCCGTCGGTTGGACGTTGAACAGCGTGTAGTTGAGCCACTGTGTGAGCTGATCGGCGAGGGGCTCGTCATCCTCCGAAGAGGATCCGGCGGAAGCGGGGTTCGGGCTTCCGTTCGGCCCGCTGTGGCCCTGATCGCCGTAGGACCCTTCACTGTCGCCAGTGCCCTTTCCGCCCCGACCGCCGCCGCCGCCGTCGCCGCCGAAGCCACCCTTGCCCCGGCCTGCACCGCCGTCGGCGCCGGCATCGCCGCCCATACCTCCGGTCCCACCGCCGATGCCGTCCAGCGCGGCCTCTTTGCCGGAACCGGCGTTACCGCCCTGACCGCCGTCGCCGCCCGCTCCGCCGCCGCCACTGGGCTGGGCGGGCGTTCCTGCACCGCCCAGCCCGCCGGCACCGCCGAGTCCTGGGTCGCCGCCGCGGCCGGCGAAGCCGATCCGCTCGTCCTTGTCGTTGACGCCGCTGCCGCCGCCGCCGCCGGCTCCGCCCACACCGCCGTCGCCGCCCTTGCCGGCGGAGCCAGACGATGTCGCTGCGCCACCGACACCACCGACACCACCCTTGCCCCCGTTACCGCCGTTACCGCCGACCAGGTCTGGTACCGAGGTGTTCTGGCCGGCGCCGCCATCGCCACCCTTGCCGCCCTCGCCGCCGGCACCGCTACGCCCTGGGGCGCCGTTCGACGGAAGGAGGAACAGGTACGCGCCGGCTCCTGCCTCGCCGCCGTTGGTGCTACCGGTGCCGCCCTTGCCGCCCTGTCCGCCATCTCCACCATGTGCACCTGGACCGGTGCCTGTTGCGTCGTCCCACGTGAAGCCGGCGCCGCCGTTACCGCCGGCACCGCCGTCACCGGCCGGGCCGCCGTTGCCGCCGAGCCCGAGAATCCGGCTGCCGTTGCCGCCGGCGCCGCCCTTGCCGCCGGCGCCTCCGTCAAGGCCGTCAGTGCCGTTGAGGGTGAGCTGACTGCCGTTGACCCCGACACCGCCCTTCTGGCCGGAACCGCCACCACCGCCGTTCCCGCCCTTACCGAGTAGCGAAAGGAGGCCGACATCGCCGCCCCGGGCGCCGTTCCCGCCGGCGAGTCCGCCGTTGCCGCCGTTGCCGCCGTTACCGCTCCACAGCCCGCCGTTGCCGCCGACGCCGCCGTCGCCACCGGTGCCCGGCCGGTCGCTGGTCTCGGGCCCTTCGCCGCCGTTGCCGCCGTTGCCGCCGTTGGCGAACAGCGACAGGAGCCCGCCGCTGCCGCCCCGGCCGCCGACACCTGCGGTCGTGCCGCCGCCCCC
>Ga0116181_1002898_pt1 | contig 13671 bp, 9 predicted proteins | sample AD_UKC075_MetaG_FD_89752 | JGI IMG/M metagenome (GOLD analysis project Ga0116181, IMG submission 89752) | Active sludge microbial communities of municipal wastewater-treating anaerobic digesters from USA - AD_UKC075_MetaG | ecosystem: Engineered > Bioreactor > Anaerobic > Digestate | place: USA...
AGAGGTGCGGAAGATGACAGGCGAGGCTGTGATGGCAGACGATTCGGGTCTAGAGGTAGATCATCTTGGTGGGGCGCCGGGTATCCACTCTGCAAGATATGCCGGTGAAGAAGCCACAGATGAGGACAGGATCCGGAAATTGCTGACAGAACTCTCAGGTGTCCCTGCAGACAGGAGAACTGCCAGATTCATATGCGCTATAGCTCTTATCCTGCCTGACGGAAGGGAAATAGTGGTCAAAGGGACATGTGAAGGTTTCATCACAACCGAGCCGGCCGGAAAAGGCGGATTCGGCTATGATCCTGTCTTCTATGTACCCGAATTCGGAATGACATTTGCGCAGATGGATGAGGAACTGAAAAACAGTATAAGCCATCGGGGCAATGCACTGAGAAAGATATTGGACATACTGTCGGAAGAGGCGGAAAAACATTGACAGATACTTATGCCGGAAACATCAAAAGGCATCATCTTATGACACAGCAAGGCAGGCGGGGGTTTAATATAATGAAGATATTGGTAGTTAGTGATACGCACGGGGATACGAAGAAAGCGGAAGAGGTGATCAGGAAAAACAGGGGAGCAGCTATGGTGATCCATCTGGGAGACTATTTCAGAGATGCGGAAAAGCTGTCCGGCATGTTTCCTGAAGTTTCTTTTGAATATATAAGCGGCAACAGTGATTTTATGATGAATGGTGTGCCCGCGGAAAAACTGATCGAGGTCGGCGGAAAAAGGATTTTTATAACCCACGGGCACAGGTATTCCGTCAAGTGGGGCTATGAAAGGCTGTTCAGAAAGGTGGAAGAGCAGCAGGCCGACATTCTGCTCTTCGGCCATACACATATCCCCGAAATAATCGAAGAAAATGGATATATCATCCTGAATCCGGGAAGCACAAGCGAACCAAGGGGTGATTCCAACGAATCTTATGGTGTCATAGAGATTTCAGAGAGCAAAATCTCGGCGAGGATCTGCCGCATCTGAGACCTGTTAATGACAGCACATGCCGCCGCACTTGTGGAAGTTCGGGCATTCAGCGCCAGCCGGTTCCTTCGACTGTATGATATTGACATTCGTAAAGACTGCCTCAAGCTCATTACAGCCGCATTTTGGGCATTTGATGCGCTTATTCTCCCTGTCGCTCATGGATGCCATTATATTGAAAACTTCGCCGCAACTGCACTTCAAATCATAAAACGGCAAGATATCCACCTCCACTTCAAAAGTATTGCCATTCAACAGTTTACCATATTGCAGTGGTCGTGATAAGTATGTTTTTTCGGTGCCGGGAATAAATTATTGAATAAATCATCACCGGATTTATTCAAGCTGCGAAAGAAATGAACAGGATCCACAGTTTTGTGGAGTTTTTATCAAATCTCACAAAAGGCAAACATGATAGCAGCAATGAGGTTCTGATATTGTATTGAGAAAACATAAAATATGTGTTATGATTTTTTCGAGAATCCCTCTTGCAAGTATATTGTGCAATTATTTCCGGGGGATGTCCCTGGTCATGTAAGGGCATCCACAGCATAAGAACAGGGGAAAATCATGTTCAGAAAATTTCTGATATTCATTATTTGCATAGCTGTATTCACATGCCTGACAGGCTGTGGTACAGTTGGTTCACTTTTCGGCAGGAAGGATACTGTCAACAAGAACGGCGAAGTCAACAATACCGGTGATATGGCGGATATCATGGTTTCTGAGGATGACCCCGGAAATGACACAGGTCTGGTGATCCCTGAAAGTGAATATCCTCTGCTCCTGATGAGGATCCATGCTAATACAGGTATGGATGAAAGCTATGATGTGCTGGAGCTCACAGAGAATATGATAACTTACAGCTATTATGACTTCAGCGATCCTGAAAATCCAGTGCTGAAGCAAAAAACAGTTCCTTTTGAGGAGATGCTCGAACAGCAAAACGGCATAGATAAATATTATATCACCTTGTATTTGTACGATGGGACCAATGAGTATGAACTGGAATTGACTGCAGATCTTGAGGAAAAGATCAGGAAATATCCGGAATTCCGCGAGACTCTCGGGTCAGTGCTTGGCAAGCCTTTTAACAGCGCCCCGAGAGGCTTTGTCATATCCACTGAAGATATCAATGTCACTGCGCAGAGGAACACCGGCACTGCCCAAAAGGAAGAAGACAGCGATGAAGCCGCTGATGAAGGCGATGAAGAGAAGATCCGGCTGTCGGAACTTGACAACGGATATGAAATATCCGCTGTGTTCCATAATGGAACCGAGGGGCTGATGAAATACAGCATAGAATATCCGCAGATATCCGGATTGGATGATGAAGCCATCCAGAACAGGATCAACGATACCATAAGGGATGAGGTGCTGAAGGTACTCGCATATTGTGAAGCATCTCCATTGCCGGCGGATGGATCACAGCTCCCTGTCGGAGGATCAGATGCGCAGGCAGATGGGTCCCTGTCACCTGAAGAAGAGTCTGCCCCGGTGGAGGAAGGATCAGATCCGCTGAGAGAGGTACGCATAAACTACAAGATAGCCAGGAGAACCCCTGTCCTGTTGAGCATTCAATACTACGGGTCAAGCGGGACCGCTGATATGCCGGGTCTGTACGACCTGTATTTTACTACCAGCATCAATATCAGAACTGGCAACAGGGTCAGACTGAAGGATATCGTTGAAATCAGCGACAGCTTTGTCAACAGATTTCTGGACGGCACATTCAAGGTATTTGGCCAGTACCAGGCCGAATCTCTCGGGCAGCTTGACAGAGGGACACTAAAGGGGCTCTTTGAGGAGGCAGACCTTACTGACAACATGAGCCTGTCTGAAAAGCCGCGGGTATTCAGTAGTTTCATGATGGATTCTCTGGATATTACGATAGATTTGGGGAATGATGCCGGGATCGCTTTCTACGAAATCAGATACGCTGATATGGAGGAATACATGATCGTTGAGGATCATATCCGACAGGAACTCCTGAGTACCGGCATTGCCGTGGTGACAGTCCTGCAGAGGATCGATTTTGAAAATTTGGGTACGATGAAGCTGACAGCCGGGATATATGAAAACAACGGCATAATGAAGCTGAGATTACTGCTTGACGACTGGAGCCGCAGCATTTTGCATGTGCTTCCCGAGTTTACTGATATACCGTGGTATTTCGAGGGTCTGGCTGCACTGGATGTTGTTGATGCAGATGCGGATGGCCTTAGGGATATAGTTGTCATAGCGTATTACATCACAGGCACCGGAGCCAGCGGCGCGGTCCCGTTCCCGGTAGCCCATATATATTTTCAGAGTCAGCAGGGGTTCCTGCGTGATATTGAACTGGAACAAAGAATCAATGAGGAAGAATTCGCATCTGTGGAGGATGTGATAGGACTTATTGAGAAATATAAGGCCGGGTAGTGAAGTTTGTAAAAATACAACATTGACAAATACAGAACCCGACTGTATAATATGAAAGTCGGAAGTCAAGACGATACTTGCGGGTGTAGTTCAATGGTAGAACATCAGCCTTCCAAGCTGATTGCGTGGGTTCGATTCCCATCACCCGCTCCAATTGATTTTAGCGGCAGGACCGGTGTTGACCACAGGGCTGCCGGATATTATATAAAGGACTATGTGCCTGTAGCTCAGCTGGATAGAGCAACGGACTTCTAATCCGTAGGCCAGGGGTTCGAATCCCTTCAGGCACGCCAGGAAAACCCTGCAGGCTATACGCTGGCAGGGTTTAGTTATATTATCCCGGAAGGTCAGCTTAATCCAGTTATATTTGCTGCTATGACTCATATTAGTGTAAAGGGATGCTACAGGACACAATTCTTCCTTGTCGGCCTCCAGGCTCAAAATGCTGAAAATTCATGGCAGGTTTCATGCCAAAACCTAAGAACACTTCAAATAGGTTTCTTCTGCATATTTTCCAGAGAGGTCTGCGGGACATTTCAAATCAGACAGGGCTGTAACTGCCCCGTTCAGCGGCTTCAGCTGTTTACCTCCTGTATGGCGCGGATGCCTGCCTGCTGCCTGAATTAAAGCATATTGACTGGAGATAAAAAAGCTGATATGTTTATTACAGTACGATTTAATGGTTTACTGTATTAAAGCGCGAATATCAAGGGCGGGAGTTGATCCTGATGAATTCAAAGATCCGGGACAAGTGGACCGATGGTCTGTTCGAAGCTATTTTGCTGTTGGATGACCTTGAGGAATGCTATAATTTTTTCGAGGACATATGCACAGTCGCAGAAATAAAAGCCATGGCTCAGAGACTTGAGGTGGCGAAAATGCTCAAACAGGGTTATACTTATATAGATATAGCTAAAAAAACCGGAGCCAGCACGGCTACGATCAGCAGAGTCAACCGTTGCCTCATGTATGGTGCGGACGGTTACAGGGCCATACTTGAGAAGCTCGAAAAAAAGCAGGGGGAAAAACCCGGACACAAAAACGGTGGAAAGGAAGAACAGTTTTGATCAGAGGTCTGTTCATAGGCTTTCTGATATTATCGGCACTTACCCCGAAGAGTGCGGAAATACAGATCGTCAATAAAATCAGCAAAGAAGATACATTGCCGGATCAACAGCTATCCGGATCAGAATATCATGTACCGGTACAATTCGTTTCAGAGCATGGAGATTTACCTGTGTGGGCGGAGCCTGTCCTTATATGCGGTAGTCCGTCCCGATTCCTTTATGCCAGCCACTGCAGCCATGTGCCGATACGCTCAGGGGCACGATTCTGCGTGTCTGGCCTGTCACCTCCAATCAGAAGCTGATGATCCCATCAGCGTAACTATTTCCCATTGTTGAACACATTTATTCAATCCGGAGGTAACTATGATCAAGAGATTAATGGAAAAAATTATCGGGACATACAGTGAGAGGGAACTGAAGAGAATAATGCCAATAGTTGACAGGATAGAGGAGCTGGAGCCTGCGATGCAGGCCCTGTCAGATGCAGAACTGAGGGCAAAGACTGACGAATTCAAAAGACGGCTGAAAGATGGTGAGACCCTTGATGATATATTGCCTGAGGCCTTTGCGACAGTAAGGGAGGCTTCCGTAAGGGTGCTTGGCATGAGGCATTTCCGTGTGCAGCTCATAGGAGGCATCGTGCTGCATCAGGGAAGGATAGCGGAGATGAAGACCGGTGAGGGAAAAACACTGGTGGCAACGCTGCCCATGTATCTCAATGCCCTCGAGGGGAAGGGTGCTCATCTGGTTACGGTAAATGATTATCTGGCCAGGCGTGACAGCGAATGGATGGGCAAGATATACAACTTCCTCGGCCTCAGTGTCGGCCTGATCGTACACGGACTTGACAATGCACAGAGGAAAAAGGCTTATGCCTGTGACATCACATACGGGACCAACAATGAGTTCGGATTCGACTATCTGAGGGACAACATGGTCATCTATAAGGAAGACATGGTCCAGAGAGATCTGCATTATGCCATCGTCGACGAAGTGGACAGCATACTGATAGACGAAGCCAGGACGCCGCTCATCATTTCAGGAGCCGGCGATAAATCCACAGACCTTTACCTGAAAGCAAATACATTTGCATCCAGACTCAGGGCAAAGGTTTACGCCGAGACGGATGACAAACAGCAGGATGAAGATGTGGATGCTGATTACATTGTCGACGAGAAGGCACATACTGCCACACTTACAGAAAAGGGTGTGGCGAAAGCGGAGCAGTTCTTTGGCGTGGAAAACCTTGCTGACCCTGAAAATCTGACTCTTTCCCATCATATCAACCAGGCGATAAAGGCTCACGGCCTCATGAAGCGCGACAGGGAATATGTCGTGAAGGACGGTGAAGTCATCATTGTCGATGAATTCACCGGCAGGCTCATGTTTGGAAGAAGATACAGCGACGGTTTGCATCAGGCCATCGAGGCGAAGGAAAATGTAAAGGTGGAAAGGGAAAGCAAAACTCTGGCCACCATCACATTCCAGAACTATTTCAGGATGTACGGGAAGCTGGCAGGCATGACTGGTACCGCCCTCACGGAAGAGGAGGAGTTCCAGGCGATATACAAGCTGGATGTCGTAGAGATACCGACAAACAAGCCTATGATAAGGGTTGACCACCCCGACTGCGTATACAAGAATGAAGCCGGCAAGTTCAATGCAGTCATCGATGAAGTCACCGAACTGCACAGGCGGGGCCAGCCGGTCCTTATTGGAACAATTTCCATAGAAAAATCGGAACTGCTCAGCAATATGCTGAGAAGGCGGGGGGTGCCTCATCAGGTGCTCAACGCAAAGTTCCATGAGAAAGAGGCGGAAATCATAGCACAGGCCGGAAAACTGGGAGCGGTGACGATTGCCACCAACATGGCCGGCCGTGGAACGGACATAATGCTCGGAGGAAATCCGGAATTCCTGGCAAAGCAGGAGTTGAGAAAGCAGGGGTATCCTGAAGAGCTTATCAGTGAATGTACGAGCTTCACCGTCACTGATGACGAAGAAATATTGAAAATCAGGGCAGTTTACAAGGAACTGTATGATGGGTTCAGGGAACAGATCAACGCTGAAAAGGAAAAGGTTCTGGAGCTTGGCGGTCTTCATATCATCGGTACGGAGCGCCATGAATCCAGGCGTATCGACAATCAGCTCCGTGGCCGTTCCGGAAGGCAGGGCGACCCTGGATCTTCACGCTTCTATATTTCACTTGAAGATGATCTGATGAGGCTGTTTGGCTCCGACAGACTGACTGGCGTGGTCGAGGCATTGGGACTGGAGGATGATCAGCCCATCGAACACAGGATGCTCACTAATGCAATAGAGAATGCCCAGAGAAGGGTCGAGGGCAGGAACTTCGATATCAGGAAGCGTGTGCTCCAGTATGACGACGTAATGAACAAACAGAGAGAGGTAATATACGCTCAGCGCAGACAGGTACTGGATGGTGAAAACCTGAAGGATTCGTTCATAAAGATGATGGAAAACACTGTGAATGCGCTGGTGGACAGATTCTGCGGCGAAAACCTGCATCCCGACATGTGGGACTGGGAGGGGATAAATGCCCAGGCTAAGGATCTGTTGCCGACCATAGATAAGCTGAGTGTTCCGAAGGAGGAACTGGACACCTATTCGAAAGAGGATCTGAGTGAGACACTGCTCGGGTCCGTAATCAGCGCATATGAAGCAAAAGAAGCAGAATATGGACCTGAGATGATGCGTGAGCTTGAGCGGATCGTGCTGCTCAGGACAGTAGATGAAAAATGGATGGATCACATAGATGCCATGGACCAGCTGCGCTACGGCATAGGCATGAGAGCGTACGGACAGCGCGATCCTGTGGTGGAATACAAATTTGAAGGCTTTGAGATGTTCGAAGAGATGATCCGCAGCATACAGCATGATTCAGTAAAGAGGCTCCTGCGTATGCGGATCAACCGCGAGCAGGGAGCGCCGAAGAGAGAAAAAGTGGCGGAGCCTGTTACAGCCAGCCATGGCGACAGCGGCCCGCGCAAGCCGGTCGCCCGCAGCAGTGATAAGGTGGGCAGGAATGAACCGTGCCCATGCGGCAGCGGCAGGAAGTACAAAAAATGCTGCGGAGCCAACTGATCCTCAGATAATGGGAATCGAGAGGGCGTTTTGCAAGACAGTGCAGAGCAAAAAGTTTGGTGAAGCAGTACAGAGCAAAAGGTTTAATGAAGCAAGGTAATGCATATGACATATGATGAGGCACTTGCATATATACATGGGGCCAACAGATTCGGGAAGAAACAGGGCCTGCGGAATATAAGGACGCTGTTGAGGATCATGGGCGATCCGCAGAAAAAACTGCGTTTTGTCCATGTTGCCGGAACAAATGGCAAGGGTTCTACGTCTGCTTTTATTGGCAGCATATTATCGGAAGCGGGATACAAAACAGGCATATACACCTCGCCGTATGTCCAGCGGTTCACCGAGAGGATAGCCATGAGCAGTCCGGTAGCAATTGGCCGGAACACGCTGAGAACGGAGATCAGCCGAGGTGAGCTGGCTGATATCACATCCTTTGTAAGGGATTGCGTCAACCGGATGGCGGAGACCGGAGAAAACCGGCCGACAGAGTTTGAGATCGTCACTGCCATCGCATACGAGTATTATTTCAGGAAGAGATGTGATATAGTGGTGCTGGAGACGGGCCTGGGAGGAAGGTTCGATCCGACAAACGTCATCGATGTTCCGGAACTGGCTGTCATTACCTCGATCGGCATGGACCATACTGAAAGGCTTGGAAAGACGCTGGCAGAGATTGCTTCTGAAAAGGCCGGCATCATCAAGCCGGGCGGGGACGTGCTGGTCTATGACCAGAGCCCTGAAGTGATGCAGATTTTTGAAGATGCATGCGGACAGCGAAAAGCCGGACTTCACATAGCCGGATTTTCCGGAATCGAGCTCCGTGAGTTTGGCTCTGAAGGCCAGGTGTTCAGCTATAAAGGGTTCAGGGAGCTGAAGATTCCGCTCATAGGGCGCCATCAGCTCCGGAATGCGGCTGTTGCAGTGGATGCAGCTTTGCTTTTAAATAACAGGGGATACAGCATCCCGGAAGAGGCCATCAGAAGAGGACTTGAAAACACAAGGTGGCCTGGCAGGATGGAAATATTGTCAACGGATCCCGCAATAATCATAGATGGTGCACACAATGCCGAAGCGGCAGTGGTCCTGAAAGAGACTCTGAATGAATATTTCCCGGGAAGGCCGCTGAAATTTATAGTGGGCATGGCTGCCGACAAGGATTATCATACAATGCTTGGGACTGTGCTCCCGGGATGTAAAAAAGTTGTAGCTGTCACAATTCCTTCAATCAGGGCGCTTCCGGCTGATCTACTGGCAAAATATGCAAGCACCTATTGTAATGACGTGATGATAAGTGATACAATTGAGGGGGCACTTAAGATAATTATGGAAACCGCCAGGCCGAAGGATGTTGTTTGTGCATTCGGGTCTCTTTATTATATCGGCCTGATCAGAGATATGTTTGGCAGGAGCTGAACAACGACTTAACCGGCATGGGAATTGGCAGGAAACCGACAAAATGATCGACATAAAACCAACACAGGAATCGACATAATACCGACATTGCAAGCGCGTGTGGCATTTGTCCCAAATAATCAGGAGGTGAGGTTTTTAATGGACATAAAGGCCGAATTGAAAAACTTTAAGGCTATCGATCTTGATGAGATCGTTCGCGGAGGTGAAGTGATACCTGACAACGTACGCAATTCAGTTTACCTTTATAACAGAGCCATTGAAGACCTCGTGACCGGCAGTGAAGATATAGCGATAATCAAACTCAAAAAGGCCGTTTCGATGAATCCTGAGTTCAATGAAGCGCTCAATCTTCTGGGTGTTTGCTATGCATATGTCGGCGAAAGGGAAAAGGCAGCCAAATCATTCAGCAAAGTGATACGTTCCGAATCGAACAGTGTGTATGCACTGAGCTTCATGCAGCGCACCGGCCTCACGGATGTGGTGCCGCCTGCAGAGGGCGCCGACCATGCTGTGGATCTGCAGCAGAAGCCCGGCGAACCGCTCAAGAGGATAAGGAAGAAAAAGAGAAAGGAAAAACCTGAAAAAACAGCAAAACCGGAAAAGCCGCTGTTCGATCCCAACAGGAATCAGCGCATCCTCCGGAATATCGCAAAGGTAGCTGCAGGTTTTTTGGCCGGAGTACTGCTTTGCGTCTTTATTTATTTCATGCTGCCTGAACCGGAGCCTGTCCAGCTGCCGGCAAGCGAGGAGGAGATAGAAGCGGCGGTGAATGAGGCCAGGATATTATTCGATCGGCAGTATGCTGAGCTGGAAGCTAAATTCAGGACTGCACAGCAGGACAGGGATGAAGCCATCAGGCAGGCTGACTACTACAAAGCGGCCATAAGACTGTACGAAGTGGAATCAATGGCCAATGCCAGGGAGTATGAGGGAGCGGCCGATATGCTCATGCTGATGAAGACGATAGAATTCAGGGATGCTGAAAAAGAGAAGTTCGACAGCCTGTATGAGAAGGTCATGCCGCTGGCGGCAAAATCAGCATACGACAGAGGCTACAAGGAATATAACTCAAGGAAATACCAGGACTCGCTCAAGAGTTTTGAGAAGGTCAGGATATATGATCCTGAGTACAGCAAGATGGATGCGGCATTGTACTACATGGGACGCTGCCATCAGCTGCTCAAGGATTCCCGCAATGCCATAGCGATATATCAGGAGCTGGTGGACAATTATCCTGCCAGCTGGTATACGAGGAATGCCCAACAGAGGATCAATGAACTGACCAAAGTCCCGTGATCATCAGAACAGTACAATAGGTGTCAATTATGTAAATTGCTTTACTTATGTATAAAAGCTTTGTTAAAACATCGCTTTTATTTTTTTCGTTTTTGTATTATTATAGATTAAGCATCGTTGAGGTATGTCCGATGCTTCGGAACTTATTTGCCGGGGAGGTTTTCAAATGTATTATGTGAGTACTCGAGGCTGGTCCGGAAGTGTGACATCGGCTGAAGCGATAAAGCGCGGTCTTGCCCCTGATGGAGGGTTGTTCGTGCCTGAGACCATAGTCAGGCTGGACCCAGAGGAAATAGCTTCATTTGCGGAGATGGATTACAGGGAAAGGGCTGTTTCCATACTGCGGCATTATCTCGACGATTATACTGAGGAAGAGCTGAGGGAGTGTGTGGATGGCGCCTACGGGAGCGGCAGGTTCGATGACGAGAGGATAGCTCCGGTAGTCAGACTAAGTGAGAATGCCTATATGCTCGAGCTGTGGCATGGACCGACCAGTGCTTTCAAGGATATGGCTCTCCAGATATTGCCCCGGCTCATGGTCAGGGCCAATATGAAAACCAGGGAAAGCAGAGAGACCGTGATCCTCGTTGCAACTTCCGGTGATACCGGCAAAGCGGCGCTGGAAGGATTCAGGGATGTTGAAGGAACCAGGATCATTGTTTTCTTTCCTGAGGACGGAGTCAGCCAGGTGCAGAAAATGCAGATGGTTTCGCAGGAAGGTTCCAATGTGCATGTAGTTGCCGTAAAAGGCAATTTTGATGATACCCAGAACGGTGTCAAGGCGATTTTTTCAGACGAGGAACTGAACAGGGAGATGCTGGAGAATGGCTTCAGATTCTCCTCTGCCAATTCGATAAACTGGGGAAGACTGGTTCCTCAGATCGTTTATTATTTTTCTGCATATGCAGATATGCTGGCTGCCAGAGAGATCGCAGAAGGCGAGAAGATAAATATCGCCGTACCCACCGGCAATTTCGGCAATATCCTCGCAGCATGGTATGCACGGGAAATGGGACTTCCCATCAACAGGCTCATTTGTGCATCCAATGACAACAATGTTCTGACCGAGTTTATAAATACCGGCATATATAACCGTGAGCGGGAATTTAAGAAGACCATTTCTCCATCTATGGACATACTTATCTCCAGCAATCTCGAAAGGCTCCTTTTCGAACTCACAGGCCGGGATGCAGCCCAGGTACGGGTCTGGATGGATGAACTCAAAAACGAGGGAAGATATGCAGTGATCGGTGAAGAGAAGAGGAAGCTGACAGAGATGTACTGGGGCGCATATTCCACAGAAGAGGAGACTGTTGAAACGATCCGGGAAGTTTATGATGACTATGGTTATCTGGCAGATCCCCACACGGCGGTGGGAATCGATGTATATGAAAAATATGTGATATCCACGGGAGACATTACAAAGACAGTGATAGCAGCGACCGCAAGTCCGTTCAAATTCAACAGGAGTGTTGCCAGTGCAGTCTTTGGTGAAGATGAGATAGCCGGCCGCGATGAGTTTGAGCTGCTTGATGTGCTTTCCAGGCATTGCGGACTGACTGTGCCGGCAGGTCTTGCCGGGCTTTCGGGAAGGCCGGTCCTGCATAAAAGGGTCTGCAGCAGAGAAGAGATGAAGGACCAGGTTGTACAGATACTGGGCTTGAAATAAGACGATCTGCAAGTGGCAAAAATGCGCGGGACATTCCGGATATGGCATGATCATAGTGAGAACACCCTTATAGTACGACCATGCTCAGGACCACCTCATGGCATGGTGGTGTTTGAAAATCGGTATCGTATAACCATGCCCGGAAGCGCTTCATGGCATTGTCATGCTCGGATTACCTCATGCCATGATCGTGATCAGAAATCTGCGTCGTTTATTTAAGCCTTGAAACATCTCATGGCATAATCACGGTAGAAATACCTCATCGCGCGATCATACATAAAATCACCTTATCTTATGATCACGTTTACAAATACCTCGCGCCATAGTTATACACAGCGTTACCTCATGGCATAATCACGGTAGAAATACCTCATCGCGCGATCATACTTAAAATCACCTTATCTTATGATCATACTCAGAAATCCTGCATACATCACTTACACAGCAGTGCTCATAATCGTGTACGAAGCCCATACAGCGGATAACATGCAGCTCTGTGCATTACTCACGATGGCATGCCATCGGTTTGCCGGATGAAATGTGGCATCAGCTTGCCGTATATAATTTCAGACGGGTGGGATCACGCATCTGCCCGGCTGACAGAATGGTGTTATATATCCAGATGACTGAACAGAAGAATCACCAGGAAAACCAGAGGTATTATTAAGGCGAACATAATGATCGCCTTTTTATTGCGCGCAGTTCTGAGAGAAGCCAAACGAGATTTCACCGGGTACTTAAGTGAGCCCAGACGGTATTCGCGAAGACGCTTAAGGGGAAGAAAGTGAAGCTTGAAAGAGCGCTTAAGACAAGCCAGACTCGAATCAGGATGACCCTCCTGCGCAGCCACATGACCAGCCGAACATGAATCAGGGCGACACTCTTGCGCAGCCACATGACCAGCCGAACATGAAACAGGACGGCACTCTTGCGCAGCCACGTGGCCAGCCGAACATGAAACAGGATGGCAGTTTTGCACAGCCAAACAAGATTCCGGCGGGACAGATGTTTTCTTTTTTCTTATAAAAATGATGGTAATCCTTCTCATGGCCAGTTTTCAAATAGCTGCTCATACCGATCACATCTTCATGCTTAATTATATTCCCGATAACCAACATTTATCTCCTGACAGGTCGTCCCCATATGTATTTCTCGTTTCGCACAGCGTATTTGTTTTGAACACTGTATTCTGTTTCACGGAGCGCATTTTGATTTGCATTGAACGCCTGCTTTGGCAGAGCAATTCTCGTTTTACACAGCACGCCTGCCTTTGCAGAGCGCATTGTGTCTTGTACAGTGTGTTTCGTATTGTACTGCGTATTTAGTTCTGTACTGCGCACCCGGATCAGTCGGGCGTATTGTGTTTGGCACAGCATATCTCGTTTTGTATAGTCTCGAGCACTGAATTGCACCCCTGTGTGGCCAGGGCTTATCCTTGCTGCCACACACGCCGAGTTCAACCTTATGTTAGCAGCTCTATGCATCCATTGTCTCGAGCACTGAATTTCACCCCTGTGTGGCCAGGGCTTATCCTTGCTGCCACGTACACCGAGTTCAACCTTATGTTAGCAGCTCTATGCATCCATTGTCTCGAGCGCTGAATTTCACCCCTGTGTGGGCAAGGCTTATCCTTGCTGCCACACACGCCGAGTTCAACCTCATGTTGACAATCCTTTGCATCCATTGTCCCGAGCACTGAATTGCACCCCT
>Ga0116181_1002899_pt1 | contig 13668 bp, 10 predicted proteins | sample AD_UKC075_MetaG_FD_89752 | JGI IMG/M metagenome (GOLD analysis project Ga0116181, IMG submission 89752) | Active sludge microbial communities of municipal wastewater-treating anaerobic digesters from USA - AD_UKC075_MetaG | ecosystem: Engineered > Bioreactor > Anaerobic > Digestate | place: USA...
CAATGCATAAATTATCAGGTAAATCTGTATTTTCACTTGCTAAAGTATTTTGATTAAAAAAAACAAAGCTTTGCAGAATCACTCTCTAACCTCAAAACAGCACACGCTAAAAACTCATTTTACCTTATCGGGTGTAGGCTTGCATACAGGTCATGCTGTAAATATGACCTTAAAACCTGCTAACCCTGGCTTTGGAATTCGTTTTCAACGAGTGGACTTGCCCGGTCAGCCGGTTGTAAAGGCTGATGTGGACTATGTGGTCGATACTTCTAGAGGTACAACATTAGAACATGATGGTGCACGTGTAAGTACCGTAGAACACTTACTGGCAGCATTAGTAGGCTTAGGAATCGACAATGTGTTGATAGAATTGGATGGTCCTGAAATTCCTATTATGGATGGGAGCTCCAGAGAGTTTATTGATGCTATAGAACGAGAAGGAGTAGTAGAACAAGAAGCCCATCGAGTGGTTTATACCTTAGACCAAAACATCCATTTTTATGACCCTGTGAAGAATGTAGATATGTTGGCAGTTCCGGCACCGGAATACCAAATTACTACGATGATTGACTTCAACTCGCCCGTATTAGGTACGCAACATGCGGTATTAAAAAATATGGGCGACTTTAAAAAAGAGATAGCTCCCTGTCGCACATTTTGTTTCTTACATGAGTTGGAATACTTGCTGGACAATAATCTGATAAAAGGTGGTGATGTAAGCAATGCAATTGTAGTAGTGGATAAAGTAGTAAGTGAAAAAGAATTGGAGCGATTGGCACATGTATTCAACAAGCAAAAAATAGAAGTTAAGCAAGAAGGTATTTTGAATAATATTCAATTACATTATTCGAATGAGCCTGCAAGACATAAACTACTAGATGTAGTAGGTGATTTGGCGTTGATAGGTTACCCAATCAATGCACATATATTTGCTAGTCGTCCTGGACATGCAACCAATGTAGAGTTTGCGAGGAAAATAAAACAGTATATCAAAAAGAATAAACACCTTTCTGATATCCCTCAATACGATCCTAATCAACCTCCGATTTACGATATCAATCATATTGAAAAATCTTTGCCTCATAAGTATCCATTCTTGTTGGTGGATAAGATTATTGAGCTGTCGGATCATCATGTAGTAGGGGTGAAAAATGTAACGTTTAATGAGCAGTTTTTCCAAGGACACTTCCCCGGAAACCCTGTGATGCCGGGTGTTTTACAATTAGAAGCATTGGCACAAGCAGGAGGCATCTTAGCATTGAACAACATAAGCGACCCTGAAAACTATGATACTTATTTCTTGAAAATTGATAAAGCAAAATTCAAGCAAAAAGTAATTCCAGGTGATACCTTAATATTGAAATTGGAATTACTAAGCCCCATTCGTCGTGGTATCTGTGAGATGAAAGGGCAAGCATACGTAGGCAATAAATTAGCAACAGAAGCAGAACTCGTTGCACAAATCGTAAGAAAAGACAAAAAATGATTCATCCTCTTACCTACATTCACCCGGAAGCCAAGATAGGTACTAATGTTCGTATTGATCCATTTACTACTATTCATAAAAATGTAGAAATAGGTGAAGGCACTTGGATAGGCTCCAATGTAACCGTAATGGAAGGCGCACGTATTGGTAAAAATTGTCGTGTATTTCCCAGCTCCGTTATTTCAGCCATTCCTCAAGATTTAAAATATAAAGGAGAAGATACCCTAACTATCATCGGCGATGGCACTACTATTCGTGAGTGTGTAACCATCAACAAGGGTACTACTGACCGAAATAAAACTCAGATAGGAGACAACTGCCTAATTATGGCCTACTCTCATATCGCTCATGATTGTATCATTGGCAACAACTGTATTTTTTCGAACAATACTACCTTGGCAGGGCACATCACTGTAGGCGATAACGTTGTGCTGGCTGGGCTTACAGCAGTACAGCAGTTTGTTCGTATTGGGTCTTATGCCTTTGTAACCGGCGGTTCGTTAGTAAGAAAAGATGTACCACCTTTCGTAAAAGCTGCACGTGAACCATTATCTTATGTTGGGGTTAATTCAGTAGGGCTTAAACGCAGAGGATTTACCTTAGATAAAATCAATCATATCTTAGATATCTACCGGATTCTTTTTGTGAGAGGCTTTAATATTTCAAAAGCCCTTAGTATCATAGAAACTGAAATTCCTGTTACGGATGAGCGAGATGAGATTTTATCATTCATCCGTGAACCAGGTAGAGGTATCATGAAAGGCTATACCCGTCGTCATAATGAAGATATCTCTTGAACAAGTAGGTAAGAAATTTTACCGTCATTGGATTTTTAAGAACATCAATTTTACATTTTCTTCTCAGCAACGGTATGCTTTATTGGGTGCCAATGGAAGTGGGAAGAGTACGTTGATGCGCGTCATTGGAGGGTTGCAAGCACCTTCTGTCGGTAAGATTAGTCATGCCTATAATGAGAAGCAAGTAGTTGAAAACACTCTTTATCCTTTAGTATCATATTGCGCTCCTGGTATGGATATTATTGAGGAAATGACCTTGAAGGAGTTTTTGAAATTTCATTTTCAACATAAAAAGCCTTTGATGCCCATCACAGAAATGATTTCGTTAATGGGACTGGAAGCTGCCGCAGATAAAGTGATAGGAGAATATTCCTCCGGCATGAAACAACGAGTGAAGCTTGCACAAGCCTTATTTGCAGATACACCCTTGTTGCTTTTAGATGAGCCTTGTACCAATTTGGATGATAAAGGAGTGGAGCAATATCAAGTTTGGTTGCAGCGATTTGCCGCCAATAGATTAGTCCTCATCGCCTCTAACGACCGTAGAGAATATGAATGTTGTTCTATACACTTAGATTTGAATTCTTGGAAATAATTTCCTGTATTGACGCGGCTCCATTAAGCAATATTTTCTTCAGAAACAGGACTAATCATTACATATATGTTCAAATAAGAAGAGGATACTCTGCTTATTTGAACATAATGATATACTTGAACCCTTCTCCTAGTTTATGATACAAACAAAGCACGAAGTTCACCGGCTTCATCCGGTTTCATTTTGCCCCCAAGGATGAGGCGAAGTTGTCTTCTTCGTAAAGCTCCATCATACATTTTTTGGTCTTCTTCTGTTTCCGGAAAAATAGGTTCCACTTTTTGAGGTTTGCCTTGTGCATCTAAAGCTACAAACGTAAAATAGGCTTCGTTGGTAATAAATTTTTCTTGCGTTTGTAAATTCTCACCCCATACCCTTAAAAAAACTTCCATAGATGAATTGAAGGAGCGAGATACGCGGCTTTCAATGATTACAAGATTGCCTAACTGTATCGGACGGTTGAACGATACATTATCTACTGATGCGGTAACTACCGGACGATTGCAATGGCGCATAGCAGATATCGCAGCACTAATATCCATTAAGTGTAGCAAACGCCCACCCATGAGGTTTCCTAAAGTGTTGGTATCATTGGGTAATACAATTTCGTTCATGATATTGTAAGTATCTCTTGGATGCTTTTGTTCCATGTTGGCTTGTCGATTTAAAGGGGCAAAGGTAGTAGAGTTCGGTTATTAAAAATAGGTGCATAAAATGTGCATAAGTTCGCATGACTTTCACTCAATATGCGATTGCAAACTCGATAGTACCTAACTTTAAGCATGTAAATTTTCAGCTTATGTTATGGAGAACATTTAATGGCACTATTATCAAAGAGCCGGTGTTGCAAGCAGTAGAAGCTACAATTAAAAGAGAAACAGTAGCAGGCAATAAGCTGAAAGTATGCATTGGCACCGACTCTCAGGTACGAGGCAAGGAAACTGAGTTTGCAACGGTGATAGTTTTTTTAAGAGAAAAGCGTGGAGGTTTTATGTATATCTGCAATGATAAAACACTTCAACAGTTTTCCATTAAAGAACGAATGTTGGTAGAGGTAGCGAAGAGTATTGAAATTGCTTATCAGCTTTGCGACTTGTTTACAGCCTATGATGTAGATATGGAGGTGCATGCCGATATCAATACCAACCCACAATTTAAAAGCAATGAAGCCTTACGCGATGCTATGGGTTATATTTTAGGGATGGGATTTGCCTTTAAAGCCAAGCCAGATGCTTTTGCCAGCAGCTGTTGTGCAGATAAAGTTGTTTAAAATTCCGTGTGACATTCAACTCTTTTGTTCGGACAACTCTATAAGTTCATTACTTGATGCTCCTATTAGGCTATCAATTTTGGAGGTAGCATCTCTAAAAAATTTTCTACATAATTTTTGTTTCCACTCTTTATTTTTTGCTTTTGAATCGAGTGAAAGTTAGATTTGAGCAAATCGGAAGTTGTCTGACTGGAACGATGATAAGGATTGTATTTGAGTCTATACAATGCAGACCAATTTGTAAAAGTTTCTTTCTTCCTAAAAAACTACTATTAAACATGCGCATTTTACATACAGCAGATTGGCACTTAGGAAAGCGATTAAGTTTTTATAGTCGCATAGAAGAACAACGAGAAGTATTGAAAGAAATAGTAACCATAGCTGCTGCTCAAGAGGTAGATATGGTGATAGTAGCCGGAGATTTATTTGATACCGGTAATCCCTCCAACGAAGCCACAGAGCTGCTCTATAAAACCTTGAAGCAACTTGCAAGAAATGCTACCGTGCCCGTTATTGCCATTGCAGGCAATCATGATTCGCCAGATCGAGTCAATGTAGCAGATGTGTTGGCTCGTGAAAATGGAATTATCTTGATTGGCCATCCTACCGATATCGTCCCTGATTTTACATTAGAAACTGGAATGACTATACAACATTCTGAAGCCGGATTTTTTGAAATTCGTTTACCACAAATTGAATTTCCCATACGCCTATTACATACAGCTTTTGCTAATGAAATACGGCTGAAAGAATATTTTGGAGAAGACAAACAAGCCTCACTTCAAGATTGCTTATCGAAAAGATGGGCACAGCTTTCCGATAAATATTGTGATGAACAAGGAGTGAATATCTTGACGACTCACCTATATATGCTGCAACGAGGAGGTGCTGTGCTAGAAGAGCCGGATGGTGAAAAGCCCTTGAACATTGGCAATGCAGATGTAGTTTACACCGATGCTATTCCATCTCAAATTCAATACACTGCTTTGGGGCATCTTCATCGAAATCATTCAGTAGGAGTGCATCAACCCGTAGGATATAGTGGTTCTCCGATTGCTTATTCTTTTGCAGAAGCTGGACAAACCAAATACGTAGCTATCATAGACCTCCTTCCTGGTCAGCCTGCAGTAGTACAACATATTCCTTTAGAAAGAGGGAAATCATTAGCAAGAAAATCTTTTACGAATGTAGAGGAGGCTATAGGATGGTTGTCAGAAAATCAAGATGCCTTAGTGGAGCTGACTTTAGTGACGACTGAATTTATAAGTACAGAAGAAAGAAAGCGCATCTATCAAACGCATAATGGTATCATTCATCTAATACCCAAGGTGAAAAATTTAACTGCAAAAGGAACCAATTCGGAGCCTATCAATCTTAGTCAAGACATACTTTCATTGTTCAAAGATTATTTCAAATCGAAGAATTCCGGTCAAGAGCCTAATGAAGAACAACTATCCCTTTTTCAAGAACTATTAAACCAAGAAGATGCTGCCGAATAAACTGACACTAGAAGGGCTTTACTCTTACCAAGAAAGACAAACGTTAGATTTTAACTACCTCAATCACTCCGGATTGTTTGGCATCTTTGGTGCCGTAGGTTCCGGAAAGTCCACCATCTTAGAAGCCATCACCTTTGCGCTTTATGGCGAAACCGAACGCCTTCATTCACGGGATAGTAGAGGGTATAATATGATGAACTTAAAATCGAATCGTATCTATATTGATTTTGAATTTTACAACTATGAGCAAAAACTTTATCGTGCCGTAAGAGAGTTCAAACGTCATGGCAGTAAGTTTGAAGAGGTAAAGCCAACAACCGTTATTTTTTATGAATGTATCGAAGGAAATTGGGTGCCATTAGAGCATACCGATGCTACTAAAATCATAGGCTTAAACTATGCAAATTTTAAAAGCACCATTATCATCCCTCAAGGGCAATTTAAAGAGTTCCTTGAGTTGGTGCCAGCGGATAGGACGAGGATGATGAAAGAGATTTTTCATTTACATCATTACGATTTACAAGACAATGTTATAGTGATTGAAAGGAAAAATTCTAGAGAGTTGGATATGCTTATCGGAAAACTTGAAGGCTTGGAAGCTGTATCTGAAGGCGCATTGAAGCAATTGAAACAATCAGTAACAGAGAGCCATTCAATAACCAATCACGCTCGCGAACAACTAGAAAAAACTCAAGAACGCATTAATAAACTAAAACAACTAGAAGGAGATTATGTGCAGCTAGCAAGAAAGGAAAAGGAATTGAACGAACTGAAAACTCAAGAGGATACCATGCTGCAAATACAACAATCCATAGAAACATTTGACCGATTAACTCAACGCTTCGGAAGTGCTTTACAGGATTATGATAGAGCGAACACAGCATTACAGGTTGTCACTGTCAATCTTAGGCAAGTAGAAAAAGATAAGCAACAAAGCACTGAAGATTTTAAAACTATTGAAGAGGAATTATTAACGCTTGCACCTGAGATGGACCTTTGGCAGCAGAAGCAACAAGAGCTGGATGACTTAACAACCATAAGCAAAATACTAGAAAAAATAAAAGACGTAGAAGACGCTACCGCTCGCTTAGCAAAAGGAAAAATAGAAGTAGAGAGTGCTGAAAATAATTTAAATAAACTTCAAAAGGAGATCAAAGAAAAAGATGAAGCGTTACAGCAGTTAAAGCGAGAAGGTATCAATGCTCAAAGTTTTATTGCGGCCGAAGCTTGGTATCAACAATTGATATCACTTGAAAATATTACTACACAATGCCATCAACAAATAGCTAAACATCAAACCTCGATTGATGAAGTGCTTCAAGAACTCAAGAGCCATCAAGTGAATCTCGATAGCTTTGATGAGGATTGTAAGTTGCAATTACAAGACTTTGAAAAACAACTCCAGCATTTTGCCGAACAACAAAGTCAAGCAGAAGTGCAAGAGAAATTGAAAGCCTATGTGCATGACTTGCAAGATGGCTGCCCCTGTCCTTTATGTGGAGCCTTAGAGCACCCCAATATCTTACAAAGCGAAGACGTAACAAGTATCTTGAAGCAACTAAAACAAACAATAAAAGACTTAGAAAAATCCAAAGACCTACTCATAAAGAAACAAGCAAATGTGAGTGCAAAAAAAGAAAAACTTTCTTTTTATCAGCAAGTACTTCAAGAGGAACAACAACGCCTCAGCCAAAACCATCAAGCCAAAGAAGCGCATCGTGAAGCATTTTCTTGGAATGATTTTAATGCAGATGACTATAAAGATTTTGAGCAAATGAAATTAGATGCTCAACAATTAGCCGCTTTGATAGAAACGAATACTCAAGAACTTGAACAGTGTAGAAGAAATAAAGAAGCTATACAAGCGACGATTGAAAAATACAGACTTAGAATAGAAGAATTAAGACTCAAAGAAAACGAAGGAAAGACTTTGTTGCAATCATTTCTTTCCAACTTAAAGCATCTGGAGTTTGAAGCTTTTAAAAACAACACAAAAGATGAAGTGCTAGCTATGCACAATCATCAGCAACTTTCGCTTACAAAACTTGAAACAAGATTTAAAGAGTTACAATCAAAACGAGATGAAGCTGCTAAAAAAATGACTACTTATAATGCGCAGCTAACACTATTAACTCAGCAAAAGGAAGAACAAGAAGCTACTAAAAATTCATTGCAAGCCTCATTGGAAGCCAGTATTGTAAACGAAAACTTAGCATCTATAGAAGAGTTGAAAGCTCAATTGACACTGACGAATATAGGTGAAGCATCACGCAAAAAACTAAAGGATTATCAAATACAATTGGAAGCCACCAAGACAAGTATTAATATTCTACAAGCCAAGCTTCAAAACACCGAGTTTAGTGAAGCTTTATTACAACAAGTAGAAGAAAAACTATCTGCACTTAGACTACAATATAATCAACTGTATGAACAATACATCACACAGAAAGCCACTTTGGAGCAAATGGAAACAGAATGGGAACTAAAGCAAGTTTTAATTATCAAACATGATGTATTATCAAGACGGGCAGAGAACATCAAATTGTTAAAAACTTTGTTTAAAGGCGCCGGCTTTGTTCAATATGTTTCCTCCGTTTATCTAAGGCAGCTTTGTGAGCAAGCGAATGTTCGTTTTCAGAAAATGACACGCAACCGACTGAGCCTACAAATCAATGAAGCCAACAGCTTTGAAGTGCTCGACTATCTTAACGAAGGAAGGCATAGGAGTGTGAAAACATTATCAGGAGGTCAACTATTTCAAGCTTCTTTGTCGCTGGCTTTAGCACTTGCAGAAAGTGTACAAACAATTGCCAAGTCAGATAGGAATTTCTTTTTCATTGATGAAGGCTTTGGTACTCAAGACCCGGAATCCGTTAGTGTCATTTTTGAAACTTTATCCAACCTTAATAAAGAAAATAAAATCGTAGGCATCATAACACACCTTGACGAATTGAAAGAACAAATAAGTACTGCTGTTACTGTCGTCAACGACCCGGAGCGCGGTAGCTTAATTTCTGTAGCCTAAATGAAAACGGGTAATAGTTTATCTGCTATTACCCGTTGTTTTTTTAAATATTTTATCGATTACTGATGATTCGGAATTTCCACTAATTGCCAGCTATCAAAGCCTAGCAAGGCTTTCATCTTATCGCCAACTTCGGTTTCCATCAACCAATTTTTGATTTTTAAGAAACGTTCGTTGGAGCTTTCATCTTCAGTAAAGGCAGGTGTTAAGGCACTTAATTCATCATACATCCATTTTGTAGCCGGTGATAATTTATCTTGATAACCAAGATGAGTTATAGATTGAATGATGGCTAAAGCATGTACTGATAGTACTTCAAAGGTGTTTTCAATTACGCGAGCACACATTTGAGCTGCATTGCATCCCATACTTACGATGTCTTGGTTATCGTTGTTGTTGGAGATACTATGGATATACATTGGGTTGCTTAGTGTTTGGTTTTCGGCTACATTGCTCACCGCAGGGTATTGCATCCCTTGAATGCCGAAATTGAGACCTAACTGACCCATATTGATAAATGGGGGAAGCTTTTTATTCAAATGATGATTGAGTAAAAAATTCAATTGTCTTTCAGCGAGCATGGAAAGCTTAGTGATAGCAATTTTTAATTTATCCATTTCTAAAGCAGTATAGTCGCCATGGAAATTACCTCCGTGAAAAATATTTTTATGCTCTTTATCAATAACTGGATTGTCATTTACCGAGTTTAACTCACCGGTAATAACACGTGCAGTGTTTTCAATAGTATCATAAACGGGACCTAGAATTTGAGGCACGCATCGAAGGGAATAATACTCCTGAACTTTATCTTCTATTACATGCTCCGTAACTTTTTTATCGTATAAATGTTCATGACGCTTTCTTAGTAAACCACTTTTTTTAGAGATAGCACGCATAGCTTTAGCCACCATTTGCTGTCCTGGATGGAGTTTTACACTATTTAGTTCTTCCGAAAAATGATCGTCATAGGCTTGCATGATTTCATTCACCATTAATGAAAACAGAATTTGTCCTGTGATAAGTTTACGAGCATGAAGTACATTGATTGCTCCTATCCCCGTCATCGCAGAAGTGCCATTTAAAAGTCCTAACCCTTCACGGATATGAACTTCTAGAGGATGTAATTGTAATGTTTCAAAAACTGTTTTTGCTTTTACGATTTCGCCTTTAAACCAAAACTCTCCTTCTCCTATTAATCCTAATGCAAGATGCGCCAACTGTACCAAATCACCACTGGCACCCACGCCACCATGTGCATAGATGCAAGGGTATGCTTCAGCATTTATTAAGTTCACCATGAGGTTAATGGTGCTTACATGCACACCACTATAGCCAAGTAGTAATGTATTCATGCGAGCTAATAAAGTAGCACGACATTGCTGCTCCGGAAGGATTTGACCCATGCCAGAGCTATGGCTACGAATCAAGTTGTATTGAAGTTTTTTACGGTCGGCATCATCAATTCGGTATTGTGCCATAGGACCAAAGCCGGTATTGATACCATAGATAAGCTTATCGTCAGAAAATGCTGCTAAAAATTCATAGCTGTCAACTACATTTTGGATAGAAGCAGCATCGAGATGTAGGGTTTCTTTTTGTAAAACTATTCGCTCAAACGCGGCAAGGTCGAGAGATTTTGCGTTTATTGTAATCATACTGTTTTTTCAATTGAGGATTGCAAAAGTAATAAAAGGATTCAGAAACATTTTTTGGAATATATCAAGCTTCTTTTTCCAATTGTAGCTGGGCTAAAACCCATTTTATTTCGTGGTATTCATAGGCATCACCTAGTTGTTCTTTTGCTAGGGATAAATAGTTCATCTCGTCAACTACCTCTTCAAGTACCGTCCTTATAGCTTGTTCTTTTGCTTCATTAAGTACGTCTCTAAGGAAGATTGCTTTCTCTAAAATAAGTTTATAAAAATGAGAACCGATAGTGCCTTTGGTTAAATTTCTAGCGGTCGCAATGGCAGCCATATCCATACCCGATTGGTAAAGCACTAGAGTGTCTTGGTAGGTGCCACTAATCCCTTTTTCTTTAGTTTTCTTGTTAGGTTGTTCTTCAAAGTCAAGTTCAGGTAATAGGGTTTGATAAGCGCCAATGATTTCTAGAAGCTTATCACCATAGTCTTTTGTTTTTTTAGCACCGATCCCATGCACAGTCATCAAAGCTTTTTTATTGAGAGGAAGCTGTGCAACAATACCATCAATAGCTTTATTGCTTAATATACGATAAGGCTCTACGCCAAGAGTTGCAGCGGTTTCCGCCCTCCAAATTTTAAGGTCTTGTAGCAAGCTTTGGTGACTACCCACTTTTGCAACAGCATTTTTTTGAGTAGTGCTTTTTCCCCATTTCAAGGGCTTTAGTTTTGAGAGCTCTTGAAGCGTCTTTGCTTTTGTAGCTTGATAAATGGAAGTGCTAAAGCCGCCAGCAAATACTTCCCATAATGATTGATGAAGCAATGATGATTCACGGATGACTTCTAATTGTGCTAAAAGTTGTTTGGCATATAACGCATTGTCTGGTGCGTCCGGAAGCGATTCAAGAGAGTCAACAACCGAACCTTTATTAGTTTTAGAGAAATATACAGATGCTTCTTTAATTCGAATTTGTAAAGTAGTATTTTCTTCCAGTGCCACTTGATTATTGACAAGCTGCTGAAGTTGATGATTGAATTTATAAGCTACATCATGAAGCTGTAGTAAGTCGTTTGCAAGTTGTTTTAGGTAGTCTTTCGTTTCATTTGATAAGGAATGTTCAAATTCTAATACAGCTCTTTGCAGTGCGGCTGCTTGTTTTTTCCAAGCACTTAGGTCAAATGTTTCTAAAATTTTTTCTGCTTGGAAACTGTGTTGTTGTGCCGGTAAGCATTTTTCCAATTGTTCCTGTTGCCAAGATTTTTCGCTAAAAGCTATTATTTTAAAATCAGTCATCAGTGATTCTGGTTTTATCTTACTCAACAATACAATGCCTTCCCAAGTTTTACAACGGCTAAGGGCTACATATACCTGTCCCGAAGCAAAAGATTTTTCAGCATCAATGATGACTTTGTCAAAGGTCAGTCCCTGACTCTTATGTATAGTTACTGCCCATGCTAAACGTAAGGGTATCTGCCAAAATTTTCCAAGTATCACTTCTTCGATAGCACCCGTTGTCTCATTTGTAGCATATTTTACATGATGCCAAGATGTAGCCGATACATTCACTTGTTTTCCATCATCACACCGCACTTGTAGCTGTTCTTTTTGAATACTGATTATCTTGCCTGTCTTACCATTGAAGTATTGTTTGTCAGGGTCATTCTTAATAAACATCACTCTAGCGCCTACTTTCAATGATAGCGTTGTAGCTGCGGGGAAGCTAAATTCTGGGAAATCTCCTTCTATGTTTGCTTGAAACGTTACCGAAGGCGTTGCTAGTTGTTGCATCGAAAGTTCATTCATTTTATCCGCCATAGCCACATGTGAGGTCAGAGTAATATAGCTATCGTCATTTGGCGGTGTCGAGGTTATTTTTTGTAATAGTAATTGGTAGCTTTCCGGGGAGAGAGTATTATGCCGTAGCTCATTAAGCAGTGATAAAAAATTTTCTTCTTGCTGCCGATATACCTTCTCCAAAGTGATCATTACAGGGGCCTCGTGTTTCAATACTTGACTATCGAAAAAATAAGGACTTGCATAATACGTATCTAGTAAACGTGCCTCTGCTTCTTTCACCACCGGAGGTAGTTGATGCATATCCCCTATGAAAAGGACCTGTACACCACCAAAAGGCAAATGTGCTGCATGGCGAACTCGTTTTAGTATTAAATCTATCATGTCCAGTACATCAGCACGTACCATACTCACCTCATCAATTATTAGTAACTCTAGTGTTCTGATCAGTTGTATATGTTGCTTGGTGTATCGAATCAACGAAGGCAAACTGCTAGCCGTAATTACTTTTTCATTGTCATCTGGAGCACTTTGCGTAGGAATAAAGGTGCCAAAAGGCAAACGGAAAAAAGAATGTAAGGTACTACCACCTGCATTGATAGCAGCAATACCAGTAGGCGCTAGCACCACAGCATTTTTATGTGTGGTTTCTTTTATGTGCTTTAAGAAGGTTGTTTTTCCAGTACCAGCTTTACCCGTTAGAAAAATATTGCTTTTCGTTTCATTCACCCATTTCTCAGCTAGTATAAACAAATCGTTACGCTCCATGTTACAAAATAAATTGGCAATTGATAAACATCAAAATGTTTTTCAGCCGTTGTTGCTTAAATTTAAAGTTCTTTTTTGGGGTGTCAGCAGTATTGCTACTATAAAGCTTCAGTGGCGTTGGCACCATTCATCTTTTAAATATCTATGAAGCTTGTTTTTTACTTCAGTCCGCCCATCTTCATCAGTAGCTTATATTCTTTTTCCTTTACACTTCCTACCGATAAGCGAGAGAGCCTTACTAAATCCATGTCAGCAAGTTCCTTAGTGGCTTTTATGGTAGCTAAAGTAATAGGTTGCGGTAAAGTTTTTAAAGGTTTCAAATCTACCACCACCCAATTAGTATCAGCGGTAGTAGGGTCTTTGTAATGTTCTTTTACAACCTCTGCAAGGCCTACTATTTCCAAACCTTCGTTGCTGTGATAGAAGAAAACCTTGTCTCCCTTCTTCATTGCTCTTAGATTGTTACGTGCAGCATAGTTGCGTACACCATCCCAAAATGTTTTACCATCTTTCAGAAACTGATCCCAGCTATATTTAAATGGTTCTGATTTTACAAGCCAATATTGCATGTCTCAAAAATAGGAAATGATTTTGAAGCACCTGTAAAGAGAGAATACCACTATCATATTTATGAAATAGGTTGAAACGACTGTCAGATAGGCCATACACTACAATGCCTTCTTCTTTGTCGAATAATTTTTTTGAAGAAAGTTGAAAATAAATTTGGTGGAGTTAAAAAGGTTCTTACCTTTGCACTCCCTTACAGAAACGGAGTAATTTAGAGTTGAGAAAGGGG
>Ga0116181_1002901_pt1 | contig 13660 bp, 16 predicted proteins | sample AD_UKC075_MetaG_FD_89752 | JGI IMG/M metagenome (GOLD analysis project Ga0116181, IMG submission 89752) | Active sludge microbial communities of municipal wastewater-treating anaerobic digesters from USA - AD_UKC075_MetaG | ecosystem: Engineered > Bioreactor > Anaerobic > Digestate | place: USA...
AAGTATGCTATTATCATTATTGCAGTATTTATGACACTTATACAGCTTGACATTGCATCATCCATTGTAAACGCTGCATTTATAATTATACTAGGAGCTATAGCTATAGCCTTTGCCATTGCCTTTGGAATGGGAGGACGTGAATTTGCAGCTAAGACAATGGAAAAATTAAGTCAGCAAAATAATTCTAATGAAAAATAATATTTATTAAGAAAGTATATTTAAGAAAGTAATAGTTTATTGAGAAAGTAAGAGACAGGAAAGAAAAATACGTTTGAAAAGTGGCTGTCTGATTTAAAAATTAGCGGACAGCCACTTTTTCTACTTTTCTGACATGCTTTCACTTAGAATATAATCTAAAACTATATGGGCGTTTTTTACCCTCAATACATCATCTTTATCTTTTTCATTTGGAAGTCTTATGGCAAGGTAAAAATCCTCAGGCAGTCCCATATCCAAAAGAAGCTGCATGTCTTTTACAGGCAAAGCATAAACCTTAGGCTCATTTGTACCTAAAGGGTCAGCTATTACCTCCGGATAATTGCTGATGTCAATATTATATTTTTCAGCATAGCTGTCAAGAGGTTCAAAAAAATAATTGTTAATAAATGTGGTAAGAGTCTGTTTGTCCAGTAAAAGAATATGGCAAATACCTAGTCCAAACTCCAATTCAATACGCTGGCCTATCAGCGGTACAAATAAAACATCTTTTTCTTCCTTCTCGGTTTTCTCCCCGTCCACATCATGAATTATAGATTCAAAAGCGGCTTTTACTTCTTCAACCTTTTTCCCTTCTAAAATGAAATTATGATTTTCTATGACATATCCGATTTCTAAATCAGACAAGCCGCCTTTATCAAATTTCCACCCTAAAAATATAAATACTACTGCGAATATACCGACAATGACTTTTACTTTGTGGTAGTACCAAAAGTTCTCTATTTTTTTCTTAAGCATAATGTTAACTACTTCCTCCTGTTTTAGTATAAAAATTATGTCTATTATTTATTCTACATTAATTTATTTAAAATTCCTATAGGTATTTTTAAATTTTAATCATTGATTTTAAGAAATTATTAATTTTCAACTTGACATGCGGAAATAAAGTGTTATAATTAAATTACACCCCACCCTAGGAGGGGGGTATAAATACTATATATGTTACAGGGCATTATATATAGGGTATTTTATATAAAAAATATACAAAAATTAAATGAAGGTTAAATAAAAATTAAATAGAGATAAATACAGAAAGGAGTATTAATATGGCTGTGTCTGAAAATATTAAAAAAGCTTCTTTGATAGATAAAGAGAAGAATTTAGAAAAAGTTACATTGAAAGTTAAAGGAATGCACTGTGTTTCTTGTGCCAACAACATAGAAAGAACTTTAAAGAAAACCGGCGGGGTTGAATCAGCAAGTGTAAACTTTGCTGTAGAAAAGGTAACAATTGAGTATGACCCTGAAAAGACAGGGCTTAAAGATATACAGAAAAAAGTTTCTGATATAGGTTTTGAGTTGGTCATAGAAGAAGATAAAGATGTGGAAAGAGATGAAAAAATAGATGAAGATGAAATTGAAGTTAATAAAGCAAAGAAAAAAATGCTTGCATCTCTTGCTATATCAGCTGCCATGATGACAATTATGATGATAAATATGTTTGTTGCACCTGTCCCGGGGTATCTTTTAATTGCGGCACTCCTTGGTTTTCCCGTTGTATTTTTAGCCGGGTGGCATGTTCATGTGGGAAGCTTTAAAGCCCTTAAAAACAAAAGTCCCAATATGGATGTTTTGGTGTCCCTTGGTTCTTTACCCCCTTACTTAATTGGATTACTGGGATTTTTTATTCCTATACAGACTTTTGTTGAGATGGCTACATCTATTATGACTTTTCATTTACTTGGAAAGTACTTAGAAGTGCGTGCAAAGGGAAAAGCCTCACAGGCAATTAAAAAGCTCCTCGAAATGGGGGCAAAAAGTGCAAGGATTATAGTTGACGGAAGGGAAACGGAGGTACCGATAAATGATTTACAGATAGGGGATATTATGTTGGTGCGTCCCGGGGAGAAAATCCCTACAGACGGTGTTGTAGTTGAAGGAAGCAGTCTGGTGGATGAATCCATGGCTACCGGGGAATCCATGCCTGTAAAAAGGGAAAAGGGGGATGAAGTCATTGGTGCAACCATTAATAAGCATGGCCTTTTAAAAGTAAAAGTCACCAAAGTAGGAAAGGACACATTTTTATCACAGGTTATAAAAATGGTTGAAGAATGCCAGGGTTCTAAAGTGCCAATCCAGGAATTTGCCGACAGGGTCACAGGATACTTTGTTCCTGCAATAATAATTATTACAATAGCCACATTTATATCATACAATGTGTTTTCTGAATTTCATTTGGGCATTATAAAGTGGGCTTCTGCTTTTCTTCCATGGGTAAATCCTGATACACCCCCCCTTATACTGGCCTTTATCACAGCAACTGCCGTCCTTGTAATCTCCTGTCCTTGTGCACTTGGGCTGGGGACACCTACAGCTTTAATGGTGGGCAGCGGCATGGGAGCAGAACGGGGAATTCTTATAAGAAATGGTGAAGCCATACAAACCCTAAAGGATGTAAATGCAATTGCCTTTGACAAAACCGGAACCATTACTAAGGGTAAGCCGGAAGTTACTGATGTAATCCCGCTAAACGGTGCAAATGAAAAAGATGTTTTTTACTATGCAGCTACAATAGAAAATGCATCTGAGCATCCTTTAGCCCATGCCATCCTGGAAAAAGCAAATGATGAGAAAATTAATTTAGGGGAAGTTTCGGGATTTAATGCAATTGTTGGCATGGGAGTAGAAGGATATACAGACGGAGAAAGGGTGCTTGTGGGAAATAGAAAATTAATGAGGGAAAACAAAATTTCCTATGAACACCATGAAAAAGAATTGATTAAATTAGAAGAAGAGGCAAAGACCGCTATGCTGATTTCTAAAGGAGACAAACTTATAGGAATTATAGCGGTGGCAGACCCTGTAAAAGAGGATGCTAAAAAGGCAATAGAAGAATTGGAAAGAATGGGAATTAAGACAGCCATGATTACAGGGGATAATAAAAGAACTGCTGATGCTATAGGAAAAAAAGTAGGAATCAGCCATGTTATTTCAGAAGTTTTGCCGGATGGTAAAGTGGAAGAGATAAAAAATTTACAGAGAGAATATGATGTAGTAGCCATGGTGGGGGACGGCATCAATGACGCACCTGCCCTGAAACAGTCCAATGTTGGTATTGCAATAGGCACAGGTACCGATATTGCTATAGAAGCTGCAGACATTACCCTGGTAAGAGGGGATCTAGGCGACGTTATATCTTCCATAAAGCTTTCTAAAGCCACTTTTAGAAAGATTAAAGAAAATTATTTCTGGGCATGGTTTTACAACGCTGTGGCAATACCTGTGGCAGTTTTAGGATTGCTGCACCCCATGATTGGTGCCGGGGCTATGGCTATGAGTTCACTGAATGTGGTTTACAACTCACTAAGGCTTAAAAAAGCAAATATTGAACCAGGCTTTAAAGGAGTTTTTAAGGAAACACCGCAAAAAATTTTAAAAAACCCTGATATTATATAAGAATATTGGTTAAACTACAAATGAAATACCTGATTATATAATACATTGATTGCACAAGGCGGGATTATCATGAGCAAAAAGAAAAAAACAGACGAAAATTTGCCTAAAAACAAAGAATATATTGAAAAATTCTACAAAAAATCCGAAGCTGAAATAAAAAAGCAGCGTGGTGAAGGCAAGGTAAAGTAAAACAGCTTATAAATAATAATGAACGAAATATTGAAATTGAACGTAATATTGAACGCACAATAAATGAAATTGTGCGTTCAATATTTAAAAAGGGGAAGATGATAAAATGTTGTCAGAAAACCTGGAAGAAAATATAAAATTTTTAAAACTTAAGTTTATGGATTGTTTTGATGTGATATTTAGAGAGTTTACACTAGGAAAAAATGAGACTAAGTGTCTTTTGGTATATATCCAGGAAATTGTTAATACAGAGACTATGAATAAAAACTTTTTTCATTCCCTTATGGAGGACTTCAACGTCTATAATGTTAATTTGGATAAAAAAGAGGCTTTGGAAGCAATTAAAAATAAATTTATTGAAATAGGCAACGTAGAAAAAATTACTTTGTTAGAGGAAGCTGTAGAAGATATATTAGACGGGAAATGTGTTTTTTTAATTTCAGGGATTTCTGCCGGGCTTTCTTTAAATACATCAAAATGGCAGCACCGGTCAATTGGAGAACCCATTAGTGAAGCGGTAGTAAGGGGACCATCAGAAAGTTTTACAGAAGCTATATCTATAAACATTTCTCTGATTAGAAAGAGGCTTAAGACACATAATCTTAAGATGGAAAAACTTGAAATAGGGCATCTTAGCAGGACAAGGGTGGTAATGTCATACATAAAGGGGGTTGCCTGTGAAAAAGTAGTAAATGAAGCGAGAAAAAGGCTTGAGAAAATAGATATTGATTCTATTAATGACAGTGGGGAAATTGAACAGTTTATTGAAGACAACCCCTACTCTCCTTTTCCTCAGATTTCTTATACTGAAAGACCGGATATTGTATCCGCATGTCTGTCTGATGGGAAGGTGGCGGTTTTAGTGGACGGTTCACCCTTAGTACTTGTATTCCCTGCAGTTTTTGTGGATTTTTTAAGTTCCCCTGAAGACTATTATGTAAGGTTTTATTTTGGCACTTTCATAAGAATGCTCCGCTATATTGCCTTTGTTATAGCCCTTTTTTTGCCTTCTATAGCCTATAGGCGAAGCTGTAAGTATAGTTGGAGCCCTTATATTAGGAGAATTAGCGGTAAGTGTAGGAATTGTATCAAATGTAATGGTTATAATTGTTGCCTTTACTGGAATTGCCTCCTTTGTAATTCCAAAATACAACCAATCCATATCCATAAGGCTTTTGAGATTTCCGCTAATGATTTTAGCAGGGTCTACCGGGCTTTTTGGGATAATTACAGGTTTTTTATTTCTTCTTATACATTTGGTGTCTTTAAGATCATTTGGAGTTCCTTATTTTTCTCCGTTTTCTCCCCTTTCCCTGCCTGATTGGAAAGACAGCATGGTAAGATTTCCAATCTGGACTTTAAGAAAAAAGCCTGAATTTATGAAAAAGAGAAGTTCCAAAATTAGATAACGGACAGAAAACAACTATATACGTCAAATAATCAAAAAAATAGCAGATAACCGGCAGGTGGTTGGATATGAGAAAAAAATATTTTATGCTGTTAATAATAATTATACTAATTTAATTATAAATACAGGGTGCTGGGGAAGAACAGAGCTTAGCGATTTAGGCTTGGTAACTGCAACAGGCATCGATTTAGAGCCAGACGGGAACATCAGGATAACAGTTATATCAATTACGCCAACAGGATTTGGGGCAAAGGGGGAACCTGAAAAGTCAAACTCCTGGATTGGCACTGCAACCGGCAAAACCCTTGCAGATGCTAAAAATAATTTAAATGAAACAGCCACAAAAAATCTGGCATGGTTTCATAACAGATTTATAATAATAGGTGAAAACTTTGCAAAGCACGGCATTGGGGATATAATAGACCATTTATCCAGAGGAAGGCAATTCAGATATGAAAATAAAGTGCTTATAACACCCACCACTGCTTATGATATGCTTACAATTCCAGCCGATGTGGAAAAAAACCTGGTTCTTGAAATAGAAGGGATTGTTAACAGCATGAAAGAAGAATGGTCTAAAGTTTATGTAGAAAATTTTAAAAATATTTTGGTAAATTATTGTGAAAAAAAGAGTGGATTTATTACAGGCAGGATTCACTATTTTAAAAATGAAAACACCACTATATCCACCAGTAGAGGGGATTTTAATGAGGCAGGATCCGGAGAAAGGCAGCAGTACGTAGCTGCTATCAAAGGAAGCGGTGTTTTTATGGATGAAAAACTTATTGGATGGATAGACGGTGATGAAACTCAGGCATATATGCTTATAAAGGGTAAAGCCCGGAACGGGGTTATCACTTCCAGGTATAATGATGGAAAAGATAGTTTGTCCTATGTATTTAAAAAAAGCAAAAGCAAGATGAAAGCTGAATTTGATGGGAATAAGATATCATTTAATATTGATATTAAAATGACGGGAAGGATAGAAGTCCTGTACACAGAACAAAATATACTAAAAGAGGAAGAAATAAATAAGATGGAAGAGGCTGTTTCTGAAACTGTAAAACACAATCTTGAAAAACTTATAAAAAAAGCTCAGGAAGAGTTTGAGGTGGATTTTTTAGGTTTTGGAGAATATATATTCAGGAGGCATCCAAAGCGTTGGAAAGAAATAGGTGACAGGTGGGATGAAATATTTCCATATATTGAAGCAAAATACAATGCACAGGCAAAAATAGATAATTCAGGGATAATTTCTAAACTAGTTATTAATTAGGAGGAAGGACTGATGGTGTTTATTGTAATTCTAATACATGTATTAATTTCTGTATTTTTACTGTGGAAAGATGTGAATAAAAAAGATAAAAAGCTTATACTGGTATCCCAGTTTATAATAATTATATCTCTCTTTTATGCATTAAACTATGTATTAGAATGGGATTTAATAAATCCAAAAAAAATTCTAACTTTCATATATGAGCCTTTAGCCAAACTTGTTTTTAACGTTGAATACTCATACAGGTAAAAAATACTTATAAAAAAAGGTACTTATGAAAAAAACCTTTCTTAAGGGGAGGATTTAACGGTTCTTTATGCTATTGTACATTCTGGCTATAAAACTAAAATTTTTTCCCTTTATAAGGGGATTGTTGTATATAAGCTGTTTTACAACAGGCAGCCCCAAAAAAGTAATAAGCCTGTTAAGGTCTTTATTATCAAAGCTGTTTAATGCCTTGCGGAATTCATGGAGTTTGGTTACATGTTTTTTCATAGGCTTTATAAGCTCATTGTAGTCAAGTCCTTTTACAATTGACTTAGCTGCCAAAATCCCGCTTTCAATGGCATTGACAGCGCCAAAACCCAAAAAGTCATCAATAAGCCCTGCACAGTTTCCTACAAGGTATATATTGCCTGCTTTAGCAGAGGAGGTGGTACCTATGCTGTACTCAATGTCTTTGGTTTCAATTATATCATATGATAAATTTTCTTCATTGAAAAATTTGTTCCAATAATAATCCATCTCATAGGGAGTTATATTGTCCACTGTCAAAAGCAGTCTTGCTTCCTTTGTGCTGTATGGTGAAATATATCCGTAGCAGGATTTGGAATAATCAGTATTTACCCACATTTTTATACAATCAGTTTTAAAATCCCCCAATACCACAGCAGCCCTTAAACATACATTAAATGTCGGAGTCCATACCCCCAGGGTTTTTGGTATAGCTTCATTCCCGGTGGCAGCTATTATATAATCAAAATGATTTTTTACATCATTTATATCTACAAAATTATCAAACAGTATATTTGCATTTAAACCTCGTGCAATCTGGTTTTCTAGAGAATTTTCCTCCTCCCCCCGCATGTATATATATCCTAATTTTCCCCTTACAACTGTCTGTCTTTGCGGGGCAATCATTGTAATTTCCCTTAAAGGTGAAAAGGGCTTTAATTTTAAATTATACCTTTGATTCAAATATTTTACAGATGTTCTGTAACTTCTGTCTAAAATCCTTAAAGTTGTTGTGGAAAGCAAATAGTCTTTACCTATACATGATTTTTTTTCAAATATAGTCGGATAAATCCCGTTTTTAATAAGCTCTCTAGCACAAGCCAGACCTGCCAGACCAGCCCCTATTATAGCAATTTTCACGTTGATTCCCCTTTTCCTTCAGAATTTAATATTTGTAAGAATAATATTTGCAATTTGAACAGAAAATATTTTATGTAGTTTAAATTTTTCGGTGTTGGGAGGTAGTACATGGATAAGCTATCGCAGGAGTACATGCTTAATATTATGTTTAATGAATCCATAGACAGGGAGCAACTTCTTCTTAAAAAATATGATGATATATTTGACAAAATAAAGGATAAAGAGATAAAGAATATGCTTAAGGAGTTTAGTAAAAACTCCAGGGAACATATAGATATTTTAAAAGATAAAATGATTGCCCTTAATATAAAAAAGACTTAAAGAAAAAACATAAAGTAAAAACTTAAAGGAAATTTTAGGCAAACACAGATAAAAGTACTTTTCACACGCAAAAGTAACATAAAAATTTGCATAAAAATGCTTGTAAAAAAATATAGCAGAATTATTAATAAATATAACAAATGAATATAGCAGAATTTTAATAACAGAAATATACAAATACTATAGTAGGTGGTTTAAATTGGAAGTAGTAGATATTTTAAAGGATATTTTGCAAAGCAGGATTTCCAATCAGATTTTCTATAACAGCAATTTAATAACGATAAGAAACCCTGAAGTAAGGCAGATATTAACACAGCTTAGGGACAACGAAATGAGAGCAATTGTAAAGCTACAGCAAAAAATAGACCGGCTTCAGGATTCATCAGGAATTATATCCAAAATATTTCCGGCAAAATCCAGGCGTTAATTTCATGCTTTAAGCAGGGAAGGGGGAAGTTTTAAAAATGAATTTAATTGTATATACTATTTTATCACTGTTAGATGGTGTACTTGTATTTCTTTGGATAAAAGTATTAAAAAAATACGGAGGCTAAAAATGAAGGTTGCTATAATAGGGGGGGGACTATCAGGTCTTTCCTGCGCCCACCAGCTTGAAAAACACGGTATACAGCCGGTTATTTTTGAGAGGAACAGCTTTATAGGGGATCAATATGGGCATATCAGTGCCCTTTTAGGAATCCAGCATCGTCCCATAAAAGATGCAATAGAATATTTTAAAAAAAATTTTGATATAAATATTACCCCTGTAAATACAATAAATAATCTTACTCACTATTCTCCAAACAAAAAGAAAGTACTGAAAGGCAATTTCGGATATTTTCTAAAAAGGGGCAGGGAAAAAGATTCGCTTTTTTCCCAGATTTATTCCCAATTAAAAAATCCTGTGGTAAAATTTAACACATTAGCGGATTATGAACCCCTTTCAAAGGAGTTTAACTTTGTTGTTGTGGCAAATGGTACTGCAGCTTTAACAAAAGAACTTGGGTGCTGGCATGAAACCATACAAACCTATATAAAAGGGGCTACTGTATTGGGAAATTTTGATACAAATACATTGATAATGTGGATAAATAAAAAATACTGCAAAAACGGATACGCATACCTTACTCCTTACAATGAAAAGAAAGCATCCCTTATACTGGTTGTAAACGATGTAAATTCCAATGAAATAGACCACTTTTGGGAGCTTTTCTGGTATTATGAAAACTTAAACTACACCATAGTGGAGGAATTTAAACAAAAGCATGAAACAGGATATGCATATCCCCTTAAAGTGGGCAATATATACTTGACAGGCAATGCCGGGGGTTCAATAGACCCTTTTTTTGGATTTGGTCAGTTAAGTTCCATCACAATGGGGGTTATGGCTGCAAGATCTATGGTATTTGGGAAGGATTATGAGAAGCTGATAGAGAAAGTTGTTTTAAGACATAACAGATGGATCCGTGAAATGAGAAAAGCATACAACAAAGCGGATAACAAAATGTATGATATGATTGTGACAGGAATAGGGCTTCCCGGCATAAAGCATCTTTTATACCATACAAATTTTAATGTAATAAGGTTTGGTTACTACTATCTGAGACTAATGTCAATATTAAGAAAGGGAAGGTAGTCTAATATGATTCCTGAAAATACTTTTTTCTTTCCATAAACTTATACAAAGTGTAAACCCATAAATAAGTACCTATATAAGTGATTAAAGACCAAGGCATAGGTTTCCAACCTGTAAAAACAATTGTTTTAGTCAAAAGGCTTACATATTCAAAAATAATCATTGTTGCCATCCAAAAAACTGTATAAACAAAGGCTTTTTTTATTTCCTTAGGTAGGAAAAGTACATATATGACATTTAATGCAGGGTACAGGAGTATACCTGATAAAACAATATATATAATGGAGTCTTTTTCATTAATATAATAATATAGTCCGTAATATTCACCTAAAATTGTTTCATAAACCAATGAACAGGCTGTTGTGGTAATAGCTATTACAAAGCATCTAAAGTCAAGAGGTTTGTAAATGGAAACTATTCCAAGCACAATAAGTATTGCTGCTATTGATAAATAGAAAAATACAAATTGCATTTTCATCACCTGTTTACATTAATTTTTTCTTTAGAGTTGATATAAAAAGAAGCAAAAGTGGCATCAAAAAAACCACACATAAGGAATAAAAGGGCTTTATAAAACTTATAAAATACATTTCTTCCATAATATTTCTCGAAAATACCATTGAATAAGTGATAAGCAAAACTCCACCGGGTATTATCAGATCTTTATATGATTTTATGTTTAAAAACCTGGCTAAACCCAATATAAATATAAAGAAAAAAACTGAAATTTTTACAAAAGCACCGCCTATCCATACACTCATTATAGTTATGTCAATTCCTCTAAAATTTTCCCCAAAGTTTGCATATCTTACAAACTCAAGGGCAGGGAGTATAAAAGATTTGGTTGCTGAACCAAATAAGGCAATTATAAGTACACCCATTTGTAGACCTGCTCCAATTATTACAAGTGAAGCTGTTACAGAACTTCTTATTTTTTTCTTATCATTTACAAAGGGTATCAGTCGAAGTATCACTATAGTTTCAATTATCCATGCCTGTATTAAAATACTTCCTCTTAAAGGCGGTACAATCCCGTCATATAGTATGGGAAGGAAGTAATTAAAATTCAATTCTTTAAAATTTAATACCGTTATGCTAATTAAAATTAAAAGCCCCAAGGGCAGAAGTATTTCATTCATCCTGGAGATGGTCTCCACTCCCTTTCCAACTGCATAGGCAACCAGTAATATAACGGTTACTATAAATATTGCTATGGGGGTTTTAGGATTGAATGCAATAAGAAAAATTTCACCTAAGCTCCTTGTTGCAATACAGGTTATTATAAATATGTAGTACAAAAAAACACCTCCTGCAAGTTTCCCCAGAGGTTTTCCTAAAATATCGCAGGAATAGTCTACAAACATTTTATCAGGGTATTTTAATGCCAGGTTTAAAAAAACATTGACAATAATTATGGATATAATGGTTCCTATTATTACTGAAATCCATGAATCCCTCCCTGCCTCCCGGGTAACAAAAGCAGGCAAAAACACATCGGCAGTTGCCAAAACTATTGTCATGAGCAAAAAGGAAAACTGCAGGACGGATATCTTTTCCCCGCCTACAGGTGTAATTTTATTTTTGGTCAAAAATACACCTCCTAAAATTTTTACTAATATGACTTATTGACTTCTATTTTCTCCAAAAAATTCTCCTTAAAATAAGTTAGGGAACTAAAGGTCAGTATATTAATAAGCAAGCTTGCAAGTATATGCCAGCTAAAGTATTCTGCCACACCGGTGCTTATTATAAGGGCTTCTAAAAACAAATACAGCAGGGAAAAAATCAGGATATTTAAAGCCTGTATCCAGGGTTTTTTAGGAACGCTTTGGGAAAACAAAGTTCCCATGACAAAAATAGGTCCAAATTTATAAAAGGCAGAGCATCCTGCCCAAGGGATTATAACATCATAAAAGTGATAAATACCCAGCTTCTGTCCGCCCCAGTCCACTATACTGCCAAGTATTAAGGCTGCTATTCCGCCAAAAATATTTCTTTTTAGTTGTTTATAGTCAATTAAAGTAAAAAACAAAATCCAGGATATAATAAATGAAATTACCCAAGGCATAGTTTTTCCTCTCAATTAATTATTTTTAGTTAGTATTAAACTATTTAAAATGAAATATACAAAAATTTTTGTTACATTAGCTAAAATAGAATATAAATATTATAGAGGTGGTCAAAATGAAGAGTTTTGAAGAACTCTGCAAGGAAAATTACGGAAGAATTTTTAAATATATATTTTCAATAACAAAAAATAAAGAAGCCACAGAGGATCTGATACAGGAAGTTTTCACAATTGCATATGAAAAAGGCAGGATTTTTTTTAAATCATGAAAAACCCGCTGGATTTTTGTATAAAACAGCCAGGAATATAACCCTTACATATATAAAGGGTTTAAAGCGCCAGGAGACTTTGGCAAAGGAATACTTGTATGAAAATGCCACTAAAGAAGGGGAGCCGTATCAAAAACTTTTAAGGGAGCAGGATCAGAAAATTGATGAGACCAGGTATACCGGACAAGTTATAGAAAGTTTAAACCCAAAGGAATACCACCTGTACAAACAGCGCTATGTAGAGGGCAAGTCCATTAAAGAAATTGCATCGGAAAAAGGTATAAGTGAAGCTGCAGTACGTATGCGTCTGGTAAGGCTTAGAAGGGAAGTACAAAATATCGTTAAGAAATTAAAATTTGATGAAAAGTAAGTTACACCAAAGAAAGTTACATTAATGTAATTTAGATATATATTAGTAAAGGCCTTTACAAGAAAGATGGAGGTGGTTTTATATGGATTATATTTCTAAATTAAAAAAAGAACTGGAAAGGGCCATCCTTATTGGTGATATTGAAAAGGCAGATGAAATATCAGACAAATTATTTAAAACACAGGGAGGCAGGGATGCTGACACTGTAATGCCCCATCAGTTTATTGAAAAAATCAAAGAAAGAATCAAAGAAAGAAGCAAAGAAAAAACAGGAGGTCAAAAAACCATGAATGTCAAGAAAATTGTAAGTATAGCTGCTGCAGCTGTTGTAGCCACTATTGGCATTAGTACGTTAGCTGTCCGCTGGAATGGTGTGAAGGATTTGGTTTTCAAAAATTCTGGCATAAAAACTGCTTATACAGAAGATGATTTTGAAAGCCAGGAAGATTCAGAAAATAAAGATGTGCCGGAATCAACTGTTGAGGGGAAGCTGACTTTATTGCACTGCAGGGGTACCCTGACAGCAATGAGTATAAAGCCAGTGTGGAATGGAATTTTTTTTGCAGTGAGTACGATGCTGACGGCAGTATTTTAGCTAAAATAGGCAACAGCTCCAATGAATTTATAGAAAAATACCCTATGTATTTAGTTTACACGCAGGAAATGGCGGATAAGCTGGAGGAAATTATTAACAAATACGAACTTAAACTCCATGAATCCAGGACATTTATTAGCAGCGGGGAGGAATTAATAAAAGAAGCAGGTACTGGCGACTTTATCAAGAATAACAACATAGTTCTAGGCGGCTATGTTTACAACGACAGCACTTTTCACTTTGACGGGGAAGCGGTGTTAAAAGATGGTACACAAATGGGCTATCAGTTTGGAAACTATGTAAAGGGCACTTTTTCAGACACTTATCTTAATATAGGCGATGCAAATTCGTACAGGGAGTGGGAGTATACAACAAAAAGCGGTGTAAAAGTTTCACTGGCACTTAGTGAAAATAAAGCATTGGTTATTGCGGATTTGCCGGATTCATATGTTACCATAAACCTTCTTTCAGGAACACAAAAGGGCATTACGGATAAGATGTTGGAGGAATTTGCGGATTTATTTGATTTTTCAAAAATAT
>Ga0116181_1002903_pt1 | contig 13653 bp, 10 predicted proteins | sample AD_UKC075_MetaG_FD_89752 | JGI IMG/M metagenome (GOLD analysis project Ga0116181, IMG submission 89752) | Active sludge microbial communities of municipal wastewater-treating anaerobic digesters from USA - AD_UKC075_MetaG | ecosystem: Engineered > Bioreactor > Anaerobic > Digestate | place: USA...
CGCCATCAGCGGCACCAGCACCGCCTTGCTGACCTCGGCGAAGTCGTCGAAGCCGTCCTCCAGCGGGTCAGGCGCGCCGCGCAGGGCCAGGCGGTTCCAGGCGTCGGCCTGCTCGGCGAAGGGGCGCTTGGCCGTCGCCACCCAGGCGCTGCGGGCGGCGTAGGTGCTCTCGCCGTTGTTCAGCCAGGCCCAGGCGGTCTTGGGGAAGAAGGGCAGCGGCGCACCGCGACCGCGGTCGAACAGTGCCAGCAGCTGCGCCAGCAGCGGCAGCGGATCGTCGACCGGGCCGAAGGCGAAGCCGGCGTTGCGGCCGATCCACTGCGTGCGCCCGGCCACGCCCGACGGCGCGGCGGCGCACAGCGCCAGGTGGTCGATCCAGGCGGCCACATGGTCGGCCGGGCGCGGGTCGGCGTAGCAGTGGCGCAGCAGGCCGTCGGGGCGCAGGTCGCTGAAAGCCACGGCCAGCGACCAGGGCGGACCGCCATCGCCGGCCGGCAAGTCCAGCACCACGCCGTGCGGCGGCAGCAGCGGTGCCGCGGTGGCGTGGGCGACGGCAGCGGCATGGGCGCGCAGCAGCGGCAGCTCGGCCTGCACATGGCTGTCGCCGATGGGCCCGGTGGGCAGGGTGGTGCCGGCAGCAGCCAGGGCGATCAGGTCGGCATCGGCCAGCACGGTGCCGGCCTGGGCGGCGTGCAGCAGCGGCGGCAGCAGCTGCCCGGCCAGCGCCACCTGGGCGTCGAAGCCGGGCAGGAAAGGCTCGGCGTCGTCCAGCACGGCGTCGGCGGCCCGCAGCTGCAGGCCCAGGCGCTGCTGCAGCAGCCAGCGTGCCGGCTGGCGGAAGAAGCGCTGCAGGTCGCCCAGCGTCACCTGCCGGGCCTCGGCCGGCGGCGCGGCAGGCGACAGCGGCTGGGCGAAGAAGGCCGGCGCCGTGCTGTCGACGGCCGGCTCGTCGTCGGCGCTGTCGTCGCCCTCGTCGGCTTCCGCGTCTGCAGCGGCCTCATCCGGTGCGTCGACCACCAGCGCCTGCGTCGCCGCCCGCCCGGCGGCCAGCGCGGCGGCGTATTCGGCATGGAAGCTGCGCAGGCGCCCATCGCCCTCGGGCTGGAAGGCGCGGGTGTCGAAGGCCTGCAGCGGGTGCTCGACGACCAGATGCGCCAGCACGTCGGCCCGGGGCGCGTCGATGGCGGGCACCAGCACGTCCAGCAGCTCGGCCACCAGCACCGAGGGCGGCAGCCGGGAGTTGTCGCGCACGCTGCGGCCGGTGTGGCTGAGGTAGAGCCGCTCACGTGCGGCCAGCAGCAGGTCGAGGAACAGGTTGCGCTCGTCCTCGCGGCGCTGGCGGTCGCCGGCACGGGGATGGCGGGCGATCAGGTCGAACTCGGCCGGCCGGTTGGCGACAGGGAAGGCGCCGTCGTCCAGCCCCAGCACGCAGACCATGCGGTAGGGCAGGCCGCGCAAGCTGGGCAGGGCGGCGAAGGTGATGCGCCCAGTCGGTACGCCGCCCAGCGCCGGGTCGTCCAGCGCCTGCTGCAGCGCCTGGGCGACCACGTCCAGCGCCAGCGGCAGCGTGGGCGCGCTGGCCTGCCAGCGCTCGGCCAGGGTGCGCAGGGCGGCGCGCAACTCCGCCAGATGCACGGCCAGCGGCTCGGTGCCGGCGGTGTCGGCATGCAGGAAGCCGTCGACCAGGCCACCCAGCAGCGCCGGCCAGTCGGCCGCGGGCAGCGGATGGGCGGTGCGCCGGCGCACGGCGTCGAGCTGCTGCACGAACTGCCACAGCGCGCCCAGGGCCAGCGCCGCGCTGCCTTCGGGCTCGCCAGCAGGCAGGCGGCCGTCGAAAGGCGCGCTGTCGGTCGGCAGCACATGGCCCAGGAACAGCCGGTCCAGGCCGTCGGCGAAGCTGTGGCGGTCGCTGGCGTCCAGGCCCAGCGCGCCCCGTTGCGCGCCGTCCAGCGCCCAGTGCACGCCGGCATCGAGCAGCCAGCCGTGCACCCGCGCCAGCGCCTCGTCGTCCAGGCCAAAGCGGCTTGCCACCACCGGCTGCTGCAGCAGGCCGTAGACGTCGTTGGCGGTGCAGCGCGAGCCGGCCAGCGCCAGCAGGTCCAGCAGCGCCCGGGCGGCCGGGTTGACCTGGCTGATCGCCCGGCCGGTGATGGTGAACGGCAGGGCCAGCTGCGGCGGCGCGGTGCCGAACACGGCGTCGATCAGCGGCGCGGCCTCGTCCAGGTCGGGCACCACCACCAGGATCTCGCCTGGCGCAGGCGCCCCTGGCCGGGCGACGACGGCCAGCAGCTGGTCGTGCAGCACCTCCAGCTGGCGCGTCAGGCTGTGGCACACATGCAGCTCGATGCTGCGGTCGGCCACATCCAGCGCCAGGCTGGCGGGTTCCAGGTCCTGCAGGGCCAGGATGGAGTTCTGGACGGTGGCCAGCAGGCTGGTGCCTCCGGCCGGCGTGAACTGCTCGTCGTCGAGCACACCGTCGCCTGCCGCATCCACCAGGGCCGCCAGCTGTGCCTGCGCCTGCCGGCCCCAGGCTGCCAGCAGGCGGTGGCCCACCTCGGCATGCTGGGCCTTGCCGGCCGTCGCCAGCCGGGCCAGGCGGCGCGGCGCGACCACGTCGAACCAGAATTCGGCACAAGGGTTGATCGCGTAGACATGCACATCGACCCAGCGCGCCAGCTGCCGCAGCAGGGCCAGGTGCATCGGGGCGATGGTCGGCAGGCAGAACAGGTGCGCCGCCGCCGGCAGGCCGGCATCGCGCAGCGTGGCCCGGTCACCAGCGGGCAGGTCGGCCAGCGCCGCGGCCAGGCTGTGCGCGGCCAGCGGGTCGGTGCCGGCATGGCGGGCGTCGGCGTCGATCTCGCCCTGCAGCCGGCGCCACAGTGCGGCCTGCCAGGTCTCGTCGTCGGCGCTGTCGGCGGGCAGCACGCGGCGGCCGTCGCTCCAGGCCGCCAGCCAGTCGGGCCGGTAGGTCACCAACTGGTCAACGAGGCCAGCAACCCGCTGCGCCAGGTCGAAGCGGGTCACGGCATCGGCCTGCGCCAGGTAGCGCGCCAGCCGGGGCTGCGCCGCCACCCAGGCCGGATCGTCCAGCGCGGCCAGCACGCGCCAGGTCAGCAGGGTGGGCTGCCAGGGTGCCTGCGCGCTGTCGGCGGTGCGCTGCGGCAGCGGCGTGCCGGGGGCCAGGGTGGACAGCACCCGCGTGCCTTGCTCCCACACCCATTGCGCCAGGAAGCCGAAGCGCAGGTTGGCGCACACGCCGTAGCGGCGCGCCATGTGCAGGGTGACGGCGGTGCGCATCGCCCGGCTGGGCACGATGACCTCGGCCGGCGTGAACAGGTCGCCCGACGGCTGGCCGAGGGCGTCGGTCAACTGGTCGGCCAGCGCCTCCTGGCGGTTGGCGAAGTGCAGGATCAGCATGGGCGGCGGATTGTGACCGGGCCCGGCCTTGGTCATCCGTCGCCCGGCCCCGCCATGGCCGCACGCCGGGCCTGCCGTCCGTCAGACCACGTTCTGCCCGCGCATCGTGGCGATGGCGTCGGCGCTGTAGCCCAACTCGCCCAGCACCTGCTCGGTGTGCTCGCCGATGGTCGGCGCGCGCACCCGCGGTGCGCGCTGGGTTTCGCTCAGCCAGATCGGCACGTCGGCCACCGGTGCCGGGCGGGCGATGCCGGGGTAGTCCACCGGCTGCATGATCCCCAGGGCCTGCACCTGCGGGTGGTCCAGCGCCTGCTGGGGGCTGAGCACCGGCGCGGCCGGGATCATCGCGTTGCCCAGGGTCTCGATGACGGTGGCGGTATCGCGTGGCCGGCACCAGCGGCCCATGCGCTCGCTGAGGATGTCGCGGTGGATGCCGCGGCTGTCGTCGGTGGCAAAGCGCGGGTCGGTGAGCCAGTCGGGGTCGCCGGGCTCGGCGGTGGCCGGGTCGGCGGCCATCAGCTTGGCCCAGCGGCGGTACAGCGGGTTGCCGGTCACGGCCAGCAGGATGAAGCCGTCGGTCACCTCGTAGACGTCGACCGGCGCCGAGGTCTGGCCGCGGTTGCCGGTGGGCACGCGGTTGACCTGGGCCACATGCTGCTCGATCAGAGTGCCGTTGTTCACCGCGATGGCGGTGGCCAGCAGGGCGCCGGTCACCATCTGGCCCTGGCCGGTCTGGGCGCGCTGCATCAGCGCGGCCATGGTGCCGAAGGCGCAGTGCAGGGCGGTGCCGAAGTCGACCCAGTTGGCCGCGGCGCGGGTGGGGCGGCCGGGGTCGCCGGTCATGTACATCGTGCCGCTCATCGCCTGGCCGATGGTGTCGAAGCCGACGTTCTTGCTCATCGGCCCCACCGGGCCGTAGGCGGTGTTGGTGACGAAGATGATGTCGTTGCGATACGACTTCAGCGTCTCGTAGTCCAGGCCCATCTGCCTGAGCGTGGCCGCCGGCAGGTTGGCGATCACCACGTCGGCGCCCTTGACCATCCTGGCGACGACTTCACGCCCGCCGGGGCTGGCCGGGTCGAGCGTGATGCTGCGCTTGTTGCGGTTCATCTGCAGGAACAGCGAGCCGGCACCCTCGGCCAGCGGTGCGGTGAAGCGGTCCTCGCTGCCGTCGCGCTTCTCGATGCGGATGACATCGGCGCCATACTCGGCGAGCATCGCCGCGCAGTAGGGCCCGGCGATGTAGCGCCCGAAATCGAGCACGCGGATGCCTTGCAGGAGTGGAGCCATCGTGACAGTGCCTCGTGGGTTGCGGTGCTGAAATCATCAATCGATCGGGCGCGTTCGCCCTGCCACCCCGGAGACAAGCTTGACGACTTCCGCCACCCAGCAAGGCATGTGCCCCCAGCGCCTGGCGCGCATCGACAACTTCCTGAAGACGCGCTACATCGACACCGGCAAGCTGCCCCACGCCCATGTGGTGGTGGCCCGGGGCGGCCAGGTGGTGCACCGCAGCCTGCTGGGCCAGGCCCGGCTGGCCACGTCCGATGCGCCGGCGGTGGCCATGCGCGAGGACAGCATCGAGCGCATCTACTCGATGACCAAGCCCATCACCAGCGTGGCCTTCATGATGCTGGTGGAAGAGGGCAAGGTGGCGCTGGAAGACCCGGTGCACCGCTTCATCCCCAGCTGGAAGAACCTGGGCGTCTATGTCAGCGGCGGCCCCGGCATGTGGATGACCCGGCCGACCGAGGCGCCGATGCGCATGATCGACCTGCTGCGCCACACGTCTGGCCTGACCTACGGCTTCCAGATGCGCACCAATGTCGACGCGGCCTACCGCGCCGGCAAGGTCGAGCCGTTTGCGCAGAAGGAAGGGCTGCAGGGCTTCATCGACGGCCTGGCCAAGATCCCGCTGGAGTTCTCGCCGGGCACGGCCTGGAACTACTCGGTGGCCACCGACGTGCTCGGGTATCTCGTCGAGGTGATCTCGGGCCAGAAGTTCGAAGACTTCCTGCAGCAGCGCATCCTGGGCCCGCTGGGCATGGTCGACACCGCCTTCCATGTCAGTGAAGACCGGCTCAACCGCTTCACCGAGTGCTACAGCATCGGTGCCGACGGCAAGCTGACGGCGGCGGTGCAGGGCTGGCCCACGTTCAAGACCGCGCCGGCCGCGCCGTCGGGCGGCGGCGGCCTGGTGTCGACGATGGCCGACTACCTGCGCTTCTGCGAGATGCTGCGCCGCGGGGGTGAGCTCGACGGCGTGCGCCTGCTGGGCCCGAAGACGCTGAAGCTGATGCGCAGCAACCACCTGCCGGGGCAGAAGGAACTCAACGAAGTGTCGGTGTCGATGTTCGCCGAGAGCATCTACGCGGGCATCGGCTTCGGCCTGGGCTTTGCGATGACCACCGATGTCGCCAAGACCGGCCTGGCCGGCAGCCTGGGTGAATACTGGTGGGGCGGCATGGCCAGCACCGCGTTCTGGATCGACCCGGTCGAGGACCTGAGCGTGGTCTTCATGACCCAGCTGATCCCGTCCAGCCTGTACCCGATCCGCCGCGAACTGCGCACCCTGGTCAACGCGGCCATCGTCGACAGCAAGGCTTGAGCTCGGCGGTCATCCCCAGCCGTGCACGCAGCGCGGCCCTGCCGCTGGCCGCGGCGGCGCTGGCGGCGGCCGCCTTCATCGGCATGGACAGCACGGCCAAGCTGCTGGGCGAGCGCTACGACACGCCGCAGGTCACCTTCCTGCGCTTCCTGATGGGCGCGGTGTATGCCGTGCCGTTGTGGCTTTGGAAGCGCACGCCGCTGCCGGCCGGCCGCCAGTGGCGCTGGCATGCGCTGCGCAGCGCGCTGCTGCTGGTGGCGCTGCTCACCTGGTTCGAGGCCCTGCAGCGCCTGCCCCTGGTGCAGGCGGTGGGCGTGGGCTACACCGCGCCGCTGTTCATCGCGCTGCTGGCGATGTGGCTGCTGCGCGAGCGGCCCTCGCGCTGGATCTGGGCGGCGATGGGCATCGGCGCGGTCGGCGTGGCCATCGGTCTGTGGCCCGAATTGAGCGCCACCCACGCGCCGGGCAGCCAAGACCGCCTGATCGGCATGGCGGCGGCGGGGCTGTCGGCCGTCACCTACGCCGGCGTGGTGGTGGTGGCGCGCCACCAGGCCCAGCACGATGCGCTGTGGACCATCCTGCTGGTGCAGAACCTGCTGCCGGTGGTGGTGCTGGCCGTGCCGATGTGGTGGCTGTGGCAGCCGATGGTGGCCGGCGACGTGCCGATCCTGCTGCTGATGGGCGCGCTGGCGACGGTGGGCCTGCTGTGCATCACCTGGGCCTTCAGCCACATCGAGGCCAGCCGCGCCGCGCCGGTGGAATACACCGGCCTGGTGTGGGCGGCGCTGCTGGGCTTCCTGGTCTTCGGCGAGGTGCCGACGCTGTGGAGCCTGGGCTCGGCCGGGCTGATCATGCTGGGCTGCCTGCTGCTGGTGAAACGCTGATGCCTGTTCCGACAACGAGAGGATTGCCATGACCGACCTGCACTTCCAGTCCGCCACCGAGCTGGCGCGCCGCATCCGCGACCGCGAGGTCACGTCGCGGGCACTGCTGGAGCACTTTCTCTCGCGAGTCGATGCGCTGAATCCGGGCATCAATGCCGTGGTGGTCGATGACCGCCAGCGTGCCCGCGCCGCAGCGGACGCCGCCGACGCGGCCCTGGCCCGCGGCGATGCGACTGCGCTGGGACCGCTGCATGGCGTGCCGATGACCATCAAGGAAAGCTACGACCTGGCCGGCACGCCCACGACCTGGGGCATTCCGGAACTGCGCGACAACGTGGCGGCCACCGACGCGCTGGCCGTGCAGCGGCTGAAGGCGGCCGGCGCCGTGGTCTTCGGCAAGACCAACGTGCCGATCCGGCTGGCCGACTTCCAGAGCTACAACGCCATCCACGGCACGACGCACAACCCGTGGCAGCACGGCGCGACGCCGGGTGGCTCGTCGGGCGGGTCGGCGGCGGCGCTGGCCGCGGGCCTGACCGGGCTGGAGATCGGCAGCGACATTGGCGGCAGCATCCGCAACCCGTCGCACTACTGCGGCGTGTTCGGGCTGAAGCCGACATGGAACCTGCTGCCGATGCGCGGCCATGCGCTGGGCGGCGTGCTGACGCCCACCGACATCTCGGTGATCGGCCCGCTGGCGCGCTCGGCCCACGACCTGGAAACCGTGCTGCGCCTGCTGAGCCTGCCCGACGCCATCGAGGCGCGCGGGCTGAAGGTCGACCTGCCGCTGCTGGCCGAGCCGACCAGCGCGCTGCGCGTGGCGGTGTGGAAGAGCGATGCGCTGTGCCCCGTGTCGGCGGCGGTGCAGGGCCGCATCGACGCCGTGGCCCAGGCGCTGGCCGGGCAGGGCGCGACCGTCGACCACGGCGCCCGGCCGGATGTCGACCCCGCCCACAGCCACGGCGTGTTCCAGGGCCTGCTGCATGCGGCGATGAGCGCCCGCATTCCCGATGCCGAGTTCGCCCAGCTGGTGGCCCAGGCCGCCGCACTGCCCGATGCCGACCAGAGCCCGCCCGCCATGCTGCTGCGCGCCCAGACCATGCGCGCCCGCGACTGGCAGCGGCTGAACGAGGCGCGCACGAAGATCCGCTGGGCCTGGCACCGCTTCTTCGAGCGCTTCGACGTGCTGGTGACGCCGGTGATGTCGACCACTGCCTTCGCGCAGGACGAGGGGCCGTTCGGCCAGCGCAGCATCGATGTCGACGGCCATAAGCTGCCGTACTTCAGCCAGATCTTCTGGGCTGGCCTGGCCGGCGTGGCGCAGTTGCCGGCGGCGGTGATTCCCGGTGGTCTGGCCGGTGATGGCCTGCCGGTGGGCGTGCAGCTGATCGGCCCGGCCTACGGTGATCTGCGCCTGGTGCAGCTGGCGCAGCGGCTGGAAGCGCTGGGCTTCGGCTTCACGCCGCCGCCCGGCCTCTGACGCTTCAGTGCCCGGCGTCGAGCGCCGGCGGCTGGGTCAGGTCGGCGTCGACGTTCATCAGCACGCTGGCCAGGGAGAGGCTGCGCCACAGCGGCTCGGGCATCGCCAGGATGGCCTCGGGCGTGCGGGCCTGGCGCACCCACTGGCTGATGTCGCTGTGCTGCTGGCGGGTGAGCAGGCGTCGGTCGAGCATCTCGTCCAAGGTCTTCATGGCAGTCCCCGCGATGACAGGCCAGTGGCTGGCCCGCTTGCATGATGCCAGCGCCCCGGGCCGACGAGCCCGGCATCCGCGCAACCCAAGGAGACAGCAATGCGAGACCTCACGAACAAGGTGGCCTGGATCACCGGCGCCGGCACGGGCATCGGCGCCGGCACGGCCCTGGCCTATGCCCGCGCCGGCATGCGCCTGGTGCTGTCGGGCCGGCGCGAGGCCGAACTGGCGAAGGTGGCAGCCGAAGTGGCCCGCCTGGGCGGCAGCGCCCGCGTCGCGCCGCTGGACGTGGCCGACAAGGACGCGGTGCTGGCCGTGGCCGCCTCCATCCAGGCCCAGGAGGGCCGCTGCGACGTGCTGGTCAACAGCGCCGGCCTGAACGTGCGCGAGCGCAACTGGAAGCACTTGAGCACCGCCGGCTGGGACCAGGTGCTGCGCATCGACCTGGACGGCACCTTCTACTGCTGCCACGCGGTGCTGCCGATGATGCGGGCGCAGAAGGACGGGCTGATCGTCAACGTCTCCAGCTGGGCCGGGCGCTTCGTCGGCACCATGACCGGGCCGGCCTACAGCGCGGCGAAGTTCGGCGTCAACGCGATGACCGAGAGCCTGAACATGGAGGAGTGCATCCACGGCATCCGCGCCACCGCGGTGTGCCCGGGCGAGGTGGCCACGCCCATCCTCGACAAGCGGCCGATTCCCGTCAGCGCCGAGGACAAGGCGAAGATGGTGCAGGCCGACGACTGCGGCGCGCTGATGCTGTTCCTGGCACAGATGCCGGCCCATGTGTGCCTGAACGAGATCACGATCAGCCCGACGCACAACCGCATGTTCGTGGCTGCGGCCAACGCCATCCCCTGAGGCACGCCATGCCGCACCCGTTGCGTCTGCGCCAGGTCTGCCTGGCTGCCCCCCGGCTGGAGCCGGTGCTCGACGACCTGCAGGCCATCCTCGGCCTGAGCATCTGCCACCGCGACCCCGGCCTGATCGCCTACGGCCTGGAGAACGCGCTGCTGCCGATTGGCACCGACCTGCTGGAAGTGGTGGCGCCGGTGCAGGCCGACACCGCCGCCGGCCGCTTCATCCGCCGCAGCCGCGGCCATGGCGGCTACATGGCGATCTTCCAGACCGACGACCCGAAGGGCGGCCAGGCCCGCGCCGCCGCGCTGGGCGTGCGCACCGCGCACGAGATCGACCGCCCCGGCCTGTACACCAGCGTGCAGCTGCACCCGCGCGATTGCCGCGCCGCCTTCATCGAGCTGGGCCACAGCCCGGGCGGCGAAGATCGCCAGACCGGCACCTGGTGGCCGGCCGGGCCGCACTGGCAGGCGGGCATCCGCACCGACGTGACGCGCCGGCTGCGGGGCATCGTGCTCGACAGCCCGGAGCCGGCTGCGCTTCTTGCGCACTGGGCTGCGATCCTGGGCCTGGATTGCACCAGCGACGCCCTGGTGGTCGACGGCACGCGCATCACCGTCGAGTCCGGCCCGGCCGACACGCTGGGTGCGGTCGAGCTGGCCGTTGCCGACGTGGCTGCCACGCTGGACCGCGCCGTCGACCGCGGCCTGTGGGTGCAGGGCGACAGCTTCCACCTCGCAGGCGTCCACTTCAGGCTCCAGCATGGCGACTGATCCCAGCCCCAAGACCGACCCGCGCCAGCCGCCGCTGGCCGGCATCCGCGTCGTCGACCTCAGCACCGTGGTCTTCGGCCCCTACTGCACCCAGACCCTGGCCGACCTGGGCGCCGACGTCATCAAGATCGAGCCGCCCGAGGGCGGCGACCATGTGCGCATCATCGGCAAGCCGGCGCACACGCCGGGCATGGGGCCGGTGTTCCTGCGGCTGAACCGCGGCAAGCGCTCGGTGACCTGGGACATGAAGAGCGAGGCCGGGCGCACAGCAGTGCGACGCCTGATCGCCAGCGCCGACGTCCTGCTGCACAACATCCGCCCCGAGGCGGTGCAGCGCCTGGGCCTGGGCTACGACGATGTGAAGGCCCTGCGGCCCGACATCGTCTACGTGCACTGCACCGGCTTCGGGCTGGAAGGGCCGTATGCCGGCCTGCAGGCGTATGACGACGTGATCCAGGCCAGCACCGGCGCCGCGGCCCTGCTGCCGCGGGTCGACGGCAACCCGGCGCCGCGCTATTTGCCGATGCTGTTCGCCGACAAGGTGTCGGGCCTGCACGCCACCTACGCCGTGATGGCCGCGCTGCTGCACCGCCAGCGCACGGGGGCCGGGCAGTTCGTCGAGGTGCCGATGTTCGAGGCCCTGGCCAGCTTCAACAGCCTGGAGCACTTGTGCGACGCCAGCCTGGTGCCGCCCACCGGCACCTGGGGCTATGCCCGCCAGCTCGACCCCGACCGCCAGCCCATGGCCACGGCCGACGGCTGGATCTCGGTGGCGCCCTACCAGGACGCCCGCTGGCTGCGCTTCTTCGATGCCGCCGGCCGCAACGACGTGCTGCTGCGGCCCACCTTGGCCACGCTGGAGCTGCGGCGCCAGCACATGAGCGAGATGTACCGCGAGATGGCGGCCATCCTGCCCGGCCGCACCACGGCCGACTGGCTGGCGCTGTTCAAGCGCATCGCCATCCCGGCGATGGCGGTGAAGACCATCGGCGACCTGCCGACCGACCCGCATGCGCAAGCCGTGGGCCTGTTCCGCGCGCGTGAACACCCGACCGAGGGCACCTACCTGGACGTGCGCCAGCCCGTGCGCTTCGGTGGCTGCGACCTGCCCGAGCCGCGGCCCGCGCCCAACCTGGGCGAGCACGGCGACGAGCTGCTGCGCGAGCTGGGCTTGCCGCCGGCTTGACCGCAAGCAGGCGACTGCCCACTTGACGCAAGACGGGCCGGGGGCGGCTGACCACCATCGCGCCAAACCACGCCCACGGAGACCCGCCCCCATGCCCGCCAACACTTTCAACGCCATCGTGCAGCAGCAAGCGCAAGCCCAGCCGAACAAGCTGGCCTACCGCTGCGGCGACCGGCGCTGGACTTTCGCCGATGTCGAACGCGACACCAACCGCATCGCCAATGCCCTGGCGGCGATGGGCGTGGGCCCCGGCGACCGGGTGGCGGTGCTGACCAAGTTCCACGTCGAGTCCACCTTGCTGACCCTGGCCGCCGCCAAAGCGGGCGCGGTGTGCATGCCGGTGAACTGGCGCCTGGCGCCGGGCGAGGTGCAGTACATCGTCGACCACGGCATGGCCAAGCTGATGCTGGCCGACAAGGTGTTCCTGCCCCTGATCGACCGGGCGGCCATGCCCACGCTGCAGCAGGTGCTCGTCACTGATGGTGCGCAGGACGGCCATCCCGGCTTCCACGACTGGTACGCCGGCCAGCCGGACCAGTTCCAGCCGGTCGACGCCAAGCCCGACGACCCGATGCTGCAGCTGTATTCCAGCGGCACCACCGGCCTGCCCAAGGGCGTGGTGCTGTCGCATGCCGGGCTGATCTTCAACTGCCAGCTGGGCACCATCGTCTGGGACGTGACGGCCGAGGCGGTGGTCGGCAATGCCCTGCCCACCTTCCACATCGCCGGCGCCAACATGGGCCTGTTCCCGCTGTACGCCGGTGCCACCGGCAGCAGCTATCCGGACTTCGACCCCGGCGCCTTCATCAACGCCATCGGCGCCCACGGCATCACCCACACCTTCATCGTGCCGGCGATGATCCTGTTCCTGCTGCAGCATCCGAAGGTGAAGCAGGGCGACTACCGCACGCTGCAGCTGATCTCCTACGGCGGCTCGCCGATCAGCGACCGGGTCTTGACCGACGCGATGGCCACCTTCGGCTGCGGCTTCATGCAGGTCTATGGCCTGACCGAGATCGCCGGCTCGGCCACCTTCCTGCTGCCCGAGGACCACGCCACCGAAGGCCCCAAGGCCAAGCTGCTGCGCTCGGCCGGCAAGCCGGTGCCGGGTGCACGCGTGCGCATCGTCGACCCGGGGACCTTGCAGGACCTGCCCGAGGGCGAGACCGGCGAGGTGCTGATCGAGTCACCCGGCAACATGATCGGCTACTGGCGCAACCCCGAGGCCACGGCCGCCGCCTTCCCCGAGGGCCGCAATGCCAACGGCGGCTGGTTCCGCAGCGGCGATGGCGGCTACATGGTCGACGGCTATGTCTACATCAACGACCGCATCAAGGACATGATCATCTCGGGCGGCGAGAACATCTACCCTGCCGAGATCGAGAACACGCTGATGAAGCACCCCGCGGTGGCCGACGGCGCGGTGATCGGCGTGCCCGACGAGACCTGGGGCGAGGGCGTCAAGGCCTGCGTGATCCTGAAGCCCGGCGCGACAGCCGGCGAACGCGAGATCATCGACTGGATGCGCGAGCGCCTGGCGCACTACAAGTGCCCGAAGAGCGTGGACTTCGTCGACGCCCTGCCGCGCAACCCGAGCGGCAAGCTGCTCAAGCGCATCCTGCGGGCGCCCTACTGGGACGGCAAGACGCGCAGTGTGAATTGATGGTCTGAACCGACCCGGAGGGCACGATGCACGACGACGACCTGCTGCACGCCACGCTGGAGCAGGTGGTCCAGCGCATCGGCGACCCCGCGCCCCGGGTCTTCGCCCGGCTGTACGCCGAGGCACCCGAGGTGCAGGCCCTGTTCCTCAACGACGCCAGCGGCAGCGTGCGCGCCGAGATGTTCATGCGTGCGCTGGAATGCCTGCAGGATGCCGCCGGCCCAGGCCTCTACGGCGCGGCCCTGGTCGGCGCCGAGCACCAGACCCACATCGGCTACGGCGTCGACAGCGCGCTGTTCCAGCGCTTCTTCGTGCTGATCGTCGACGAGTTCCGCAGCGCGCTGGGCGCGGACTGGACGCCGGCGATGGAGGCGGCCTGGGGGCGCGGCCTGCAACGGATGGCGCAGGCCACGGCTTGAGGTCCGGGCGCGGGCCAAGGCCCGCGCCGGCCCATCACACCGACGACCCCTCGAAGATCGGCCCGAAGCGCACCCAGCGCTTGCCGTCGAAGCGCTGCAGCGCCATCTGCTCCAGCGGCCGGTGGTCGGTGGGGCTGGTGTTGATCTTGATGCC
>Ga0116181_1002905_pt1 | contig 13650 bp, 15 predicted proteins | sample AD_UKC075_MetaG_FD_89752 | JGI IMG/M metagenome (GOLD analysis project Ga0116181, IMG submission 89752) | Active sludge microbial communities of municipal wastewater-treating anaerobic digesters from USA - AD_UKC075_MetaG | ecosystem: Engineered > Bioreactor > Anaerobic > Digestate | place: USA...
AGGACGTCGACTGGCGCCTGGCCTCCGTGCCCGACGACGCCGTCCCCGCCACCGCGCAGGCGGCGGCCTACCGGATTGTCCAGCAGGCGCTCAGCAACGCGCGCGAGCACGCCCCTGGCCGCGCCGTCGTCGTCGACCTGACGACGGCGAACGGCGAGCTGCTGCTCACCGTCGCCAATCCCCTGGGCGCCGCGCCGCCTCGCGCGGAGCGGGGCCACGGGATTCTGGGGATGCGCGAGCGGGCGGAGCTCGCCGGTGGCGGGCTGGTGGCGGGCGCCGGGGCCGACGAGACGTTCCGCGTGGCCGCGCGCTTCCCGATGCGGAGGGCAGCATGATCAGGGTCGCCATCGCCGACGATCAGGCGCTCGTGCGCAGCGCCTTCGCCCTCCTGCTGCGCTCGGATCCCCAATCGAGCTGGTCGGCGAGGCCGCCGACGGCGTCGAGGCCGTCGAGCTCGCCCGGCGCGAGCAGCCCGACGTGATGCTCATGGACGTGCGGATGCCCCGGCTCGACGGCGTGGAGGCGACGCGCCGGATCGTCGGCCAGCCGGGCAACCGGACCCGCGTGCTGATCCTCACCACCTTCGACCTCGACGAGTACGTCTTCGGCGCCCTGCAGGCCGGCGCGGGCGGATTCCTCGTCAAGGACGTCGAGCCCGAGGGCCTGCTGCGGGCCATCGAGGTGCTCGCCGCCGTCGGCCGCGGCAGGACGAACGCGGAGATCGCGCGCGAGCTGTTCATCACCTACGCCACGGTCAAGAGCCACGTCAGCCACCTGTTGACCAAGCTCGACGCCCGCGACCGCACCCAGCTCGTGGTGCTCGCGCACGAGTTCGGGCTGCTGGGCTGAGCGGCGCCGCGGTCTTGTCGGCCGCGGCTGCAAGAATGGGCGCATGGAGAAGCGAGCGGACCGACGGGGCGTCTCGCCGTTGCTCGTGTTCGCCGCCGTCCTGCTCGCCGGCGTGCTCGTGGCCGGCGTCGCCCTCGCCTGGCAGGTCTGGGGGACGACCGCGCTGGCCGCGCGCGCCGCCGAGCGCGAGGCCGCGGAGCTCCGCGCGTCCTGGGCGTCGCCGTCCCCGGCGCCCCCGCCCAGCCCGGACCTGTCGGCGTCGCCCGCGCCCCCCGTCGTCGACCCGCCCGCGCACGGCCAGGCCGCGTGGCTGCTCCGCATCCCCGCGCTCGACGGCGAATGGCCCGTCATCGCCGGGGTTGAGGGCGACGAGCTGGCCCGCGGCGTCGGCTGGTACCCCGGCAGCGCGCTGCCCGGGCAGGTGGGCAACTTCGCCGTCGCCGGGCACCGGATCGGCAACGGCGAGCCGTTCCGTCGGCTGCTGGAGCTGAGGGCGGGCGACGAGGTCGTCGTCGAGACGGCCGCCGCCACCTTCACCTACACGATCGTGTCCGCGCCCGGAGACCTCACCGTCCAGGCCGACGACTCCTGGGTGCTCGACCCCGTGCCGGGCCACCCCGACGAGGTGCCCGCCCAGGCGCTCCTCACCCTGACCACCGCGGAAGACCTCGTGACCACGCCGGACCGCGCCGTCGGCTTCGGCACCTTGACCAAGACGGAGACCCCATGACAGACCGCACCGACCTCATCGAACAGATCCGTACCCTCGCCGTCGTCCACGGCAAGGTCACGCTGGCGTCCGGCCGCGAGGCCGACTACTACGTCGACATGCGCCGCGTGACCCTCGACGGCGTGGCGTCCCCGCTCGTCGGGCGCGTGATGAACGAGCTGGTCTCCGACCTCGACTTCGACGCCGTCGGCGGCCTCACGCTGGGCGCGGACCCCGTCGCCACCGCGATGCTCCACGCGCGCGCCGCCGAGGGCGGCCGCCTCGACGTCTTCGTGGTGCGCAAGGAGGCAAAGGCCCACGGCATGCAGCGCCGGATCGAGGGCACCGAGGTCGCCGGGCGCCGCGTGCTGGTGGTCGAGGACACCTCGACGACGGGCGGCTCCGCGCTGACCGCCGTCGACGCCGTGCGCGAGGCGGGCGGCGAGGTCGTCGCCGTCGCCGTCGTCGTCGACCGGAACACGGGGTCCGCGGAGCGCGTCCAGGAGGCGGGCCTCGAGTACCGCTACGCCGTCGGCCTGGACGATCTGGGCCTCTGAACCTGCCCTTCGCCGGAGGGGTCCGGTACCGTGAATGCTTGATCGTTAGGAGACACCCATGACCACCGTCCTCATCGTGCTTCTGCTCGTCGTGCTGGGCGTCCTCGCCTGGGGCGTGGGCGCGTACAACGGGTTCGTGCGCAGCCGCAACGTGATCCAGGAGTCCTGGCGCCAGATCGACGTCGAGCTCAACCGCCGCTACGACCTCATCCCCAACCTGGTGGAGACGGTGCGCGGTTACGCGGCGCACGAGCGCAACACGCTCGAGCAGATCACCGCGCTCCGCAACCAGGCCCGCGCGCTGGCCGGCCAGAACTCCGGGCAGCCGAGCGAGCAGCGCGCCGCCGTCGAGTCCGAGCTGACGCAGGCCGTGCACAACCTGCTCGTCTCCGTCGAGGCGTACCCCGATCTGAAGTCGAACACGAACTTCCTCGAGCTGCAGCGCGAGTTGACCGACACCGAGGATCGCATCGCCGCCGCGCGCCGCTTCTACAACGCGAACGTGCGCGACTACAACACGCGCGTCGAGTCCGTGCCGAGCAACATCATCGCGGGCTTCGCGAAGTTCGAGAAGGCCACGTACTTCGAGGTCAACGACCCCGCGGTGCGCCAGGCGCCCGGGGTGAACTTCGGCGAGATCTCGCAGCGCCCCACGGCGGCCCCGCAGGTTGGCCAGGGCCTGGGACAGGAGCCCCCGGTCCAGGCGCCGCAGATCCAGCAGCAGCCGTTCGAGCAGGAACGCTGACCACCGCTCGTTGAGCCACACCGAACGACCCGGCCCCCGCGGGCCGGGTCGTTGCGCGTTCCGCTGACGGCGAAAGGCACATAGTTGAAGTCTCAACCAATTGCGTCTAGGGTGGGGCTCACAAGCTACGAAAGGACTTGAACCATGAGCCTCGCCGATCTCCAGGGCACCTTCGTCCTCGACCCCACCCACACCACCTTCTCCTTCGTGACCCGCCACGCGATGGTCACCAAGGTCCGCGGCTCCTTCGAGAAGTTCGAGGGCCAGGCCATCGTCGACGGCTCCAGCCCCGAGACCTCCTCGCTCAGCGTCAACATCGACGTCGCCTCCGTCACGACGCGCAACGCCGACCGCGACGCCCACCTCCGCTCCGCCGACTTCTTCGACGTCGAGCGGTTCCCCAACATGGTCTTCGTGAGCACCAACATCGCCGTCGACGGCGACACCGTCGAGGTGACCGGCGACCTGACCATCAAGGACGTCACCAACTCCGTGACCTTCCCGCTCGAGTACCAGGGCTCCGCCAAGGATCCGTTCGGCAACACCCGTGTCGGCTTCGAGGGCTCCGTCCAGGTGCTCCGCTCCGACTTCGGCCTCACCTGGAACGCCGCGCTCGAGACCGGCGGCTTCCTCGTCTCCGACAAGGTGACCCTCGAGCTCGAGATCTCCGCGATCCAGACCGCCTGATACCTTCTCCGGGTGACCGACGAACCCCACGACCCGACCGCACCGACGGTGGGCGTGGGGCCGCACCCGCTGCCGTGGCCCGACGACGACCGGCTCGACCCGGACCTGCTCCGGGACGGCGACCGGCGCAACGTCGTGGACAGGTACCGGTACTGGCGGCTGGAGGCGATCGTCGCTGACCTCGACCGCACGCGCAGCAGGTTGCACGTCGCCATCCAGAACTGGGAGCACGACTTCAACATCGGCTCGATGGTGCGCACCGCCAACGCGTTCAACGTGGCCGCGGTGCATATCGTCGGGCGCCGACGGTGGAACCGCCGCGGCGCGATGGTCACCGACCGCTACCTCCACGTCCACCATCACGACGACGAGGCCGCGCTGTTCGCGTGGCTCGCCCAGCGCGGGGTGACGCCGGTCGGTGTCGACAACCTTCCCGGCTCCGTCCCGCTCGAGACGGCCGCCCTGCCCGCCGACTGCTGCCTGATCTTCGGCTCCGAGGGGCCGGGCCTGACCGACGACATGGTCGCCGGCTGCGCCGCGCTCGTGGCCATCACGCAGCACGGCTCGACCCGCTCCATGAACGCCGGCGCCGCGGCGGCCATCGCGATGTACCACTGGCAGCTGCACGTCGACACGACGACGGGGCTTCGCCCGACGCGTCGGCCCGGTACCGCGCGGCACGGGCCGGCCCCGGCCGCCGACTAGAGTTGCCGCCATGCCAGATCGCTTCTCGGCGGGCCTCACCCCGCTGCCGACCGCTGCCCGCGTCACCCGTCAACGCGGCGCGCTGCGCTGGCGCATCGGCTCGACGGTGGTCTCCGCGCTGATCCTTGGCGCGGTGATCTACTTTCTCGGCCGCGACTGGCCGCCCGCGTGGACGTATACGTTCGTCGGGCTGTGGGTGGCGTCGTCGGCCTTCTGGCTCACCGTCTCCGCCGTCGGGCTGAAGCGCGCCAAGCGCGACCTGGCCCGCATCCACGAGGGCATCGCCTTCCACCTCGACGCCGTCGGCGTCGAGTTCGTCCATCCGGCCGCCGGGCTGGTGCCGTGGGAGGACGTCACGGCGCTCCGCCTCGTGGGTCACCACGGCGGCGCGGGGCCCGCGGTCGCCGTCGACGCCCAGGGCGCGGAGGTGGCGCGCGTCCCGCTGAGCTTCCTGGACGCCGGTCCCGCGGTCATCGACTCCGCCGCGCGGGCCTATTCGCTTGGCCGTGTGCACCTCGACGTCTCCGCGCTCGACAGGGTGCTCTGATCGCGTCGCCCAAGAAACGGACCCCGGCCTCCCCGTGGGGAGACCTCTCGCGATAGGCTGAGCTTGTTGGCGAAACCGTCAGGTCAATTCCAGAAAAGGGGCATCCATGCCAGTTGCAACTCCCGAGGTTTACGCGGAGATGATCGATCGGGCCAAGGCGGGCAAGTTTGCCTACCCGGCCATCAACGTCTCCTCGTCGCAGACCCTCAACGCCGCCCTCCAGGGCTTCACCGAGGCCGGCTCCGACGGCATCCTGCAGGTCTCGACCGGCGGCGCGGAGTACTTCTCCGGCCCGACGATCAAGGACAAGGTGACCGGCGCCGCCGCGTTCGCCGTGTACGCCCAGGAAGTCGCGAAGAACTACCCGGTCACCGTCGCGCTGCACACCGACCACTGCCCCAAGGACAAGCTGGACAGCTTCGTCCGCCCGCTGCTCGCCATCTCCGAGGAGCGCGTCGCGCGCGGCGAGCTGCCCCTGTTCCAGTCGCACATGTGGGACGGCTCCGCGGTGCCGATGGAGGAGAACCTCCAGATCGCCGACGAGCTGCTCGCCCGCACCTCGAAGGCGCACATCATCCTCGAGATCGAGGTCGGCGTCGTCGGCGGCGAAGAGGACGGCGTGAAGGCCGAGATCAACGACAAGCTGTACACCACCATCGAGGACGGCCTCCGCACCGTCGAGGTCCTCGGCCTCGGCGAGAAGGGCCGCTACATCACCGCGCTGACCTTCGGCAACGTGCACGGCGTGTACAAGCCGGGCGCCGTCAAGCTGCGCCCCGAGGTGCTCAAGGAGATCCAGGACGCCGTCGGCGCCAAGTACGGCAAGGAGTCGCCGTTCGACCTCGTCTTCCACGGCGGCTCGGGCTCGACCGCCCAGGAGATCTCCGACGCGGTCGACTTCGGCGTCATCAAGATGAACATCGATACGGACACGCAGTACGCGTTCACCCGCCCCGTGGTGGAGCACATGTTCCGCAACTACGACGGCGTGCTGAAGGTTGACGGCGAGGTCGGCAACAAGAAGCTGTACGACCCCCGCGCCTGGGGCAAGGCTGCCGAGGCCGGCATGGCCGCCCGCATCGTCGAGGCCTGCGAGCAGCTGCGCTCCGCCGGCACGTCGATCGGCAAGTAGCGCTCCTCAAGCCGGGCATCACCGCTCCTTGAGCCGGGCCTCCGCGCGAAGCGCCAGGCCCGTGTCGAAAGGTCGTAAGCTGGGGCAGGGACCCTTTCGGGTCCCTGCCCCTTTCGCGTCGGCCGCATCTTCGTCCCTCAGTTCCGGGCGTTGCGCGAGTCAACTTTTGTCGTCCGCGGGTCGACTTAAGTTGATCTCTCGTGCGTGCTGACTTGTGCGCCGGTCGGTCTTGGCGATTGACTTCGGCCCGTCAAAGTGTCTAACTAAATGATGGGGTCTGATGGCGGAGCTGTCGTGCCCCTCTGGTGGATCATCGGAACATCGGCTGTCTGCGCAGCGGAAATCGCTTCTCTCGCCGTTGGTGCTGCCAAGGTGATTCAGGCCTTCGCCAAGGCCGACAAGATCGTAAAGGCTGCGAAGGCGGTCACCAGCGCCTACAAGACGCTCGGTGGCAAGATGGACAAAGTTGTTGACCTTCTAAAAAAGTACGTGAAGGACAAGAGTAAGCTGACCAAGAAGCAGATCAATGCGCTTGAGACGTTTATTCGTGAGATCGGGAAGTCGGTCTTCAATATCATCGGATTAGGATCTTGTTACGCACTGGCGACGATGAAATAGGTAGGTGGGCATGGGGTTCATGATGTTCCTGGCGGTGCCAGGTCTAGCTCTGGCGAGCTTCGTATTTGCTTTCTGTCTTGCCGGAATTTGGGTTTCTGGTGGGCCGAGTTGGTCTGCGAGCCTTGGCCGGACAATGCTGGCGATGCTGGTTGTCATCATCGGAATGTCTCTGGTGCTGATCGAGCCCGCGGCAATCTCGCCAGCATGGCTTCAGTACACTCTGCTTGTCGGTGTTCCTGCCGCAGCCGGCTTTTTTTCGTGCCGGTACATCGTTGCCCGCTGGAGCAGTGAAGGGGCCCGAGATGACTGAGCTAGTAGGTGCGTGCGAGTAGCGCCCTGACCAAGCCCTAAAGCTGGGCGGGTCCAGACGGGTTCCGCCCAGCCTGCTTGTTCGACCAAGGTGGCTGGGTGAAGGTAGAGGGGTACTTGTCTCGTGGCCATGTTCCGCGGCGGATGTGGCGTCGAAAACCGACGCTGCAAAAAGTTGAAAGTTCTACAAAATTGGGAATGATCCGCTCCCGCCGCTCGTTGAGATCGACGTGAGAGCTTTCGGATTCCTTTCCTTCGGGCACTACTCGCCGGCGCCGGGGTCGCGGACGCGGACGGCCGGCGAGATGCTGAGGCAGACCGTCGAGATCGCCGAGGGTGCCGACGAGATCGGCGTCAACGGCGCGTACGTGCGCGTGCACCACTTCGCGCGCCAGGCGGCGTCGCCGATCCCGGTGCTGACGGCCATGGCGGCGTGGACGAAGCGGATCGAGGTCGGCACCGGCGTCATCGACATGCGCTACGAGAACCCGCTGTACCTCGCGGAGGAGGCGGCGGCGCTGGACCTGCTCTCCGACGGGCGGGTGGCGCTCGGCGTGAGCCGGGGGTCGCCCGAGACCGCGCTGCGCGGATACGAGGCGTTCGGCTACACCGGATCCTCGGACCCCCGCGGCGCGGACATCGCGCGGGACCACTTCGCGCGGTTCTGGGCGGCGATCAACGGCGAGAAGGTCGTCGACGCCGACCCGCGGATGGCGCCTCCCGGCAGGCTCTCGATCGAGCCGAGGTCGGCGACGCTGCCGGAGCACATCTGGTGGGGGAGCGGCTCCCGCGACTCCGCCGTCTGGGCCGGCCGGATGGGGCTGAACATGATGACCTCGACGCCGCCTACTTCGGCAACGGCCGCGGCGGGCAGGACCAGATCGGCATCATCGACGACATGCGCTCGACGTTCGGCAAGACCTATGCCGACACCCCGGACCGGCTCGTCGAGCAGCTCCTGGCCGACGACGCGGTCATGTCCGCCGACACGCTCATGCTGACCATCCCCAACCAGCTCGGCCCCGAGTACAACCTCCACGTGCTGGAGTCGTTCGCGACGCACGTGGCCCCCGGCCTGGGCTGGCTGCCCAACACCGAGGGCCCCGTGCACGGCGAGTTGTAGGCGTAGGTCTCTTGGTCCTGATGCGGACCAGTGCTTCGCGCGAGGGCCCGGCTCAACCAACGGTAGTTGTCACCTCCCTGGCTGCTGGGCCGTCGTTCCGATCCTGTCCTTGGCCGACGCCTTGTCGGAGGCCGGCCGGGGATCGAAGCCGAAGGCGGGGCTGGTCCAGCTCTGGCGGTTGCCGTCGCCGTCGGCCTTGAGCGCCGTCATCCGGAGTGCGTACGTTCCCGGGGCGGCGTCGACGCGCGTGCCCTTCTTGCCGGGCACCTTGCCGTCCCACGAGAACAGGCTCAACTCGGGCGAGCGGCCCACGTAGTCGATCCGCATGACCTCGCGCTTGCCCCGCTCGTCGAGCTTGCCCTTGCCCGTGACCGGGATGAGGTCGACGGTGAGGCGGCGCGCCGGGTAGGCGAGGTGCGCGAGGATCGTTGCGGGGTCCTCGCCGCCGCGGAAGACCTTCGACGGGTCGACGTCGTACACCTCGACGTCCGGGTCGACGCACTCGCCCTCGAACCAGTTGCCGCAGACCACCTCGACGAGCGCGGGGACGCCGATGCCGAGGTCCGGGAACACGTCGAGGTTGCCGTAGTCGCCCGCCATGCCGGCGAACGGGACGCTCAGCGTCGTCCCCTCGGCGGACGTCAGGACGACGTAGCCCGAGTACACGGTCCCCTCGGGGGCCTCCCGGTCCGGGGTGATGGTCACGGTGACCCTCGCCGAACCGCGCGCGGGTACCTTCACCTTCGTCTTCGAGAACGTGACGCGCGTGTCGTAGAGCGCGGGGAGGAACTCGTTCTGCCACTCGCCCGGGTCCGTCGAGACGGCGTCGGTCTTCGACAGCGTCCAAGTGACGGTGCGCTTCGAGGTGTTCGTGATGGTCAGGGTCTTCCGGAACCTGCCGTCGGCGGACTCGCCTGCCGAGAGCTTGCCCGGCGTGACGACGGCGTCGGTCAGGATCGCTCGGTCGACCTGGATCAGGCCGGCGCCCTGGCGATGCGCGGCGTCGAGGATGCCGAGGTCCGGCAGCTCGCGCAGGTTGGCAGGCGAGGCCGTGTTCTGCAGCCGGGTCAGCACCTCGTCGGGCTTCATCCTCGGCTTGGCCTGCAGCATCAGCGCGACGGCGCCCGCCACGTGCGGCGCGGCCATGGACGTGCCCGAGTTCACCACGTAACCGTTGCCCTGCTCCACAGGTTGCAGGGAGTAGATCGAGCCGCCGGGCGCGCCCAGGTCCGGCTTCAGTGTCAGGTCGGCGGCCAGCCCCCACGAGGAGAAGTCCGACACCAGGCCTGCGGTCGGGTTCGGGCGGTCGACGTTCCGGCCGGTGACCGCCGCCGTGACCGGACCGGAGGCGAGCGCGGCGACGAGCGCCACGCCGTCGTCCTGCGTGATGGTCACCACCGGAATGGTGATCGGGGTCTCACCCTCCACCGTCGCGTTGATGAAGCCGGGCTGGTTGTTGTAGATCACGAGCGCCTCCGCGCCGGCGTTCTGCGCGTTGACCGCCTTCTCGTGGAAGGTGCACGTGCCGCGCGAGACGACGGCGACGGCACCCGTCGCGTCCCCGCCCGGCGTACAGCCCAGCGGGTCCGTCAATCCCGTGGTCGGGAGCCCGTTGATCGCGTCGGTGAGGGCGGGCGAGCCGGTCGCGGGAAGGTAGCCCGCCGAGATCGGGGCGGCGCCGGCTGGTGCGAAGCTCAGCTCGGCGAGCCGCACCTGGCTGTTGTCGAACGACGCCACGGCGATCGCCCTGTCGGAGCTGGCCGGGGAGCCCAGCGACTGCGTGAAGTAGTCGCCCTCGTTGCCCGCGGAGTTCACCACGACGATGCCCCGCTTCCACAGGCGGTCGGAGGCGACCGACGTCGGGTAGGTCGGCCACGACTGGAAGCCCGCGCCGAGGCTCATGTTCACCACGTCCATGCCGTCGTGCTTCGCGCGCTCGAGCGCGGCGAGGATGATGTCGGTGTCCGTCGAACCGTCGCAGCCGAACACTCGGTAGGCGCCGAACGTCACCTGCGGGGCGACGCCCTTGATGGTCCCGTTCGCGCCGACGATGCCCGCCACGTGGGTGCCGTGGCCCTGGCAGTCGTCCGGGTACTTGTCCGGCTTCGGGACTGGGGTGAAGCCGGGGGAGGACGGGTCGGCGTTGTAGGCGTCGCCGACGAAGTCGTAGCCGTACTTCACGCGCTTGGTCGGGAACCTCGTCTTCCCGTTGGTGCCTGAGCCTCCGAGGTCGGGGTGGTCGTAGTCGATGCCGGAGTCGATGATGCCGACCTTGATCCCCTTGCCGCTGAGGCCCAGCTTGCTCTGGGCGATGTCCGCGCCCGTCAACTCGATCGCGTGCGCGATGTCCGGCGTGCTGGCCTGGCCCCGCGGCACCTCCACCGGGAACACGGGGTAGATCGCCTTCACCCCCGGCAGCTCCGTGAGCTCACGGGCGGTCTCGCCGTCGGCGTCGACGGTGACGCCGTTGAACAGCGTCGTGAAGCTGCGGTGGACCCGCGCCCTCTTGCCGCTCTTCCTCAGGCTGTCCTCGAACCCGCGGTGGGCCTTGTCGACGGTGGCCTCGCTGCCGCCGTCGGCCGTGGGCTGGCCGTCGAACTCGACGAACCACTTCCCGCTGCTGAGGTGCTGATAGCTGCCGGCCCTGCCGGGGGACCGGCCGTACTGGCCCAGGTTCTCGTCGTCGGGCCCCGCGGACGCCAGCCCTGGGCTGAGCGTGAGGGCGAACGCCGTCGCAGCTGCGGTGGCGTGCCAGAGTCGACTCGTTATTGCCATCTTCGGCCCTTCCTCCATGAACGTCCCCCCGGCCCATCGGCCAACTTATGGGGTGAGTCTCGATCGGGGAACCGCCAAAAGTTGACTCCCAGGGGCCTCGCCGCCTAAACCCCCAGTCGGGTCACGATTCGGTAACGATTCCACGACTTCCCGCGACCCTCTGCTAGCCTTAACAGAAGGTCGCTGCTAGCGTTAACATTGTCGTCGGGTCGGAGACCTCGACCACGGCCGACGCGGTACGAAGGAGTGCGGGTGACGAAGCTGCTTGAGCTGAGGAACGTCTCGAAGACGTTCCCAGGCGTGAAGGCGTTGCAGGGGGTGAGCCTCGACCTGAACGGGGGCGAGGTGCTCGGCCTCTGCGGTGAGAACGGTGCGGGCAAGTCCACGCTGATGAAGATCCTGACCGGGATCTACACACCGGATCCGGGCGCGGAGATCTGGCTCCAGGGACGGCAGGTCGAGGTCCGCGACGTCAACCACGCACGGTCCCTCGGCCTGAGCATCATTCACCAGGAGCTGAACATGGTTCCTGACCTGACGGTGGCGCAGAACCTGTACATCGGCCGTCAGGGCAGCCACCGGTTCGGGTGGATCGACGACGCGGCGCTGAACAGGCAGGCGTCGGACCTCTTCGATCGCTTGGGCATGAGGATCGACCCGAAGGCGCGGATCGGGGACCTGTCGGTCGCGCGCCAGCAGATGGTGGAGATCGCGCGGGCGTTGTCGTACGACTCGCGGATCCTGGTGATGGACGAGCCGACGGCGGCGCTGACCGTCGCGGAGACCGACGCCCTGTTCGGGATGATCCGCGACTTCATCACCCCCGAGACCGGGCTCATCTACATCTCGCACCGGATGCCCGAGATCGAGGAGATCACCGACCGGGTGAGCGTGTTGCGTGACGGCCAGTACATCGGCACGGTGAACACGCCCGAGGTGGAGATGCGCGAGATCATCTCGATGATGGTCGGCCGCGAGGTGTCGGCGGAGGCGCGCCCGCGCAACGTGCGGCTGTCCGACGAGGTGGTGCTCAAGGTGAGCGGCCTGTCGTCGAAGAACCTGCTGCGCGACGTGAGCTTCGACGTGCGCAGGGGCGAGATCCTCGGATTCGCGGGCCTGATGGGAGCCGGCCGCACGGAGGTCGCTCGCGCGATCTTCGGCGCCGATCCGCGGACCGCGGGCGAGATCGAGATCAACGGCCGAGCGGTGAGCATCCACACCGCGGCGGACGCGGTGCGCCACGGCATCGGATACCTGTCGGAGGATCGCAAGAACTTCGGGCTGCTGCTGGACCAGGACATCAAGGCCAACACGGTGATGGCCGCGATGAGGGACTTCACCACAGCCGGGTACATCCACGACGGCAGGATCGCGTCGGTCGGCGTCGAGTACGCGAAGCGGCTGCGGGTGAAGACGCCGTCGGTGAACCAGCTGCTGGGCAAGCTGTCGGGCGGAAACCAGCAGAAGGTCGTGATCGCGAAGTGGCTGGTGCGCGACTGCGACGTGCTGATCTTCGACGAGCCGACCCGCGGCATCGACGTGGGCGCCAAGGAGGAGATCTACGAACTCCTGGAGACGCTCAGCGCGCAGGGCAAGGCGATCATCATGATCTCCTCCGAGCTGCCTGAGGTCCTCCGCATGTCGCACCGCATCGCGGTCATGGCGCATGGCCGGATCACCGGCGTCCTCGACAACGAGGACGCCACCCAGGAAAACATCATGGAGCTGGCCACGATCGGCTTGGCCCAACTGACAGGAGACGCAGCGTGAGCGCCGAAGTACAGACCCCGACGAGCGAGGAGGAGAGCGGCGTCGTCCGGTTCCTCAAGTCGTCCCTCCAGCAGCTGTTCGTGTTCCTGGCGCTGGTGATCATCTACATCTTCTTCCTGTTCGCCGCGCCGAACTTCGCGCAGTTCTCCATCGTGCTGGACATCTTCCAGCAGTCCGCCTACATCGGAGTGATGGCCCTGGGCGCGACATTCGTCATCGCGACGGGCGGCATCGACCTGTCCTCGGGCACGGGCATGACGCTGGTGGCCGTGATGGCCGGCGTGTTCCTCTCCGGCGACTGGTTGAACTGGCCGCTCGGCGGCGGCCTGATCGCGATCCTCCTCGTGGGCGCGCTCATCGGCCTGGTCAACGGCCTCAACGTGGCGAGGTTGGGGTTGCCGCCGTTCATCGCGACGCTCGCGATGATGATGGTGGCCCGCGGCCTCGCGCTGATCATCTCGGACAAGTCGTCGATCACGATCAAGAACCCGGGCTACGGCTGGCTCGCCAACGGCCAGCTCATCCCGGGCGTCCCGAACGCGGTGCTGCTGTTCATCCTGCTCGCCATCCTCGCCGCGTTCCTCCTGAACAAGACGCTGCTGGGCCGCTACGCGTTGGCGATCGGCTCGAACGAGGAGGCCACGCGGCTGTCCGGCGTGAACATCAAGCTGTGGAAGATGCTGGTCTATGTCGTGGCCGGCGTCTTCGTGGCGCTGGGCGCGATCCTCTACTCGGCCCGGTTCGGGTTCGTGCAGCCCGCGGAGGGCCTCGGGTTCGAGCTCAACGTCATCGCCGCCGTCGTCATCGGCGGCACCTCGCTCGCGGGCGGCCGGGCGAACATCCTCGGCACCGTCGTCGGCGCGCTGATCATGGAGACCCTGAAGAAGGGCCTGTTGATGATGGGCATCGCGCAGGAGTGGCAGTTCGTCGTCACCGGCATCGTCGTGGTCATCGCGGTGTTCGTCGACAACGTCCGGCGCAAGCGAGCGTCTGCCGTCTAGCCCAGTCCAACTTCATACCCACATCCGGGAGCGCCCGCTCCCACCAATCTCCAGGCGATGTCGCCTGGTTGCAGAAAGGAATAGACATGCGTCGACTGCGTTCCGCTCTCGTGGCGTCGTCGG
>Ga0116181_1002909_pt1 | contig 13640 bp, 15 predicted proteins | sample AD_UKC075_MetaG_FD_89752 | JGI IMG/M metagenome (GOLD analysis project Ga0116181, IMG submission 89752) | Active sludge microbial communities of municipal wastewater-treating anaerobic digesters from USA - AD_UKC075_MetaG | ecosystem: Engineered > Bioreactor > Anaerobic > Digestate | place: USA...
GTCTGTCTGCCCGGGCACCAGCGTCGCGATGTCACTCATCAACCCACCCCTTCTAAATCGAATCTATCGCAGCAATCGCAATAAGTGTAACGCGGATGGGTCGTCGCCACCAGAGCCAGCCCCCCAAAAAAACAGACGCCGACAACCGAGAGCAGTGGCGTCAAACCCAACACGTGGTAGTGACCGTCGCAGCTGGTTGCCTTCGGTCCGAATTCACAAGCAGCGCGGTAAAAGGCCTCGTCGTCATGAGCTCCCATGCAAAGCTAGCTAGATGGAGCGAATCGCAACGGAGGTCGACGGGGTGGCCCTCACCCTGACGCATCTCGAGCGCGCTCTGTTTCCGAACGGGTTCTCCAAGGGGGAGCTCATCTCCTACTACCTTGAGGTCTCGGGCGCGCTCCTGCCTCACCTGGCCGATCGCGCCGTCACGCGCGTGCGGTTCCCCGAGGGAACGACCAAGGACGGGTTCTACGAGAAGAACCTCCCGGGCGGAGCGCCGGCGTGGGTGCGCACCGTCCCCGTCGCCACGACCACCGGCACCGTCGACTACGTCGCCGTCGACGGCAGGCCCGCGCTCGTGTGGCTGGCGAACCTGTCCGCCATCGAGCTCCACGCCCCGCAGTGGCGCGTCGCCGATGCCACGCGCGGGCCCGATGGCATCGTGCTCGACGGCGACGACGAGCCGCGCGCGACCACGCTCGTCGTCGACCTCGATCCCGGGCCCGGGGTCACGCCCGCGGACTCGGCGAAGGCCGCGCTGCTCGCCGCGACCGCGCTCGCGGAGCTCGGGTTGGAGGCGCATCCCAAGTCGTCGGGCAACAAGGGGCTGCAGCTGGGCATCGGGATCGAGCCGACGCCCTGCTCCCAGGTCTTCCGGTTCGCCCAGGGCCTCGCGAAGCACCTCGCGCGGGAACACCCGAGCGTCTTCACCGCCACCATGGCCAAGGACGCCCGCCCGCGCCTGGTCTTCGTCGACTACTCGCAGAACCTCGCGGCGCGCAACACTGTGGCGCCCTACTCGGTCCGGGGCCTCGACATCCCGCGCGTCTCGACCCCGCTCACCTGGGAGGAGGTCGCGGCCCTTCGCCCCGATTCTCAGCTCGGCTTTTCGCCCGCGAGCGTATGCGAGCGCCTGCAGGAGCACGGCGACCTGTGGCAGGCTGTGCTGACGACCGCCGCCGTCCTGCCCGAGCCGCCCGCCTGACAGAATGGCCGACATGGACGAGATGGGACACCGATGACAGAGTCTTTTCCTCAGCCGGCCCGCTCCCACTACGTCCTCTCCCCCGCGCCCTGGCTCGGCGGGTGCAGCGACATCGGCCTGCGTCACTCCACGAACCAGGACGCGATGTCGCTCGCGGTGCGCGAGGCGCCGACGCGGGCCGCCGTCGTCGCCATCTCCGACGGCGTCACCACGGCTCCCGGGGCCGAGGACGCCTCACGGCTCGCCGCCGAGGCCGCGGCGCACCGCCTCGTGGAGCTGCTCGACCGCGGCGAGTCACCCGCCGCCGCGCTCCACCACGCCTTCGACGACGCCAACTCCGCCGTCGTGCGGGACCGCGAGTACCCGTCGGCGTGCACGCTCGTGGCCGCCGTCGTGCACGAGGCCTCCATCACGGTCGGCAGCGTCGGCGACTCCCGCGCCTACTGGTTCGGCGACGACGGCGCCGCCCGCCAGCTCTCCACCGACGACTCCATGGCGCAGGCGCGGATCCTGCTGGGGATGACCCGCGAGGAGGCCGAGCGCTCGATCCAGGCGCACGCCATCACGCGCTGGCTGGGCCGCGACTCCACCGACTGGGCCCCCGGCGTCGTCGACCTCGCTCCCGACGTCGACGGCTGGCTCCTGCTCTGTTCCGACGGCCTCTGGAACTACGCCAGCTCCCCCGAGGAGCTGGCCGGGGTCTTCGCCGAGCACGCCGCCGGGGCGCCGACCCCCGCGGAGGGGGCGGAGGCGCTCGCGGCCTGGGCCAATGCCCAGGGCGGCCGCGACAACGTCACGGTCGTTCTCATCCGCATCACGCGCTGAGCGAAACCCCTTCGGACTCCTACTAAGGTTGGCCGCATGGAGATCAAGATCGGCATCACGAACATCGCGCGCGAGGTCACATTCGAGACCGACGCCACCCCCGACGAGGTGGCTCAGAAGGTGCGCGAGGCCGTCGCCGAGTCGTCGCTGCTGGACCTGACCGACGACAAGGGCCGCCGCATCCTGGTCCCCGGAGAGCGCCTCGGCTACGTCGACCTCGGCAGCCCCAGCGCGCGGGCCGTCGGCTTCGGCGCGGTGTAATCACGCCCCTGCGATAGACTCACTCCTTGGCGGGCCGATAGCGCCCGACTCCGGCAGCGCCCGGCGCGCCGTGAGTTCCATCTCAGAGGAGTGAGAGAACCCTGAGCGACAACGAGATTTCGGCTGACGAGACGTTCGCCGACCTTGGCGTGCACGAGTCCATCACCTCGGCCCTTGCCGAGGTGGGCATCGTGCACCCCTTCACCATCCAAACCCTCGCCATTCCCCTGGCACTCAGCGGCACCGACCTGATCGGTCAGGCCCGCACGGGAACCGGCAAGACCCTCGCCTTCGGCGTGAGCCTGCTGCACCGCATGGTCACCCTTTCCGACGGCGTGAAGCCTGCGCACGGGAAGCCGCGCGCGTTGATCGTCTGTCCCACGCGCGAGTTGGCGCTGCAGGTGGGCCGCGACCTTGACGTCGCCGGCGCGCACCTCAAGATGCGCGTGCTGACCATCTACGGCGGCACCGGCTACGACGAGCAGCTGAACACCCTCGAGAGCGGCATCGACATCGCCGTCGGCACCCCGGGACGCCTGCTCGACCTCGCCGACCGCGGCGCGCTCGACCTCAGCGAGATCCAGGTCCTCGTCCTTGACGAGGCCGACGAGATGCTGGACCTCGGCTTCCTGCCGGACATCGAGCGGCTCCTCCGCAAGACGCCGGCCTCGCGTCAGACGATGCTGTTCTCCGCGACGATGCCCGCGCCCATCCTGGCCCTGGCCCGCGCCACTCTGAACAAGCCGATCAACATCCGCGCCGAGGGCCACGACGCCCAGATGACCGTGCCGGACATCACGCAGTTCGTCTACCAGGCGCACGACCTGGACAAGCCGGAGATCGTCGGCCGCCTCCTGCAGGGCACCGAGACGACGAAGGTCATGGTCTTCTGCCGCACCAAGCGCGCGGCTCAGCGCCTGACCGACGAGCTCGTCGACCGCGGCTTCCCGGCCGCCGCCATCCACGGCGACCTCAACCAGCAGGCCCGGGAGCGGGCGCTGAAGAAGTTCCGCTCCGGCTCGGTCTCCGTCCTCGTCGCCACCGACGTCGCCGCCCGCGGCATCGACATCACCGGCGTCAGCCACGTGATCAACTACGAGTGTCCCGACAACGACGCCACCTACGTGCACCGGATCGGCCGCACCGGCCGCGCCGGGAACACCGGCGTCGCGGTGACGCTCGTCGACTGGGCGGACCTGCACCGTTGGAAGCTCATCAACCAGGCGCTTAATCTCGAGTTGGGCGATCCCGCCGAGACGTACTCGACCTCGCCGCACCTGTTCAGCGACCTCGGTATTCCCGCGGGCACGAAGGGTCGGCTTCCCGGCACGAAGGACCGCTCCGCCGAGCGCCGCGCCGAGCGCATCGAGAAGGAGGAGCGCCGCCGCTCGGGCTCGACCGAACGCTCCGGTGAGGGCCGTCGTCGTTCCCGGCTCACCACCGAGGCCGCTGGCGACCACCCGGCCGAGGCCGCCGTCGAGCAGGCGGCGAAGCCGAGGCGTCGTCGCCGCCGCACCCGCGGCGGCGTCGAGGTGCCGAAGGACTAGTACTTCATCTGCATCGCGGACCGGACCTCGTCGAGGGTCTGGTCCGCGATCTCGTTCGCCTTCGCGTTGCCCGCGGCAAGGACGCCCTCGAGGTAAGCGGGGTCGGCGGCGAGCTCCGCGCGGCGGGCGCGCAGCGGCGCGAAATAGTCGTTCACCGCGGCGGTGACGAGCTTCTTCAAGCCGCCGCCCCCGCCGTCGCCGATCTCCTCGGCGATCGCGACCGGATCGCGGTCGAGGCACATCGCCGCGAGGTTGACCAGGTTGGACACCTCGGGGCGAGTCTCGGGCTCGTAGGTGATGTGGCGGTTGGAGTCGGTCACCGCGCGCTTGATCAGCTTCGCGGTCTCGTCCGCGGTCATGCCGAGCTCGATGGTGTTGCCCTTGGACTTGCTCATCTTCGTGCCGTCGAGGCCCAGGATGGTGCCCGACTTGCTGAGCAGCGCCTCCGGCTCCGGAAAGACGGGGCGGGCGGCGTCAGCGTGGCCGTAGCGCTCGTCGAAGCGACGGGCGATCACCCGCGCCTGCTCGAGGTGCGGCAGCTGGTCCTTGCCGACGGGCACGAGGTTGGCCTTGCAGAACAGGATGTCGGCGGCCTGGTGCACGGGATAGGTCAGCATGAGGCCGGACATCGGGCGGTCGCCGGTGTCGTCGAGCTCGGACTTGACCGTGGGGTTCCTGCGCAGCTCGGCGTCGGTGACGATCGACAGGAACGGCAGCATCAACTGGTTCAGCCCCGGGACCGACGAGTGGGTGAAGATGGTGACCTTCTCCGGGTCGAGCCCGGCGGCGAGGTAGTCCGTGAGCAGGGAGTAGACGCGCTCGCGGATGGGGCCGACGCCGTCGCGGTCCGTGATCACCTGGTAGTCGGCGATGAGCACCATGGTCTCGACGCCCTTGTCCGCGAGCGTGACGCGGTTCTGCAGCGAGCCGAAGTAGTGGCCGATGTGCAGGTTTCCGGTGGGCCGGTCGCCGGTAAGGATCCGGAACCTTGACGGGTCCTTCTCCACCGCGGCCTCGATCTCCAGGCTGCGCGCGGTCGAGCGCGCCAGCGAGGCGTCGGCGTCAAGGGTGCTGTGGGTCTCAGACATCGGTCCAACCTTCGTGCTCGGCAAAACGCGAGCAGTCTACCAACGCCCGGGCTGCGGCCCGACGAGGCTAGTGGCCCGTCGCGCCTAAATGCGCGGGTACGAGACGCCAGGCGGGCGATTGACGTCGTTGTCGTCGGTCGACGTAGTGCCCCGCTATGACTCCCTCCTCCGCCTTGTCACTCATCCCGCCTGACGCCCCGTCCTATCCGCGCCTTTAGGCGCGACAGACCACTAGACCGGCACCACGCGAACGTGGGACTCGCATAACTTGCGCATGTCTCTGGGGTCCGACGTCAGCAGCGCCGACGGCCTCGTTTGCCTGGCGGCGAGCTCCGCGACGACGGCATCGATCGCATGCGTGTGGCCGTGCAATCCCGATGCCGCGAGGAGCGCGGACGCTGCACGCGCGGAGTCTCGGGTTACAGGCTCCACTCGCACCCGGGAGAGAATCCAGTCCAACCTCGGGCGGCTCAGGCCTCGATGCGACACCTCCAAGATGGTCATCGCCGACGCGACGATGTCCGCCTGATTGCGATGTGCCGACGCGAGGAGCGCCATAACCCGAGGGGCCTCGTCGATCCAACCGGAGAGACCTTGCGAGTCCAGGACGACTGTTCCGCCCGAACTCACGCCACCGCTCCCCGGTGGGCCTCGCCGAACATCTCGGCCTCGGCCGCGTCGATGGCCGCGGGATCGATCGGCCCGTGCTCGCGTTCGTAGCGCGCCAACTCCTCGCCGAGCAGCTCGTGACGAATCTTCGCCGCCAGCGCCTCGGCGGCGTACCCGGACAGGTTGTCGGTCAGCCCGCGAGCTGCGTCGACGAGTTCCTCGGGGAGGGTGATGGTGATCTTCCGCGTTGCCATACCTCACCATATCGCGGTATGGCGTTGAGTCAAGGACGCGAGAACAGCCAATACGCACACAAAGCTGGCCATACAGCCAGCCATGCGGAATACGCGCACGGTTGGCTGCATGGCCAGCGTTGTGCCGGAGCTCAGTCCTTCTGCAGCACGGCGTGGCCGCCGAACTGGCCCCGGAGCGCCGAGACCATCTGCATCGTCGGGCTGTTCTCCTGGCGCGAGGAGAACCGGGCGAACAGCGAGGCGGAGAGCACCGGCATCGGCACCGCGTTGTCGATCGCCTCGAGCAGCGTCCACCGGCCCTCCCCGGAGTCGGTGGTGTACTCGTCGATCTCGGCCAGGTCCGGCGACTCCTCCAGGGTCTTCACCAGCAGGTCGAGGAGCCACGAGCGGACGACGGTGCCCCGGGTCCAGGCCTTGAAGCAGCCGGGGACGTCCGAGACGGTGCCGTTCCTCTCCAGGAGCTCCCAGCCCTCGGCGTAGGCCTGCATCAGGCCGTACTCGATGCCGTTGTGGACCATCTTGGCGTAGTGCCCGGCCCCGGTCCCGCCCGCGTGGACGAAGCTCTCGTCCCGCGGGCCCGCCGGGCGGAGGGCGTCGAAGATGGGGAGCATCCGCTCGACGTCGGCGTCGCCCCCGCCGACCATCAGCCCGTAGCCGTTCTTGAGGCCCCAGACGCCGCCGGAGACGCCGCAGTCGAGGTAGCCGATCCCGCGCTCGGCCAGGAGGGCCGCGTGGACGGCGTCGTCCTTGTAGTACGAGTTGCCGCCGTCGATCACCAGGTCTCCGGGCGCCAGCAGCCCGGCCAGCTCGTCAACGGTCGCCCGCGTCGGGGCGCCGTGCGGGACCATGATCCACACGGCCCTGGGGCCGGCCAGCCGCGACACCAGGTCGGGCAGGTCGGCGGTGTCGGACACCGCGGGGTCCCGGTCGTAGCCGACGACGTCGTGTCCCGCGTCGCGCAGGCGTTGGGCCATGTTGGCGCCCATGCGGCCGAGGCCGATCATGCCGAGCTGCATGTCAGACCACCACGCTCAGCGCGAGGACCGACAGCAGGCCGACGACCGACAGCACGGTCTCCATCAGCGACCAGGTCTTGAAGGTCTCGCCGACGGTCATGCCGAAGTACTCCTTGACCAGCCAGAAGCCCGCATCGTTGACGTGGCTCAGGAACACCGAGCCGGAGCCGATGGCCAGCACCAGCAGCGCGGTGTGGGTGTCGGTCAGGTTCGCGGCCAGCGGGGCCATGATGCCGCCGGCGGTGATCGTGGCCACCGTGGCCGACCCCGTCGCGAGGCGGATGAAGACGGCGACGAGCCAGCCGGCCAGCAGCGGCGGGATCGCCCACTCGGAGATGGCGCCGGCGATCACGTCGGCGATGCCGGAGTCGACGAGGGTCTGCTTGAAGCCGCCGCCGGCGGCGACGATCAGCAGGATGCCCGCGATGGGGCCGAACGACGAGCCGACAAGCTTGTTCACGCCATCGCGCGACGCGCCGAGCAGGAAGCCGAGCAGGAACATGGCGGCGACCGTGGTGATCAGCAGCGCGATGAGCGGCGTGCCGACGAAGACGACGGCCTTCCCGAAGCCGCTCTCCTCGCTGCCGAGCATCTCGACGAGCGTCCGGGCGAGCATCAGGAACACGGGAAGCAGCACGACGGTGAGCGCGGCGACGAAGCTGGGGCGCTTCGCGTCGGCGGCCGGGCCGCCGCCGCCCAGGAAGTCGTCGCGCGCCGGGATCGGCACCCACTTGGCCATCAGCTTGCCGAGCAGCGGGCCGGAGATGATGACGCACGGGATGGCGACGAGCAGGCCGAAGCCGAGGGTGAGGCCGAGGTTCGCGCCGACGGCGTCGATCGCGATCAGCGGGCCGGGGTGCGGCGGCACGAGGCCGTGCAGGGCGGAGAGGCCCGCGAGGGCGGGGATGCCGAGCAGGACGACGGGCAGCTTCGCCCGCTTGGCGGCGAACATGACGACGGGGATGAGGATGACGACGCCGACCTCGAAGAACAGCGGGATGCCGACGACGAAGGCGATCAGGGCCATCGCCCAGGGCAGGCGCTTGACCGGGGTCTTGGCCATGATCGTGTCGACGATGACGTCGGCGCCGCCGGAGGAGATCAGCAGCGTTCCGACGATCGAGCCCAGCACGATCAGCAGGCCGACGCCGGCGACGGTGCTGCCGAGGCCGGTCGTGAAGCTGGCGAAGAGGTCGGTGTAGGGGACGCCGGCCGCGATGGCCATCACCCCCGCGCCCGCCATGAGCGACAGGAAGGGATGGACCTTCAGCCAGACGATGAGCAGCACGATGGCGGCGATGCCGCCGAGGGCCGCGAGGACAAGCTGTGTTGTCACGGGTGTACTCCTTATGTCTGAGAGAGATGAAGCTGGTTGATGGCCAGCTGGGCGATGTTGTCGATGGAGTGGTAGACGTCGAGGATGACGCCCTCCTCGTCGGCCTCGAGCGGCTCGAGGGTGGCGAGCTGGGACGGCAGCAGCGTCGGCGGCATGAAGTGGCCGGAGCGCGACGACAGCCGGTGCTCCAGCAGCTCCGGCGAGCCGACGAGGTGCACGAACAGCGTCCGCCCCGGTGCGTTGCGCAACCGGTCGCGGTAGATCCGGCGGAGCGCGGAGCAGGTGACGACGGTGTTCTTGCCCGCGCCGTCCTGCTCGGCGGTCCATTCGGCGATGAGGTCCAGCCACGGCCACCGGTCCTCGTCGGTGAGCGGGGTACCGGAGCTCATCTTGGCGATGTTGGCCTCGGGGTGGAAGTCGTCGCCCTCGGCGAGTTCCCAGCCCAGGCGTCTTGCCAGCTCCTCGGCGACGGTGGACTTGCCGCAACCTGCGACACCCATCACCACCAGATGCACGTTTGTCATCTTTGACCTTTCTCCTGGCACGTCCTCTGTGCCACTGTGATGACCCTAAACCTCATTAAGACTCTTTGTCAAGCATTACAGAGCATGCCTTCTTCGATCGTTGCCCCGACCGGCGTACTGATACGCTTATTGACGTCGCGATGACGGGAGGAGCAGGATGCCGAGCATCGAAGAGGACGGTGGCCTCCTCCACCACGGCGTCTCCCGGGCGCTCGGCATCGAGATCATCGACGGCGACTGGCCGGTCGGCACCGGGCGCACGCTCGAGGAGATCCAGTCCCGCTTCGGGGTGTCGCGCACCGTCGCCCGCGAGGCCTCGCGCCAGTTGGAGGGAATGGGGCTCGTCCAGACCCGGCGTCGGTTGGGACTCGTCGCTCAAGGCATCGACTCCTGGAGCGTTCTCGACACCAATCTCATCGATTGGCGCCTCCACTCCACGGATCGCGAGGCTCAGATCTACTCCCTGACCCAGTTGCGGCTCGCCGTCGAGCCCGCCGCCGCCGAGAGCGCCGCCCGGTTCGCGTCCATCCACACGCGCGCCCGGCTGCTCCCGCTCGCCTCCGAGATGCGCCGCACCGGCGAGGCGGGGCTGCTCGAGGAGTTCCTGGAGTTCGACATCGAGTTCCATCGCCTCCTGCTCGAGTCCTGCGGAAACGAGCTGTTCGCCGCGCTGGCCGAGGTCGTCGCCGTCGTGCTGCGCGGCCGCACCGAGCTCGGCCTCATGCCCGCGCAGCCGAGGCCCGACGCCCTCGACGGCCACGAGGCGGTGGCACAGGCCGTCTTCAAGGGCGACCCCGAGGCGGCGCGGACGGCGATGCAGGCCGTGCTCGACGAGGTGCGGGTCGCCTTCAGCGACGCCGTTCCGCGGCAACGGCCCACCGCCTGACCATGGCCCCGTCGAGCCCGGCCGGCCTCATTGGCCGGGTGGCCGCCTACCTTCGATCGCGGGCAACTCACAGCCTTGCGACAAGGACTCCGTAGGGCGGGAGCGCGACCTCGCCGGAGACGGTCTCGCCCGTGAACAGGTCGACGGCCGGGCGCTTGAGTTCGACGCGGGCCTCCCGGGCCGGGTAGTTCAGCAGGAACAGGTATCGGCCGCCCTCGCCGCCGCGGACCGCAAGCTCCACCGTCGGGGGTGCGTCCACGACGTCGGCGAGCGGGGCCCGCACGCCGCAGACCTCCAACAGGTGGTCTGCCAGCTCCTCGCTGAAGCAGGAGCCCACGTAGTAGACGACGCCCGCGCCCACCCGCCGGCGGGTCAGCGCGGGCGCGCCGGCGTAGTAGTCCTGCGTGAACCGCGCGAGGACCTCGACCGCGTCGTCGGCCGGGCGAAGGACCTCGTTGAACACCGGCGCCGGCAACTGGGTGCCGTCCCAGTCGACCGTCATGTCCGCGGTGTCGCGGCCGACCAGCGTGTAGTCGTCGACGGTGACCCCGGCCCACGCGCCGACGAGGCCCGGCATCGGGCGCATCGGGCACCGCCCGCTCTCGTCCTTGTACCCGGTGCGGGCGCCGAAGACGAGCGTGCCGCCGCCCTCCACGTAGCCGCGCAGCAGGTCCGAGACCTCCGGCGTCATGATCGCGGCGTGCGGGTAGACCAGCAGGTCGTACCCGGCCAGCTGCTCGGGCGTCGCGGCGCCCAGGTACACGAAGTCGCAGGGCGTGTGCGAGGCCTGTGTCGCGCGGAACCAGGCGTCGTCGCTCGCCCGCGCGACCCGGCCGTGCCAGTCGTCGAGGGACGCGTCGTACTCGTTGTCATAGTCCTTGAGCACGGCGACCTTCGCCTCGTAGACCGCGTCCTTCACGGCGGCGAGCGCGTCCCACTCCCCGGCGAAGGCCTTCAGTTCCGCGAGGCGCCGGTTCGGCGTGTTGGCGTAGTCGTTCAGGCCGTGCCAGTAGATCTCCAGGCCCATCGGGCTGGTCCGCCAGCGGAAGTAGCTCACCATGTCGGCGCCGTGCGCCACGGACTGCAGGCTCCAGAGCCGCAGCTGCCCCGGCTTCGGCATCGGCGCCTCCATGCGGTTCGTCCAGCCGTGGGCGCCCGCCTGTTGCTCCATGATCCCGAAGGTCGGCGAGATCGAGCGGGTCCAGGCGAGGTTCCAGCTCCACTTGCGGTCGAGCAGGTCGCCCTCGGCGGGGCGGTGATTCACGTCGTGCGCGAAGTTCGGGTACGAGTCGAACGTGATGAAGTCGAGACCGCCCTCGGTCATCAGCTCGTTGTAGTCGAGGTTGGGGAACAGGCCGTTGGTGGTGATCCAGACCCCGTCGGCGAGGTGGCGGCGGAGGATCTCGGTCTGCATCCTCGTGAACGCGACGGCGCTGCGCGAGAAGAAGCGGCGCTCCTCCAGCTCGAGGTGCGGGTTGATCGCGCCGTAGAGCCCCTTCCCTGCCAGGCGAACCTGCTCCCAGTCGCTGTACCTGCGGCTCCAGAAAGTGGTGCCGAGCGCCTCGTTCAGCGCGTCGAGCGTGCCGAACTTCCCCTTCAGGTAGGCGCGGAACGCGTCATGGTCGCCGTCGGCGAAGAACTCGGCGACCTCGCAGTTGAGCTCGTTGTCGATCTGCCACCCGACGATCGCCGGGTGCGTGCCGTAGTGCGCGGCGATCCTCTCGACGATGCGCGCCGAGAACGCGCGATACTCCGGCGAGTTGTAGCTGTAGTTGCGGCGCGGGCCGTCGAAGGCGTTGCCCTCGCGGTCGCGGTTGAGGATGCCGGGGTGGTCGTGCTGCATCCAGACCGGCGGGGTCGCCGTCGGGGTGCAGAAGATCACGTTCATCCCGAGCCTCTCGCAGATGGCCAGGAAGTCGTCGAAGTAGCCGATCTCGAACGTGCCGTCGTGGGGCTCCAGCAGCCCCCAGGCGAACTCGGCGATGCGCAGCGTGTCGAGCCCGTGCTCGAGCATGCGCGCGACGTCGTCCTCCCAGAGCGCCCGGTCCCAGTGCTCCGGGTAGTAGGCGACTCCGAGTCCCCGATAGGCGTTACCCATGTCTCTCCTCAGTGTGTGTGGTGGGTGGTTCGTGAGTGGTGGCGGGCAGGGTGATGGTCACGGTTGTACCTTCTCCCAGCTCGCTCGCGACGGAGACGTGGCCGTCGCCCTGGAAGGTGGCCTGTCCTCGGCGTCGATCGTGGCGCGCAGCAGGGCGCCGAGCGAGTTCGCCATGACGCCGGCGTCGGCGGCGCCCTCGCTGCGGGCCATCCAGTTGATGGTGTCGAGCGTGTTGTACAGGAAGTGGGGATTGAGCTGCATCCGCAGCGACCGCACCTCGAACTCGCGGCGGGCGTTCTGCTCCGTGTACACGCGCTCGACCAGCGCGTTGATGTTGTCGGCCATGGCGTTGAAGGATCCGCCGAGGCGGCCGATCTCGTCGCTGCGCCGGACGTCGGAGCGCTTGTCGAGATCGCCCTCGCCGAAGGCGCGCATGTCGCGCGCCGACCCTCTACGCATGGTCGCGATGCGCGCGCAGCGACGTCAGCGTGAACGCCAGCTTCGCGTCCAGCGGCGTCGTCGGCTCCTTCCGGTACCCCGACGGCGCCGCCCCGTAGGCGCGCTTGAACACCTGCCCGAAGTAGCGCGAGTCGACGGCCCCGACCCGCTCGGTGATCCGGACGAACGACTCCGAGGTCTCCCGCAGCAACCGGGCCGCCTCCTGCACCCGCAGCCCGTTCAGGAGCTCGAGGAAGGTGTAGCCGGTGGCCTTCTTGATCACCCGGCTGAGGTAGATCGAGCTGAAGCTGAGGTCGCGGGACATGGAGGTGAGCGTGATGTGGGCCGCCTGGTTGTCGACGATGTAGCGCAGCACCTGGTCCGCGACGCCCTGATGCGAGACCTCGCCGAGGATGATGCCCGCGTCGTCCATCACGAGCTGCCGCCGCCCCAGCTCCGCCTCGAGGAGCCGGAGGCGGAGGTTGGTCGACTTCGTCGCGGCCACCTCCTCCCCCGCCTTCCGCACCGCGGCCAGGATCTCGTCGACGAGGCGAACGCCGACGCTCTCCCACGGGAGGGAGACGAGGCCCTGGCGGATGACCGGTTCGTCGTCGGCGACGCACAGGCTGATCATGGGGCTATCCCTTCACCGCTCCGGCCGTCATGCCGCTGATGATCTTGCGGTGCAGGAGCGAGTAGATGACAACAGTAGGCAGAATCGTGATGACCACGGCGGCAATCATGCCGACATAGTCGGTGCTGTACCTGCTCTGGAACGACGTCAGGCCCACCGGCAGCGTCATCATCTCCGGATCGGCGAGGAAGATCTGTGGGAAGAGCAGGTCGTTCCAGGCGGTGATGAACGTGATCACCGCGACGGTCACGAGCGAAGGAACCGACATCGGCACGATGATCCGGAAGAACACCATGGGGACCGAGCAGCCGTCCATCACGGCGGCCTCCTCCAGCGACGCCGGGATCGCCTGGAAGAACCCGACGAGGATCAGGATGGCGATCGGCATGGCGAACACGATGTGCGGGATGATCACCGACCAGTAGGTGTTGATCAGCTGGAGCTGGTTGAAGATCGCGAACAGCGGCACGACGGCGGCGTGCATCGGGATGGTCATGCCCAGCAGGAAGACCGCGAAGACGGGCTTGGCGAGCCTCCACTTCAGGCGCGTGATCCCGAACGCCGCCATCGCCGACAGCAGCGTCGCGGCGACGACGACGGCACCCGTCACGATCACCGAGTTGACGAAATAGCGGCCGATGTTGCCCTCGACGAACGCGCGGTAGTAGTTGTCCAGCGTCGCGTGCATCGGCAGCCCCCAGGGCGAGGCGAACAGCTCCTCCTGGGTCTTGAAGGAGTTGATCACCAGCCAGAGGATCGGGTAGAGGAAGACCACGGCGAAGAAGATCAGCAGCAGGTAGATGGGCGGGGCCCAGGCGCCGCGAGGGCCGCGGCCTTCAACACCTTGATCCGGTTCGTCATTGACCTCTCCTTGGATTCTCGGCGGGGCATCGTCGCCCGCCATGACAAGGAGCCTAGGA
>Ga0116181_1002910_pt1 | contig 13639 bp, 10 predicted proteins | sample AD_UKC075_MetaG_FD_89752 | JGI IMG/M metagenome (GOLD analysis project Ga0116181, IMG submission 89752) | Active sludge microbial communities of municipal wastewater-treating anaerobic digesters from USA - AD_UKC075_MetaG | ecosystem: Engineered > Bioreactor > Anaerobic > Digestate | place: USA...
AAAGAAGCCGCCGCCCTCGCGCGGGCCGTTGCAGAAGGCGATCATCGCGACCTCGTGCTCAACCGGCCCGTTGCCGTCCACCTGGATCTTGGCTTTCAGCGAGAACGGCGCGGAGGCGATCGTTTCAAACACCGCCGCGAGGTAGACGAAAAAGCCCCGTATCCGTGTGTATTTGCGGGCCGCCATGTTGACCGCTCCGCCGAAGCCGATACCCACCGTGTTCGTCCAGTATTCGCAGCGACCGCTGCCGTCCTTGATCGTGCCCACATCCACAGTCCGGGTTGTGTCGCCGAACAGGCAGCGCGCCGCCTCGCGCGGGTCGGAGGGCAGGCCGACGTTATGTGCGAAGTCGTTGCCGGAGCCGAACGGAATCACGCCGAGCGCGGGCCGGCGTTCCTTCTCCGCCGCCATCAGGCCGTTGACGACCTCATGCACGGTGCCGTCGCCGCCGATGGCTGTCACGACTTCAAAGCCCTCCGCGACGGCGTCACGGGCCAGATCGACGGCATGGCCCTTATACTGTGTTCTCGTCCAGGTTAGCTCGATGTCCTGCCCGTTCTCACGGGCGGCTGCGACTTCTGCTTCGACGGCCTCCTGAAGCTCGTCGGCTGATTGGGCGGCGTGGCCCCGGTCGGCCACGGGGTTAAAGATCAATTTGAGACGGCGCATCCTGCTTCCTCTGAGCCCGATGGATGATGATCGGCTGATTAAATCCTCTGGTGGGTAAAACAACAAACAAGCGCTCAGGCTACGCCCGGCGCGTTAAGCCGACCCATTTTAGCCATTAACACCGGCTGCGGGCAATGTGGGATTCTGGTTACTGCCAACTATCCCTCCTATGCCTGTCAACTTAAGGCTGGCCAATTGTTACAGCCCAACACTTTCCGCCAAGCATCCGTGATGGGAATGCCGTCGCTGGTGGGGGACGTCGCGAAGTTTATTCGCGGCTCCCCCTTCTGACCAGCGGCCTGTGGTCATTCCTCCCTCTTGCAAGGGGGAGGGGCAAGCCGGAGGCTTGCATGGAGGGGGTTCCGCGTGGGAACAAACCATACTGCGATGACGCATCACAGGGGTAGACGCGGGTCCATTGATGCGAAGCGCCCCGCCCCTATTGAGAACCAACTCGACGTCCCCACAAATCGCATTGGCCCACTTGATGGTATAATGGCCGGTAGGAGAAACAATGATGGCGTTTTCCAGGCGATTGAAAATCACGGTGGTGCTGACCCTGCTGGCTGCCAGCCTGCTGTCGGCGGAGCCTGCCTTTACGGCGGAGGTCGCCGCGCAGCCCAGGCTGGTCGACGCATCGCCCGCGCCTGACAGCGTGCTCGGGGCCTCGCCCGAGGTCGTGACGCTGACCTTCGACCGGGCGCTGAGCGACAGCGGCACATGGGTCACCGTCAGAAGCCTGGAGGGCGAGTACTTCAACGAGACGGACGGCGCCGTCAACCCTGATAACCGCTTCACGCTGAGCGTGCCCATCGCGCCGCTGCCCGAGGGCCGCTACCGCGTCTCCTATCAGGTGACATCGCTGGGCGGCTCGACGTTCATCACAGGGCGATACGAGTTCAGCATCGACCTGCCTGAGCCGCGCCTTGAACTGCTGGAGCCGGTCAGCGGGCAGGGCTTTGAGTCGCCCCGCATCCCGCTTGAGATGCGCGTTCACTATTTCGACTTCGGGCAGTACAACAACCGGGTACACGTGTACCTCGACGGCGAGAAGGTCGCCGAGGTGCAGGGCGAGTCCTACGTGCTGGAGGGTGTCGAGCCGGGCGTGCATGAGCTGACGACGGTGCTGGCCCGTTTTGAGGAGGAGGAACTGCCGGACACCGCGCAAACGGTGACGATCGCAGTGGGGCAGCCAGGGTCGGATCGCCCTGCCGCCGAGCAGGCCAGCGCGCCTACCGGGAGCGAATTCGGGCTGGGCCTGGAGAACTGGCCGCTGGTGGCGGCCCTGTCGCTGGTGCTGCTCGGTGTGGGCATATGGCTGGGCCGCTCCACGCAGGCCACGCCCGGTCCCGCGCCGTTGGCGGGCGAGGGCGAGCCTCCCGCTAGTTGACCACCTGGTATGTCGCGGAGTCAACCAGCTTGTCGCCGATGAAGAACTGCACCTCATAGCGACCGGTGGGCCAGCCGCCCTGCGCGTCGAACCAGTAGTAGGCTACGCCTTCCTCGCCGCGCTCCCATGCCTCGCTTTCCGTCCGCACCACCCGCCCATCGAGGAGCAGCGCGCGTGACCACGACACGCCGTTAACCATGTTGTCGAACTCAACCCAGAAGTAAATGCGCGGCGTGCCTACCGGGAACACGTCGCCGACGTTAACCGGCTGCAGGTCCGGCGAAAGCCCGCTTGAGATGCCGGTGATGGTCAGCGTGGCGTCGGCGGGCGGCGTGACGGTTGACTGGATGGTTGCGATGTAAGGCGTCGGCGACAGCGTCGGCGGCGGCTCCGTCGGCGTGATAGTCGGCGGCCCTTCCAGAATATCCTTCGGCGTGAGCGACAGGTCGATGGTGCTCGTCGGGAAGGTCAGCGGGCTGAAGGTGGGTGTATCCGTGGCCGCCGAGGGCAGAAGGGATGCCAGCTCAACCGGCTCGACGAACTGCTGGGCCTGCACCGCCGCGAACGCGCCCGCGCTCGCCAGAATAAGCACAAGCGTCCAGCGCCATGCCTTCTGGCTGGACTGGCGGCGGATCCGGAAGTAGGGCGCCGTGCGCGCGCGTCGGAAGTTGGTAAACGCAGTGATCAGTGCGATGACGGCGACGAGTCCGAGTATGACGGGTAGAATGTAGACGATGGCCGAGAGCATCTCCGGTAGCCTTCCAGCGGCATCGGAATCTCATGTGTACCTGTTGGGTGGTAGTATAACATAGGTACGCTGGGATGAAACAAAGCTGATCCTGGCTCAGGATATTCACTCATACCCGTTCTCCCTCGATTGTCGTATACTTGGTTGCGTTATTCATATCATCTCACCACTCAAGCTTATGGCTACAATCCTTGTCGTAGACGACGAACCTGATGCCCTGCATCTTCTCCGTGCCTGGTTATCGAAACATGATTACGACGTGGTGACCGCCGCCACCGGCGAGCAGGCGTTCAATATGGCGGTTAACCAACTGCCTAACCTCATCCTGCTCGACGTAATGCTGCCCGATATCGATGGCCTGACGATCTGCAAGCGGCTGCGGGCCACGCCTGCGACGAGCCACATCCCCGTGATCCTGCTCACGGCATACGACCCGGCAGTCGGGCGCGCCGAGGCGCTGATGGCGGGCGCAAACGACTACATTACCAAGCCCATTATCCTTCACGAACTGCTCGACCGGCTGAACGTCCTCCTCGCGCATGACCGCGATTACATCCACCAGGGGCAGCGCCTGCTGGAAGAGACGGTGCATTCCGCGCTGACGGTCGTGCCCTGCAACCTCTCCTGGCTGCTCTCCATCGACACCGGGCAGCAGGCGCTGGTCAGCCGGGCCGTAGCGACGAGCGAGAGCGACACGGCGACGCTGCGGCTCATCCAGCATGTGGACCCGCCGGGGCGCTGCGAGCTTATCCCGCTTGACCCGGCAGACAACGTGCTGGCGCAGGTCGCGGTCAGCGGGGTGGCTGTGTTCAACATGCCGCTGTCTACCTTCCGCAGCCGCGTGCGGGAGAACATCTATCGCGCCTGTGAGAGCCTGGACCTGTATTTTGTGTCCATCCTGCCCGTGCAGATCGTCGGCACGCCGCTTGGCGTGCTACTCATCGGCTCGCGTGCGCCGCGCGATGTCGAGACGGCGCGCGGGCAGCAGATCATGGCGACGATCGCCCGGCAGGCGGCAATGGTGATGCAGAACCTCACCCTGCTGGAGCGGCTCAAGGAGCGCGAGGCCGAGTCGACCCGCGAGCGGGCCTTCCGCCAGGCGCTGCTCGATACCATGAGCGACGGCCTGCTGGTCTACGACGCGAACGGCACGATCTCCTTCGCCAATCGCCGCATCAAGCGCCTGACGGGCCGGCTTGAGGAGCCGCTTGAGGGCTTGCAGATTGAGGATTTGTTCGCCGAGACGGATCGCCACCGGCTGGCGCCGTCGCTGTACCAGCCGCTGCCCCGTGAAACGAGATCGCTGGAGTTGAATCTGCTGCACGCAGACGGGACGACGATCCCGGTGCTGGCTGTACAGGCAGGGCAGGGCGTTTCCGCAACCGGCGACCGCGACGAGCGGGTGATGGTCATCACCGACCTGAGCGAGCAGAAGGCGCGCGAGCAGGCGCTTGCCAACCAGACGCGCCGCCTCAGTGCGCTGAACCATGCCACCCGCGTGATTGCCTCGACGCTGTCGCTGGAGAAAGCCTTCGAGGCCATCCTGTCGGAGGCAAGCGGGCTGCTCCAGGCGACGGTCGCCTCCGTGCTGCTGCGCATCCCCGAGACGAACAAGCTGGTATACCGCGCCGTGGTCGGCCCGTATGCCGAGCGTCTGACCGGTTGCCGCGTGCCCGAGGCGGGGATGCTCGCGCGGGCGGTCGTCGAGGGGCGTGTGCTCGTCGAGACGGATCTGGGCGCGGACGGGGACAGCGCCCACCCGGTCGAGCGGCTGACAGGCATGACGGTGCGCTCCACTATCGTCGCACCGCTGCTGCTTGACGAGCAGGTCGTCGGTGTGATCGAGCTCCTGGACGAGCAGCCCGGCGCGTTCCGCCCGGACGACCTCGACGTGCTGCAGGGCCTTGCCAGCGCGGCGGCTATTGCTATCGGCAATGCCCGCCTGTATGCCGAGGCGCGGCGGCACGTGCGCGAGATGGGCCTGCTGCTTGAGGCGAGCGAGATGGCCTCCTCTACCCTGACCATCGAGCACGTCGTCGAGTCGATCGGGCGGCAGTTGATGGCGGCCCTCTCGACGCAGTGGTGCCTCGTCTCCTACTGGGACCGCGAGCGCGACGAACTGCGGCATCTGGCCGAGGTGGCCGAGATTGCGTGGGAGCGGGGCGAGCAGACCTACCGCCTGTCCGACTTCCCCTGGCTGTCCGAGGTCGTGGAAACCGGCAAGGCGTCGATCCTGCACTGCGACGAGGAGAAGCTACATGACACCGCCGTTGCCGGGCTGGTCCTGCCGCCGCCGTCGGTGGTCCTGCTGCTGCCCATTATGCTCGACGGCGAACTGAAGGGGCTGGCGAAGCTCTCCCACCTGGCGGATGGCGGCACGTTCGGTGAGGAGGAGCTTGAGCGCGGGCAGGCGGCGCTGGTCGCCTGGGAGCGGTCGCTCGATGACCCGGCGGGCTGGGCCGGGGCGGAGCCGCTCGGCGCGCTGGCACAGGCGCTGCTCGACGCAACAGACGCCGCCCGCTGCGCGATCTGCGCGGTGGATGTCGCCGCCGACCGGATTGACTGCCTGTTTGAGACGGGCAAGATCATCTCGCAACTCGGGCACGGGCCGACCATCCCGCTCTCCGACACCGGCCTGCGCCGCGTCGCGCTTCTCGAGGGCACGCCGGTTGCCATCCGCGTCGGCGAGACCGAGCGCCTATCGTCTCGCCCGCCGAGCTTCCCCGGCATCAACTCCGGCTGGCGCATGATCACGCCGCTGATCGCGCGGGGGCAGGCCATCGGGCTGGTGGAGGTCATCGACACCAACCCCGAGCGCCGCTTCTCCAAGAGCGACCTGTCGCTGGCACAGGCTATCGGCGGGGTGGTCGGCAATGCGCTGGAGAACGCGCGCCTGTACTCGGCGCTGCTGCGCCGCGCCGCCCAGCTTGAGGCGGCCTACAACGACCTGCGCGAGATGGACCTCCACAAGACCGAGTGGATGCAGAACGTCTCGCACGAGCTGCGCACGCCGCTCACGTCCATCATCGGCTATGTGGACCTGCTGATGGAGGGCGACCTCGGCCCGGTCACGCAGGAGCAGATTGACGGGCTCCAGATCATCATCGACAAGGCCCGCCAGCTTGCCCGCCTGTTTGACGACATCCTGACGCTGCAGGCCATCGACGGTGGCGAGCCGCTGCGTCTGCAGCTTTCCTCGCTTGTGCAACTTGCCCGCTATGCCATCGAGGATGTGCAGGAGGTCGCGGAGCGGAGCGGGCTGGAGATTGTCGAGGAGTTCGACCCCAACCTGCCCAGCATCTACGTGCACCCCGACTACATCCGGCAGATGTTTGACAATCTGCTCAAAAACGCGGTTAAATTCTCACCAGGCGGTGGGCGCATCACCGTCCGCATTGAGGACCGGGGCGTCGCGGTCCGCGTGCAGGTATCCGACCAGGGGATCGGCATCCCGCGCGAGGAGCAGGAGAAGATCTGGTGGCGCTTCTATCAGGTGGACGGCAGCATGACGCGCCAGTATGGCGGCACCGGGCTGGGGCTGGCCGTCGTGAAGCGCATCGTCGAGAAGCACGAGGGCCGGGTGTCCGTTGAGAGCGAGCCGGGCCGGGGCAGCACGTTCACCGTCGTGCTGCCGAAGCTCAGCCCGCCGGAAGTGCCCGACGCCAGAGAGTAACGGCTTGAACGGTGTGGCAGCTCAAAGGAGGGGCGATGTTGCATTCCTGGATGGCGCAGAGCCTGAGCGCATCTTCATCTGTGTCGTCCGTGTCACCTGTGGACTTATGATTAGCAGAATAGGGTATCATGAGCGGGGGAGTCATGACGTTCACCGACGTACACGGCCTGCTGGGCCGTTCTTTCCTGTTTTTTAGCGCTCTCATCACCCTGTGGGCGTTGCTCCAGACCGTGCGCGGGCGCGAGATCGGCGGCGACTTCTGGGGGGCCGTGGCGATTGGCGAGGGGCTGATCGTGCTCCAGACTATCGTCGGCATCATTCTGGTGCTGCAGCATCGGATGCCCGCCCGCCCGATCCACTTCGTCTATGGCGGGGTGGCCCTGCTGTTGTGGCCCGCTGTGTTCGCCTTCACACGGGGGGATACGAGCCGGCGTGCGGGCCTGTGGTGGCTGCTCGCCAGCGCGTTCCTGTTTGGCGTCAGCCTGCGTGCGATCATGACGGCAGGCAGGGGTATCTTCTAGCATGAGTGGCGTCCGCGTCCTGATCGTCGCCGACGACCCGCTCGCACGGAGCGGGCTTGCGTTGCTGCTCGACGGGCAGCCCGGCTGTGAGGTTGTGGGCGCAGCCAGCAGCGGCAGCCGCCTCGACGGGCTCGACGCGGACGTCATCCTGTGGGACCTCGGCTGGGATCCACCCGAAAGCGTGGCAGCGAGCGGGCTGCCGGGCGCACCGCCCGGTGTGCCCCTGCTCGCCCTGCTGCCGGAAGGCTTCGAACCAGCGCAGATTCGCGCCCCCGCCCCGGTGAGCTTCCTCCGCCGCGACCTCGACGCGGAGCCGCTCGCCGCCGCGTTGGCCGCCGCCGCACAGGGGCTTGTCGTGCTCGATCCGTCGTTCGCGTCCTCCCTACTGCCGGAGGCGGGCGACCTCACCCCGCTCACCGAAGACCTCACCCCGCGCGAGCTTGAAGTACTCCAGCTCCTCGCGGAAGGGCTGCCCAACAAGGGCATCGCCCAGGCGCTCGGCATCACCGAGCACACCGTCAAGTACCACGTCAACGCTATCCTCGGCAAACTCGGCGCGCAGAGCCGCACCGAGGCGGTCGTCCGCGCTACCCGGCTGGGCCTGATCCTGCTCTAAACCAACCTAGCCTTTTTTCCAGGTTGCCGCTCACCATACGAGGGATACCAGCCCCGCGCCCATATGGGATAATAGAGGCACAATGTTGAGCAAAAGCAGAGGAAAAAAGGATGGCTGAATATTGGGCAGATTTATCAACCGCACTGGCCGATTTGGTAGAACTCGCCGGGCAGAGCGTGGTGCGCGTCGAGGCGCGCCGGCGCATCCCGGCGTCCGGAATCGTGTGGTCGGCGGATGGGCTGATTGTGACCGCCCATCACGTCGTACACTGGGACGAGGACATTCGCATTGGGCTGCCGGGCGGCGAGAGCACTTCGGCGGAGATCGTCGGGCGCGATCCGTCTACGGACCTCGCGCTGCTGAAGGCGGACGCCGCCGGGCTCGCCGTGCCGTCATGGGTTGGCCCGGACGAACTGCGCGTCGGGCAGCTTGTGCTGGCGCTGGGGCGACCCGGGCGGAGCGTGCAGGCATCACTTGGCGTGCTGAGCGCCGTGCTTGGCGGTGGCGAGCCGCGCCGCCGGGCGCTCGCCGGGCGCATAGAGCCTATCATCCGCCCCGACCTCGTCATGTACCCCGGTTTTTCCGGCGGGCCGCTCGTCACCGCCGATGGGCGTTTGGTCGGGCTGAACACGTCGGGTTTGAGCCGTGGTGGGCCGCTGACCGTGCCCCTGCCGACCGTCCGCGCCGTCGTCGAGGCGCTCGGCGAGCATGGGCGGGTAAGGCATGGCTACCTCGGCATCAGCAGCCAGGTCGTGCGCCTGCCCGGTGGCATCGAGCAGGAGCTTGGCCAGCAGACCGGGCTGATGGTCGTGCAGGTGCAGCCGGAAAGCCCCGCCGAGCGCGGCGGCATCCTGCTTGGCGACGTCCTCGTTACATTTGACGGTACCCCTACCGAGACGCTTGACGACCTGCTGGCGCTGCTCTCCGGCAGCCGTGTCGGGCGCGAGGTTGAGGTCCGCGTGCTGCGTGGCGGCGAGCTGCGCACGCTGACCGTCACCGTCGGCGAGCGGGAGTAGGCTCTCGCTACGGCGAGAGACAACATCGGTGCGAAGCTAGATAGGCCGCGCCACGAATAAGCCACGCCGCGAATGAACTTCGCGGCTCGTAAACCCCCTCCGACCGTGTTTGCGAAGCAAACACCGTCACCTTCCCCTCGCAAGGGGGAGGGGCAAGCCGGAGGCTTGCATGGAGGGGGTTCAAACTATACTGCGATGACGCATCGCGTGGGTAGGGGCAGGTCTCAGATCTGCCCCTACAATTGTTCCCATTGCCCCAACCTTAAAACTTTCCCCGCAGCCTTGACCCTAACCGAACATATGGTCTATGATGTAATAGCCTGCCGCCCCCAAAAACAGAACCATGCCATCATCACTTTGTCCTTGACATCTACCGCCCATAGGGCTACACTGTTTCTATCTTACAGAAAGGAGGCAGGCGACTCATGCTCAACACTCGCACTCGGAACGTGCCAGTCGTCGGGAACACCGTCCCAGGGCGTGGTGCGCCTGCTGCCTGTTGACCCTTTCAGGGTGTTGACTCTGGCCGTGGGCTGCCGACGCCGCCCACGGTTTTTTGTTCGATAGCACAATTGCGCATCGAGAGCCGTGGGCTGCAGCCCGCTCTGCCGGGAACCGCCAGTCTATGGCTCTCGTATTGATTCTGCTCCCCCTTGTACTGAGCCAGTATTGTGGAGGAAAGCATGTCGGTGACGCAACAGTTTCGCATCGAGGATGGTACGGATCGATACACGGCGTCGAGTTCCTCGAACGGGCGCGGTGAGCTGGACGTCGACCTGGCGATCCAGACCTTTGACCTGGGTCGTATCTACAAGATTCGCGGGCCGAAGCGAAAGGAAGACCCGAAAACGATCGTCGCGCTTGAGGGGGTGAACCTGGAGATCCGGCGTGGCGAGTTGTTCGGCCTGCTCGGCCCCAACGGCGCAGGCAAGACGACGCTCATCAAGATCCTCTCGACGCTCCTGCTGCCCACAAGCGGACGAGCGCTGGTCAACGGGCTGGACGTGGCGACGCAGGTCAAGGAAATCCGCCGCGAGATCAGCATGATCAGCGGCGGCGAGACGAGCGGCTACGGCCTGCTGACCGTCGAGGAGAACCTGTGGATGTTCGCGCGCTTCTACGGGCTGGAGAGCCGCGTCGCGAGGCAGCGCATCGAGGAGATGCTGAAGATCGTCGGCCTGTGGGACCGCCGCCGGATGAAGATCTCCGACCTCTCGACCGGTCTGCGGCAGAAGATGAACTTTATCCGGGGCTTTATCAGCGATCCGACCATTGTCTTTCTCGATGAGCCGACGCTGGGCCTCGATGTACAGGCTGCGCGCGACGTGCGCGCCTTCGTCCAGCAGTGGTTGATCGATCACCCGGACCGCACCGTCCTGCTGACCACGCACTACATGGCCGAGGCGGACGAGATGTGCGACCGGCTGGCGATCATCGACCAGGGGCGTCTGCTGGCACTCGACACGCCGGAGAACCTGAAGCGCCGGCTCCAGCGCGAGGCGATCTTCAACCTGCAGGTGCAGCCGCTCGGAAAGCGACCCAGCCGCGACGAGATGATCGAGGCGGTGCCGGGCGTGCGCCAGGTGACGGTCACCGAGCGCGACGACCACACCGACCTGCAGCTCATCCTTGAGGCGGAGGAAGTGCTCTCGAACGTGCTGATGCACCTGCAGAAGCGCGGTTCAAGCCTGCTCTCGCTGGAGAAGCGCGAGCCGACGCTGGAGGACGTGTTCATTGATCTCGTCGGGCGGCGGCTGGATGAAGACACATCGCAGCGTAACGGAGGGGACAATGGCTGAGTCGATGCTGACGGATGTCGCGATCCGCAGCACGCCGCGTGTCGAGAAGGCGCGCGGCTTCCGACTGTTCTGGGCGACGGTATGGGCACGGGCCTACCCGCGCATCGTCGGCGCAACGCGGGAGATGAGCTGGCTGTTCTTCGAGACGCTACTGCCGCTCCTGAGCGTCGCCGCATATGTATTCGTCTATAAGGCCATCGGCGCGCCGGAGGACTACATCGGCTTTGTGGTCGTCGGCGGCGCGATGACGGCCTTCTGGCTGAACGTGCTGTGGAGCATGGCGAGCCAGCTTTACTGGGACAAGGACCAGGGCAATCTGGAACTGTACGTGCTGAGCCCCGGCCCGCTGACGGCGATCCTGCTCGGCATGGCGGTCGGCGGGCTGGTGATGGCGGGCGTGCGCGCGGTGGCGATCCTCGTTGTCGCGTCGCTGGTGTTCAAGGTGACATACGCTGTCGGCAGCATCCCGCTGCTGCTCCTGACCTTCCTGCTCACCATGTCGGCGTTGTACGGCATGGGTATGATGTTCGCCTCGATCTTCCTGGCAAGTGGGCGCGAGGCGTGGCATCTGGCGAACCTGCTGCAGGAGCCGATCTACCTGGTGTCCGGGTTCTACTTCCCGGTCAAAGCGCTCGGCTTCTGGGTGGCGACCGCCGCGTCGATCATCCCGCTCACCGTGGGGCTTGACGCGATGCGCCAGCTTCTGTTCACGTCGGACCCGACGCTCGGCTTCCTGTCGGTCGAGGTGGAGCTTGGCATTCTGGTCGTGCTGACGGTCGTGTTCATCAGCGCGGCGTACTTCTTGCTCGCCAAGCTCGAGGAGATCGGGCGGCGCGAGGGCCGGCTGATCGAGCGCAGGCGGTAACGGAGAGAGAGTGATGGTACTGACCGAACGCATCCTGAACATACCGTTTGTTCGCCGCAGCGACACGCTGCGCAGCTTCGTGACGGCGGCGTGGCTCGGCTGGCAGATCGAGTCGAACTGGGCAGACCCCTTCCTGTTTGCGGTCTACTCGTTCGTCCGCCCGATTGCCAGCATGCTGATCCTCGTCGTCATGTACAGCGTGATCAGCGAGGGCGGTGTGGGCGACCCGATGTTCAACTACATCTACCTCGGTAACGCGCTGTATATCCTCGTCGGCATGATCATCACCGGGGTGAGCTGGGCGGTCATCGATGACCGCGAGCACTACCGGGTCAACAAGCAGCTTCACACCACGCCGATGGACCACTACGCCTACCTGATGGGGCGCGGCGTGGCGCGGCTGATCATCGGCAGCATCTCGGTGATCATCACGATCGTGTTCGGCGTGCTGGTCTTCAAGCTGCCGGTGTACCTGAACGTGATCAACTGGCCGTTGTTCCTGCTGTCGCTGGTGCTGGGCATCCTGTCGCTCGCGGCCATCGGCATCATCATGGGCAGCCTGACGATGATGATGGCCCGGCACTTCTGGTCGCTGGGCGAGGCGGTGGCGGGCGGCATCTACCTGTTCACCGGGGCGATCTTCCCGCTGGAGACGCTGCCGGTGTACGTGCGCTGGATCGGCTTTACGCTGCCCGTCACGTACTGGCTGGAGCTTACGCGGCGGGCGCTGCTCGGCCCGAGTGCGTCTGGCTTCCCGACGTTGGCGGTCTTCAGCAACCTGGAGCTTATCGGCATTCTCAGCGCGTTCACGCTGGTGCTGCTGGTTGCATCGGTGTTTGTGTACCGCTGGGCGGTCGAGCAGGCGAAGGAGAAGGGGCTCATCGACCTGGAGACGTCATACTAGCATGAGGGTATGCCCCCGTGGGGCAGGGGTAGCACCGCCGCGACTGAACGTTGCGGCTCCCTCTTAATCGATGGGTGTGAAAGGGCCCCGGCCAATTGGCCGGGGCCCTTTTCTGTTATGAATGATGAATGGATGAGTGCAGATGAATTCAATCCCGCTCGCCGAGCCGCAGTTGGCCGACGATCTTCAGTGTGAAGGCCAGCCCGCCGAACGAGATGTGGTCGTCCGTCTGGACCAGCTTGCCGACGCCCGGCCCGAGCCGCACACCATTGTGCATCGTGCCGTTGGTGCTCTTGAGGTCAATCAGGTACAGGCCATCCGCCGTTGGGTGGAGCATCGCGTGCCGCCGGGAGACGCCCTGCTCGAATGCGTGGTAAGGGGCGAGGTCGATGTCAACGCCGGTGTTCGCTGCGCCCCCGCTTCGCCCGAGCACCACGTCGCGGGCCACGTCGAAGCGCAGCGGTCCAGCCGAATCCGGCAGGCCGTGCAGCTCAATCCGCCATACAAGCGTTGACTCGGACCGGCGCTCACGGTCGAAGAGCACCGGGATCAGCCTGTATTCCGGCGAGGTATGCCGCGTCAGCAGGTCTGTCTGTTTGCCTGCGGGCTGCAAATGACGGTAAGGTCGAGTTTCACTATTTTCGTGGTGTGGCGGATACTGCGACATCAGCGGTAACTGCATCTCCTCCGGCTCCAGCACAGCCAGCGCCCCGCTCGGCGAACGTATCTGCATCCGTGGGTGCAGTTGCGCTGTCTGGCTATCTGCGTCGCCTGCCATCCGGCCCCTCTGACAATGCGCGCGTATTACAATAAGTCCGCTCCCATTATAAGCTGATAATCAACGTGGAAATGTGAAAAAATCATGGATTCTACCTGCAGCAGTCCGCATATTCTGCGTAGTTATGAAGGAGTCTTCATATATATGACCTATCCGTTTGATCATGGGGATCGTAGCGTTGCCGTGTTAAAATAGGCCCGCCTGCTAACCGCGTTCTGCCCGGTGATTCATGCACATCAGCCATCTCTCCCTGACGAATTTTCGCAACTATGCGCGCCTCGAAGTGTCCTTCCCGCGTGGTGTGATCGCCCTCTTTGGCGACAACGCCCAGGGCAAGACCAGCCTGCTCGAGGCCGTGTACTATCTTGCTACCTCGCGCTCGCCCTACACCACGTCGGACCGCCAGCTTATCAACTGGCTGGCCGAAGACGACCCGCTCTCGTTTGCCCGCCTCGTTGCAGAGGTGCATACGAAGGACGGCCTGAAACGTGTCGAGGTGACGCTGCTCAACGAGAGCAACGGACGCTCCAGCCGCCTCAAGAAGGAAATCCGCGTTAACGGCATCTCGCGGCGCGTGATGGACCTGCTGGGGCAGATCCGCGTGGTGTTGTTCCTGCCACAGGACATGTCGCTCGTGGAAGGCCCCCCCTCCGAGCGCCG
>Ga0116181_1002915_pt1 | contig 13628 bp, 10 predicted proteins | sample AD_UKC075_MetaG_FD_89752 | JGI IMG/M metagenome (GOLD analysis project Ga0116181, IMG submission 89752) | Active sludge microbial communities of municipal wastewater-treating anaerobic digesters from USA - AD_UKC075_MetaG | ecosystem: Engineered > Bioreactor > Anaerobic > Digestate | place: USA...
GTACATCTGCCGGTCGATGTTGGCGAACCACGGCAGCCAGCCCGCGAGATAGCCCACCAGCACTACCGCGTAGCGCCAGTCCCGGCGAACCACCGACCGCCACAGCGCATAGCCCAACACCGGCACCGCCACCCACCACAGCGTGGGGGTGCCGACCAGCATCACCGCCTTGACGCACGAGGCCGCACCGCACCCCGGCACTCCCTCGTTGTCGATGGCGTAGAGCACCGGCCGCAGCGACATCGGCCAGGTCCATGGCTTGGACTCCCACGGGTGGTGGTTGCCCGCCGCGTTGGTCAACTCCGAGTGGAAGTGGAACGCCTTGTAGGTGTAGTGCCACAGCGAGCGCAGCGCGTCGGGCGGCTGCCACCAGTGCTCCCGCACCCCGATCTCCTGGCCCGCCTCATACCGGCTGACCGCCGTCTCCGAGGCGAACCACGGCGCATAGGACAGCAGGTACAGCCCCGCCGGGATCACCCCGAAGACGTAAGCGGCCGGGCCGGTGTCGCGGCGCAGCACCCCCAGCCAGGGCCGGGGCACCCGGTAGGCGCGCCGGGCGGCGACGTCCAACGCCAGCGTCATCAGCCCGAACCCGGCCACGAAGTACAGCCCGGACCACTTTGTCGCGCACGCCAGGCCCAGCAGCACCCCCGCCCCGAAGCGCCACCACCGCACGCCGAGACGTGGGCCCCAAGGGGTGTCGGCGATCCGGCCCTCCAACAGCGCCACGTGCAGCCGGGACCGGACCTCGTCCCGGTCGACCATCAACGCCCCGAACGCGGCGACCACGAAGACCGTCATGAAGACGTCGAGCAGCGCGGTGCGGGCCGAGACGAAACTCACCCCGTCGGCCACCACTAGCAGCCCCGCCATCGCCCCGACGAGCGTCGAGCGGCTGATCCGCCGGACGATCCGCACCACCAGCGCGACCAGGATCACCCCGAACACCGCACCGGTGAGCCGCCAGCCCAGCCCGGTGTAGCCGAACACGGCCTCGCCGAGGGCGATCAGTTGCTTACCCAGCGGCGGGTGCACCACCAGCCCGAAACCCGGGTTGTCCTCCACCCCGAAGTTGTGCAGCAGTTGCCAGGCCTGCGGCGCGTAGTGCTTCTCGTCGAAGATCGGGGTCCCGGCGTCGGTGGGGGAGCCGAGGTTCATGAATCGGGTCACCGCAGCCAGCGCGGTGACGACCGCCGTGGCCGTCCAGCCCTCCAGCCGGTCGGTCGGCCCGAAATCGGCCGGCGGGACCAGCGGCGCCGGGCTGACGACGGGTGCGCGCTGCGGCGCCGCGCGCTCATCGGTGAGGATGGACATCGCTAGCGATCGTAGGCTCTAGCGGTGTCTCCCCCCGATTCGCTGCCCGAGTCGTTTCGCCCGCACCGTGGCCGGTTACTCCTGGGGGCGACGCCGTTGGGCCAGCCCGCCGACGCGTCACGGCGGCTGATCGACGCGCTGGCCACCGCCGATGTGGTGGCGGCCGAGGACACCCGCCGGGTGCGCACCATGGCCCGCTCGCTGGAGGTGGCGATCGGTGGCCGGGTGGTCAGCCTGTTCGACCAGAACGAAGGGGCCCGGGTCCCGGCGCTGGTCGCCGAGATCGCCGCGGGTGCCACCGTGCTGGTGGTCAGCGATGCCGGCATGCCGCTGATCAGCGACCCCGGCTACCGCCTGGTGGCGGCCTGCGCGAAGGCCGGCCTGACGGTGTCCTGTCTGCCCGGTCCGTCGGCGGTGACGACGGCGCTGGCCGTGTCGGGACTCCCGGCCGACCGGTTCTGCTTCGAAGGCTTCGCCCCCCGCAAGCAGGCCGCCCGCCGCGCCTGGCTGGCCGGCCTGGGTAACGAACCCCGCACCATCGTGTTCTTCGAGTCACCCCGGCGGCTGCCGGAGTGCCTGCGCGACGCCGTCGGGCAACTGGGGGACGGCCGCCGCGCGGTGGTGTGCCGGGAACTGACCAAGGTGCACGAGGAGATCCGCCGCGGCACCCTGGCCGAACTGGCCGACTGGGCCGACGACGGGGTGCTCGGAGAGATCACCGTCGTGCTGTCCGGTGCGACGCCGACCGCCGACCCGGCGGAACTCCTGGATGAAGTCACTGCACTGGTGGCCGGTGGGATGCGGGTGAAGGACGCCTGCGCGGCGGTGGTCGACGCGCATCCGGGGGCACCGTCGCGCCGCGAGCTTTATGACGCGGTGCTGCGTGCCCGGGACACCTGAGCCGTCGCCACGAACGGTGCGGCTTTGTCCAGGCATTCCTGCCACTCGGCGTCCGCATCGGAGTCCGCGGTGATCCCGCCGCCCACTCCGAGCACCGCGCGGGCCTGCGCGTCGAACTCCACGGTGCGGATCGCCACGTTCAGTTCCGTCCCGGCGAGCGGGGAAGCCATCCCCACGGTGCCGCAGTAGACTCCGCGCCGGACCGGTTCCCATTGCGAAAGCAGTTGGCGCGCGCGGCTTTTCGGGGTGCCGGTGACCGACGCGGGTGGGAAGGTCGCGTCCAGTAGCGACGCCATCGGGACGCTGAGCGGCACCCGGGCCGCCACCGTCGACACCAGATGCCACACCCCCGGAGCGCGGCGCACGGACAGTAGTTCCGGCACTGTCACCGAGCCGGTTCGGGCCACCTGCCCCAGGTCGTTGCGCACCAGGTCGACGATCATGATGTTCTCCGCGACGTCCTTGGTCGAGGCGCGCAATAGCTCCGGGTCGGAGTGCAGCGGCAGCGTCCCCTTGATCGGGCTGGATGTGACGTGCTCACCGGCCCGGCGCAGGAACAGCTCTGGGGACAGCGAGGCGATACCGCCCCACGGGCCGGCGAGGTAGGCGGCGCGCGCCGGCGCGGTGCGGGTCACCGCGTCGGCGAAGAATTCCAGTGTCAATCCGGTCAGCGTGCCGGTGAACTGGGTGCACACGCAGGCCTGGTAGATCTCCCCGGCGCGGATGGCGTTCAGGCAGGCCAGCACCCCGTCGCGGTGCCGCTCGGCGTCGGGGGCCTCCCAGGCGATGTCCCAATCAGCCGGGCCAGCGGGTGTGGTCAGCGCCGCGGCCACCCAGTCCTGCATGGCCTGCCCGGCGAGGCTCTCGAACCACCAGCAGCCGGTGTCATCGAGGCGCAGCACGCAGTCGGTCCAGCCGCCGGCGGCCGACGGGACCCGCGGCGGCGCGCCGTCGGCGCCTCGGTCGGGGTAGGACAGGTACCCGATCCAGCCGCCGCCGACCACCGCGCCACCAGGTCCAGCCGGGCCGTCGAACACCGCGGCCGGTTCGACCGGCCGGACATCGACGCTCGGGGCGATCACTGCCGCCGATCCGAACCACTCACCGATGAGGGCGGCCGGCGGCGGCAACGAGAGCCGTTCGGCGGCAAGCCCGATGGCACGCAGCACGTCGGCGGCGGTGCCCAGGTCACCCAACCGCTCGACGCGCATCGCCCAAGCCTGACGGCTCTGCCGAGCAGACGCAAAGTCGCGCAGATCGCGCCGGTTATGTGCGACTCTGCGTCTACTCGCGGAAGGGGAGTGCGCCGTCAGCGGCTGATCTCCCGGGGTATGTCCACCGACACCAGCTTCTCCGGGTTGCGCATGGCATACAGATTCGTGATCTTCCCGTCGATCACCTCGATCAGGAACACGCTGTCGGGCTGTTCGTTCCGATACACGAGCACGGCCGGAGCGCTGTTGTACTGCGCGATCTCGACCCGGTACTCCGAGTCGACCCGGCTAATCAGCCCGATGATGAACCGGGCGACCTTCTCGGCTCCGAACACCGGCCTTCGGGCGGCGCTGACCTTGCCGTTGCTGTCGGAGGTGAACGCCACGTCGGGGGCCAGGACGGCCATCAATGCCGCCACGTCACCGCTGGCCGCCGCGGTCAGGAACTCGGTGGTGATCTGCGCCGACCGATCGCGGTCGAGCGGCTCGAATCGCCGGCGCCGGGACTGCACGTGCTCGCGGGCACGGTGCGCGATCTGGCGCACCGCGGCCGGGGACTTCCCGACCGCGGTGGCGATATCGCCGTGCTCGAAGCCGAACACCTCGCGCAGCACGAACACCGCGCGCTCGTCCGGGCTGAGTGTCTCGAGCACCACCAGCATGGCCATCGACACCGATTCGGCGAGCACCACATCGGCGAGGCCGTCGTGGCCGTGGTGACCGTCGAGCAGCAGCGGTTCGGGCAGCCACGGGCCGATGTAGTCCTCCCGCCGGCGGGCCTGGGCCCGCAGCGTGTTCAGCGCCTGCCGGGTGACCAGTTGGGCCAGGTAGGCCTTGGTGTCGCGGACCTCGGCCAGGTCCACCTCGGCCCAGCGCAGGTAGCTGTCCTGCAGGACGTCGTCGGCCTCGGTTGCCGAGCCGAGAATCTCGTAGGCGATGGTGAACAGCAGCGGACGCAGCAGGGTGAACCGTTCGGCGTGTTCGTCGGCCCCACCCACGTCGGTCCCACGCGCGTCCGTCACCGCCGTGCCGCCTCGGCGGACGGCCGTGTGCCGCCCTTGAGCCAAAAGTAGGACCCCGGTTTGCGGGCCTCCCGGCGCAGGAAGCTGACGGTGGCCTTGCAGACCGCCTCCTTGATCGCCGCCCCCGCCCGGCCGCCGAGGTAGAGCGGCAGCGGGGTGTCGTCGGTGCGGGCGATCTGGATGGTGCCGGCCCTGCGGCCGAGGCTGATGCACTGCCCGGTGAAGGCCTGATTGACGGCGGCGGGCGGGTTGCCCTCGAGCCGGGCCAGCACGGTGTTGGCGGCCTGGGCGCCCAACGGAAGGGCGGCCTGGCAGCTCATCCGCAACGGTGCGCCCGATGGTGCGGCCGCATCGCCGGCGGCGACGATCCGGTCGTCGTCGACACTGGTCAGGGTCTCGTCGGTGAGCAGTCGGCCGATCGCGTCGGTGCGCAGACCGCTGCGGGCGGCCAGATCGGGCACCCCGAACCCGGCGGTCCAGATCGTCACCGCACTCGGCAGTCGGTGGCCGTCGTCCAACGTCACTGCGTGGGCGGCCACGGCGGCCACCGCCGATCCTTCGACGATCTCGACGCCGAGTGCGCGCAGTCGACGTGTCACCGAGCGACGACCCGGGCCGCTCAGACCCGGTGCGAGGACGGCTCCGCACACCAGCGTGACGGCGCGGCCGCGATCGGCCAGTTCCGCAGCGGTCTCGATCCCGGTCAGCCCGCCGCCCACCACACAGATCGGGGCGCCGGGCGGCGCCGCATCGAGAACGGCCGTCAACCGCCGCGCCTGTTCGAGATCGGCGATCGGATAGCCGAATTCGGCAGCGCCGGGGACCGTCGGGGTGGCGGCGCCGCTGCCGACGGCGTAGATCAGGTAGTCGTAGGGCAGTGGGTCGCCGTCGGCCAGGTGAACCCGTCGGGCCGCGGGGTCGATCCGGGTGGTCGTGTCGACCACCAGACGGACCCGCGGGCCGAGAACGTCGGCATAGGCGACGGTGGCGTCATCGGATCCGGTGACGAGTTGGTGCAGTCGGATGCGTTCGACGAACTCCGCCCGCGGGTTGACGAGGGTGATCTCGATGTCGGGCCGCAGTTGCAGATGGTTGGCCGCGATCACGCCGGCATAGCCGCCGCCGACCACGACGACCCGGGTGCGCTGCTCGGTCATGGTGTCTCCTATCTCAGGGGCCTGTGCCCTCAAGACACCGCGCGTCGCCGGATTGTGACAGCCGCGCCGCACATGTGGCTCAGATCACTCTCACACCAGTCCGTCACACCAGGCACTCACACCAGGCACTCACACAAGGCCTAGCGCCAGCATCGCGTCGGCCACCCGGATGAACCCGGCGATATTGGCGCCCGCCACGTAGTTGCCCGGCTGCCCGTACTCGTCGGCGGTGGACAGGCAGCGGTCGTGGATGCGGCCCATGATCTCCGCCAGCCGCACCTCGGTGTCCTCGAACGTCCACGAGTCGCGGGAGGCGTTCTGCTGCATCTCCAGCGCGCTGGTGGACACCCCGCCCGCGTTGACGGCCTTGCCCGGCGCGAAGACGACCCCGGACCGCTCGAAGCGCTTCACCGCCTCCGGGGTGCACGGCATGTTGGCGCCCTCGGCGACGATGCGGCAGCCCGACCCGATCAGCAGGTCCGCATCCGCGCCGGTCAGTTCGTTCTGCGTGGCGCAGGGCAACGCGATATCGCACGGCACCTCCCACACGCTGCGCCCGGCAATCAGGTGCGCCGCACCGCCCCGCGCCTCGACGTAGTCGGCCATCCGGCCGCGACGCAACTCCTTGATCTCCTTGAGGAGATCCACGTCGACGCCCTTCTCGTCGTGCACATAGCCGCTGGAATCCGAGCAGGCGATCACCGTGCCGCCCAGCGCGTGCACCTTCTCGATGGCGTACATCGCCACATTTCCCGACCCGGACACCACCACTTGCCGGCCGTCGAACGACTCGCCCCGCGAGCGCAGGATCTCGTCGACGAAGAACACCGCGCCGTATCCGGTCGCCTCGGTGCGGACCTGCGACCCGCCCCAGGTCAGTCCCTTGCCGGTGAAAACCCCGGACTCGTAGCGGTTGGTGATGCGCTTGTACTGGCCGAACAGGTAGCCGATCTCGCGCATGCCGACGCCGATGTCACCGGCCGGCACGTCGGTGTACTCGCCGAGGTGGCGGTACAACTCGGTCATGAACGACTGGCAGAACCGCATCACCTCGCCGTCGGAGCGGCCCTTCGGGTCGAAGTCCGAACCGCCCTTTCCGCCGCCGATCGGCATGCCGGTCAGCGAGTTCTTGAAGATCTGCTCGAAGCCGAGGAACTTGACGATCCCCAGGTACACCGAGGGATGGAAGCGCAGCCCACCCTTGAACGGGCCGAGGGCGGAGTTGAACTCGACGCGGAAGCCGCGGTTGATCTGCACCGTGCCGGCGTCGTCGAGCCAGGGCACCCGGAAGATGATCTGACGCTCCGGCTCGCACAGCCGGCGAATCACCGCGGTGTCGACGTAGTCGGGGTGTTTGTCGACGACGGGGCCGAGGCTGTGCAGCACCTCGAAGACGGCCTGGTGGAACTCCGCCTCACCGGGATTGCGGCGGGTGACCTCGTCGAAGATGTCGTGCAGGGTGGTGTTCAGCTGATTCATTTCACTCGGCCTGGTAGCGGGGGAAGACGCCCGACGGCGGCGGCAGGGCGGCACCGGGGGTGAGCCGGTTGGGCACCGCGGTGAACGCGCGTTGATCGGCGGGCTGGCCGAGCAGGTCGAGCAGCGTGGCCATCGACGTGGGCATCACCGGCTGGGTCAGCAGCGCGGCGATGCGCACCACCTCGAGGGTCGTGTAGAGCACGGTGGCGAACCGGGCGGGGTCGGTCTTGCGCAGCACCCACGGCTCCTCGGCGGAGAAGTAGCGGTTGGCCGCGCCCAGCACCGACCAGATCGCCTCCAGCGCCAGATGCATGGCGGTAGCCGCATAGTGCTCGCGCACCCGCTCCAGCAGTCCGTCGGCCGCGGCGAGCAGATCCAGATCCGCGGCGCTGAACTCGCCGGGCTGGGGCACCAGGCCGTCGAGGTTCTTGTTGACCATCGACAGCGAACGCTGGGCGAGGTTGCCGAACTCGTTGGCCAGGTCGGCGTTGATCCGGCCGACGATGGCGTCCTCGCTGTAACTGCCGTCCTGGCCGAACGGCACTTCGCGCAACAGGAAGTACCGCACCTGATCGACCCCGAAGGTGTCCACCAGCGCCACCGGGTCGACGACGTTGCCGACCGACTTGCTCATCTTCTCCCCCCGGTTGTAGAGGAAGCCATGCGCGAAAACCTTGCGCGGCAGCGGTATTCCCGCCGACATCAGGAAGGCCGGCCAGTAGACGGTGTGGAACCGGATGATGTCCTTGCCGATCATGTGCAGATCGGCCGGCCAATACCGTTGGTAGGACGCCGATTCGGTGTCCGGGAAGCCGACCCCGGTGAGGTAGTTGGTCAGCGCGTCGACCCACACGTACATCACATGCTCGGGGTCGCCAGGTACCGGCACCCCCCAGGTGAACGAGGTGCGGGAGATCGACAGGTCCTTCAGGCCACCGGAGACGAAGCTGACGACCTCGTTGCGCCGCACCTCCGGGGCGATGAAATCCGGGTGAGAGTCGTAGTGCGCCAGCAGTTTCTCGGCGTACGCCGACAGCCGGAAGAAGTAGGTCTGCTCCTCGGTCCAGGTGACCGGCGTCCCGGTCTCGGTGGCGACCCGGACGCCGTCGTCGCCGACGGAGGTCTCGGCCTCGGTGAAGAACCGTTCGTCGCGCACCGAGTACCAGCCCGCGTAGCTGTCGAGGTAGATGTCGCCGCGCTGCGCCATCCGCTCCCAGATGGCCGTCGAGGCGGCGTAGTGATCGGGGTCGGTGGTGCGGATGAACCGGTCGAAGGAGATGTTGAGCAGTTCCTGCAGGCGCTGGAACTCATCGGAGTTGCGGCGCGCGAGGTCGGCGGTCGCCATGTTCTGCGCCGCGGCGGCCTGCGCCATCTTCAGGCCGTGCTCGTCGGTGCCGGTCAGGAAGCGCACGTCGAAGCCGTCCAGCCGCTTGAACCGGGCGATCGCGTCGGTGGCGATGTACTCGTAGGCGTGCCCGACGTGGGGTGCGCCGTTCGGGTAGGCGATTGCGGTGGTGACGTAATACGGCGTGCTCATTTGATTTCAACCTTATTGGGTGGGCGAATACGGTGTTCGCGTGAGTCGCAGCCGTCCGGTGCCCCCGCCGCCAGAGCCGCTGGCCCCGTTGGTCGACGCGCACACCCACCTGGACGCCTGCGGCGCCCGGACCGCCGACGATGTGCACGCGATCCTGGACCGCGCGCAGGCCGTCGGTGTGCAGGCCGCGGTCACCATTGCCGACGACCTCGACTCGGCGCGTTGGGCCGCCCGGGCCGCGGACTGGGACGACCGGTTGTACGCGGCGGTCGCCCTGCACCCCACCCGGGCCGGGTCGCTGACCGGGGAGGCGCGCACCGAGATCGAACGGCTGGCGGGCAGCCCCCGGGTGGTGGCCATCGGGGAGACCGGACTGGACGCGTACTGGCCGGGCAAGCTGGACGGTTGCGCCGACCTGGCCATCCAACGGGAGGCCTTCGCCTGGCATATCGACCTCGCCAAACGCACCGGCAAGCCGCTGATGATCCACAACCGCGACGCCGACGCCGACGTGCTCGACGTGTTGCGTGCCGAGGGCGCCCCGCCGACGGTGATCTTCCACTGCTTCTCCTCCGGACCGCAGATGGCCCGCACCTGCCTGGACGCCGGGTGGGTGCTCAGCCTGTCCGGGACCGTCAGCTTCAGGAACGCGCACGATCTGCGCGCGGCGGCGGCGCTGATCCCGCCCGGGCAGATGCTGGTGGAGACCGACGCGCCGTTTCTGACCCCGCACCCGTTCCGGGGCGCGCCCAACGAGCCGTACTGCCTGCCCTACACCGTGCGGGCGCTGGCCGAACTGCTTGACCGCCCGGCCGAGGAGATGGCCGCCGAGGCCACCGCGACCGCCCGGGGGGTGTACCGACTGGCCTGACTGGGCGGGCGATTCCGGCGTCCGTGTTGCCCGCGACGGCGCGGTTCGTTACCGTCTCGTGACATAGCCGGAGCTTCAGACTTCCGGAAATCACGCCGTCGAGTCGGGAACTTCACTGTGAACGTGCTGCACAAACTCCACGAGGCGTCCTCACCCGCCCTCAGGCTGGCCGTGGCTGCGCTGCTGGTGGGCCTGGCCGGCGCCGGCTTCGTCGCACTGGCCTCCGTCAAGACCGTCACCCTCAACATCGACGGCACCGCGGTGACCGTCAGCACGATGAAATCGCGGGTCGCCGACATCATGGCGGAGAACGGTTTCACCGTCGGCGAGCGCGACGAGTTGATCCCCGGGGCCAGTCGGACGGTCGGCAACGCGGAGACCATCGTGCTGCGGCGCAGTCGCCCGCTGCAGATCTCCCTGGACGGCCGCGAACCCACCCAGGTCTGGACCACCGCCGCCACGGTCGACGAGGCGCTGGCGCAGCTGTCGATGGCCGACGCCGCCCCGGCCGCCGCGTCGCGCGGAAGCCGCCTGCCACTGCAGGGGATGGCGTTGCCGGTCGTCAGCGCCAAGACCGTGCAGATCGACGACGGTGGTGTGCTGCGCACGGTCCGGTTGGCGGCGCCGAACGTCGGCGGGCTGCTGGCCGCCGCCGGCATCCCGCTGCAGCAACGCGACGTCGTCATCCCGTCCGCCGCTGAACCGGTGACGGACGGTATGCGGATCCAGGTCACCCGGATCCGGCTGGAGAAGGTCACCGAGCGGGTTCCGTTGGAGCCGACCGCGCGGCGGATCGAGGACCCGACGATGAACATGAGCCGCAAGGTCGTCGAGGATCCGGGCGCACCCGGCGTGCAGGACGTCACCTTCGCCGTCGCGTTCGTCAACGGTGTGCCGACGGGCCGCCTCCCCGTCGCCAACACGGTCATCGTCCCGGCGCGGGACTCGGTGCTGCGGGTGGGGGCCAAACCCGGCACCGAAGTGCCGCCGGTGACCAACGGGGATCGTTGGGACGCCATCGCCCGCTGCGAGTCCGGGAACAACTGGGCCATCAACACCGGTAACGGCTATTACGGCGGGGTGCAGTTCGACCTGAACACCTGGGCGGCCAACGGTGGCCTGCGCTACGCGCCCCGGGCGGATCTGGCCACTCGGGAGGAGCAGATCGCCATCGCGGAAGTGACCCGGGCCCGGCAGGGATGGGGGGCTTGGCCGGTCTGCGGCGCCGGAGGCCATTGATGACAGTCGGGCTGCTGAGCCGGACCGACATCCGGAACCTGGCCAAGGAGCTCGACCTCCGACCCCGAAAATCGCTGGGCCAGAACTTCGTCCACGACGCGAACACGGTGCGTCGCATCGTGTCGGTGTCGGGAATCGCCGAGGCTGACCACGTCCTCGAAGTGGGTCCCGGTCTGGGATCGTTGACGCTGGCTCTGCTGGAACACGGTGTCGACGTGACGGCGGTGGAAATCGACTCGTCGCTCGCCGAGCGGCTGCCCAGGACGGTGGCCGAGCATGCGGACGGTGGTCAGCGGCTGACCGTGCTGAACCGGGACATCCTGGGTCTGCGGCGCTCCGAGGTGGCCACCCAGCCGACGGCGGTGGTGGCCAATCTCCCGTACAACATCGCCGTGCCGGCGGTGCTACACCTGCTAGCCGAGTTCCCCACCATCCGCACCATGACGGTGATGGTCCAGGCCGAGGTCGCCGATCGGTTGGCTGCCGATCCGGGGGGCAAGGAGTACGGCGTGCCCAGCGTCAAGGCGCGGTACTTCGGCGAGGTTCGCCGCTGCGGGTCGGTGCCACCGACGGTGTTCTGGCCGATTCCGCGGGTGCAGTCCGGGCTGGTGCGCGTTGACCGGTACGCATCGATGCCGTGGCCGGGGGACGACGAGTTCCGCCAGCAGCTTTTCACGCTCATCGACCTGGCGTTCGCCCAGCGCCGCAAGACGGCTCGCAACGCTCTGGCGGAGTGGGCGGGATCGGGTAACGCCTCGGCGGAGATGCTGCTGGCCGCCAGTATCGACCCGTCCCGCCGCGGCGAGACGCTGACCATCGCCGACTTCGTCCAGCTGCTGCAGCGGTCCGGCCGGATCTGACCGGCCGGATCTGACTGGCCGGATCTGACCGGCCGCCGGCGAACACCCGGTCATCGCCGCCGGGGCGCTACCCTCATCCGGTGCGCGACGGAAACACCGCGGCCGAGTGGGTGCCCACCGGGTCGGTGACGGTCCGGGTCCCCGGCAAGGTGAACCTGTTCCTCGGCGTCGGCGACCTCCGCCCCGACGGGTATCACGAGCTGACCACGGTGTTCCACGCCGTATCGCTCTGTGACGAGGTGACCGTCCGGGAGGCGGATCTGCCGTCCCTCCAGGTGTTCGGTGAGGGCGCCGCGGAGATCCCGACCGACGAGCGCAACCTGGCCTGGCAGGCCGCGGTGCTGATGGCCGACCACGTCGGCCGGGCTCCCGATGTCGAGATCACTATCGACAAGTCCATCCCGCTGGCCGGCGGGATGGCCGGCGGCAGCGCCGATGCCGCGGCCGTCCTGGTGGCCATGAACGAACTGTGGGAACTGGGCGTGCCGCGCCGGGACCTGCACGCGATGGCCGCCGAACTGGGCAGCGACGTCCCCTTCGCGCTGCACGGCGGGACCGCCCTGGGCACCGGCCGGGGCGAGGAACTCACGCCCGTCCTGGCCCGCAGCACCTTCCACTGGGTGCTGGCCTTCGGCGCCGGCGGCCTGTCGTCCGGGGCCGTCTACGCCGAGATCGACCGACTGCGGGAGGTGGGGTCGCCCCCTCGGCTGACCGACGCCGAACCGCTGCTCACCGCGCTGTCGAGCGGGGATCCGGCCCGGTTGGCGCCGCTGTTGGGCAATGACCTGCAACCGGCGGCGCTGAGCCTGGAGCCCGAACTGCGGCGGACGCTGCGCGCCGGCACCGAGGCGGGGGCGCTGGCCGGCATCGTGTCCGGCTCCGGACCCACCTGCGCGTTCCTGTGCTCGTCGGCCGATGCCGCGGTGGCGGTGGGCAGCGAACTGGCCGGGGCGGGGGTGTGCCGCACCGTGCGGGTGGCCAGCGGCCCGGTGCATGGCGCCCGGGTGGTGCCGGCGACCTGAGGTCTGCCCTGTTTGGCAGAAGTTTAAGGAGAGTCTAAGATGATCCGCGGTGACCACCAGCGGCCAGGCTCTGAACGCATGCGAATCGCCCACTGACAGTGGGCGAGGCAGCGCTGCGAGTCCGGCATCATCACCGATTCGAGACCGAAACGCTTCCCTGTCGTGCGGGCGTGCCGCACCTTCGTTGACTTTGGGCAGGCGGAACATTGACGTCCGGGTCGCTGAGTCACCGTCGACGCTGCGCCGGACGCCGAGGAGGTCGTCATGAGTCGTTTTACCGACAAGATGTTCCACAATGCCCGGACCAGTACCAAGGGCATGGTCACCGGCGAGCCCACCGAACCGGTGCGGCACACCTGGGGTGAGGTCCACGAGCGGGCCCGGCGGATCGCCGGCGGACTCGCCGCGGCGGGTGTCGGCCATGGGGACGCCGTCGGCGTGCTGGCCGGTGCGCCGGTCGAGATCGCCCCGACCGCCCAGGGCCTGTGGATGCGCGGTGCCAGCCTCACCATGCTGCACCAGCCCACGCCGCGCACCGACCTGATGCTGTGGGCCCAGGACACCACCAACGTCATCGACATGATCGAGGCCAAGGCGGTCGTCATCTCCGACCCGTTCCTGGCCGCCGTCCCGGTGCTCGAGGAGCGCGGCATCACGGTGCTGACCGTCGCCGACCTGCTCGCCGCCGACCCGGTCGACCCGGTCGAGACCGGGGAGGACGACGTCGCGCTGATGCAGCTCACGTCGGGTTCCACCGGGTCTCCCAAAGCGGTGGTGATCACCCACCGCAACATCTACTCCAACGCCGAGGCGATGTTCATCGGCGCCCAGTACGACGTCGACAAGGACGTCATGGTCAGCTGGCTGCCCTGTTTTCACGACATGGGTATGGTCGGCTTCCTCACCATCCCGATGTACTTCGGCGCCGAACTGGTCAAGGTGACGCCGATGGACTTCCTGCGCGACACCCTGCTGTGGGCCAAGCTGATCGACAAGTACAAGGGCACCATGAC
>Ga0116181_1002918_pt1 | contig 13618 bp, 13 predicted proteins | sample AD_UKC075_MetaG_FD_89752 | JGI IMG/M metagenome (GOLD analysis project Ga0116181, IMG submission 89752) | Active sludge microbial communities of municipal wastewater-treating anaerobic digesters from USA - AD_UKC075_MetaG | ecosystem: Engineered > Bioreactor > Anaerobic > Digestate | place: USA...
GATGCACATGCGTCTAAACCAATCGAAATAAATCCGTTACTTGATGCGATGTCATATGCGATGTATTCAAATACAAATATTAATGCAGAAGTAGATGCAGCTTAAATAAGCCTAATTTGTATTTATTATATTAATTTGTAAAAAATTCTTAATAGCTTTCCTCTTCTCCTTTCATTTTCTCCGCATTTTCCGCCATGATTACCGCATCGATCATTTCCTGCAAATCGCCATTCATATAAGCATCTAAATTATAAATGGATTTGTTGATTCTGTGGTCGGTAACTCTTCCTTGAGGATAATTGTACGTCTTGATTTTTGCGGAACGGTCACCTGTGGAAACCATCGATTTTCTTTGTGCGGCAACATCACCCTGAACTTTTTGAAGCTCGATATCGTATAATTTTGTTCGGAGCATTTCCATCGCCAATTCGCGGTTTGCCAACTGTGAACGTGCTTGCTGACAAACAACCACCAATCCTGAAGGTTTGTGCGTCAACTGAACTTTTGTTTCTACTTTGTTTACGTTTTGTCCGCCTGCTCCTCCTGAACGTGAAGTCTGCATTTCGATATCTGCAGGATTCAATTCAAAATCAACTTCCTCTGCTTCCGGCAAAACTGCGACTGTAATTGCAGAGGTGTGCACTCTTCCTTGAGATTCAGTTTCCGGAACACGTTGAACACGATGAACGCCGGATTCAAATTTCATGATTCCGTAAACTCCGTCACCTTCAACTTTCAAAATTAATTCTTTGTAACCTTTTGAAGCTTCATTGGAATCGGTAATTTCGTGTTTCCAACCTTTTGATTTAAAATACATTGCGTAAGCTCTGTACACATCTTCCACAAAAATTGCGGCTTCGTCTCCTCCAGTTCCAGCTCGTAATTCCACAATCACGTTTTTGTCGTCTGCAGGATCTTTTGGGATTAAAAGGATTTTTAATTCTTCTTCCAGGCCGGGAATTTTTTCGATGGCTTCGTTTTTTTCGATTTTGGCGAGTTCCACAAAATCCTTATCAGAACCGTCTGCAATTATTTCGTCGGATTCTTCAATCGTATTTAAAGCTTGTTTGTATTGATCGAAAACAACAACAATTTTTCCAAGGTCGCTGTATTCCTTATTTAATTGCCCATATTTTTTCTGATCAGAAATTACGTCGGGTTGAATAATCAAATCTGCTACTTCATTGTAGCGCTGCTTTATGGCTTCTAATTTTGGAATCAGTGACTTTGACATTGTGGAATTTTTGTGGGTGCAAAGATACGGAAAAAGATGGAAGATGGAAGATGGAAGATGGAAGTCGGAAGTCAGAGGGTCTTGTTAAAATTTTGTCTCAAATAAAAAAATGAACTTTTAATTTAGCCCCGATCGCAACGGCATCCTTTTTTGTTTTTGTCGAAGGGAATTGGGTTGGGAAAAACAAAAAAGATAGAGTGAAGAGCGGGACGGGTTTTGAAAAGAAGCGAACAGGTGTTGCTCCTTTTTTGCACGAAGAAAATGAACATCTTTCCAATTGTGGAATAGACCTCCGTCTTCGCCAAAGGCGAATCCATCCCTCTGGAAGAGGGGAACAAAAAATCAGTTCCTGAAATTCAGAAACTGATTCTAATATATTGTTTTGCTTTGTGACCGCAATTCCCAAAATTAAGGCGGGAACGCAGTGACATCAACTAGTGATGACCGTGATTTTCGTGGATGTGTAAAAATGGGCCGCTTCCTTGTGGATTGCTGTAGATAACTTCTGCGCCTTGTTCCGGCAAAGTTTTTCTTCTTACTTCTTCTGGATCGAAAGCTTTAGTTTTCCCAAAATATTCTGCCAAACCTGCAGTAAGCCAGATTGGGATTACATATCCGAAAAACATAAAAATACACCAAAATCCTACGAGGAACATGATTAAGAAATAAACGGTCCAAAGGAACTGGTAAAATGGAAAAAATGCTGATAACATCATCTTTGTATAGATTTTAGGCAAAAATAGGATAATTTTCTGTTTGCGCAAAAGTTTTACCCGTGATTTTTATTATTTTTTAAACTGGGTGATGGATTATGGAAGCTGGAAGTTATAATTCTACCAAAAAATTAATGCGCAATTGATGCAAAAAAATCATTCCCCTTATCATCGGTAATAATGAATGCAGGAAAATCTTTCACATCAATCTTTCTCACCGCTTCCATCCCAAGTTCTGGGAAATCAACCACTTCTACACTTAAGATGTTTTCTTTTGCCAAAATTGCAGCAGGACCACCAATGGAGCCGAGATAAAATCCACCGTATTTAGCGCAAGCGTCTGTAACTTCTTTGGTCCGGTTTCCTTTTGCGAGCATTACCATACTTCCGCCATTTTTTTGGAATTCATCTACATAAACATCCATTCTTCCGGCTGTTGTTGGTCCGAAACTTCCTGAAGGCATTCCTTCCGGAGTTTTTGCGGGACCGGCGTAATAAATCGGGTGGTTTTTGAAATATTCAGGCATTGGTTGTCCGGCGTCTAATAATTCTTTAATTTTTGCATGAGCGATATCTCTTGCTACAATCAAGGTTCCGTTCAATTTCAAACGTGTTTTGATTGGATATTTTGAAAGTTCCGCAAGGATTTCCGCCATTGGTTTGTTCAAATCAATTTCTACGGCTTTTTCCAAATGTGGTGGAGTTTCCGGTAAAAATCGTTTTGGATTTTCCTCCAATTGTTCCAAGAAAATTCCCTCTTTGGTAATTTTTCCTTTAATATTTCTATCCGCAGAACAGGAAACGCCCATTCCAACCGGACAACTTGCAGCATGACGAGGAAGTCGGATTACACGAACATCATGTGTTAAATATTTTCCGCCAAATTGCGCTCCAATAGAACTTTCCTGACAAATTTTCTGAACACGTTTTTCCCATTCCAAATCACGGAATGCTTGTCCGCCCATATTTCCTTCGGTAGGAAGATGATCGTAATAACCTGCACTTGCTTTTTTCACCGCTGCCAAATTTGCTTCCGCCGAAGTTCCGCCAATGACCAAAGCCAAATGATAAGGTGGACAAGCCGCAGTTCCCAAATCGAGAATCGTTTTTCTTACAAATTCATCCAAAGATTTTTCGTTGAGGAGCGATTTTGTTTTTTGGTAAAGGAAAGTTTTGTTGGCAGAACCACCGCCTTTCGCTAAAAATAAAAATTTGTATGCGTCACCTTTTTCCGCATAAATATCAATTTGCGCGGGAAGATTGGAGCCCGAATTTTTTTCTTCAAACATCGTCAAAGGAACGATTTGGGAATATCTTAAATTGCGATTTTGGTAAGTATTGTAAATTCCTTTGGAAATCCATTCTGCGTCTTCAACTCCGGTGTAAACATTTTCACCTTTTTTGGCTACACAAATCGCGGTTCCAGTGTCTTGACAACTTGGGAGTGCGCCTTCCACAGCAACTGCCGCATTTTGCAAAAGATTGTAAGCAACGAAACGGTCGTTATCGGTTGCTTCCGGATCGTCGATAATTTTTCTTAGTTTTTCGAGATGTGAAGAGCGCAACATAAACGAAACATCAGCCAAAGCGTTTTCTGCAAGCAGTTCCAAACCTTTTGGATCAACGGTGAGAATTTCCCTGTCGCCGAATTTTTCAACTTTCACGAAATCGGAACTGAGTTTTTTATATTGGGTGTCGTCTTTTAGAATTGGATAAGGTTCTTGGTAGTGAAATTCCATTTTTGATTTTTTAGAAGTGTAAATTTAATGAAATATTGATGTTTAATAAAATGTATCAGTCTTTAAAATCGATATTTAAAATGGTTTTAAATTGTATTCGAAATTTGAATTGACTAATTTTATAAAATTAAAAAGAAAAAGATGAAATTCCGTACAGAACACGACACCATGGGTGAAGTTCAGGTTCCCGCCGATAAATTTTGGGGAGCACAAACCGAACGTTCACGAAATAATTTTAAAATCGGTCCCGAAAGTTCGATGCCGGAAGAAATCATTTGGGCTTTTGCGATATTGAAAAAAGCCGCCGCATATACAAATTGCGATTTGGGCGTTCTTTCTGTTGAAAAGCGCAACATGATTGCCAAAGTGTGCGATGAAATTCTGGAAGGAAAACTTAACGATCAATTTCCGCTCGTGATTTGGCAAACCGGAAGCGGAACGCAGAGCAACATGAATGTGAACGAAGTGATTTCGAACAAAGCGCACGTCAATAACGGCGGAATTTTAGGCGAAAAATCAGAAGTTCATCCTAATGACGATGTGAATAAATCGCAATCTTCCAACGATGCTTTTCCAACAGCGATGCATATTGCGGCTTACAAGAAAGTGGTGGAACACACAATTCCTCCCGTTGAAAAATTACGTGATACTTTAGAGAAAAAATCTAGAGAATTTGAAAAAGTAGTGAAGATTGGAAGAACGCATTTGATGGATGCAACACCTTTAACATTAGGTCAGGAATTTTCGGGATACGTTGCTCAACTCAATTTTTCGTTGAAGGCGATTAAAAACACTTTGCCACATCTCTCTGAACTGGCTTTAGGCGGAACTGCGGTTGGAACCGGATTAAATACCCCAAAAGGCTACGATGTTTTAGTCGCAAAATATATTTCAGAATTTACGAAACTTACTTTCAAAACTGCGGAAAATAAATTTGAAGCACTCGCTTCTCACGACGCAATCGTAGAAACTCACGGCGCTTTGAAACAACTTGCAGTCGCTCTTTACAAAATTGCACAGGATATTCGTTTGCTCGCTTCCGGACCGAGAAGTGGAATTGGCGAAATCTTAATTCCTGAAAACGAACCTGGTTCTTCTATTATGCCTGGAAAAGTAAATCCAACGCAAAATGAAGCAATGACGATGATTTGCGCACAGGTTTTAGGAAATGACACGACAATTTCTTTTGCCGGAACTCAGGGAAATTTTGAACTGAACGTTTTCAAACCAGTAATGGCGTTTAATTTTTTACAGTCCGCACAACTCTTGGGAGATGCTTGTATTTCATTTAACGACCATTGCGCCATTGGAATTGAACCCAATTTTGAAAGAATCAAAGAACTTTTAGATAAATCTTTAATGTTGGTAACAGCCTTAAATCCTCACATTGGTTATGAAAATGCAGCAAAAATTGCAAAAACCGCACACAAAAACGGAACGACTTTGAAAGAGGAAGCGATAAATCTAGGTTTTTTGACTGCAGAACAGTTTGATGAATGGGTAAAACCTGAAAATATGGTTTAAAAATGATACGAAAAATCCCAATTCTAGAGCTGAATTGGGATTTGATCTCATAAAAATTTCGCGATAAAATTTACATTTCCTCCTGATTTTTCAACCATTCTGAAGAAGACAAATATTGACGGTCGGGATAATAAATAAAGAAACAGTTTTTTCCTTTAATGGTATTGATAATCGGTTCAGCCAAAGCTCGCGGGACTGCAGGACAACCCCAACTTCTTCCGATTCTGTTTTGCGTTTTGATAAAATCCTCACTCACATAATCTGCACCGTGCATTACGATTGCGCGTCGTAAAGCGTTGTCGTTGAAACCTTTATCCATCCCCAAAAGCTTTAGGGAATAACCATTTTCGCCGTTGTAAGTAGTTTCTGTAATGTAAAAACCGAGACTGCTTTGATAAGAACTTTCGGTATTTGAAAATTTTTGCGCGAATTCCTCCCCTGTATTTTTTCCGTGGGCAACCAAAGAATTGAAAAGGACTTTTTTCTCGTTCAAATCAATGACCCAAAGTCTTTTCTGCGTCGAAGAAAGTGAGAAATCACAGATGCTTACGATATGCGCGTTTTCGTCAAGCTTTCCTGCCTTCTTTAAATTATTAAAACCTAAAAATGCCTTGTTGAAAACGTCGGGATTAAGCTTGTTGATGGATTCGAAATTGATAGAAGCGTAAATTTCTTCAGCATTAATGGCGTTGTTGGTCTTTGAACTTTTTTCGCCGTTGGTAACTGATAATTGAGGTAGAGTTTTTAATGGAACTGTTGAATTTTGTTTGGGTTGAATTTCGCTTTTGTGAAAAGAAGTTGCAAAAAACATCACGAAACTCAACATCACAAAGATTTTCTTCATTCTATATTATGTTAAATAAATTTGGTGGGGCAAAATTACAAAGTTTTAATTATCAACAAATTATAAGTGAAACTTTTAACGCTTTTTTAAGAAAGTTTAACGCAAAGCTTTCGATTAAAATTTAATTTACTAATTTTGCAGAATCATGTTCAGAACGATTAAAATATTTCTGATTATTTTCGGTTTGGGAATTTTCATTTTGCCAAAGCAAATGATTTTTGCGCAAACTACTGAACAGTGCTGCGACAAAAAATCTGAAAAGGACAACTGTTGCAAAACCGAAAAAACAAAACCTTGTCACTCGGAAAACTCCAAAAAAGATTCGGACAAAAACAATTGTAAAGACGACTGTGCAAACTGTCATTCCTGCGCTTCTCATTTTGTTTTCAATTACCTTTCGTCCGAAATTTTCAAGTCTGTAAAGAATACTTTTGAGATGAAATCGGTTAATTTCGGTTATGGAATTTCTTTTTATCCATCTAATTTTCTAAACATTTGGCAACCGCCGAAAATAGCTTAATTTATTGATTTACAGCCGAAAGTATGTTCTTTCGGAAAACTATTTTTAAATTAAATTATTTTCAACAATGAAAACTTTATTGAAAAGTCTTTTTACTTTCTCACTATTATTTACCCACTTTTTATTTGCTCAAACCATCACCAAATCGTCATTTTTGGTAAAAGGAGATTGCGGAATGTGCAAAGAACGAATAGAAACCACCGCAAAAAAAACAGGCGCATCCATCGCAAATTGGAATGCTGAAACTCAAAAATTGTCAGTGGAATTTGTCTCTGCAAAAACTTCAGCAGAAGAAATTTTAAAGAACATTGCAGCGGTTGGTCACGACAACGAAATGTTTAGCGCACCAAACGACGTGTATGAAAATCTTCCCGGTTGTTGCCATTACGAAAGGGAAACTTCTATTTTAAAAACTACACCAACAGAAACTCCACAGAAAGCGGAGAACGAATATTTTGTTCGTGGGAACTGCGGTTCCTGTAAGGCTAGAATTGAAAAAGCGGCGAAAGAAGCCGGTGCAATTTCTGCAAATTGGGACGCTGAAACGCAAAAAGTAAAACTCGATTTCGACCCTGCAAAAACTTCTGCGGATTTGATTTTAAAGAGAATTGCAGATGTTGGTCACGACAATGAAAAATTCACCGCTTCCGATGACGTTTATAAAGAACTTCCAGATTGTTGTCTTTACGACAGAAAGCTTCCTTTAGGCGTGAAAAGCGATTTGGTTCATCACGAGGAAACTCCAAAACCAAAAAAAGATTTCACCCAATTTTCTGACCATGTCGACAAAAGTATCGAGGAAGTGAAGCTCATTAAAATGCAGGAAGCAACAGCTTTGAGCAAGAAAAATGCAGATTTAACTTTCAATATCAGTTCCAAGGAACTTTTGAAAGCGGCATGTTGTAATTTGTCCGAAAGTTTTGAAACTAACGCAACCGTAGATGTATCTTTCAGCAATGCAGTTACAGGAACCAAACAATTGAAAATGTTGGGCTTAGACCAAAAATACACAAGTTTGACCAAAGAACTTTTGCCTTCAATTCGTGGTTTGGCTTCACCTTATGGAATGAATTTAATTCCGGGAAGATGGATCGGTGGAATTCAGCTGACAAAAGGTGGAAGTACCGTAACAAACGGTTACGAAAGCATTACAGGACAAATCAACACCGAACTTTTGAAACTTCAGGATAAACCGGAAACTTCTTTGAATATTTTTGGAGATATCAACTCAAGATTTGAAACCAACATCACTTCCACCAACCAATTGAATGACCATTGGAATCAATCGGTTTTGCTTCACGGAAATGCTACTTTGGCGAAAATGGATACCAACAATGACGGTTTTCTCGACCAACCCACAGGAAATCAAATTAATGCAGCTTATTTGTTGAATTACAATGATTTAGAACATTCAGGTTTAGGCACACATTTCGGAATTAGTTTTGTGAAAGATGAAAGATTTGGTGGCCAAAAGGATTTTAATCACAAACTCGACCACACCCAACAGAATTTTTACGGCGTTGGAATCAAGCTTGCAAAATTTGATGTTTGGAATAAAACGGGTTACGTTTTTAAAGACAAACCTTACCAAAGTATCGGTTGGATGAATCAGTTTACCTATCATCAACAGGACAGTTTTTTCGGTAAAAGAAATTATTTGGGAAATGAAAAGACCTTTTATTCAAACTTAATTTTTGAGAGCATTTTCGGAAATACCAACCATAAATATAAAGCGGGTGCGAGTTTTTTGTATGATGATTTCAATGAAGATTATTTAACGCAAAATTTTAAAAGAACGGAAACCGTTCCGGGATTATTTTTCGAATATACTTTGACAGGACTCAAATACACGTTGGTTGCCGGTGCAAGAACCGATTTCCACAATTTGGCGGGAACGCAATTCACGCCGAGATTAAACTTTAAATATGACCTATCACCGAATACGATTTTGCGACTTTCTGCGGGTAGAGGTTTCAGAACTGCGAATATTTTTGCGGAAAACCAACAATATTTTGCATCGAATCGAGAAATTGAAATCTTGGGAAATGGTGGGAAAATATATAATTTAAAACCTGAAATCGCTTGGAATTACGGCGCAAGTTTGCAAAAGGAATTCAAATTGTTCAATAGAAAAGCGACTTTGGTTGCTGATTTTTTCAGAACCGATTTTCAGGACCAAGTTTTGGCAGATTTGGACGTTTCACCACACAAAATCGTGTTCTATAATTTGGATGGAAAATCTTATGCAAACAGTTTCCAAACACAGCTTGATTTTGTTCCTGCAAAAAATTTGGAGTTGAGATTGGCCTATAAATATTATGATGTTGAAGCAGATTTTGTTGGTGGCAAAAGAGAAATTCCTTTTATGGCGAAACACCGAGGATTTTTCAACGCTTCATACGCTACCAATAAAAATGACAAAGGTGGATTTTGGAATTTCGACACCACCCTTCAACTTGTTGGAAAACAGAAACTTCCAAACTTAAATTCCAATCCAACGGAATTCAGACTTCCGGAATATTCGGATTCTTTTGCGACATTGAATGCGCAGATTTCTAGAAATTTCAATAAAAATATTCGTGTATATTTGGGAGGAGAAAATCTGACAAGTTACATGCAGAATAACCCAATCATCGATGCAAAAAATCCTTTCGGAAATTATTTTGACGGCGGAATGGTTTATGCGCCGATAATGCCTGCCAATGTGTACTTCGGGTTGGATGTAAATTTTTAACAAAAAATAATCATTAGACATGAAAAAAATTTCATTAATCATTTTTGTTGCCGCACTTGCAATTTCTTGTGATAAAAAGCAAAATGAAACAACAGAAACTGCCACAGAAACTGCGGTAAATCAAACAAAAGATTCTGCAGTGGTTGCCGCAACAGAAAATCCTTCAGTACAAACTCAGGAAGTTCAAGTGAATGCTCCGCAACCAGCTCAAAATGGGCAAGTAGTTCCTCAAACTACAGCAGCAGCAAATCCTTCAGGAAAAAAACCTGCACTGAATCCTGCACACGGCGAACCTTTTCACCGTTGCGATATCGCAGTTGGTGCGCCAATTGACAGTGCTCCGGTTCCTCAAAATCCTGCGCCGCAACCTCAAGCTCCTGTAAATAATAACTTCAACACCAATCCAATTCCTGCATCGCCGCAGCAAACGGCTCCGGTTACGCAAAACATCGGACCTAAACCTGCGGTAAATCCACCACACGGTGAACCTCATCACCGTTGTGATTTGCAGGTTGGAGCACCTTTGATTTAATTTTTAAACCGCAAAAGTCACAAGAGTTTTGTTTGTTGGGTAAAGTATGAATATTTAGATTTGTAAAGCTCACAAAGATGAAATCAAAGTTTATTTGATTTGCAATATTTTTACAGTTATTTCTCCTGTAACTTTTGCGGTAAAGAATACACAAAATTGCGGAACTTATGATTCCGCAATTTTTTTATTTTTTTTCTGAATCCGGAACAAAATCCAAACTCACCGAATTCATGCAGTATCTCATTCCTGTTGGAGGTGGACCGTCATTAAAAACATGACCGAGATGCGAATCGCAACGTTTGCAAACCACTTCAATTCGTTCCATTCCAAAAGAAGAATCGCGGTGATAAGCAGTTCCCTGTTTATCTGCTTCAAAAAAACTTGGCCATCCGCAAGTGGAAGAAAATTTTGCATCCGAACGGAACAGATGATTTCCGCAAACCGCACAATAATATTCTCCCAATTCATCAAAATCATTGTATTTTCCCGTGAAAGGTCTTTCTGTGGCAGCTTCTCGAGCAACTGCATACAAATGTTCAGGCAGTATTTTTTTCCATTCAGAATTGGGAACGTTCAGTTTTGTTCGGTCGGTTCTTGAGTAATATGGATTGTTTTTTGTTATAGGATTTTCCATTGTGGCGGTGTTTATAGGTTTTTTGGTCTGCGAACAAGTTTGCAGAAAAAGGAACGTAAATATGAACGAAATTAATTTCATTACCTCCAAATTTAGTAATTTTGATTTAAATGAACGACGAACTAAAACGCAAACAGCTGCGTAAATATAAAGCATTCGCTACAGGACTTTTTGTTCTGATGACTGTTATTTTTATTATAACGACCATTCTTCAAAAAAATGATGACTCGCATTGGATTGGCTATATTCGAGCTTTTTCCGAAGCGGCGATGGTTGGAGCTTTGGCGGATTGGTTTGCAGTAACTGCTCTTTTCAATTATCCTTTAGGTTTAAAAATTCCACACACGAACTTGATTGAAAACAGCAAGGAAAGAATCGGTGACAATCTCGGGAATTTTGTGGTTTCTAATTTTCTTTCGCCGCAAAATATTCGTCCGTATATTCAAAAATTAAAGGTTTCTCACTTTGTGGGAGATTGGCTTTCGAAAGAAAGAAATCAAGATAAATTGGTGAACGAAGTTTCCAATATTGTGCTCGATATTTTGAATAAACTGGATGATTCTGCGGTGGTAAATTTCATCGGAAAAAAGGCAAAAGAAATGTCGGATGATTTGAAAATCAATCAAATCGTGGGAAACGGAATCGAATATGTTTTGAATAAAAACGACCATCAAAGACTCATCACCAATCTTTCCAAACAAATTAAAGATTATGTTGTAAATAATCAGGAAATGGTGAAAGAAAGGGTGAAAAAAGAAAGTTATTTCCTGGTTCCGAAATTTGTGGATGATGCAATTGCCGAGAAAATTACTTCCGGACTTTCGAAATATTTTGACGAAGTGGAAAACGACGAAAACCATTCACTTCGCAATGAAATCACCAAAAAACTCTATTCTTTTTCAAAGGAAGTTCAGACCGAACAAAAATGGGAAGACGAATTTCGTGGTATTAAAAATGATTTCTTGAAAGAGGAAAAACTTCATCAATATTCAAAAGACATTTGGAACTCTATTAAAAAATCTTTGTCGAAGGAATTGGAAGAAGAACAGTCTGCCTTAAAAAATTACCTGAAAAAAAATCTTTCTGAGTTATCACAAAATCTACAAACCGATGAGAAATTTCAACATAAAATCGACCATTGGTTTCGGGTAACTGCTTACAAATATATTCTCCGAAACACTCATCAGTTCGGGGATTTAATCAGTTCTACCGTAGGAAACTGGCAGGGAAAAGAGCTCAGCGAAAAGCTAGAACTGGAAGTTGGAAAAGATTTGCAGTTTATCCGCGTGAACGGAACTGTAGTCGGCGGTTTGGTGGGATTGGTGATCTACACGATTGCGAATTTCTTCATATAAATATATTTATCGCTATTGACAAGCAATACAATACTTCTTACTCTTCCTTTTAATATATTCAGTGATGGTATTTTGTATTTCTTCCCATATTACCGGCCATTCTTTTTTCCAAACATATTTTAAATATTCTATTAAAAGTAAGGCTAATAATCTGTCAAAAGGAGAAAGTATATTATACCACTCCAAAACTAAGCAAACTGCAAATTCTAAAATTCTAAAAGTCATTATTTGTATTTTTCTCTAAATATAAAACCACAACTTCCAAAATAGGGGTTTGCTTAATTTAGGTTTAAAAATAAATAACTTTGTTATAAGAATTTTTAGGATTTTATCTTTGTGTCAATAATTTTTTATTAATATCATGAATCAACTGCGGGCCTTCATAGATAAAACCCGTATACAACTGAATTAAACTTGCTCCCGCTTCCAATTTCTCTAAAGCATCTTCTGCGGTGTGAATTCCACCAACGCCGATAATTGGAAAAGCTTTTCCGCTTTTTTCGGAAAGAAATCGGATGACTTCTGTGGAACGTTTTGTTAAAGGTTTTCCCGAGAGACCACCTGTTTCTTTTTTGTTTTCTGAAACTAAATTTTCTCTTGAAAGTGTAGTATTTGTGGCGATAACGCCCGCAATTTTTGTTTCGTTTACTATTTCGATGATGTCTAAAAGCTGTTCATCGGTTAAATCGGGTGCGATTTTTAAAAGAATTGGTTTTGGTTTTTCCTTTTCTGAATTGAGTTTTTGCAATGTTCCCAAAAGTTCTTTCAAAGGTTCTTTTTCCTGAAGTGCCCGAAGATTTGGCGTGTTGGGTGAAGAAACATTTACCACAAAATAATCCACATGATTAAATAATTTTTCGAAGCAAATGATATAATCATTGACGGCGTCTTCATTTGGGGTGACTTTATTTTTGCCGATATTTCCGCCGATTAAGACGTTTTTGTTTTTCTTCAACCGTTCTACAGCCGCATCAACTCCACCATTATTGAAACCCATTCTGTTGATGATGGCAGAATCTTCTATCAATCTGAACAACCTTTTTTTCGGATTTCCCTCTTGAGGTTTTGGCGTTAAAGTTCCGATTTCAATAAACCCAAATCCTAAATCAGAAAGTTCGCTGAACATTTTCGCATCCTTGTCGAAACCTGCCGCCAAACCAACGGGATTTTTAAACTTTAAACCAAAAACTTCACGTTCCAATCTTTTGTCTTCCAAAGGTTTTGGAAAAAGTAATTTGTTGAGAAAGCCGAAATTTTTAAGAATAGTAAAGGTGAAATAATGAACTTCTTCAGGATCGAATTTGAATAGAATGGGGCGAATAAGTGATTTGTACATCAGGAAATTTTGTCCCGTAAAAATAGGAAAATCGAAGACAAAATAAAAATGTCAATAAAATCTTAATTTTTTGTTAAAAAAAATGTTAAAATCGGTATAAAATATTACAACAATGAAAAAACTTTCAACTTTCGCTTTGCTCTTTTGGAGCATTTTTTTGTTTTCGCAAATTAAAGAAAAACAGGATTACGTTTATCTAAAAAGACAAACGAACCCGTCTAGAACATTTAAGGGAACGATTGCGGGAAAAACGTTTTATACCGAATTCAGACCTTATAAAACCGCCGTTAATCTAGAGCAGTCTTATATTACCCGAATTAATCTAAAACGATCATTGCAGATTTATTTTGCACAATTAATTGCCAAGAGTAAATAGGGAAAATTTCCCTATTTTTGCACAAATTCTAAAAACGATGGCAAAACAGGAAGATGTTTTCAAGAAACTGATTTCAC
>Ga0116181_1002929_pt1 | contig 13598 bp, 13 predicted proteins | sample AD_UKC075_MetaG_FD_89752 | JGI IMG/M metagenome (GOLD analysis project Ga0116181, IMG submission 89752) | Active sludge microbial communities of municipal wastewater-treating anaerobic digesters from USA - AD_UKC075_MetaG | ecosystem: Engineered > Bioreactor > Anaerobic > Digestate | place: USA...
GGCCTAACGGGGCGTGGGAATGGTGGTGGGACTGCGTCAAGCGATTAATCATCTACACTGACATCGGACCATCCGTGTATCTATACCCAATCGATCCCATCACGCGCTCGGTTGCTAACGCCATAGTCACCGTTGATACCGATTCGTCATATATCGGCATCACCCCGTGCACATTTACCCCACAGGTGCCATATTCGGGCACGAAGACCCATACCATCACCATCTACCCGACATCACCAAAACTCAAGGACTATATAAAACCGGTCAATCTCGACTGGACGCCCCGAGAGACAGACAACCCCAACGCTCTCCAGGCAGAGTTTTTATCACCAACGCTCGGATACAGTGACTGTGCTGACCCCGTTGGCAAGCACGGAGACTTTGTCTGTATCGGCTACGACCGCATGCGATGTAATGCGGGAACCTGGGAGACGTATAAAACAAATGCAGAAGCGTGTGGATACACAAAACCAACTGCCGCGTTCTCTGCGAATTATAATGTGGGATCGCCCCCGGTCGAGGTTCAGTTCACGGATCAGAGCACCGGTATTGTAAAGGCGAGAGTATGGAGTTTCGGAGACGGAACGGGGTCATCGGAGAAAAACCCGACTCACATCTACACCACCCCGGGGACATACACAGCATTCCTCGAAGTCTCGAACGAGATAGGCAGCACAACGGCACAGACAGCCATCTACGTGCTCTACCCCTGCACGGAACCGGACGGAGCGCATTCGAGCGAAGGGTGTGTGGGGTTCAACAAAGCGGTTTGCAACAACGGAATCTGGGACGTAATCGAAGAGAACGCCGAATCGTGCGGTTACCCGGCACCGATTGCCTCGTTCACCACATCGGTTGCAGAAGGGATCGCACCACTCGAAGTCACATTCAAGGACACAAGCATCCAATATCCGTCCGAATGGCACTGGGATTTCGGTGACGGCACCGAATCGAACGAGAGGCACCCCAGGCACATCTACGAGAAGAGTGGAACCTATACTGTGACCCTGACGGCATCGAACCACATCGGATCGAGTTCTGCATCAGCGACCATCACCGTGTGGCGCAACTGCTCCGACCCGGATGGCGTACATGGCGATGAGACGTGCATCGATTACGACAACGTGATCTGCAATGACGGAGAGTGGGAAGTAATCGAGCCGGATTCACCATCCTGTGGATATCCTCCGCCCATAGCCGCTTTCACCACATCTGTAACCAGTGGGGATGCCCCACTCGAAGTCCAGTTCACTGACATGAGCACCCGGGAGCCGGTCGCCTGGCACTGGGACTTCGGCGATGGAACCGAGTCTGATGAGCAGAACCCGACCCACATCTACGAGAACTATGGGGTATACATCGCTACGCTTTGCGCATCAAATCATGCAGGAGAGAGCACCGCGTCGATGGCAATTATCGTCTACAACAAGACCGCGATACTACTTGCTGGAGCCGCGATAGTGGGTGCAACCGCATATATGGGATCTAGATTGAGGAAACGCTAGACCCCGCACCCAAATCATCGATTTTCGCTATTACCAGGAATTGTTGTGTGGCGACAGATGCGCCACTACCTCTACACCCACTATAATCCCCAGCGGCATCGGTTTTCGCTATCACCAGAACCTTAGGGTCGAGTATACCAATACCCGACCATAATTACCAGTATAACCAGTACACTACCAATGATGATGATAAACATCCATGGGAAGTCGCCACTGTTATCCACACCCTCATCTTCGATGGGAGGCGTTGGTGTCGGAGTTGAGGTTGGTGTCGGAGTTGTCATCGTCGGTTCAGATGGGGCTGTCGTCAACGGAGGCGTATATGATACATGTCTCCGGGCCGATGCATACGCACCCGTGTGATCCGGCACATCTTTCTTTTCAGTTGTATAGTTAAATTCAACGGAGAACCCGTAGTTATCCGGATAGACGTTTGGCACCGAGGTCAGCATTACCTGAACCGAATGTGCGCCTTTCTCGACAATTTTTGGTTCAGATTCAAATAACCCTGGTGAAACTTCTGTTATCGCCACCGGTGTACCGTCGATACTACACAGAGCTTGCCATTCCTTACATTCTTCGATGAACGGGTGTTCTACCCTGACCCGGAGGAGGAGCGACGTCTTATCAGCGAATGTTACACAATATTGTGCCGTGTTCGTAGAACCGCCATACGTCGTAGATGGGAAATCTACAATTGTCTGAACATCAGTCAACGGCAGTTCATACGCTGACGATGCTGTTGCAATCCCGGTTAGACTACACGAAAGTCCCAGGAATATTACCGCTATCATGGGTAATTGAGAGACGGTCATGCAACCACCGCCGTGCTGACGAGAGTTACCATGAACTCGGACGACCGTTCCGGTGATTCATTACTGTTTCCATTGCCGGGATCAGGGTTGTGTTTCCAATGTGCGTTGTTAAACGTCATGCCGATATCGCAAACGGTCTCCCCTGGTCCATACATTTGAGTGATGGTGTACTGTATGCCGGAACCGGTTTCTACGCCGGAATACCCCACATTTCCATTATACGTAAACGTAATATGGCCTGGTTTGAGTGGCGCATTCGTCCCGCTTAATTTCTCAACCATAATAATCGATGTCATGGTCAATGGACGATTGAGATGGTTTAGCGATTTCAGATAAACCGTTGCGGTATCGCCCCCGGCGAAATCATTGTGTTCTTCATTTCCATACGTGAATGTGACCGAACCTCCCCATGCATCATCATGAATAAGGCTGATCTCCTGACTCGTTGGCGGCAACACAACCCCGATAGCGGTGACCGTGTTACTGAGTGTCGGTGCCAACATGGCAATCGCCATACTTCCCGAGAGAATGACAGTGACCAGAAGTAGGCTGAGAAGAATAGGTCGTAAGTTATGGTTTTGTGTCGATTCCATGTTCACACCTTAAAACCAAAAACGAGGGTATCCTCGTTTTTGGATGGTTACAGAGTCACAGCATCAGCGACCGGGATCAGTTTCCCCGAGATCGTGTAAGTGCCGACCGCGTTCTCCTTCACAACAAACTCAATTTTCCCGTAAGTCGTATCACCCGCGTCGTTGAAGATGTGGTCGGAATCGGTAGTGTACAGCACGTGACAATCGTCAGACCCCTGTTCTACTCTGAATGCAATCGGGGAATCAACGTACTCGGGGGGAGCCATGCAGCGGAGCAGCACATTCTCGAAGTCGGGGTTATCCGCGTCAATACCATTGCTACACATGACTTCCATCTGAACATCGCCAATAACTCCGACATTCGCACGGTTCACCAGCTTATATTCGATGGTAAGCGTCTCGCCACCATACAGGGTGCCGAACTCGACGGTGTCACTCCACCCAGTTTCGTCCCAGTATTCGACGCTCCCCTCCAACCCAGTAATGGGCATGCGGATTTTGAGATCATACGGAGATTCAACATTCCCGTCAGCGGTCACAGTGTTACTCAGATAGCTAACTACAGCAGCGCTCACTCCCGTGACCAGAAGGCCAACGATGAGCACCGCAAAGAGCGGGACGCTCCTTCCAAAGATTGAAACTTTCTTCATTTAATTCCACCTTTTATGACACATCCGGTTCATGGATGACCGGTCTCAACGACCGGTTAACGATTACGATGCGTCTAATACACTTAATGGCATGGATACCATATATAACTTATATTTTGTCACAGGCCATTAATACCTATATTATGAGGAGATTGGGACTGCAATCTCAGGGATAACATCCCAAGATGCCCCCGACTTCAGTCGGGGGAGCAGTCACAAGGCATCGTCGGGTTCTTCGCCCGCGACCACATCGAGGTCTTCATCATCGGGTTCTTCATCCACGACACCCAGCGCATAGGGCATGAATCGATGTAGCGGACAATCTACCTGGCCACAATCTCGCTTACCATCGGCATAATATCCCATACAATCATAGCATTTGGCACGAATTGACTGCATAGGCGTGAGCCGGCGCCCGGTATGGAACTTGATCAGTTCAGTCCGGCCCCGGGCAGAGATCCCATCCTTCCGGATCGAGAGCATCAATTTCCCGAATTCGTCGGGAGGGAGTGGAGATTTCAGCATCCGACGTCCTCCCGGATCAACGCCTTTCCTCTCCCGTGAATGACGAGGTCATGTAGGTCTCCGGACGAGACAATATATGGGAACCCCCATCCGCCGCAGAAATCCTGGAGCCGAATCACAACCTCTCCCATTTCGGGTTCGTAGGAGAGGTATCCAACTGGAGCAAGAGAGATAAGGTCGTAAAGAACGGCCTTCGGATGTTCGGCGCGCTCTGCATCCGACATCTCATCACCGATAACTGCGAGCACCTCATCCACATGAGCAAATACAGGTTCTCCGAAGATGAACCCACGAACGTCGCTCTTATCGGGAGAGAGCGAATCTAAGTATCCGACTTCCATGGGTATCATATCCCCAATGTGGCGTTGAACGCAGCACCCACCCTCGGTGTGAACTGCATCCCCATCTCGGATGCCAGCAGCCGCTCCACGAACTCTTCACACTCGGCACGGGTTCCCTCGTAGATCGTCTTGCCAGCACGCTCAGATCCAGACGAGAACACGATGTAGGCACACCAGGTGTCATCTTCACCATCTGCGTTGATTGGCTTTACCCCGATGAAATCAATCCGGTCTCTGTTCAGATACAATGTCCATTCATCACTACCCAGTTTACTAAACATACACACAACTCCTTCTCAATGAGCCCGGGCAATCGTGTAGCCCCTGGCGCGCTTTAACTCGAGAATATCCCGCTTCGTGACGTAGACGAACCGAGGATACACCGAGTAATATTTCTCCTTGAACCCACCGCGGAGGAAATCGTCCACGATGGAGTTCATCGTTCGGTTCCCACTGGTCTCGATGACCAGCCCGCTCGCAATGTCTCGAGCGTGATAGTATCGCCCCCCATATCCGGCAAAGTGGCCGATGATGATGTTCAGAGCGCACATCTCCGCTGATAAGAGCAAGAGGTCGTCGAGAGGTTCCGTCCGTTCCTTCAAGATCCGCATGACATCGGAGTTCGGCGCCCATCCGAACTCGACCGACTCAATCAACTCCCCCATATACGAGACCGAGAACCCGACGACGAACTCCCCTTCGACAAGGGGCTTCTCGTACTCGGTTCCCTTCGCCCACACAAACGTCTCTGTTCCATCGAGACGCGCAGGACGAGCCCAGGTCTTGATATGGAACGCCCGGATCCTCCCCACCCGGACGACCGGGTCTTTCTTGAGCGCAATCTCGGTGAAGAGAGTCGCATCGAGCCCTGATACCAGCGTCGTACCGGGAGCAAACTTCACAGCAGTGATCAGTTTGCCCTCGTGCACGAACTTCCAGAGGCCATCGTTCGGAATGGAAGGGAACAGGAATATCGCTGCAATCCCACCCTCGGCCATCCTCGACGACCGGACGACATACTCCCCGAGAGACGAGACGTTCGGTTCGTTCGGCACAATGATGAACGCGACTCGCTTCGAACTATCGGGAGCCGTCGCCACGACATTTGCGGTCCATGCCTGCGTCCCGCCACCCACAACGTTACAACGTGGAGTCCAGCCTGACTGAACGACGCCTTTCAGGATCGCCGTCTCGATGGCGAGCGTGTCGGTTGTATCCGTGAAATGGGAGCACCCCCGGGCTTTGAAATAGCGATACCCCCCTTTCACAGATATGGGTTCACAGGGAGCATGACAACAGGTCGTCGCAATTTTCAGCGAACCCGCTGCGAAGAATTCCCGGACAACCTGCCACTCTATGTCAGACAGGAGCGGGGCAATGCGCTCTTCCCCGTTGACGAGTGCTGATACCGGCATCTACTCCTCCCTGACCAGGAACAACTCGTCCAGGTATTCTACGATGTGGAATCCAAGCGATTCGGCCACATCACAGACATCATCTTCAAGTTGCTGCATGTCGGACTCGTAGTGCTGCTTGCACTCCGGGATATTCAGGACGAGCCTCGTGATCCCGGGCACAGAGACTCCCAGACCGGGATGCGCCTTCCCCATGATATCGTTGACAACCTGATTCACATGGGGACGAAGTGTGGCTCTCAGGTCGACCTCGGGCACCTGTGTGGGCACCTCTATCCACGTCCTCTTCTTCTGCCCGGACGGATCCTTGCTATACCGCTTGTCGTAATCCTTGACGACGATATACCCGGCCGTTGCCGCCTGTTCCTTGAGAATCGCCCGCAACTGCTTGGCACTAATACCAGTTGCCTTGATGGGCTTCGACTTCATCGCCTGCTTCACAAGAGAATCAAGCGACCTCCGGTTGCCCGGAGGTAGGTCACGCATACCTCGCTGTACAATACGGGATATGCGCTCTTTGAATTCCGAATCTAAAACTAATGCGTCTTCCACGCTCGTTACATCTCCTGCCTTCTAAGGTCACATGATTTCGCTAGGCACTGTGTAATAGGCTATAGAAGTATAAAAAAGGTTCGGGTGAGGTGTCCATCGCTTTCAGACATCTTCGAGTTTTCGCACCACAATCGAATTCGGATTGAGGTTAACCATCCGCTTGACCTCGACTTTCTTATCAGAGTCAAGCCACCCCTCTGGAGTCACAACTTCGTCACAGACCAGAATGCCTTCGGCCACCATGTCATCGATCATCTGGTTGAGCACCTTGCGGGATATCTTTCTTGCACGAATTGATTTATATCCCCATAGCCGATCCACAAGATAACTTATCGACACCCGGGTTCGAAATGACTTGAGTGTACGTACTACCGACCGCACTACCATCTCGTAGGTCTTCTGGGTCCGGCGATCACGTGACACAGAAAACGTCGTATACAATGTTTCTTTTGCGATTTTATGCAGGTTAACCCTATCGAATCCCGGATTAACGACAGATACGAGCTCGAATTTTTGATTATTTTTTCCCTCGTCATATATATAGTATGTCGACGGATTTTTTTCGCGACCAATCTGTGCTCCGACTGGCGATCTGGGCATGCTGGCATACCCCGATTGGCGATCGGGCCAATCTATTGGCCTATATGTGGGGTTTCCGTCGCAATCCTCCGAGATCGCCATCTGATTTCCACGAATTGTGACGCTAGAGGCCACCAGACGCATTAAATCTGTGTATTTGTCAATATCGCCCTTTTCCACCGGAATCACCAGGGAATGTTTATATATGTCTTCATACACTAACTTTAGGTTATGGTGGGCGATAACCAAGATTTTTGCAGAATCCCGCTTTCTATTATATAAAGGTGCCGTCCGATAAGCTGCGTTTGTACTCTCATCAGCTACCTTAGACGCCCTTATAATTCGATACCTTTTTATATGTTGATCGTCTGACGCGGCGACTGCGGCACGTTCGAGAGCAGTGAATCTTGGGGTCGCGAACCTCCCATCCACGAAAAATAGGATGTCATATTCGGGCAGATCCACCCCTCGCGCAATCGTTCCGTTCTGATAAAATGCTACTGGATACCCCTGGTGGTAATACCGAACCACATCTTCGCGGGTGTCGTGTTCGTTCAGTCCGATGATCTTGCCATGTGGTAACATGCGGTTCAATAGGGCTTGTTGCTTCTCTTTTGTGCCGGTTACAGCGGCGAATGGTGTGACCGGCTTTTCGGATTTCAAGGCAAGTTTATTCCGTTCCAGCATGGTCGCCATCATCTGTTCTACGATGCGATCCTGCTGTGCAGGACGATCTCCGACCGCTACCAGGATGAGATAGTTTTCGGCAAATGGGAACGTCTCAAGGTCTACGCGGCAGACCGTCATGTGTTTGCGAATCTGGTCGACGAAAACCTCTGATTCCGTGGCACCGATGACGAGCAACTTTTTGAAATCTGGTGTAAACATCGGAGTGTGATCGCTCATGAGGTAGAGGATCCGCTTGGGGCTGTTAGGGTGCGATCCTTGCTGCCAGACGAGTAGATGTGGTGCGGGATAGAGGAAGGGTTGGATGTACTGGAGAGGGTCGCCCTCGCTTGGGTAAGGTAAGTCACGGATGTGTTCCATGAACGTGATCATGACCTGCTGCTTGAACTCGGCACTTCTGTCGCTATAGGTTGTGAGCTTCGACTGAACTCTCCTGACGAACGCATCCTGTTCTTTACCATCCTTGTTCTGGAGTCGAGAGAATGCCACGAGTTCTGTGTTGAGGTAGATGATACTTTCACAGATCTCTCGAATGACCTTATTCACGCTCGTGACGCGCTTCGGGTTCTTATCCTTGATGATCTTGAGGACATCCATGCACTGACCGATGATATCGTTCCGGACCAGGTGGTTGGTGTCCCATTTCTCCGCGAACCCATATTGGTGATATTCGTAGAGTGCGGGATACCCTGGGTAGAAGATGTCGATAGTCGGTTCCTCGTCTATCACGAGGTATTCCCGGGGCGTGATGCTGTAGGCGTCCGGGTTGTTGACCGGCGATATGAACTGTGCCACGGCAAGGCAGTAGTTGGCTTCCGGCTCCGCTAACTTGAGGATGTAATATGGACAGTAGTCCACCTCTTCTTCCATGAGGAGGGTCTTGTTGATAGCCCTGTGGCGGTGGAGGATGTTGACAGCTTCACGCTGATACTCGAGGAACGGAATGCCGTCTTCTGCGTCGCCATCGGTAGGGCGGAGTGGGCAGGTCTTGCACGAAAGTGACCCTGGTGACCCCTGTTTATAGGGGCAACAGCGACCCTTCCCCTCCATCCATACAATTGTCTTGGTTGTGTCGGCGGTCATCTCCACAAGGCGCGAAAAGATACCATCGAGGATCTCGTGACGGTGTGTGATGTAGTTACCTCGCTCGTGCTGTGAGAGGTAGAGTGAGGCGTGCCACGACTTCCCCGCACGGGGGTCACCCCTCCAGAGGGTGATGTCTGCGGCGTCCGGAGACATGGGTGGGAACTCGTGCCAGGTCTCGAACCTGACGTTTGGATCGTCTTTCGCGACTTCGTAGAGATAGGAGTACCCTCTTCCGGTTGCTATCTCTATGTGACTTGGTTCCGTCCCGGCATTGGTTGCAGCAAGTATCTCATCTTCGGTGAACTCATCACTCTGCTCGAGATCGTAGAGGTCGAATGCGCCGGCAACGGTATCCGCGAGGTATGAGATGCCGTTGCTCCGGATCTCGTAGTTCTTCTCTCTCGGCTGGTAGAGAATGATCGCCATTGCGATCGTATCGGGATTATCGAACCCGAGTTTGCGCATCTCGTAGGCGAGCGCCATGTTCTCGGCACTCTCGGTCTCGTCGTTGGTGACACCGCGGCTTGTGTAATTGTCTCGCGGCTTGATGAGATTGAATACCTTCTGGTTGGTGAACGATATCGACTCTAACGTCCTACCGTCCTTGTTTCGAATGTGATCCGGATCCGCGTTTGCCTTGAGAGCCTCGATCCGCTCCGCTGTCAGGTTGTACTTGAACCGCCGACGCCCGTAACTGCTGTACGCTTTCGCGGGGTCAATCTTCCGGATGACGCTACCATCACTGGATGCGATATTCCGCGGTGCACGGGCTTTATTGCCTCCGATTACGAGCCCGGCCTCGTCGAGAAATTCTTGTGTCAGGTCGATGACCGGACACACATGGATGGCGCGATAGAGCCCGTCCGCGTGGGGGAGTGCTTTCTTAACAGGTTTGAGTGGGTCGTCTGGATTGACTTTCGATGTGACTTTGTCGGGCGCGACATAACTCCCGGCGAAGAGTGCGTAAGCGTGTTTGATGCGGGTATCGCCCGCATCTTTGAGATATCCGGTCTCTGGATCAACGTACCGGAGTTTAGGGCTACCTGTGGCACCGATGGCGTTACGGAAGATGCACTGAAGACCGCCCGTTCTCGTCTCGATAGTCAGGGTTCGACCCACAACGCGGTCAATGACATCCTTCGGTGCCATGAACCCCGGCTCTTCGTCGGGGGCGACGTCCCGGAGGTCGATATCAAGGATAATGACGTTGTCCTCGACAACCTCTTTCGGGGCGATGCCGGTGTAGACCCCGACGTTCTTTCCCGAGATGAGCCATCTACGGGCGATGTCGGGGTTTTTTGTGAATGTGATGTCGTCGATAGTTACCTGGTCGTCGACGAGGTAACGTTTCGAGATATCAATTTCCTTGCCACCGGCAGCACATTTGACATAACAGACGCCTGTCAGTGGGTCGGTTATGATATCGGCGATGCAGGCATGTGCTTTCTCGAACTCTTCGACCCTCTGGTTCGTGGGTATCGGGCACCGTTGAGAACGGGAAACCTTTTTATGGTTCAACGCAGTAGTATTGTTGTCCACAATTAGCACGTCTCCTGCGCGCTTCTATTACCCGGTAAGTGGATCCGACGTTCGATTCCGTCGGCCGGGGGGTCATAGGCAAAAATTCGCCTCGTGCTCGGGTAGTGGTGTCGGGCAGCACCCTACCCACGTTCTTCTCATACCCGACAATTCGCAACGAAGTCGTCATCTCTGTGTTCCCGGTTGAATTGTCGAGCGAGTTCGATAAATTCGCGTTCGTATCGGTCAAGGTCGTCCCGGCAGATCCAGGTGACATGCCCCCGAAGCGTCGGGTTGTTTTCAGGCTTGTAGTGGAGCGCGATGATTGCTCCCTGCTCCACCACGATGCCGTTGCTCTTGAGTGCGGCACTATACCCACCCAACTGCAGGAGATGTGTGTCGTAGACCTGCTTTGAGGTCTTGATGTCGAAGAGTGTCCTCTTGCCTCCCGATTGGGCAACCAGGTCGAACTTGCCGCCATACCCCTCTTCCACGTTGGCGACAAACGTCTCGCGGATGATGGGGTGCCCGAGATCAAGGGTAGGGAGCAGTTCATGAAACATAACCTCACAGAGTTCGACATCGCGCAAGATGTCGGGGGTGCATTCTTCGATCTCCTGAAGCGGGAGTTCAAGGGTTGTGAGTCCGAGTGGGTTCAGGCATCGATAGTGTGCGAGAGTCCCGACGATCTGTGAGCGCCGGGTTTCGTAGTCGGGGTCGAGTCCCTTTTCGATGAGATTCTTTCGCCATATTGCGATTCCAGGAGGTTCCCCACGACATCCTTGCAGGATGGTTGTGACGCTCGGATACACACGCCCGTCGATGTTGTAGTAATGACCCACTTTGTCACTCTCCGTGATAAGGTTTCTCTTCGGTCACAATCGACCCTCGGGGTCTCCCGGGTCTCTTGTATCCGGGTGGCGCGCGGTAGAGCGCCTTGATGTGAAATTCGATACCCGGATACTCGTATCCTGAGTTACATCCCGGACTTCCGGGAAGCGGTTCGATACCGATTGCGTCCCGCGCGGCCTTTGGCATGGTGAGTTTGTTCGTCTCCATCGTTATCGTCTGTAAGAATGTGACCGATGCGTTGGTCTGCGGGTGCCGCGCCGTCAAGAGGACGATATCACCCGCGCGGCAGTTGATGAGCGATGCGATTTCGAACGGGATAACGACTCTCCCTTGCGACGATTCGGGTTTGCGCACGAAGTAGAGGTCTCCGGGCAAATCGGCTTTTGTAAACTGGTCTATAGGCTGCATAGTCTTCCTACAGGCTTATGTGGTGTGCGAAAGTATATATACCTTGGTGATAGAGTAGATATTGGCGACGCGAGAGGTGCCCGTTCGGTCAACGGGGTGTTGAGAAACAACCCGGATTGAATCGGGTTCGCCAAAAACAGCGCCGTTTGTGACAGTATGGAGTTGATGATAGTATGAGTGCAACTGCAGCGTTTGCAACGCTGAAAGATGCGCCCCACGCCCAGTGGGTTGCTGATGTATTGAAGGCCGACCCAAAACTCGCTGACGACGTAAAGACATACGGGATAAAGCCCGAAGCAATTCTCACCCCTGCCATGCAGAAGCAGCTCGGGTTCCTGCAGTATTCGACTGCTATTACGAAGGGCGTCGCTGACATCAAGCGGGTCGTCTATGAGATGAAGCGGAAAGAGTCTGCGACCGAGATCAGTGGCATTCTTGCAGGGATGCGGGATGTCTACGGAACAAGCCAGCCCGTGAGACTTGCCATCCTTAAGAAAGATGGTCGTCACATTGAGATCTCGACGTTCGACCCCCAGCTTCCAATGGAGGGTAAGAAAGTCTCTGTGAACGTCCCGTCACAGGTTACCATCGCCGCCGAATACGACGAGGAGTATAACTCCTATAACGCGGTGTCTCTGGTATCCCATGCCCCGATTGACCGTGACACCTTCATGAATGCTCTCTTTGCGGTCGCGAAGTCTCCGAAGGAGATCTACGTCGAGGATAAGGGGAGCGTGGCGGTCGTCCGGGGGAGAATCCAGTATGTGAACCCGTCGCCTCGCTGGAAGAACAAAGTCATTGATGGCGAAGAAGCCGTATGGCAGTCAAACCAGCGGAGGAACCCCCAGGGGCACCCTGTCATGCGGTTCAAGCTCTATGAGGAAGAGATGCAGGTCGGTGGTCTCCGAATTCCCATATCCGTGTCTGCGACCATCGCTCGCATGAAGAACGTCGCTCCGATTGTTGAAATACCCGACCTGGAAGGGATGTGTCAGTATGCCGTTACTGTAGAAGAAGACCCCAGGGCACAGGCACGGCTCGTCCAGGATATCGTCAAGGACAGGGAAGTCCTTATCGTCGGACGGGTATCGGGATACGAGCCCAAACCGGACAAGACGTATGTGAACCTCGATGTGCATTCCATCTACCAGATTGGCGATGCCCAGGCACCGATCGCAAGCGGTGGCGGGGAACCAGAACCTGTCGAGGAGCCGATGGCGGCACCCGAGCCGGTACCAGAGCCTGCACCCGCTCCCACACCTGCACCCGAACCCGAACCCGCACAGGATAGCATCCCCGCGACATCTCCTGCCGCACAGGTGATTGCTTACCTGGATGCAGTCGTCATGATATCGGGTGTGAAGCCTGCAGATCTCGATGGCAAGCAGATCTGGGAGGAGAAGTTCCGGGAGAAGATGTCTTTCGAGGTCTTCGATGTCATCCTGACCCAGTACAAGGCTAGCAAGAAGTAGGGTGGTCTCAATGGCCGACTCTATACAGACCTACTTTGCGAAGAAGGCGGAGCGTCTCAAGGAGACCGATCCCGCCTTCTTCTACATGTACGGGAAGAAGGATCCGAAACCCGATCTCACTGCGGACGGGTATGCTCGCATCGCCCATGAAAATCTCGAGTCAGTGACGTTCGATGTCATCCACTACGGGTTGCTTGGCAACACTCTGGCAGCAGCGGTGAAGTGCACCGTCGTGCTCGATGTGAATGGTCGAAAGATCGTAGCAGAGGACGTGGGCGAAGCAAGCACCGCTGAGAGCAAAGTCCTTGACAGGAACGCAGCGATCAGGTTTGCCGCTACTCGGGCACGGAAGCGGGCGCTTGCACATGCCATGGGTGTTGACCAGAGCACCATCATCAAGATCATGAAAGGTGAGTCAGTCACATACGGGGAGGACCACGGGGTTCCGTTTGACGATGAGCCTGATGTGAACCGGGACGCCTATAAACAGTGGGTTCCGAAACCTCCCGAAGCGACACGCCCGATCCCGAACAACGCAGCCAATCTGAACTGGTGATACTGTGGCGTCGCCCGGGATCACCATCGTGGCAGGAACCGACC
>Ga0116181_1002930_pt1 | contig 13579 bp, 13 predicted proteins | sample AD_UKC075_MetaG_FD_89752 | JGI IMG/M metagenome (GOLD analysis project Ga0116181, IMG submission 89752) | Active sludge microbial communities of municipal wastewater-treating anaerobic digesters from USA - AD_UKC075_MetaG | ecosystem: Engineered > Bioreactor > Anaerobic > Digestate | place: USA...
GCCCCGGCTCACCCTGCAGAGCGTGTCGCTGGCCGGCAGCGGCAGCGAGCGCCTGGTGCTGGACGACATCGATCTGGTCATCCATGCCGGCGAGATCGTCGGCATCGCCGGCGTCGAGGGCAATGGGCAGGCCGAACTGGTCGAAGTGATCATGGGCATGCGCCGACCGACGTCCGGCCAGGTCATCCTCGGCGACGCCGACATCACCCAGGCCGGCGTCCGCGAGATTCGCGAAGCCGGGGTGGGCTACATTCCCGAAGACCGGCATCGCCACGGCCTGCTGCTGGAAGCGCCGCTGTGGGAGAACATGATCCTTGGCCACCAGACTCAGGCGCCGAACGTCAAGGGCCCCCTGATCGACGCCAAGGCCGCCAAGGCTGACACCCAGCGGGTGGTCGACGAATTCGACGTGCGGACGCCCAACATCTTCGTGACCGCGGCCTCGCTTTCGGGCGGCAACCAGCAGAAGCTGATCGTCGGCCGCGAGATGAGCCACGCGCCGCGCGTCCTGGTGGCCGCGCACCCCACCCGCGGCGTGGACGTCGGAGCGCAGGCCGCGATCTGGGACCTGATCAAGGATGCCCGCCGCTCCGGCCTGGGCGTGCTGCTGATCTCGGCCGACCTGGAAGAACTGGTCGGCCTTTCCGACACGATCCGCGTGATCCTGCGCGGGAGCCTTTCGGGCGAATTCGACCCGGACGTGGTCACGCGCGAGGAACTCGGTTCGGCAATGACCGGCGCCGGCACCGCCGCTGAGGAGGACATGCGATGAAGGTCGATTTCCGCAAGCTCGGCCTAGCCGTGGCCGCACCGGTACTGGCGATCCTGGTGGCGCTGGTGCTCACCTCGATCATCCTGCTGGTCGCCGGCGACCCGGTGCTGCAGGTGTGGCAGGTGCTCTTCAAAGCCCCGCTGCCGCGCCAGATCGTGGCAATCCTGAACGAAGCCACCGTGCTGTACCTCTCGGCGGTGGCGGTTGCGATCGGGTTCAAGATGAACCTGTTCAACATCGGCGTGGACGGGCAGTACCGGATCGCATCCTTCGCCGCCGCGGTGTTCGCCGGTGCCAACCTGCTGCCGGGCTGGCTGAACATCATCGTCTCGATCCTCATCGCCATGGTCACCGGAGCCCTGTGGGCAGCGATCGCCGGTCTGCTGAAGGTCACCCGCGGGGTCTCCGAGGTGATCAGCACGATCATGCTCAACTACATCGCCACCTACCTGGTCGCCTACCTGCTCAAAGGTGCGGCGGTGAAGGTGGAAGGCTCGAACGCGACCAGCACTGCGGTCATCGCCGAGAGCTCGCGAGTGCCGGGTATCAGCGTGGAAAGCTGGCTCGGCACCGGCCGGGAGATCTATGGCCTGATCTTCCTCGCCATCGCGGTCGGCATCCTGTTCTGGTTCGTGCTCACCAAGACCCGGTTCGGCTTCGACCTGCGCGCCACCGGACGCTCGGAGAGCGCGGCGATCGCCAGCGGCGTGAACGTCAAGAAGATGGTCGTCACCTCGATGATCCTCTCCGGTGCGATCGCGGGCCTGGTCGGCATGCCGCTGCTCTTCGGCCAGGACTTCGCCTATGGCGACACCGTCCAGGCCGGGCTCGGCTTCGCCGGCATGTCGGTGGCGCTGCTCGGCCGCAACCATCCGGTCGGCATGGCCGTCGCCGCGCTGTTGTGGGGTTATCTGAACCAGCTGAGCAACGGCCTGCAGATCAGTGCCGGCGTCTCGGACAAGCTGGTGCTGATCATCCAGGGCATCATCGTGCTGTCGGTCGTGATCGCCTACGAGGTCGTCCGTCGGGCCGGCCTGCGCATGGAGCAACGCCGGGTCGCCCGCGAACTCGCCGCCCAACCCAAGCCGGCTACTGAGGAGGTGGCGGCATGAGCACTTCCGTGACGGCAAAGCCGGAACCGCTGCGCGCAACGCTGACCCCCGGACGTCCGGCCTGGTACTGGCCGGCCCTGATCGGCGGCGCGCTGGTCGTGATCGCCACCATCCGGGTGCTCACCGGCGCCCATGACATCGACTCGTCCGGCGCCTTGGCCGCAGCCATCGGGCTGGCCATGCCGCTGGCGCTGGCCGGCCTGGGTGGCCTGTGGTCGGAGCGGGCCGGCGTGGTGAACATCGGCCTGGAAGGCATGATGATCCTCGGCACCTGGGGTGCGGCGTTCTTCGGCTTCCACTACGGGCCGTGGATCGGCATCCTCGGCGCGGTGGTGATGGGCATCCTCGGCGGTGCGATTCACGCGCTGGCCACGGTGATCTTCGGGGTCGACCACATCGTCTCCGGTGTCGCGGTGAACCTGCTGGGCGCCGGCGCGGGCGCGTACCTCGCCGTCCGTACCTTCACCGGGCTGCCTGGCGGCGGTCCCACCCAGTCGCCGCCACTGCAGAAGCTGCCGTCCATCTCGATTCCCGGCCTCGGCGACTGGCTGCTCGGGCTGGAGCAGTCGCGTACCTGGCTGGTGGCCGACCTGGCCGGCATCCTGCGCACGCTGACCACCGACCTGAACGTGCTCACCGTGATCGCGGTCGGCCTGCTGGTCTTCTCCTGGTGGCTGCTCTGGCGGACGCCGTTCGGCCTGCGCCTGCGCTCCTGCGGCGAGGCGCCGCAAGCCGCCGAGACGCTCGGCGTGAACGTGATTCGGTTCAAGTTCCTCGCGGTGCTGGTGTCCGGTGCGCTGGCGGGTCTGGCCGGTGGCTTCCTGGTGCTGGTCGCGTCCAACCTCTACCGCGACGGTCAGACCGGCGGACGCGGCTACATCGGCCTCGCGGCGATGATCTTCGGCAACTGGCGTCCGGGCGGTCTGGCCGCCGGTGCGCTGCTCTTCGGCTACGCGGACGCCGTCCAGCTGCGCGGCCGTGGCGACGTGATCCACGCCTACCTGCTGCCGATCGGCCTGATGCTGCTGGCGTGGGGCATCTGGCAACTGGTCCGGCGGCGCACTGGCAAGCCGGTGGGTGCGCTGGTTCGGGTGGCCCTCGCCCTGGCCGTCTTGGCCTGGTACTGGTTCACCGATGAGGTGCCGGCCGAATTCACCAACATGACCCCGTACATCGCGACCCTGCTGGTGCTGGCGTTCTCGGCGCAGCGATTGCGAATGCCGGCCGCGGACGGTGCGATCTACCGAAAGGGTGAGGCGAATTAGCGTCGATTGGGACGAGTTGCGCTCGCGCGCCCAGGGAATGCTCGAGCGGGCGTACGTGCCCTACTCGCGCTTCCCGGTGGGGGCCGCTGCGCTGGTCGATGACGGCCGGATCGTCACCGGCTGCAACGTCGAGAACGCGGCTTACGGCGTGGCGCTGTGCGCGGAATGCGGCCTGGTCTCGGAACTGGTCGCGACCGGTGGCGGACGCCTGGTGGCGTTCTCATGCTGCAACGCGAACGGCGAACTGCTCATGCCGTGCGGACGCTGCCGCCAGCTGCTCTGGGAGCATGGCGGCGCCGACCTGCTCGTGGACACGCCACTGGGGGTGCAGTCAATGAGCGAGGTGCTGCCGCAGGCCTTCGGCGGGGCCGACATCGAGAAGGTGACCGGGTGAGCGTGCCGATCGAGATCTGCCGCGCCGTTCCGAAGGTGGCGCTGCACGACCACCTGGACGGTGGGCTGCGTCCGGCGACGATCGTCGAAGAGGCGGCCCGGGTGGGCCACCAATTACCCACCACCGACCCGGCCGAGCTTGGAGCGTGGTTCTTCGAAGCAGCCGACTCGGGTTCGCTGGTGCGCTACCTGGAGACGTTTGACCACACCATCGCGGTGATGCAGACGCATGACCAGTTGCGGCGGGTGGCCGCCGAGTTCGTCGAGGACCAGGCCGCCGACGGCGTGGTCTACGCCGAAGCCAGATGGGCGCCCGAGCAGCACCTGGCCGGCGGGCTGACCCTGACCCAAGCGGTCGAGGCGGTCCGGGACGGTCTGGCTGAGGGCATGGCCGCGTGCGCGGTCGCCGGGCGTCCGATCATCGCTCAGCAGATCCTCACTTCGATGCGCCACGGCATGCCCACCACCGAGATCGCCGAACTGGCGGTCGGGTATCGCCACGATTCGGTGTGTGGCTTCGACATCGCCGGCGCCGAGGACGGGTTCCCGCCCAGCCGGTTCGCTGAAGCGTTCGACTATCTGAAGCGGCAGAACTTCCAGTTCACGATCCACGCCGGCGAGGCGTTCGGGCTGCCGTCCATCTGGGAGGCGGTGCAGCTGTGCGGCGCGTCCCGGCTTGGTCACGGCGTCCGGCTGGTCGAGGACATCGCACCGGACGGGACGCTGGGCGACCTGGCCGCCTACATCCGCGACCGGCGGCTTCCGCTGGAACTGTGCCCGACCTCCAACCTGCAGACCGGAATCTGCGAGCGGATCGAGGACCATCCGTTCGGACGGCTGGCCGAACTGCAGTTCCGGGTGACCGTGAGCTGCGACAACCGGCTGATGAGCCGCACCACGCTGAGCCGGGAACTGGCCCTGCTCAGCGCGGCTTTCGGCTACACGATCGACGACCTGCAGCGCTTCACGATCAACGCAGCCAAGAGCGCGTTCCTGCCGTTCGACCAGCGGCTGGTCCTGATCGACCAGATCAAGGCGGGCTTCGCTGCGGTCAAGGCCGGCTGACCGCGGGGCGAGTCGACACGTGGACGGCCGTGTACTCGGTCTGCGGTGTCGCAGCGGTGCCGAAACGGGCGTTCGGCAAGTAGAGCCACTTGCCAAGGGCAGCAACGGTGGTCGGCACGTCGAAGTCCGGACTGGTGATCGTCCGCTTGAGCGCTCCGGTCGCGCCTGAGCGCGACAGCTTCACCACTGCGATCTGGTTCTGCTGGTTCTGCACCACGTACAGGGTGCGGCCCTGGCGCAGCAGGCCGTCCCCGTTGGTCAGCAGCTGCCCGCCGAGGTCAGTGCGCGGATCGATGCGGAAGAGCAGCCCGGTCGCTGACTGAACGGCCAGCAACGCACCGCTCGGGGTGGTGGTGATGCCGTTGAGGTTGAAGCCGGACGCGTGCACGTAGGCGCCACTGAGCGGCAGCGTGGATCACCTGGTCAGGGGCTGAGAGGCGCCCCCATTTGCCGAGCGGCACCCCGTAGAGCTCGGCGTTCTGGGAGTCGGTGAACCACGCGGTGTGACGGGTGAGTACCACCTCGTTGATGAAAGCTGCTCCAGTGGTGAACTGATAGCTCGCCAGTACCCGGCCGGAGCGGACATCGACCACGCGTGCGTTACCGGCGGACCCGCCGGCGACGAAGAGCCGTCCGCGACCATCCACCTTGAGCCCCACGGACGGAGTGCCGGGGCCTTCGCTGATGACCTTGCCCTCGCCGATGGTCAGGCTCGCAGCGTAGATGTCGCCGTCCGCGAGGGAGCCGAAGTAGGCCGTCCGACCCAGGATGGCGATGCCTTCGGGCTGGAATCCGTTGGGTAGCTGGATCGCGTTGACCGGTGTCCTCGACCGGCCGGGTGATCATCGTGGCGGCCGTGCGCCTGGGCCGGACCAGGGGCGAGGCCGGCGGAAAGAGCGATCGCGAGTGGTCTTCCCCCTTGCTCGGATGCTTGAAACCCATCGGACGAGATCTGGGTCTCGACAAGCTCGACCAGCCGAACGGCGCCAACATCGTTCGGACGTTGTTCACCGACTTGTGTTCCGGCGTTGTCAGCGCGGCCAATCTGGCTACCTAGGTTGCCGGTGTGACCAGCAATCGATCCCGGTCGGTGGCGATCCTCGCCGATACCGACAGCCGCTGGAAGTGGGCAGCCCATCTGGCTGGACGGCTGCATCCGTCCACGCCGGTGGCCGGCTTCCAGTTGCTCGGCAGCGTGCCGCCAAGTGGCCGGCAGCTTGCCGAGGCCGGCCTGCAGCCCGGGCAGATCAGGAGCGTGACTGCCGCCGAATTGATCGGCGCGCTGCGCGAACAGCAGCCCGACGTGCTGATCCTGGCCCTGCCCGGTGGTGGGTGCCAGGCGATGCTGCACCTGCTGGCCGCCGCCGAGCTGCCGTCCCGTCCCCTGGTGGTGGCCGGGTACGTCGGCGTGGTCTACGAGAAGGTCGTCGAAGGGTTGCTCCTGCGCGCCGGGGCAGACCTGATCGTCGCGAACAGCCCCGCTGACTACGACCGGTTCCGGCTGGTGCTGAGCGGGGCCGGGGTGGATCCGTCCTGCCTGGTGCTGGGCCGGTTGCCCTTTCTCGGCGACGCCCGGCCGGACCGGCTTACTGCCTCGGCCTAGGACGCCTATACGGTCACCTTCGCCGGCCAGCCCGGGGTGCCGGGCAGTCTTCGCGAGCGTCGCTACCTGATCGAGCGGCTCGCCGAACATGCCCGCCGTCACACTGCTCGGGACGTGCAGGTGAAACTCCGCGCGCTGCCGGGGGAGCGGGTCACCCACGCCGAGCTTTACCCCTATGCCGACCTGGTGCAGGGGCTGGGCGCGTCCCGTCCGCCGAACCTGAAGCTGGCGATGGGTGAGATGGGCGAGGTGCTGGATCGAACCGACCTGCTGGTGACGGTCAGTTCGACCGCGGCTGCCGAGGCGATCCATCGGAGCGTCCCGACGGCCATCCTCACTGACTTCGGGATCCGCGAGTCGCTGGGCAACGCCTACTTCCTCGGGTCCGGCTGCCTGGTCTCCTTCGATGACCTGGACGCGGGCGCCGCCCCGGTAGCCGAGCCCAGGTGGGCGCGGCGACACGGGCTGGGCATCGGCATCGACCAGCTTCCCGGACGGGTGGCAGAGCAACTCGTGCGAAACGGATTGCCGCAGCTGCGACCGTTCTACACGCTCGCGAACGCGCCGGCCCTCTTGCCCGGACTGCTTGCCCGCTACGGCGTCCGTGCCGATGGCCAACCGCTCAGTGGCGGTGCGGCCGGGCCCGGACGGCTGCGCGCGGCGGTGCGGACCAGCGCCCGCACCATGTACCGGCACGGCGCCGAAGTGGTAGCGCCGGCACTGCGGAAGCTGGCCGCAATATGAGCGGCGACGTGCTGGTGGTGATTCCGGCCAGGGGCGGTTCAAAGGGCGTCCCAGGCAAGAACCTTGCCCGGGTCGGCGGGGTGCCACTGGTTGTGCGCGCGATTCGTGCCGCCCAAATGGCCCAGCGCGTCACAGCCGTCGCGGTGTCCACCGACGATCCGACGATCGCCGCGGCGGCCACGGCGGCGGGCGCGATCGCGGTGGAGAGGCCGCCCGACCTCGCCGGTGACGAGGCCACCAGCGAGGCTGCGCTGAGCCATGCCGTCGAGACGCTCTACGGCAGCCACGCCGCGGGGCTGGAGGTGCTGGTCATGGCCCAGTGCACCAGTCCGTTCCTAACCGCCCACGACCTGGACGGGGTGGTCGGTGCGGTGCTGGACGAGGGTGCCGATTCGGCCTTCACCGCCGCGCCATCGCACGCCTTCCTATGGCGGATCGCCACGGAAGCGCACGGCGTCAACCACGACCCGGCAGCGCGGCAGCGCAGGCAGGACCGAGAGCCCGAATGGCTGGAGACCGGAGCGGCCTACGCCATGCGCGGGGTCGGCTTCCGAGCTAATCGGCACCGCTTCTTCGGACGCATCGTGGCTGTGCCCAGCGATCCGGCACGCGTTCTTGAGATCGACGAGCCGGGCGACCTGGCCAGGGCTCGGGCACTCGCGCCGCTGCTCGACGCAGGAACCCGGCCCGCCCCCGGCGAGGTGGACGCGGTGGTGCTCGACTTCGACGGCACCCAAACCGATGACCGTGCCTGGCTGGCAGCGGATGGTACCGAGCGGGTGGCCGTGCATCGCGGCGACGGTATGGGCGTCGCCGCGATGCGCCGCTGCGGACTGCCGGTGCTGATCCTCTCCACCGAGGTGAATCCGGTGGTCTCGGCCAGGGCGGCCAAGCTGGGTGTCGAGTGCCGCCACGGCGTGGCCGACAAGGACAGTGAGCTCGTCGCCTGGCTGGCTGAGCGTGAACTCGACGCCGCGCGGGTGCTGTATCTGGGCAATGACCACAACGATCTGGCCTGCTTCGCGCGGGTCGGCTGGCCGGTGGCGGTCGCGTCCGCCCAGCCTCGCGTCCGGGCGGCTGCCCGGGCGATCACGACCAAGCCCGGCGGCCATGGCGCCGTCCGGGAGATCGCATCCTGGATCCTGCAGGAGGACCAACTGTGAACCAGAACCAGCCCAAGACCGGCATCAACCCTCGACTGCGGCGCATCGGCGACCGCCTGGTGGGGCCGGGTCAGCCGGTGTACATCGTCGGCGAGATCGGTATCAACCACAACGGCGACGTGCGGACTGCGCTCGCCCTGATCGATGCAGCCAAGACCGCAGGCATGGACGCGGTGAAGCTCCAGAAACGCACACCGGAGGTGTGCACGCCCCGTGACCAATGGGACGTGGAACGCGACACTCCGTGGGGTCGGATGACCTACCTGCAGTATCGACACCGGGTGGAGTTCGGCGCCGAGGAGTACCGCCTGATCGACGACCACTGCCGCGACATCGGCATCGACTGGTTCGCCTCGCCGTGGGACGTCGACAGCGTCGACTTCCTCGGGGCGTACGCGCCGCCGGCCTACAAGGTGGCTTCGGCATCGCTTACCGACGACGTACTGCTGCGGGCGATGCGGGCCACCGGGCGAACGATCATCCTGTCGACTGGCATGTCGACACCGGCCCAGATCCGGCACGCGGTCGAGGTGCTCGGCAGCGGCAACATCGTGCTCTGCCACGCGACCAGCACCTATCCAGCGCCACCTGACCAGCTGAACCTGCGCGTGCTGCACACGCTCGCCGCCGAGTACCCGAACGTGCCGGTCGGCTACTCGGGGCACGAAGTGGGCCTGCAGACCACGTTGAGCGCGGTGGCGATGGGCGCGGTGCTGGTGGAGCGGCACATCACCCTCGACCGGGCGATGTGGGGCTCCGACCAGGCCGCTTCGGTCGAGCCCGAGGGCCTGCGCCGGCTGGTCCGCGACATCCGGGTGCTGGAGACCGCGCTCGGCGACGGGGTGAAGCGGGTGTACGACGGTGAACTACAGGCGATGCGCAAGCTGCGCCGAGTGCCCGGGGTGGTCGCCGATAGCGAGTCCGGATCGGAGGTGGCGTGACCGTCCTGGCACTGGTGGAGAGCCCGGCTCAGCTGCTGCATGTCTTGGAGTGGTGCCACCGGCACGCCGCCGCCGAACGCATCCGGCTGGTCGTGTTGGCACCCGTGGACGAACGCACCCGCGTCCAGCTGGCAGCCATGGCCGATTACGCCGGGGAAGAGAACATCGCGGTCGAATGGCACGATCCGCGGACGGCGCTCTCGGCTTCGGCGCGGGTGATCGCCGAACTTCGCCCCCAGGTGGCGGACGCGCACACACTGTTGCTTGGCGATCCGTTCTCCGGGTTGATCCAAGCGCTGCTGCCGCGTCCGGGCAATCAGCAGGTGGTCGTGGTGGATGACGGCACCGCGACGCTGGAGTTCGCCGCCCAGCTGGCCGCTGGCGAGCGACTGCGGCGCTGGCATGGCCGTTCGTTCGGTCCGGTGCGCGCAGTTCTGGCCGAACGCGCGCGCCGGTTCTTCGACACCGCCAGGCTGCAGTTGTTCACGGTGATGGCAGTCACCGGGCTGCCGCCGAGCCGAGTGCAGCGCCATTCCTATGCTTGGACGCGGCACCGGTTCGGCCAGGTGCGTACCCGACCCGGCGTGGACGTGATCGGCTCGTCATTGGTGGAGACCGGGGTGGTGCGCCCGGGTGCCTACTTGGACGCGGTGGCTGCCCTTGCCATCGACGGCAGCGCTGGACGGTACTTCGCCCACCGCCGCGAGTCCGCCGAGAAACTGGACCGGATCGCCACTCAGACCGGGCTGGAGATTGTTCGTCCGTCCGTCCCGCTTGAAGTAGAACTCCGCCGCACCCCGGTGGCCGCCCGACTGGCGAGCTTCCCTTCGTCGGTCGGCTACACGCTGCCGCTCGTGCTCGCGGGCAGCGGCGTCCGGATCTCGGTGCAACCGATACCGGAGGAGATGTTTGCCGAAGGCGTCACCCAGCGGGCACGCAGCTTTCTGGCCAGGCTCGGTGACGATGTCCGCACTACGGCGCGAGTGGCGGGACGAGCCCGAGTGGAACTGGCTACTTTGACGTGAAGACCGGCACGATGCCGTCGAACGTGATCGTCATGCCCAGACCGTGGGCCACGATGTAGCCGATGCCGAGCAGCACGCACAGCACCACGAAAGCGAACAGCGAGTAGGCGATCAGCCGGCCGAGCAGGTGTGGCTTGAGCTCCACCCCGGCTTCATGGACCTCGGCCTCACCGCCGGTGCCCCACGCCAGCGCGCGGATGCCAAGCGCATAGATGGTGGGCAGGCCGGCGCCGAGCACCACCCCCACCAGTAGGACGCGCCACGAGGCGTCCAGAGCTGCGAATAGCTGATCCATCAGTGCACCCCTCCCGAGACCGGCACCTTGTCCGCGTCCGGCTGCTCGGCGTCCCATTCGTCGTTGACGTTGTGGTGGCCGATCGGATCCTTCTTGGAGTGCCAGCGCATGTACAGCGCGGCCGCACACATCAGGAGGAAGATCGTGGTCGAGCCCAGCCAACCGCCGATGATGTGCCCGATGAACCACATCACCGCGCCCACCAGGCCGGCCAGCGGAAGCGTGGTCAGCCAGGCCAGGCCCATCCGTCCGGCGACGCCCCAGCGCACCTTCGCACCCTTGCGGCCGAGGCCCGAGCCGAGGATCGAGCCGGTGCAGACGTGGGTGGTGGAGAGTGCGAAGCCGAGCTGGCTGGAGGTCAGGATGACCGCTGCGGACGAACTCTCTGCGGCCATGCCCTGCGGCGACGAGATCTCGACCAGGCCCTTGCCCATCGTCCGGATGATCCGCCAGCCACCGATGTAGGTGCCGGACGCGATCGCGACCGCGCAGGCGATCTTCACCCAGAGCGGTACTTCATGGGTCGCCGTCCAATGCCCGGACGCGATCAGCGCGAGCGTGATCACGCCCATCGTCTTCTGCGCGTCATTGGTGCCGTGGGAGAGCGAAAGGAGGGACGCGGTGCCGATCTGGCCCCAACGGAAGCCCGATTCCTGGTACTTCTCCGCCACCCCACGGGTGACCCAGAAGACGAGCTTGGTGCCGATCATCGCGACGATGATGGCAATGGCCGGCGACAGCAGGGCTGGCAGCACCACCTTGCCGATCACGCCGTCGAGCTTCGCGCCTTCACCGACCCACTTAACGCCGCCCCAGCCCATGGCCGCGACCGTTGCGCCGACCAGGCCGCCGAACAGCGCGTGGGAGGAACTGGAGGGCAGGCCCCACAACCAGGTGAGGATGTTCCAGATGATTGCGCCGGCCAGGCCTGCCATCAGGATCAACAACAGGCCGTGGCCACCGTCCGCCATCAGCTCCGGCTTGGGGGTGCCGTCCGGGTTCTGGATCCGGATCACCGCGTTGGTAACCGTGATCGCAACTTCTACCGACAGGAAGGCGCCGACGAGGTTCAGGATCGCCGAAAGGGTCACCGCTGCCTTCGGGGTCAGCGCCTTGGTGGCGATAGAGGTGGCCATGGCATTTGCAGTGTCATGGAACCCGTTTGTGAAATCGAAGGCCAACGCCGTTACAACCACAAGCGACAGGAGTAGAAACTCTGGGGTCACTCCTTCATGGTAGGGGTAACCGGACCAGATTCGGAAAGTGGCCGGTGTCGGCGGGGGAACTCAGGTCGATCTCACAGCCGGCTGCTGGCCTGGAGCGGGGACGCGTCCGAGTGCGTACTGGCGAGGAGCCGCGAACACCTAGAATGAGCGATTGTGAGTTCTCGCATCCTGGCAGCCGTCGCCTGGCCCTACGCCAACGGCCCGCGGCACATTGGCCACGTCTCCGGTTTCGGTGTCCCGTCCGACGTGTTCTCCCGGTACCAGCGAATGGCCGGAAACCAGGTGCTGATGGTGTCCGGCACCGACGAGCACGGCACGGCCATCCAGGTGCAGGCTGATAAGGAGGGACTCACTCCGCAGCAGACCGCCGACAAGTACCACCGGGTGATCGCCGAGGACCTGCAGGCGCTGGGGTGCTCCTACGACCTGTACACCCGCACCACGACACTGAACCACCGCGCGGTCGTCCAGGAGTTGTTCCGGGCGCTGCACGCGAACGGCTACGTGACCGCGAAGGTGCAGCAGGGCGCGATCTCGCCGTCTACCGGACGGACGCTGCCCGACCGCTACATCGAGGGCACCTGCCCGGTTTGCGGATACGACGGTGCCCGCGGCGACCAGTGTGACAACTGCGGACGCCAGCTGGATCCGATCGACCTGATCCGCCCGTTGTCGAAGATCAATGGCGAGGTGCCCAACTTCGTCGAGACCGAACACTTCTTCCTTGATCTGCCTGCGCTCGCCGGGGCGCTGGGCGAGTGGCTGGCGACCCGGACCGACTGGCGTCCGAACGTGATGAAGTTCAGCCTCAACCTGCTCAAGGAACTGCGTCCGCGCGCGATCACCCGCGACCTCGATTGGGGCGTGCCGATCCCGCTGGAGGGGTGGTCGGAAGCGTCGATGAAGCGCATCTACGTGTGGTTCGACGCAGTGATCGGCTACCTGTCGGCGGCAGTGGAGTGGGCACGGCGCTCGGGCGACCCGGACGCGTGGAAGCTCTGGTGGCAGTCTGCTGAGGCGCGCTCGTACTACTTCATGGGCAAGGACAACATCACCTTCCACTCGGTGATCTGGCCGGCCATCCTGCTGGGCGCCAACGGCGAGGGCGATCTGGGCGGGGTCGGGTCGGCGTACTCGCCGCTGAACCTGCCCACAGAGGTGGTCTCTTCGGAGTACCTGACCATGTCGGGGTCGAAGCTTGCATCCTCCCGTGGGCACGTGATCTACGTCCGCGACTTCCTGGCCGAGTTCGGGCCGGACGCGCTGCGCTACTTCATCGCGGTGGCCGGCCCGGAGAACCAGGACACGGACTTCACCTGGGAGGAGTTCGTGCGACGCAACAACTTCGAGCTGGCGAACGAGTGGGGCAACCTGGTGAACCGCTCCATCTCGATGGCGCACAAGAACGTCGGGGCGATTCCGGTTGCTGGGGAGCTGACCGACGCTGATCGGGAGCTGCTTTCAGCTTCGGCTGCGGCGTTCGACGTGGTCGGCGACCTGTGGGGCCGCTGCAAGTTCAAGCAGGCGACGTCCGAGGCGATGCGGGTGGTCGGGCTGGCCAACAAGTACCTGTCCGAGCAGGAGCCGTGGAAGCTGAAGGACGATCCGGTCCGTCGGGACACCGTGCTGCATGTCGCGCTGCAGGTGGTTTCGGACTGCAACACGCTACTCACCCCGCTGCTGCCGCATGCGGCGCAGAAGGTGTTCGAGGCTTTGGGTGGCGAAGGGGTTTGGGCGGCGCAGCCGGAGCTGAAGCTGATCTCCGAGGAGGGTGGCGCCGAGTATCCGGTGCTGACCGGCGACTACACGTGCCAGCAGGCGAGGTGGGCCTCGGCGCCGATCGAGGCCGGTCGTCCGCTGCAGAAGCCGACCCCCCTGTTCACGAAGCTCGACGAGACCCTGGGCCAGACCGGTCCCACTTGGGCCCCGATCGCCTGAGCCGCCGTCTCGTCCGCCCACTGCCTCCTCCAACCGC
>Ga0116181_1002934_pt1 | contig 13573 bp, 10 predicted proteins | sample AD_UKC075_MetaG_FD_89752 | JGI IMG/M metagenome (GOLD analysis project Ga0116181, IMG submission 89752) | Active sludge microbial communities of municipal wastewater-treating anaerobic digesters from USA - AD_UKC075_MetaG | ecosystem: Engineered > Bioreactor > Anaerobic > Digestate | place: USA...
CCGCCGTTCCCGGCCGTCGCGGGCCTCTACGCGTCGCCGACGGTGATCAACAACGTCGAGTCCATCGCCTCGGTGCCCGCGATCGTCGCCAACGGCGCCGCCTGGTTCTCGTCGATGGGCACGGAGAAGTCGAAGGGCTTCACCATCTACTCGCTGTCGGGGCACGTCAAGAGCCCGGGCCAGTTCGAGGCGCCCATGGGCATCACGCTGCGCCAGCTGATCGAGCTGGGCGGCGGCATGCGCGAGGGCCACGAGCTGAAGTTCTTCACGCCGGGCGGCTCCTCGACCCCGATCCTGACCGCCGAGGGCCTCGACATCCCGCTCGACTACGAGGGCATGGCCGGCGCCGGCACCATGCTGGGCACCAAGGCCCTGCAGGTGTTCGACGACACCACCTCGATCGTGCGCACCACGCTGCGCTTCGTCGAGTTCTACAAGCACGAGTCCTGCGGCAAGTGCACCCCGTGCCGCGAGGGCTCGTGGTGGCTCGTGCAGCTGCTGATGAAGTTCGAGGCGGGAACGGCCGAGGAGGGCGACGTCGACAAGCTGCTCGACATCTGCGACAACATCGGCGGCAAGTCGTTCTGCGCCCTGGCCGACGGCGCGGTGGCGTGCGTGACCTCCGCGGTCCGCCACTTCCGCTCCGAGTTCGAGCAGGGCTACCACACGCCCGCCTGGGAGCTGTTCCCCTACGCGAAGAGCGCCCTGTTCGCTTCGGAAGGAGACGCGCGATGACCGTCGACGCAAAGACGACCTCGGCAGAGGTGACGCCGAAGCCGGACCTGGTCACGCTGACCATCGACGGCACGCAGGTCAGCGTTCCGAAGGGCACGCTGATCATCCGCGCGGCGGAGATGATCGGCACCGCCATCCCGCGGTTCTGCGACCACCCGCTGCTCGACCCCGTCGGCGCCTGCCGCCAATGCATGGTCGAGATCCCCGACGCCGGCAACGGCCGCGGCTTCCCGAAGCCGCAGGCCTCCTGCACGATGCCGGTGGCCGAGGGCATGAAGGTCAACACCCAGCTCAGCTCCGCCGTCGCCAAGAAGGCGCAGGAGGGCATGCTGGAGCTCCTGCTGATCAACCACCCGCTCGACTGCCCCATCTGCGACAAGGGCGGCGAGTGCCCCCTGCAGAACCAGGCGCTCAGCAACGGCCGCGGCGAGAGCCGGTTCACCGACCTCAAGCGCACGTTCCCGAAGCCGGTGAGCATCTCCGCGCAGATCCTCCTGGACCGCGAGCGCTGCGTGCTCTGCGCCCGCTGCACGCGGTTCTCCGAGCAGATCTCCGGCGACCCGTTCATCGCGCTCGTCGAGCGCGGCGCGCTGCAGCAGGTCGGCACGTACGAGCAGGACCCGTACGACTCCTACTTCTCCGGCAACGTCGTCCAGATCTGCCCCGTCGGCGCCCTGACGTCGGCCGCGTACCGGTTCCAGTCGCGCCCGTTCGACCTCGTGTCGACGACGACGACCTGCGAACACTGCGCGTCCGGCTGCGAGCTGCGCACCGACCACCGGCACCACCAGGTCAAGCGCCGCCTCGCGGGCAACAGGCCCGAGACCAACGACGAGTGGAACTGCGACAAGGGTCGCTTCGGCTTCATGTACGGCCGCGGCGACGACCGGGTCACCCGCCCGCTCGTCCGCAGGAACGGCGTGCTCGAGCCCGCGTCCTGGCCCGAGGCCATCGACGCCGCCGTCCACGGCCTCCGCGCCGCGGGCGCGTCGGTGGGCGTGCAGACCGGCGGCCGGCTGACCGTCGAGAACGCCTACGGCTACGCGAAGTTCGCCCGCGCGGTGCTCGGCACCAACAGCGTCGACTTCCGCTCCCGCCCCGGCTCCGCCGAGGAGGCCGGGTTCCTGGCCGCGCGGGTCGCGGGCCGGTCGCTCGTCGAGTCCGTGACCTTCGCCGACCTGGAGGCCGCCTCCCGCGTGGTGCTCGTCGCCTTCGAGCCCGAGGACGAGGCGCCGAGCGTCTTCCTCCGCCTCCGCAAGGCCGTCCGCAAGAACCGCCTGCAGGTGACCGCCATCGCGCCGTTCGCGTCCCGCGGCTCGGCCAAGATGTCCGCCGCCGTCATCCCCACCGCTCCCGGCGGCGAGGCCGCAGAGCTCTCGTCGCTCGCGGACCTGGACGCCGGAACCATCATCCTGGTGGGGGAGCGCGCCGCGGTCCTGCCCGGCCTGCTCAGCGCCGCCGCCGCGAAGGCCGACGCCACGGGCGCCCGCCTCGCGTGGATCCCGCGCCGCGCCGGTGACATGGGCGCCATCGAGGCCGGCTGCCTCCCCGGGCTGCTGCCCGGCGGCCGCCTTGCCTCCGACGCCGCCGCCCGCGTCGACGTCGCCTCGCACTGGGGCGTCGACTCCCTGCCGACGGCGCAAGGCCTCTCCGCCGAGGAGCAGTTCGCGGCCCTGGCCGACGGCTCGCTCGCGGCGCTCGTCGTCGCCGGCGTCGACCCGACCGACCTGGCCGACCCGGCCGCCGCCCTCGCGGGCCTGGAGGCCGCGGGCTTCGTCGTCAGCATCGAACAGCGCCAGAGCGCGGTGACCGAGCGCGCCGACGTCGTGTTCCCCGCAGCGCTGCTCGAGGAGCAGGCGGGCCACTTCCTGAACTGGGAGCACCGCGGCGGCAAGGTCCGCATCGTCAACAAGGCGACGCCCTCGCCGATGACGGACCTGCGCATCCTCGCCGCGCTGGCCGACGCGCTCGGCTCCGACCTGGGCTTCCGCAACGCGAAGCAGGCGTGGGACGACCTCGCGGAGCTCGGCGCCTGGGACGGCGATCGCCCGGCGGCCCCCGTCGTCGCGGCCGACGGCCCGGCCGACGGCCTGCTCCTGGCCGGGTGGCGCGAGCTGCTCGACGCCTCGCAGGGCAACGACTACGAGATCGCGCTGCGCGCGACCGCCCGCCCGGTGGTCGCGCGGGTCTCCACCGCCACCGCGGAGCGCCTCGGCCTCGGCGAGGTCGTGGCCGTCGAGGCGGGCGAGCGCTCCGCGCTGCTTCCCCTCGACGTGGTCGACGGGATGGTCGACGACGTGATCTGGGTGCCGCTGAACCCCGGCACCGAACAGCGGCTCTACGCGGTCCCGGGTACCCCCGTGGCCGTCTCGCCCGTCTCCGTGGACGAAGGGGTGTGACTCCAATGGGAATCTTTCTGAACGACCCGTGGTGGCTGGTCCTGATCAAGGTGGTGGCGCTCTTCGTGGTGCTGCTGCTCTGGACCATCTTCAACGTCTGGTACGAGCGCCGCCTCGTCGGCAAGATGCAGCACCGCCTCGGCCCCATCATGAACGGCCCGTTCGGCCTCGGGCAGGCCCTGGCCGACGGCGCGAAGCTGATCGCCAAGGAGGACTTCCGGCCGAAGAACGCCGACAAGTTCGTCTTCAACCTGGCCCCGGTCCTCACCGGCGTCGCCGCGTTCACCTGTTGGACGGTGATCCCGTTCAGCGGCGAGCTGGAGCTGTTCGGCGTGACCACCCGGTTGCAGGTCGCGGACCTGCCCGTGTCGGCCATCTTCATCCTGGCCTCCGCGTCGATCGGCATCTACGGCATTGTGCTCGCCGGCTGGGCGGGCAACTCCACCTACTCGTTCCTCGGCTCCATGCGCTCGACGGCGCAGATGATCTCCTACGAGATCGCGATGGGCCTCTCCATGGTGGCGGTGTTCCTCATGGCGGGCTCGATGTCGACCTCGCAGATCGTCGAGGCGCAGCGCCAGCCCATCATGTTCGCGTTCCCCTGGGACCGCGCGGCCACCGTCGAGGTCGGCATCCAGGGCTGGTACTTCCTGCTGCTGTTCCCGTCCTTCATCATCTACGCCATCGCGATGGTCGGCGAGACGAACCGCGCCCCGTTCGACCTGCCAGAGTGCGAGTCCGAGCTGGTGTCGGGCTACCTGACCGAGTACTCCGGCTTCCGCTACGCGATGTTCTTCCTCGCGGAGTACATCAACATGGCCACCGTGTCGGCCGTGTGCACCACCCTGTTCCTGGGCGGATACCTGGCGCCCTGGCCGCTGAACCTGGTCCCGTTCCTCAACAACCCGTGGCTCGGCCCCGTCTGGTTCGTGCTCAAGGTCCAGCTGCTGATCTCGGTGTTCGTGTGGCTGCGTGGCACGCTGCCGCGCCTCCGCTACGACCAGTTCATGGGATTCGGCTGGAAGATCCTGATCGAGGTCTCGCTGCTCTGGATCGTCATGGTGGCGCTCGCGCCGCAGTACACGCTGGCGCTCGCCGTCATCCTCGTGGCGGTCTTCGTCCTGATCTTCGGCAAGACAAAGGGCGCCGCGACCAAGCCCGAGCTGAAGGTCTCGGCCGACTTCGATCCGTACGCGGGCGGCTACCCCGTGCCGCCGATGCCGGGGCAGGTGCTGCCCGAGCTGGTCAGCGTCGTCGCCGGAACGCAGCAGGCGGACGACGACGAGGCGGAGCCCGCCGATACCGAAGGGAAGGACGCCTGATGGGATTCCTCAGCCAGTGGGCCGGGTTCGGCGTCACGTTCAACACGATCTTCCGCAAGACCTTCACCCAGGGCTACCCGGAGAAGGGCAAGGAGAAGGTCACGATGCCGCGCTTCCACGGCCGGCACCAGCTGAACCGGTGGCCAGACGGCCTCGAGAAGTGCGTCGGCTGCGAGCTGTGCGCGTGGGCCTGCCCCGCGGACGCCATCTACGTCGAGGGCGCGGACAACACCGACGAGGACCGCTACTCGCCCGGCGAGCGCTACGGCCGCGTCTACCAGATCAACTACCTGCGCTGCATCTTCTGCGGCCTCTGCATCGAGGCGTGCCCGACGCGCGCGCTGACCATGACGAACGAGTTCAAGCTCGGCGACGAGACGCGCGCCAGCCTGATCTACGAGAAGCAGGAGCTGCTCGCGCCGCTCCTCCCCGGCATGGAGCAGCCCCCGCACGCGCGCCGGCTCGGCGACGACGAGAAGGACTACTTCCTCGGCCTCCCCGCCACCGGCCAGCCCGACACCCGCACCGCCTCGACCTCAGGAGCGGCCAAATGATCCCGTTGATCCCGCTGGTTACCGCCAGTGAGGTGGCCTTCTGGGTGTGCGCGCCGTTCGCGGTGCTCTGCGCCCTCGGCCTCCTCCTCTCGCGCAAGCCGGTCCACTCGGCCATCGCCATGGCCGGCGTGATGATCTCCATCGCCGTGCTGTACGCGGCGCAGGACGCCCCGTTCCTGTTCGTGGTGCAGATCGTCGTCTACACCGGCGCCATCCTGATGCTGTTCCTGTTCGTCGTCATGCTGATCGGCGTCGACGCGCAGGACTCGGTCGTCGAGACGCTCAAGGGCCACCGCATCGCGGCGTCGCTCGTGGCGCTCGGCGTCGGCGTCCTGCTGATCTCCGCCGTCGGCCAGTTCACGCTGGGCGGCGCGCCCGCGGGCCTCGCCGACGCGAACGCGGAGCACGGCGGCAACATCGAGTCGATCGCCGCCATGCTGTTCAGCAGGTACGTGTTCCTGTTCGAGGCGACCGCCGCGCTGCTGATCACCGCCGCCGTCGGCGCCGTGGTGCTCGCGCACGGCGAGGAGCTGAAGAAGAAGGTCTCGCAGCCCGAGCAGATGGTCCAGCGGACCCGCGACTACGGCGAGCTCGGCGAGCACCCGGGACCGCTGCCCAACTCCGGCGTTTTCGCCCGGCACAACGCGATCTCGACGCCGGCGCTCCTGCCCGACGGCTCGATCGCGGAGAAGTCGGTGTCCCGGACGCTCGCCATGCGCGGCGTGATCGTGGACGTCGACGAGCTGCGCGCCCCCACCACCTCGGCGTACGCGGCGCTCGACGCCCGCGACGAGGAGATCGAAGGAGACGACGAATGAACCCCGAGGGTTTCCTGATCCTCTCGGCGATCCTTTTCGCGATCGGCATCGCGGGCTTCCTGCTCCGCCGCAACGCGATCATCGCCTTCATGAGCATCGAGCTCATGCTGAACGCCACCAACCTGGCGTTCGTCTCCTTCGCCCGTTTCCACGGCAATCTCGACGGGCTCATCGCGGCCTTCTTCGTGATGGTCGTGGCGGCCGCGGAGGTGGTCGTGGGCCTGGCGATCATCGTCGCCGTGTACCGCGCCCGCCGCTCCGCCTCGGTCGACGACGCCAACCTGATGAAGTTCTAGGGGGACGAGAAGCGTGCAACTCCTCGAATCTGCTTTCTCCGGCCCGGGCATGATGACCTGGCTACTCATCGCGGTGCCGCTGGCCTCCGCCGCGTTCCTGCTGCTCGTCGGCAAGGCGAGCGACGGCTGGGGCCACCTGCTCGGCACCGCGGCCCCCGTCGTGTCGTTCCTGCTCGGCCTCGTGCTGTTCGTCCAGATGCTCGGCGCCAACTCGTTCGATCCGGGCTTCGGCGACGGCCGCGCGATCAACGTCGAGGTCTACGAGTGGATGGCCACCGGCTCCTGGTCGGTGAAGTTCGGCCTGCTGGCCGACCCGCTGTCGATCCTCTTCGTGCTTCTGATCACCGGCGTCGGCTCGCTGATCCACGTCTACTCGATCGGCTACATGTCCCACGACGACCGTCGTCGCCGGTTCTTCGCCTACCTGAACCTGTTCGTCGCCGCGATGCTCACGCTGGTGCTGGCCGACAACTACCTCGTGCTGTTCCTCGGCTGGGAGGGCGTGGGCCTCGCCTCGTACCTCCTGATCAGCTTCTGGGCGCACAAGCCGTCGGCCGCCCGCGCGGGCAACAAGGCGTTCATCGTCAACCGCGTCGGCGACCTGGGCCTGATGATGGCGATCTTCACCATGTTCGCGATGTTCGGCTCGGTCAGCTACGCGGATGTCAACGCCGGCGCGGAGGGCCTCACCCCGTTCTGGGCGACGATGATCGGCATCTTCCTGCTGATCGGCGCGTGCGGCAAGTCCGCGCAGGTCCCGCTGCACTCCTGGCTGCTGGACGCGATGGAGGGCCCCACCCCGGTCTCCGCGCTCATCCACGCCGCCACCATGGTCACCGCGGGCGTCTACCTCGTCGTCCGCTCCAACGTGATCTACGCGCAGTCGGAGTTCGCGCTGACGGCCGTCGCCATCGTCGGAACCGTCACGCTGCTGGCCGGCGCGATCATCGGCTCGGCGAAGGACGACATCAAGAAGGTCCTCGCCGGCTCGACCATGTCGCAGATCGGCTACATGATGCTGGCGGCGGGCCTCGGCCCGGTCGGCGCCTCGTTCGCGATCTTCCACCTGATCACGCACGGCTTCTTCAAGGCCAACATGTTCCTCGGCGCCGGCTCCGTGATGCACGGCATGAATGACGACGTGAATATGCGCCACTACGGCGCCTTGGCCAAGCCCATGCGGATCACGTTCCTGACCTTCGCGATGGGCTACCTGGCCATCATCGGGTTCCCGTTCACCGCGGGCTTCTACTCGAAGGACCACATCATCGAGGCCGCCTTCCACCACAACACGGTGATCGGCGTGCTCGCGCTCATCGGCGCCGGCGTGACCGGCTACTACATGACGCGCCTCATGATGATGACGTTCTTCGGCGAGAAGCGCTGGGAGGACGGCGTGCACCCGCACGAGTCCCCGCGCGTGATGACGGTCCCGCTCATCGTGCTGGCCATCCTCTCGGTCGTCGCAGGCATGCTGATGAACGGCTGGATCCAGGGCTGGCTTGAGTCCACCACCGGCCAGCACGCCCACGAGACGCCGCTGCTCAACTTCACCCCCGTCGGGCTGCTGACGCTCGCCGTCGTCGCCGTCGGCGTGCTGCTCGGTTGGTGGCTGCACAAGGGCCGCATCCCGCGGGACGAGCCGGCCACCGGCAACCTCCTGCTGCTCGCGGGCCGCAACGACCTCTACGGCGACGCGTTCAACGAGCACGTCGTCATCCGCCCCACGATGGGCCTGGCCAGCGGCGTCGCCGCGTTCGACAGGGCCGCCGTCGACGGCGTCGCGATGGGCTCCGCCACCGCGGCCTCCGGGCTGGGGGAGTGGTTGCGCAAGGCACAGAACGGCAACGTGCGCAGCTACGGCCTCATCCTCGGGGCCGGCGTGATCGTCCTCGCCCTCGTCGCGTTGCTCGGGCAGCTGGGCTAAGGAGTAGGAAACAACAATGTCAATGCTTCTGACCATCCTGGCCCTCGTGCCGATCCTCGGCGCGGTGGTGGTGTTCTTCCTGAAGGGACACGTCGCCAAGCTCGTCGGCTACGGGATCGCGCTCACCACCGCGGTGCTCGGCGTCCTCGCCTTCGTCCTGCACACGCAGGGCGCGGTCCTCGCGCAGAAGGTCTCGTGGATCCCCGCCGTCGGCGCGCACTACGCGCTCGACCTCGACGGCATGGGCGCCATCCTCGTCCTGATGACCGTGATCCTGGTGCCGGTCGTGCTGCTCGCCGAGTGGCACGTCGGCGACGCGGAGACGGCTCGCTGGGGATCCTCGGTGTTCTTCGCGCTCGCGCTGCTCCTCCAGGGATTCGCGCTGTTCGTGTTCATGGCCTCCGACGTGCTGCTGTTCTACGTCGCCTTCGAGGCGACGCTGATCCCGACGTACTTCCTGATCGCCGGCTACGGCGGCCCGAAGCGCCGCGCGGCCGCCATCAAGTTCCTGATCTACTCGCTCGCCGGCGGCCTCGTCATGCTGGTCGCGGTCGCGGGCCTCTACGCGGTCACCGCCGCGCAGGGCGGCCCCAGCTTCCTGCTGAGCGACCTGCAGGGCGTCGAGATGGCGCAGGGCATCGGCCGCTGGCTGTTCGTCGGGTTCTTCTTCGCGTTCGCGGTGAAGGCGCCCATGGCCGGCCTGCACACGTGGCTCCCCGACGCCGCCGAGCAGTCGACCCCGGGCACCTCCACGCTGCTCGTCGGCATCCTCGACAAGATCGGCACCTTCGGCATGATCAAGATCTGCCTCGCCGTCTTCCCCGAGGCCAGCGCCTGGGCGACCCCGTTCATCCTGGTCTGGGCCATCGTCTCGGTGCTCTACGGAGCCCTGATGGCGATCAATGCCCGCGACCTCCTGCGGCTGGTGTCCTACACCTCGATCAGCCACTTCGGCTTCATGGTGTTCGGCATCTTCGCGCTGACCACGCAGTCGCTCAGCGGCTCCATCTTCTACATGCTGAACCACGGACTCTCGACGGCGGCCATGTTCCTCGTCGTCGGGTTCATGATCCGGCGTCGCGGCTCCGCCGACATCGACGCCTACGGCGGCGTGCAGAAGGTGGCCCCGGTTCTCGCAGGCGTCCTGCTGACCTCCGGCCTCACCGCGCTGGCGCTGCCCGGCATGGGCAGCTTCGTCTCCGAGTTCCTGGTCATGGCGGGCGCGTGGGGCCGCTACCCGGTCCACACCGCGATCATCACGCTCGGCACCGTGCTGGCGGCCGTCTACGTGATGCGCATGTACCTGCGCACCATGACCGGCCCGGTCACGGAGCAGGTCTCCACCCACGTCACCACAGACCTGACGTCGCGCGAGAAGGCCGTCATCGCCCCGCTCCTCATCCTCCTGATCGTCTTCGGCTTCTTCCCGAAGCCGGTGCAGGCCGTCGCCGACCAGGCGGCAACCCAGGTGATGTCGATCGTCGGCGCGGTCGATCCCGCTCCGCAGGTTCAGGAAGGCAACCGATGAGCACCTTGTTGGAACTTCCCACGGCGACGATCGAGTGGGCGCTGCTGTCGCCGCTCATCGTCCTGCTGGGCGTCGGCTGCGTCGGCATCGTGCTGGAGGGCGTCGTCCCCCGCGGATGGCGGTACCTCGCGCAGACCGCGCTCACCGCCGTCGGCCTCATCGTCGCGCTCGGCCTGACCATCCTGGACTGGGTCAAGGGCGAGGTCCGGCTGACCGCCGAGGGCCTCCTGGCGCTCGACGGCCCGACCTACGTGTTCTGGAGCCTCCTCCTGGTCGTCGGCCTCGGCGGCATGGCGCTCTTCGCGGAGCGGCAGCTCGGCGGCGGCCACTCGGCCTTCGCCGCGTCGGCCTCCACGGTGCCGGGCTCGCCGCTCGAGCGCGAGGCCGAGCGCCTGCGCCGCGAGCACACGGAGATCTTCCCGCTGCTGGTGTTCGCGATCTTCGGCATGATGCTGTTCGTCGCCGCCAACAACCTGCTGGTGCTGTTCGTGGCCGTCGAGATCCTCTCGCTGCCGCTGTACCTGTTGACCGCGATGGCGCGCCGTCGTCGCCTGCTCAGCCAGGAGGCGGCGCTCAAGTACTTCCTGCTCGGCTCGCTGGCCTCGGCCATCATGCTCTACGGCATCGCGCTGCTCTACGGCTACGCCGGGGGCATGGGCCTCGCGCAGCTCGACGCGGCCATCTCGGCCGACGCCGGCGCGAAGGGTCTGCTGCTGGGCGGCCTCGTCATGGTCTCGGTCGGCCTGCTCTTCAAGATCGGCGCCGTGCCGTTCCACGCCTGGACGCCCGACGTCTACATGGGCGCCCCGACGCCGGTCACCGGCTTCATGGCGATCGCCACGAAGACCGCGGCCGTCGCCGCCCTGCTGCGCGTGTTCTATGTGGGCCTCGGCGGCGCGGCGTGGACCTGGCAGCTGGTGTTCGCCGTCGTCGCCATCGCGTCGATGGCGCTCGGCTCCGTCGTCGCCATCGCGCAGAACGACATCAAGCGCCTCCTCGCCTACTCGTCCATCGCGCACGCGGGGTTCATCCTCGTCGGCGTCGTCGGCGCGGTCGCGGCGGGCACGGACGTCCGGGTGTCGTCGGTGAGCGCCATCGCGTTCTACCTGCTGACCTACGGCATCGCCACCCTCGGCGCGTTCGCCATCGTCACGATGGTGCGGCGCTCGGGCGGCGAGGCGAACTCGCTGGACGCCTGGAAGGGGCTCGGCAAGCGCAACCCCGTCATCGCGCTGATCATGACGCTGTTCATGCTCAGCTTCGCGGGCATCCCGCTGACCGCCGGATTCATCGGCAAGCTCGCCGTCTTCGCCGCGGCATGGGCGGGCGGCTACGGCTGGCTGGTGCTCGTCGCCGTCGTCATGAGCGTCATCGCGGCCGTCTTCTACCTGAAGGTCATCGTGGTGATGTGGTTCCGCGAGGAGGACCCGGAGGTCGTCGGCACGGTGGAGACGCCGTCGCTGTGGACCTGGAGCGTGCTGATCATCGCCGCGGTGGCTACGCTGGTCCTCGGCCTCATCCCGGGCGGCCTGCTCGAGCTGTTCGGTAGCGCGGCCCAGTTCATCCGCTAACCCTAGGAGTTGCGCCGTGGCGGCAGCCCCGCTCGACGAGACGTTGACCACGCTCCTCGACCAGTTCGAGGAGCGCCTGGTCGACGTCGCCGTCGCCTCTTCCCCGTTCGTGACCGAGGCGGCTCGGCACATCATCAACGCAGGCGGCAAGCGATTCCGCCCGCTGCTGGTGTTCCTCGCCGCGCAGTTCGGTGGTGAGGCGGACGTCGACGACGTGATGCGGGCCGCGATGGTGATGGAGCTCACCCACGTCGCGAGCCTCTACCACGACGACGTCATGGACGACGCGGACCTGCGCCGCGGCGCCCCGTCGGCCAACAGGTTGATGGGCAACTCCGTCGCCATCCTCGTCGGCGACTTCCTCTTCGCGCGCGCGTCCCTCACCGTCGCCGAGTTGGGCGTCGAGTACGTCTCGCTCCAGGCGGAGACCTTCTCGCGCCTGGTGCAGGGGCAGATCGCCGAGACGAAGGGCCCGGGGGAGGGCGACGACCCGCTCGCGCACTATATCCAGGTGATCGCGGACAAGACCGGCTCGCTGATCGCCGCCTCGGCCCGCTTCGGCGGCATGGTCGCAGGCGCCACGCCGGAGGTCCTCGACGCCCTCGCCGCGTTCGGCGAGGAGGTCGGCCTGGTGTTCCAGCTGTCCGACGACCTCATCGACATCACCTCCGACAAGACGGGCAAGACCCCGGGAACGGACCTCCGCGAGGGCGTCCCCACGCTGCCTGTGCTCATGCTGCGCGCCGAGAACAACCCCGACGACGCCGAGCTTCTCGCCCTGATCGACGGCGACCTCAGCTCCGACGAGGCCCTCGCCGCCGCCCTCGCGGGCCTCCGCGCGCACCCGGTCCTCGCCCGCACGAGGGCGGAGGTGGAGCGCCACGCCGCGATCGCCCGAGCCCACCTCGCTCCGCTGCCCGACGGCGACGCGAAGGACGCGCTGCTCCGCGTCTGCGCCGACCTCGTCGACCGCACGACGTAGCCAGGTCGCTCCAGGCCCACGGGGTGATCGGGTTCTCCCTCACGCACGACGGCCTCCCTCGCGCGGCGGTGCCCAACCGCGCGCGTCGAAGACCGCGGCGCGATGGGGGAGGGACGCAGGGACGACGCCCTGCCTGCTGAGGTCGTCGTAGCCTCGGGCGAAGAAGGCGCGCCGGTCGATGGCGAGTCGGCCCGCGGCGAGAGGGGGCATCCGATGACGAGGCCGGACCATGGGGAGCGGACGGGGCTGGGCAGGTGGCTGGTCGGCTGGCTGGCGGCGCTGCTGATCCTGCCGACGGCGGTCGTGGCCGTGGGCTTGGGCGCGCTTCACGTCGCCGGGACCCTGGTCTTCTCCACGGAGCGGAACCTCGAGCGCAACTGGGGGATCGTCGCGCCCGACGGCGTGCGGGTGGTCGAGCACATCCAGGAGGAGAGCTTCCACGGCGACGGCTTCCGGATCACGGTCTTCGAGGTCGAGGAGGGCGCGCGGCTCGCCGACACGTTCTTCGACGTGAGTCGAATGAGCGATGCCGAGCTGACCGACGAGCAGGTCGAGCTGGTGACGGCGGCCACCGCGGCGCTCGACCCCGAGAACGCACTTGAGGTCCCGCGGCCGGGGCTGAGGCACGCCGAGCTGGTCCGGGGGAGCCAGCGGGAGAACACGCTCCTGTCCCTCCATGACGAGTCGACGCACCGGTTCTACGTCTACGAGAGCTTCGTCTAGCAGGACGGCGCGCGTCACGGAACCGTCGGCCGTCGCCGCCGGCTGCGTGACTGCGGCAGTCCCAGCCCTGGACCGCGTTCCCGCTCGTCTCTGTTGAGGCGGCCGCGCGAGGTGAGTGAGAGGATCTGCCACCAACTGCCTCCAACTGGCAGAGCCGTGCCGGTTGGAGGCAGTTGGTGGCAGATCCTCTCGGAGGCGACGGAACTTGACCAGGAGCCCAGGCCTCCAGCGTCCCCAGCGGCTCGTCGCGCGGGGACAACGGGCCCTCGTGCCAAGAGACCGAGCGAAACATGGCTTAGGCTGGGGCCGGTGATCGAGTACTCCCTCACGCGCGACGACCTCCTCTCGGCATTCACCGCGCTCGCCGCGCTGAGTCCCAAGGGGAAGCTTCCCGGTGCCGGAATCTATGGCGGCCCGAAGCAGCAGGTGCGGTTCTCGGTGAAGTCCGGCATGTTCCTGGCGGGTCCGCGGCGGGTCTGGGCCGACGACGAGGGGCTGCACGAGCGGCTGGACGGCGTCGAGCAGGTGTATCGCTGGCCCGCGGTCGAGCCGGTCATCGACCTCGGCGACTTCCTCGCCGTCCCGCTCGCGGGGCTCGGCGCCGACGTGCCCGCATTCAGCGCGTTCGCGCTCCTCGTCCCGCGCGGGACTCCCGGCCTCGCGGAGTTGCGCACGGAACTCGACGCGCGCGCGGTCGCGGCAGCCGGCGACGCCCTGC
>Ga0116181_1002936_pt1 | contig 13556 bp, 12 predicted proteins | sample AD_UKC075_MetaG_FD_89752 | JGI IMG/M metagenome (GOLD analysis project Ga0116181, IMG submission 89752) | Active sludge microbial communities of municipal wastewater-treating anaerobic digesters from USA - AD_UKC075_MetaG | ecosystem: Engineered > Bioreactor > Anaerobic > Digestate | place: USA...
GATCGCTCTTCGGGCAGGCGGCAACTACGGGGCCGGCGGGTCTTCGCTTACAGCCGGAGCCGGGTTTGCTGTTGCGAACTTCACGATCGATTATGCCTATCAGTCTCACAGCGTTCTGCCTGACTCGCACAGGCTTTCGCTGGGCGTACGATTCTAGTAGAGCTGCGACCGAGTCATAGACTGCACTTCAGGCGGGCTGGCGAACTGGGCCTTGTTTCTGAAGGGCAAAGCAACTATAGTGAGGACCCCTCTCTGTGTGAGAGGGGTCTTCAAATAACGCATTGTTTTCTATCGAGTAAGCGACACTGAGATCTATGCTAGTCGGAAGAGACCGCACTACCTGGTTGCGGTTGGCCGTGAGATCGAGATGTTGCCTTGTTTCAGGATCCAGACCGGCACTGTGATGAGCCTCATGGTAGTGATAATCGATTTGGCCTGGTTTGCGCTAACCGTTCCAGCGGTCTCAAACTGGGAGGCACCACGTTTCTAGCATGTCTCATGTACTACCCGCCTGACATATGGAGATCGCGGCTAGCCCAGAGCATTCCTCGTCAGCGGGGGGCAGAGCATCTATGGTCTTGTGGTGTGGTTCTGGTCTTTGCAGGATTATCCTTTTTGCTTGTTGTGAGGACATCTTAACGTCATTCCTGGCGGCTCTACCACAGTCAAGCAATCGGCATGCACGACACTTGAGATCAGTTCACCCCGGAGGTATCACCCGGTGGCAAGGAGAGATGCTGCGATCATGGTTACTTTGATGTTTGTGTACTAACGATGCTACGCTGTGCGAAGTAAGCTAGAAGGTTAATGAAGCTCGCGTCTAGAATTAAGCGTCTAGCAGCATCCGCTGGGGCGGATAGCTAGGAGGAGAGAATGGTGGGCGGGAACGCTGTTGAAGAAGCGTTTAAGATGATGACTTATGGTGTGTACATAATAGGCACGGCGGCAGCGGGGAAGATCAATGGCATGACGGCTGCATGGGTCACGCGAGTATCGGTCGATCCCCCATTGCTGCTCGTAGCAATTTCAAAGGGCCATTACACTACAGAGCTGATCAGAGCATCGAGGGTTTTCTCAGTAAACTTGGTCAGCCCTCAGCAGGCCGAACTTGCCGCAAAGTGTGGTTCAGTCTCTGGCCGGATATGCAACAAGCTTGTTGACGAAGAGATAGAGTACGGCGAAACGGGCGCTCCGATACTGACCGAAGCTGCCGCGTGGCTCGATTGCGAGGAAATTGATGAGTTCGAATGCGGAGACCACATATGCTTCGTGGGCAGAGTTGTCGGCGCCGGCAAGAGATCGGAGCAGGCGCTGATGTACAGGAAAGGGAGTATGCAGCCGGTTCCTGCCCAAAACGATGCTTGAGGAAAGATTGATCGGGGAATAGGCCTTAAGAACAGGTATGAGCCGGAAGGGCCGATGGTCCGCCGCGGTCAGGCGACGGGATACGGTCACTTCCGGCTTTCCGTTGCGTTGTCGACCGATCTGCTTTCTACGTATTCGGCAGACCCTTAACGAAGGTCTGCAGGTGTTGATCGTAATGCCAATGGCGCCTTCGGGCATCTTCGTCTGTCTCGGTGAATATGAATACGAGTTGTCGTGAATCGTCGCAAATTCCGTCTCCGAGCCTTGCTGATGCATCAGCGATCGCTCTGTTCATGTTGTCGAGCAGATGCTGAGGTTCGTCCACCCTGTCCACGAAACCGGCGGGACGTAGGAGCACGTTGTAGGAGATCGCAACCTTAAACGGGTTTCTCGCGTCCATGAGCTTGATGAAGTCGTACACGATTTCTTCATGGGTCCACCCATACTCCATCGTCAGCTCTATCCCTATCTCGGGACTCTCGTAGTCTCCTATCGCGAAATCAATGAACCCTGCTGATCCATGTTCCTTCGGCCAGTATTCTGTTTCGCCTTCGCCATTTGTCAGCCGCCCGTACCGGCCATAGTCCAAGTGTGTCTGTTCCTTGTATGTGGGCCATTCAGGATGGAGTTGCACTGGTTGAATAGCCCCTGTCAGGTTGAGCAATCTGAAATCCCAATTGAGTATCGCAGAAAGGTAATGGCGAAGATAGTCCTCATTGAGCATGAGATACGGCCCGAGCGACGCGAAGTCGATGGTTCCCGCTATTGCCTTGATGCTGCTGACTACGTCGGCCGCGGTTATCGATGCCATTCATATCGCCCCCTGGCAGTAGTCTAAAACTCCTATGCATGGATGGGCGGTGGCGATGGCATGCATGAGCCTGAACGCAACCGCCATGTTCCTGCTTCGAGTTCTTGTTGGTTCTTCGCCATCGAGTTCCATATACCTTCGTCCGCCAGGGTGAGCAGACCGCGCGATCCTACTCTGATTCCTGTTCGAGCTTCCACTCTCCGTTATGGTAGCTGTACCACAAAGCCCGCTTGTGCGAAGATTGGGCATCTGCTCCCCCTTCGGTCGAGAAAACGGGGAAGGATCTGACGACCTTGTTGTTGTCAACTGAATAGTCGTCGTGCCCTCTGTATCCAGCCTTCTGTGCTTCGGTCAGATCGGGGAATGGCTGCTCTCTCAATTCGGGCTCGTTCCATTCGTACACGTGCAAGGCCCCGCGCTTCTCTTCATCCGGGGACACACTCCATACCAGCACTTCGAACTTGTCATTGGAGTCGAGATCCGTAACCCACGATGTATAAACAGGGTCAGTCTCGAAGACCGTCGAGACGGTCTTCATTCCAGTGCGTGCCACAGTTATCTTGCCTTCTTCAGGAGCAGTCGTATCCTTTGCCTTGGCGACTGAGGACACAGTAATCCTGTACGGGCCAAATGTATCCTCCTTGGAATAACTCGCAGCAGGCTTCTTCTGAAAAATGCCTGTATCGGGGCAGCCTGCAGTAAGAAGGCTAAGGCCTACAGCGAATAGTAGAAGCGCCACAATCCGTTTTCTCATTTCTGTTCCTCCCTTATGCATTTGGAATAGTGCACTCGCGGGCACAGCTATTATTCCCAAAAGTGGCACTTGCATAACCACAGTGAAGAAATTGTGAGGGAGGGGGAGGGAAGCCATGGGATCAGGATGAGCTGGCGGTTGATTGGGAGCATGAAGCTGACGTTACGTGTGTGGGTTTTGCCATGATGTCATCTTGGTCGAAACCCGATCGTCCCTCGGGCAGCAGAACCATGTTTGAACTCTGAAGCTGGTGCCGCTTCGCCGAGCTCCAGACTATTTCTGAAAGAAGATTGCCATGAGTTCGCATTTGGGTTTCACCTTGCACTTGGGGTCTGTTTATGCACCGGGTATTGCCATAAGGAGGCAGACTCCGTTTTGATGCTGTGGGACATGGCTAAAACTTGAACACTTGCAATTGAAAAAGATGTAAAAGCTAGACATGCCCCCCAACATTTGCCCCGGAGCCCGGCAGAGAGAAGCTGGCTATATGATGATGGCGCTCTGGTCGCAGGTTTGCGCGGAGAAGCACCTGCACAGAGATAACAGACGAGGACTATCTATTCGCGCGCCAGCGCCTTGACTTCATCATACACCGCCTTCAGCGGAACCCCGTACTCCTTAGCAAGCTTCCTGCAATCCTCATACTCCGGCGCGACATTGACGAGTCTATCGCCGAATCGCGCCACTTTCACCCGTACGACTCCATACTCCGTAGAGACATTGATCCATTCGCGCTGGGCCGTCCGCCGTGAGACTTCTTGGATGCGCACGCCCAGGGTCGTAGTCTCCTCGAAAAGCGTAGTTGTCACAATATCCAGTGCAGCGCGGGGAGTGAGCACCGTAATGAGATGTCCGGGGCGTCCTTTCTTCATCAGCACGGGGGTTACGAACGCGTCAAGGGCGCCCCTTTTCAGCAGAAGATCCATCACGTGCTCGTAAAACTCCGGGTTCATGTCATCGATGTTGCATTCCACAGTGACCAGGTCGCATGCTGCGTCTCCATCCTCAGTGGAATAATGCTGCATCGTCTTGCCGATGAGCACCCGAAGCAGGTTGGGAATCTCAAAATCGTGCCGCCCGGCCCCGTATCCTATTCGCTCTATGCTTATCTCAGGTATGGGCCCGAAGGATTCCGCGAGGGTAGTGATGATTGCCGCGCCGGTTGGCGTGGCAAGCTCTCCTCGAACGCCGGTGGCGTACACCGGAACGTTGCGGAGCAGCTCGGCGGTGGCAGGCGCCGGCACGGGCAGGGTGCCGTGGGCGCACCTCACGAGGCCTGTCCCTACATGGATGGGCGATGCGAATACCCTCTCCACTCCCATAATTCTCAGGCCTGCAACAGCGCCTACCACGTCAACAACCGTATCTATCGCGCCTACCTCGTGGAAATGCACGCGGTCGACGGGAATCCCGTGAACTAATGCTTCGGCTTCTGCAAGGCGCCGGAAGATGGCGCGACTCGTTTCGCGAACCTCCGCATCCAGGCCGCTCCCATCGAGCAGCTTTTCTATGGCCGAGAGGTTTCTGAATAAAGTGTCGTGATCATGGCCGTGATGATGGTCATGAGAATGCTCGCGGTCGCGCTTTTGGTGGGCTTCGGCCGTTATGACCTCAACGTGTGTGCCGCCGATGCCTTTCCGCAGCACTTTGCTGACTGCGAGGTCGAAGTGTTCGAGCCCGCCCTGCTCGAGCCGGGAAAGCTCTGAGAGGAGATCATCCGGGTCAAGCCCTGCATCGATGAGGGCGCCCAGGATCATGTCGCCGCTGATGCCGCTATAACAGTCGAAATAGGCTATCATCAGTGAATGCCTCCTAAATGGGGTCGGGATTATCCTCGCCCAACCGGTTGATTATCGACGCGAGGTATCCTGCGCCGAAACCGTTGTCGATGTTGACCACTGACACTCCGGCAGCGCAGCTGTTCAACATGGTCAGAAGGGGAGCCAGTCCGCCGAAACTGGCGCCATAGCCCACGCTGGTGGGGACTCCGATGACTGGCTTGTCTACCAGGCCGGCAATTATGCTGGCGAGAGCGCCCTCCATTCCTGCCACAACTATGAGCACCCGTGCTGACCGGAGCAGATCGACTTTATCGAGCAGGCGGTGAATGCCTGCCACACCGACGTCATACAGGCGTTCCACCTTGTTACCCATGATCTTTGCAGTTACCGCCGCCTCTTCCGCAACAGGCATGTCGGAAGTCCCCGCGGCCGCCACGAGCACCATCCCTTCGGTGGGGGTCGGCAGATCCCGCTGGACGGATATGATGTGCGCTGTTTCATGGTAGACTGCGTCAGGTGCTACTTGGCGGACGGCATCGAAGGTGTCTGTGTCTGCGCGAGTTGCCAAGAGTACTGAGGCTCCCCGATCCAAGATGGCCTGGACTATCCGCGCTACCTGCTCAGGTGTTTTGCCACTCGAGTATATTACCTCCGGGAACCCGGTTCGAAGATTGCGGTGGTGATCGACCTTGGCGAAACCGAGGTCTTCGTATGGCAACATGCGGAGCTCCTCCAGGGCTTCGCCGGGGTCTATGTCGCCGTCCCTTACCGATTCGAGGAGAAGCAATATGCTCTTGGGATCCATCGTGTGCATCGCCCCTTTCAACGCTTCGCCATAGTCAGGGCTCGAGTAGCCGGTTGAGGTTGCCCTGGAAATAGCCGCCCAGATCGAGGGCGACGTATGTGAAACCCAGCTGTCTGAAGAATTCCGAGATGGATCTGGCGTGATCCACGATGCAGTGCATGAGTTCGGGTGTGACCTCCACCCGCGCCGTGTCGCCATGGTGGCGCACGCGAAGCTGTATATGGTCAGAATCTTTGGGCAATAGCGTCCGGATGAAATCTTCGGCCAACTGAACCTGGTCGAGCTTGGCCTGGGTGATCGTGTGACCGTAGGGTATCCGTGTAGCCAAGCACGGGCTGGCTGGCTTGTTCGCGGTCTCAAGATGCATCCTTCGGGAGAGTGTGCGGACTTCCTGCTTAGTCAACCCTGCGCCCATCAGCGGACTTTCGATCCCCAGCTCTGCAAGGGCCGCCATGCCGGGGCGGTAGTCCGATGCATCATCAGCATTGGATCCGTCAATCACATAGGGTATCCCGCGTTGTTGGGCCAGGGAGAGCAGGGCTTCAAAGACGGCGCGCTTGCACGTATGGCATCGGTCGGAAGGGTTGCTCGCAAACCTGGGAATGCCTAGAAGATCGAGGTGGATGACTTCGTGTTCAATGCCGAGCCCGTCTGCAAATCGCCGAGCTTGATCCAGTTCTGTTCTGCTGTGAACAGGGGAGGATATCGTTGCGGCAACCACTTTTCCTCTAAGCACCATGTGGGCAGTTGCGAGCAGGAACGCGCTGTCGGCCCCGCCGGAGAAGGCCACGAGCGCGCTCCCCATCTCAGCGAGTATGCTTTCTAAGTTGTCCAGCTTGGCCTCGAGGGCATTGCCAGAATCAGAGCTGCAATGGGGGCTGTAGTCGCGATGCGAGGGATGGGAAACGCAATTGCCCGGGCAGTGCCCTTTCGGCGCATGTTCAGGCATCTGTCAGTGCCTCCTTTCCAGGTTGGGGCTTGGGGCCCCGTAAACCCCCTCGCAGGGAGGATCGTTGCCGTTCAGCCTGACAGATAGATCATGTAGGGCGCCGGCCGGTGCTATTCTGCATCCTTCCTGTGGACGATTCCAGTGACTTTGCTGGCATCCAGCACGAATGCAATTCCAGTCCCCGGTTTTTCCAGTTGTCCGGCAGCGACGACTGCTTCCATCACTGCATCAGTGCGGCTACGCGGGATGAGGGTCAAAACCACCTCTTTTTCGGGCTCAATCAGAATCCCGAAGAAGGTCTTCTGTTCATGCACCCCGGTGCCCCGTCCGTAGAGGATAGTGCCGCCTTCGGCGCCTGCGCGCCGAGACGCCTCAACAACTTCGTCCGCCCAACCTTTATTGATTATCGTTACGATGAGGTCGTATTCTTCTGACACGCGCATTTCCTCCCGTCTTCTTTTTTCGAGTTCCTCTTAAAGATGAAGCTCATGCCCTCCACGGCGAGCGTGGAAGCGAGAGCGATCAAGCATACGAGACCAAAGCCTGCATTCATGGTGGGCCCTCCCAGTTTTTCGGCGGCGATTCCCAGGCCGAGCGACATAAGGAAGGTGACTGTCAACGGTCCTGTGGCCACGGCGCCTGAGTCAAAGGCGATAGCGGCAAAGGCCGGATCAACCCATTTGAGCAGAATGAGAGCTATAATGTAACCGGGTATGATTATCCATGTCAGTGCGATGCCGCGGGCGATAAAATAGTAGCCCAGTCCCACCAGCACAGCAACTCCGCTGGCCATTGTGCGGAGAAGGACCGATTCGCGTATAGACCCTGCCGAGGCCTTTTCCACTTCACCGCTGAGCACCCGGGCTGACGGTTCCGCGAGAACCACCAGAAGCCCTAAGATGAATCCCACGGGAAGAGCGTAAATAGGATTGGACAGCCCGCCTATTTTCGCGCCCAGCATTTTTCCGATAGGAAGGAATGCTATGTTCACTCCCTGCAGGAAAATGGAGAGCCCGATGAACGTCGATATCATTCCCACGACAACTTTGCGCATGAATGTGCGCGGCAGCTTCAAAAAGAAGGTTTGGAATATGAAGAATAGAATTGCCAGGGGAATCAGGGTCATGCCTACTTCCGCCATGACTGCGGGGAAGCCCTGAAAGACGATGATCTCGCCCATCAGATGAACACCCCCCAGATCATGAGGACCAGGATTGGCCCTAAAGTAGCCAAACCGACGAGTCCGAATCCGTCCGCCAGCGATTGCTTGCGCTGAAGAACTGATGCGGTGCCCAGTCCCAGCGATATGATGCATGGTACTGCCATCGGGCCAGTCGATACGCTGCCCGAGTCAAAGAAGAACGGTACCAATTCGGGTTTGGTGAAGAAGGACAGAATTATCGCTGTAGAATAGGCCCCCAGGAAAATGTATTTTATAGGAACGTTCAGAACTATCCGGAGTATGGCGACAGTTACCAGCAGGCCCATACCTGCGGAGATGAAAATCGCCAGAAAGTCGGAATTGATGCCCGCGTCCGGGAAGGACGCAACCTGCGACACAAGCACGTGCACCGAAGGATCTGCAATGGTGACACTGAATGTAAAGATAAAGGACGTGGCCACCAGCAGCGCCATTGAGCCATGGCGAGGCAGGTAGGCGCCGATCATCTCGCCCATTGGCAACAGCGCGATTCGTGTGCCCCGCAGGAACAGAAAAAGCCCTACTGTAGTGAAAAATGCGCCGATAAGGAGCTGTATAAGGTTAGTCCATGAGAAGCCCAAGAAGATGATGCTCAGCACGGCCACTGCGATAGTGAGAGGCGCTACTGCTGCTACAACTTCTGCGATGGCTTCTTGGAGCGGAGTAGACACTGGGCAATCTCCTTTCCGAGTGTAATGAGTTTTGTTAGATGGGCTACTCCTCTATTATCGCATATATGAGAGCAAGGGGGAAATTCGGAGCTGTTCGCCTGCTCGAGGATGTTTTGGGGTTCCACCCGCCAGGGAGGCAACGTTCTGATGCAACGGCCTCAATCGAAATCAGTGGGCGCTTGGGGGTCAGCGTGAAGCTGAAAAAGGCGGCGGATTTCGTCTGGAGTCACGCGCGGTATGGAGAGATTGGGAATGCGATCTGATGGAAAGAACTCCACTGCATCAGTCTCTATGCCATCGGGGGAAGGCGTAGAGGGCTCCTCGATTATTTCACATTCGAAAAAGAGCTTGTAGATGTGATAAGGCGCTGGCGGATGCGGGTGCTTCCCCCGATCATATAAGGCCAGAAGCCTCGATGCCCGTACTCTGTAACCTGATTCCTCGAATACTTCGCGTTCCACGGCTTCGCTCGGAGATTCGCCTATTTCTGCCCATCCTCCAGGAAGAGTCCAGCACCCATCGGCCTTTTCTTTCACTAGGAGAATTGAGCTATCTGCGAATATGGCTCCCCGCACATCGATTTTCGGGGTGGCATACCCGGTTTCCAATGTGTAGATATCCCGGACTATCTCGGGATCGGCATGGGCTTGCTCGCTCATCATCTCTGTGGCGATGGATCTGATAAGCTCGTATCTTTCGATATCGTAAGGGCCATGTGCATAAGAGAGCCCGTTCTGCGCCACCGCCTGAAGTCGAAGGCCCCATTCCAGCCACTTCGGGTCCATGATTCGCTCCCCCTTCCCTTAACTTGCAAGTTCTCCGGATTGCCCGAGACTCCTGCCGGCATGTCTTCCCAACTGCCTGAAACATCGCCGAGCCTGCTATGGGGGATGGGCAGGAAACGCAGGAGGGTGGGAGGACTCATCGCTTAAACGTTAAAGGAATCTGACCGAATAATGGAGGATATGCATATTGCGATGACAGAGTCGATCATCTCATATGGAGAACAGAGGCCTTGCTTGGCAGGGGCGTGTGGTTGGCTGCCGTCACAGGAACAAATTTCGTCAATCTTGACAGGCAGTTCTTTTCCCTATCTTAATCCGAAGGTGAAGACGAATCTGCTGCCGTGCGTGAACAGAGGATCAGAGGTATTCTGAGGGACGGTGGGCCCGGGAGGCAACGTGTGCTGAGGACCAGGCGGTCACCATGGCGCAGCGTGTTTTGAAAGAGCAGTACGGCCTTGCAACACGGATTGTCTTCGACAGAATGAACAGGCGCAAGTGCCCTTTCCCGAATGGGAAGACCCTCTGAAGGAGCGGATCGGGGAGCTTCTCGATGAAAACCAGGGGCGCTTGAGGATTGCAGGTCTTGAGGGAATCGAGTCGGTGATAGACCTTGTGCCGATGAATTCGGCACATCAGACAATAGATGCCGAAAAAACTGACCTGACGCCGTTTTCTTGGCCACTTGAGCCATTAACCCCGTGCAGAGCGCACTAGTTTCAATGCATATTCGTTTTCCAACGTCCGGATTGACCAGCTCGTGTTCGTGCCCCTGAACAGCGGCAACGCAGCAGCTAAGTCCTACGACTGGACAAAAAGTTGTCATCATCCGGATCTTGCAGGTAGACGCGGTCGAACGCACGACTTTTCTGTGCCAGCTCAAACTGGCTATATGCGGCCTTTCTGCAGTCAGGGCATGCCTGCCACGGCACGAGCATCGCGGCAATCTGGGCGGTTCTTCCGGTAGAGGCATGAAGCGCATGAGAGAAGACGGCTCTCCACCCGCTGCATGAGGGGCACAGCCTTATCTGCTCGCGTTGCTGTTCGACTATGTTGTCGGTGTCGTAGTAGATGCGGCGGCCGCGTTCGAAATACTCTCCTTTGCCAAAGATCGCGCCGATGTCGGCCTCTTCTCGGTCAGCCCACATCTCCTGCAATGTGCCTGTGAGGCGGTGAATCTCTTCAGTTACCCGCTGCGGCTGCCTCGCGATTTCGGGATCCCAGTCGGGCTCGCGTACGGCTGAGTAATCGAGGCCCGCCAGAGCCAGCAGAATTCCGACGTTCACGTATGGCAGTGCGCCTTCGATGGAGTATCCTCCTTCAAGCACTACGATATCCGGGGCCAAGAGATCGGTGAGCCGGGCATAGCCGAAGGCGGTGAAGTTCATATTGGTCAGCGGATCGGTATAGTGGTTGTCCTGCCCTGCGGCGTTGACGATCACGTCCGGCTCGAAGTCCTTGAGTATGGGAAGAACCAGGTTCTCGAGGACATACAGTATTCCCTCGTCCCCGGTTCCGGGAGGCAGGGGCACGTTCACCGTCATGCCGTAGGCTCGAGGGCCGCCTCTTTCGTCGATGAACCCGGTGCCGGGGTAGAGGGTTCGTCCATCCTGATGCAAGCAGATATGGAGAACGCCTGGGTCGTTGTAGTAGATGTCTTGCGTGCCGTCGGCGTGGTGGGCGTCGGTGTCGACTATGGCGATGCGCATCTTGGGGCCATGGGTGCGGCGTATGTGCTCTACCATTATGGCTTCGTTATTGATGTTGCAGAATCCCCGTGAGCCGTGGACGATTCTCATGGCATGGTGCCCTGGCGGTCGCACTAGCGCAAAGGCACGATCCACCTCTCCCCTCAGCACTAGGTCGGCTGCGAGCATGGCGCCGCCTGCAGCGATTCTGTGGGACTCAGTTATCACCCGGTTCACAGTTGGGACACACACATGCGCCCGCAGAATATCGGTATCTGTCGCGATCGCAGGACGGTATTCTTCCACTCCGGGCACATCCAGGAGGCCCTCTTCGATGATCTGGTCGCGGGTATAGAGGAGTCGCTCCTCGCGTTCGGGATGGTCCGGAGTTATTGCCCAGTCGAAGGCGGGGAAGAAGATCAGTCCTACACGAGTTTTGCGCTGTTCCATTTCTAAACATCCTCCTTCGACTGATCAGGTCCTTCGACGCCTGAGGTTTCAGCTGCTTTGATGCGCCTAACTTGTGGCCGCACCTGCGCTTTTATGGAGTATATGTGGCCTGCGGTGTAGAAGCCGCGCACGACATTGAAGCTTTCCTCTTCGACGATGGAAACGCCCTGCGAAGCCTCTACGCCGATCTCTTCGGCGAACCGACAGGCCCATGCGATGGCTTCGGAGCGGGCCTGTTTGATATCGAATGTTATCGGGCGCTTTATGCGTTCCACATGGTCGGCTTCAGGAACGGTAAGTACGCCTAGCATTGTGTCGGCATGAAGCGTGATTGCCGCAGTGGGCTGGCTCGCTGCGGCGCCAACGGCATTAGCCTCTTCGTAGTAAGGCAGAATCTCCCATGATATCCCAAGGCGGTCGGCCGCGGGCGGGATGAAAACAGGCGCCGGTGCGCCGAGCCCTATCAGCATGGCGGGGCGGATATCGGGGGGCGCAAGTATCTCCGAGACGGTATATGCCGGTATCGACTCGAGATGGGCATAAACAGCCTCGATCTCATCTGCCAGCTGGCGGGTGAATGCATCGAGCACTGCCTTTGCCACCGACGAAGCATCCATGCCATACGGTGCGCCCAATTGCGCCATGGCCGTGGTGGCGAGCTCGCGGCTTCCAAGGGACGAAAGCCCCGCTGCTACCGCTGCATCAGTAGGGGTAGGCTTCGAGCCGCCGCGAACGACTGGAACTCCCGCACGCCGCGGACCAACATGGAAAGTGGGAGCTCCATCCACGAGGCGGACATGGATGGAGCTATCGCCTCCGAGTCCGATTGAACGGGAAAAGAGCGCCGGGACCAACGTCTTGTGGCCGGATATCTCCGCTCCGTAGCGGTCGTATATCGGTTCTCCAGCCACCTGTACGGAGATATCGGTGGTGGTTCCTCCTATGTCGACTATCACCGCGTTTGCGCCCGGGTGACGCGTGAGCGCTTTGGCCCCCATTGTGCTGGCTGCCGGGCCTGAAAGGATGGTTTCTATGGGGCGGATCATCGATTCTTTGAGCCGCATAGTGCCGCCGTCTGCCTTGAGAATGAAGACGCGCTCCACCTCGTCTCCTGTTATGAGGTTTTGTACCATCTCTGCAAAGAGGGATTGTTGCCGGGCTATGCTGGCGTTGAGGTATGCCGTGGCAAGCCGGCGGGGGAAATTGGGGCGTCCGGAGAGCCTGTGGCCTAAAGTTGCAGGAGAGTATTGCGGAAATTCGGCTATAACTTCCTGTTCTATCTGGAGCTCGTGGGCGGGGTTGCGGTGAGAAAACTTGCCCACAATGGCCAGTGCCTTTGCGCCGTCATCGCACGCAGCTTTCAGTGTGGACATGGCGGCAGAGACGTCCACGGGTGCCACTTCGCGTCCTCTGTGATCGATATACCCGGAAAGCGCGTGGACAGGGAAGCCGAGCCCCATATCGTCAAAGGACATTCCCGGGCCCGGCGCGGCCAGGACGACAGTGGGATCTCCTCGTCCCTCTATGATGGCGTTGGTGGACAGCGTGGTACTGAGGTGCAGCTCAATCGGGCTAGTGCCGTCGTGCGCCTCTACCACCTGCCTATATGCGGTTTGTGCGCCCTCCAGGAGATTATCGGGATTAGTGGGCGCTTTTGCGGCTGCAATCACATTTTCATCCCTTACCAGGACAGCGTCTGTGTTGGTGCCGCCTACGTCAATGCCTACAATGTCGCAACGATTCCTCAAATTGCCCACTCCCATGAAAGACTCAGTCTCTACTTTACTTCTATTATCTTCTTCAAAGCCGCCTGATTTGCCTGCCCGGGAGAAAAGTGGGGTGGAGCATATGGCGTCATGGGCGAGCGCAGGGTAGAATAAGACTTATGAATCGTGGTGTGCAGCATCTGCAGGCACTGATAGAATGGACAGCATGGGGAGGAATGAACATGCAGAAGCTTTACAGCGGCAAGACCAAGGACGTATACCTTGCTGATGACGGCAATGTTCTGCTTTATTTCAAGGACAGCGTTACAGGTGTAGGGGATAAGATAGATTCCGGCGCCAACGAAGTCATAGGCGAAGTGGCGGGAAAAGGACACTCGTCCTTCAGTTTGACGCTGATGTTTTTCGATCTACTTCATAAGGCGGGAATACCTACGCACTTCATTAGCGTGGGGCCGGAAGACAATACGATGCTGGTGAAGCGAGCCCGGTCCTTGAATCTCGAGGTAATCTGCAGGAAGAAGGCATGGGGAAGCTTTGTCCGGCGCTACGGGGCGTATGTTTGCGAAGGGCAA
>Ga0116181_1002939_pt1 | contig 13552 bp, 12 predicted proteins | sample AD_UKC075_MetaG_FD_89752 | JGI IMG/M metagenome (GOLD analysis project Ga0116181, IMG submission 89752) | Active sludge microbial communities of municipal wastewater-treating anaerobic digesters from USA - AD_UKC075_MetaG | ecosystem: Engineered > Bioreactor > Anaerobic > Digestate | place: USA...
AGCCGACGATATGGCCTTCTTCGCCCAACGCATCGACAAGACCTGCATCCAGCGCTTGGAGCAGGTGGTGAACGCGCCCTTCGAACGCATGGATTACAGCGAGGCGATCCGTATCCTGGAACAATCTGGCCGCAGCTTCGAATTTCCGGTGCGGTGGGGTATGGACCTGCAATCCCAGCACGAGCGCTATCTGGCCGAGGAGCATGTGGGTCGACCGCTGGTGTTGATGAACTACCCAAAGGAAATCAAGAGTTTTTACATGCGGCTCAACGACGATGGCCGCACCGTGGCGGCGATGGACGTGCTGGCGCCCGGCATCGGCGAGATCATCGGCGGCAGCCAGCGCGAGGAGCGGCTGGATGTATTGGATGCGCGGCTGGACGAGCTTGGCATGAGCAAGACGACCTATAATTGGTATCGTGATTTGCGTCGCTATGGCAGTGTGCCGCATGCCGGTTTCGGATTAGGCTTTGAGCGCACTGTCAGCTATATCACCGGCATGGCCAACGTCAGGGATGTGATCCCATTTCCGCGTACGCCGCGCAGCGCGGATTTTTGAATGACTTGACCCTATCGCGGCCGACTCTACGCTACTTGCATCGATGCACCCATGACCACGACCGCCCCATCGACCACGCCTTCCAAAAGCGGAGTTCGTCGCGCCAATGCCCTGCCATCGGGCTGCATGCTGGACGAATACCGTATCGACTCCATTCTGGGCGCCGGCGGATTTGGCGTGACCTACAAGGCGATGGATACCCATCTGGACACCTGGGTCGCCGTCAAGGAATATTTTCCGGTGGAATGGTCGTTCCGTTCCCCCGATGGCGTGACGGTCCATCCCAATACCCAGGGAGACGCCACCGCAGCCAAGGGCGAGGTGTCCGACTATATCTGGGGCCTGGAGCGCTTTCTCGACGAAGCCCGCGTGCTGGCTCGCATCCAGCACCCCTATGTGGTCGGAGTGAAGCGCTATTTTCGCGCCCACGGCACCGCCTACATCGTGATGGCTTTCGAGGAAGGCGAGCCGTTGAGCGCCATCCTGCAGGATGGCGAGACCCTCGGCGAGGATCAGGTGCGCGGCTTGTTGGAGGATGTGCTGCCGGCGCTGCGCGCGGTGCATGAGCAAGGCTACCTGCATCGCGACATCAAGCCGGCCAATCTGTACGTGCGGGCTAGCGACCATCGGGTGCTGCTGATCGACTTCGGCGCAGCCAGGGAAGCCGTGGGCCGTCACAGTAAGAGCGTGACCAGCCTGGTGACGCCGGGCTATTCGCCACCGGAACAATACACCACCCGCAACGACCGCTACGGAACCTGGACCGATGTCTACGCGCTCGGCGCCGTGCTGTATCGCTGCGTGGTCGGTCATACCCCGATCGAAGCAGCCGAACGCCTACTGGAGGATTCGCTGGAGCCAGCCAGTAAGATCTGCGCCGGTCGCTACAGCACCAACCTGCTGCGGGTGATCGATCAGGCTCTGGCGGTGCGGCCGGAACAGCGTTTCCGCACGGTGGCCGACATGCAGGAGGCGTTGTGCGGGTCGCCGGACGAGGATAGCGATGAGACGGTCATCATGGCGCCGCTGCTCGCCAAGTCGGCCAAAGCGCACTATGGCGTGGAGACGGCGCGGCTCACCGGTTCTCCCACCCAACGCGCCGTGGAACCGGAGCAGGCCGGGCGCGACTGGATGGATGCCAGTCAGACTGCGATCGGCCCGACCACCCGCCACCGGCTGAACGTCCTGCAAGGCCCGTCCAAGAGTGCCCATCTGTCCTGGCGGCGGTTTTGGATGGCGCTGATCGGTAGCGGTCTGGCGCTGGCCGCGGTGGCCGCTTCGCTGGTCTGGTTATGGCCATCCGCTTCCAGACCCGGCGGACAGCCACCTCCCAACCCCATCAGCCAGCAGGATGCGCCGGTCAAAACGCCGATCGCGCCGCCTGTGTTGCCCGCACCGGTCACGCCGCCGCTTCAGACCACGGCCCCTGTGGCGGCGACTCCACCGGTTGAGCCTCCCGCCGCGCCGCCGCCGTCCGATGTTCCGGCGACTCCGCCAGGCTCCACCGAGACAGCGTCACCCGCACCGGTCGCGCCGCCGCTTGCACAAGGGTCAAAACCGCCAGAGACGGAAACGGCTGCGCCACCGGTGGCGGCGGAACCCGTTGTGCCGCCACCCGTTCAGTCGCAACCCAGCGCTGTAATCGCACCATCGGAGCCGACCGGGGCGGTTGCCGAGGGCGTCGAGTCATCGCCCTCGGTGCAGACGCCGGCCGTCAGTCGTCCGGCCGAACCGCTCGATGGCAGCGAGCCGGAACCGCCAGCGGCGGCAACGATCCTGCCGCCCGCCGCCGTTCCGCCGGGACCGGCGACAGCCACTCCCAGGACGCCGGCTGTTTCCAGCCCACCGCCCACCGTTGGATTACAGCCGAGCCCGGCGACCAGACAGCGTTCCAGCAAGCCGCCGACCAGCGCAAGATCACAAGAGCGCGATGGGGCGGCCAAAAATTCGCAGTCGGCCAAATCCTCGTCGCGCTATGCCCGGCAAAGATCCGATCGGCGACGCAGAAACACCACGCCTGCTGTGACGACTGCCCCCGCAACGCCTGCGCGCGCGGCGCGACCCGCAGCGCCTGCGTCGAATCGCATCGAACCCTGGGATAAACCTACTGACTCCGGATTCAATCAGAAATGAAATTCAATTTGTGGTCCTTCTTTCGGCGACGCGGCGAACGGCAACCGGCGATTCTGGTGCGGGCGCGCTTTATCCGTACCGATCTGCCGGGCAAGGGCGATCTGTGGCTGCGCTCGCCGCTGTGCCGGCTGGGCCGTGCGCCGGACAACGATATCAGCTTCGATAACGATTCGGTTTCGGGCTACCATGCCGAGGTCTATCATTTGCCTGACGGCACTTTCCAGCTCTGCGATCTCGATTCCACCAATGGCGCCTGGGTCAATGGCAAGCGCATTCATAGTCAGATCTTGAGCAATGGTGATGTGGTGGAGCTGGGCGAAGTGCGTTTGCACTTTCGCACCGGTGACAGATGAACGTCGATTCGGCCTTGCCGTGACTTCGGGAGAACTGGGCCATGCCCCTGTATCGTGGTTTCAAGAAGGGTTCCTCTACGCCGCCGCCGCTCGAGCCGACTCGGCGAGTGGCGCGTCCGGCCAGCAAATCCCGCGTGGATCGGTCAGCCGAAGAGCCAGCCGCTGCGACACCGGCTGCGGCGCTGACGCACGATCCCCTGGCCAATCCGGTGGTGGGCTGGCTGGCGATCGTGGCGGGGCCGGGGCGGGGTGAGATATTGCCCTTGGGGTATGGCGTCAACGACATCGGGCGTGGAGCGGGTGCGCGGATTCGTCTGGACTACGGCGATGCTGCGCTGGCGTCCGGCAATCAGGCCGCTATCATCTATAGTGCGCGTTCCCGTCGTTTCTATCTCCAGTTGGTTGCAGCCGACGCCTGGCTCGATGGCCAGCTGGTCCGGGAGACGGTGGAGCTGACCGGCGGCGAGGTGTTGCAGCTGGGACAGACGCGGTTGCGGTTCGTGCCGCTGTGCGGCCCCGCTTTCGACTGGCACGGGGACTGACGCCAGGAGACGATCATGGCGGCCTGGATACACGATGAAGGCATGGCGCAGGGCGAGCGTTCCCATCAGGAGGACGACTACGGGGTCTTTGAATTGCCGCCGCAGTTGGAGGCGGGCGAGCTGCTGCTGGTTCTGGCCGATGGCATGGGCGGCGAACGGGCCGGTGCGCGCGCCAGCGGATTGGCGGTGCGCGTTTTCGTCGAAACCTACGATACGGTGTCCGCCGGCACCATTCCGGATCGCCTGAACCGCACCCTGACCCGCGTCAATCAGCGGATGGAGAGGGAAATCGCGACCGACCCGAGGGGACTGGAGGGGATGGGGTGCACGCTGCTGGCTGTGGTGTTGGCGGAGGAAGGGCTGTATTGGCTCAGCGTGGGCGACTCCCCGCTGTGGCTGTGGCGGCGAGGGCAGTTGCGCCGCCTGAATCAGGATCACGCCTACCGCAGCGTGTTGGCGCAGCAGGTGCGTCTGGGGGAGATCAGCGCCACCGATGCTGCCAGCCATCCCGATCGTAACGCGCTGGTCAGCGCCATTACCGGCGACGAGCCGGAACTGGTCGATTTGCCGCTCCAAGCCTACCCGCTCGAACGCGGCGATCAGATTCTGCTGGCCAGCGACGGGGTGTTGACCCTGAACGAACTCGAAATCGCCGCGGTGCTGGCTGGCAGCCATGCCGACCAGTCGCCGTGCCAGCTGCTGCTTGCCGCGGTGGCGGAGCGCCAGCGTCCGCACCAGGACAATACCACCGTGTTGTGGGCGCGATTGGCGGTCAGCCGATCCGCCTCGCTGTGGCATCGGCTGTGGCGTCGGCTGTGGCCGAGATAGCTCAGGCCGTGCCGATCCAGTCGAATAGATCGGTTGCCCGTTGCAGTGAGCCGGCAGCCCCCCAGTCCTGGGGCCGGTCCTCGGCGGCCAAATAGCCGAATTCCGCCACCAGGGTGATCATACCGGCCCGGTTGCCGGCCAGCATGTCGCGCTCGGCGTCGCCCACATACAGCGAGCGTTCTGGCGCTGCCCCGGCTTGGGCGCAGGCGTACAGCAGGGGCGCTGGATCGGGCTTGCAGGTGGGCAGGGTGTCGCCGCTGACCACGCAGACCGCCCGCGACCACAGCGCCAGCGCCTGTAGCAACGGCTCGGTCAAATGCCCCGGCTTGTTGGTGACGATGCCCCAGGGAATGGCGCGGGCTTCCAGATGCGCCAGCACCTCGGCCATGCCGGGGAACAGAGCGGTTTCGACCGCAATGGCGGCGCAATAGTGTTGCAGAAACTGTCGTTCGAGCGCGAGGTAACCCGTATCCGCCGCCGCCAATCCAAAGCTGGCCTTCAGCATCGCTGCGGTGCCGTGCGAGACCGTGGGCCGAATTGCCGCCATCGGCAAGGCCGGCAGTCCGTGTTCGCCGCGCAGGCGGTTCAAAGCCCCCGCCAGATCGGGGGCGGTGTCTAGCAGGGTGCCGTCCAGATCGAACAGCACGCAGGCTGGAGCTGCGCCGGGCGGGATCACGCCGCGCTGTCCGATTGGCAATGAACCAGGTAATTGACCCCGACTCCCGGTCCCAGCCAGTAGCGCCGGGTCAGCGGGTTGTAGTGTAGGCCGATCAGATCCTGCATCTTCAGGCCGACATCCCGCGTCCAGTGATCCAGTTCCGAGGGGCGGATGAACTTGCGGAAATCGTGGGTGCCCTTGGGCAACAGCCGCAACACATACTCCGCGCCGATGATCGCAAACAGATAGGATTTCGGATTGCGATTGATGGTGGAGAAGAACAGATGGCCGCCGGGTTTGACCAGACAGGCACAGGCAGCGATGGTCGAAGCCGGATCAGGGACATGTTCCAGCATTTCCATGCAGGTCACCACATCGAAGCTGGCTGGTTCGCGCTCGGCCAGCTCCTCGGCGGTAATGCGCTGGTAGTCCAGCACTGCGCCGGATTCGAGTTGATGCAGCTGCGCCACCGCCAGCGGAGCCTCGCCCATATCGATGCCCAATACGGAAGCGCCGCGCAGCGCCATGCTTTCGGCCAGGATGCCGCCGCCGCAGCCGATATCGACCACCCGTTGGCCGGACAGGCCGCCGACCCGCTGATCGATGTAGTCCAGCCGCAGCGGATTCATGTCGTGCAGCGGTTTGAATTCGCTGTCCGGGTCCCACCAGCGGCTGGCGAGTTCCTCGAATTTGGCGATTTCCTGATAGTCGACGTTGGGATTGGCTGTTGTCATGTCTTGTTCCACCTGATGGCTGGAGAGCGGGCGGGTTAGGGGGGATTCGACCGATGGCCGCAGCGGTTTACGCGCCGGGACCGGCGCCGATGTCGCGCTGCCAGCGTTGTGCCCGCTGTAGCAGTTCGTCCGAATCCAGCGTTGTAAGTTGACGGTTAGCCAGTAGCTGTCGACCGGCAATCCACACATCGCTCACCTGATGGCGTCCGGTGGCGTACACCAGTTGTGAGATGGGATGGTAGACCGGCGCGCTTTCGAGCTGACCGAAATCCACGGCGACGATGTCGGCTGCCTTGCCCGGTTCCAGCGAGCCGATGTCAGCCGCCCGCCCGAGCGCCCGAGCGCCGTTGAGGGTGGCCATGCGCAGCACCCGCGCCGCTGGCAGCGCAGCAGCATCGCCGGCCACGCCCTTACCGAGCAGCGCGGCCGTGCGCAATTCGCCGAACAGGTCGAGATCATTGTTGCTGGCAGCGCCATCGGTGCCGAGAGCGAGGTTGACCCCGGCCGCGTCGAGGCGCGCGCTGGGACAGAATCCGCTGGCCAGCTTGAGATTGGATTCCGGGCAGTGCGCGATGTGCGCGCCGGCCTGAGCCAGCTGGTCGATTTCAACAGGCTCGAGCTGGGTCATGTGCACGGCCAGCAGTCTTGGCGACACCAGTCCCAGTTGGTTTAGGCGCGCCAAGGGGCGACAGCCGTGCCGGGCCTCGAAGTCGGCGACCTCGGCAGCGGTTTCGTGGACATGGATATGCACCGGAATATCCAGCTCATCCGCCAACCGACCGATCCGTTCCAGGGCGGACGCCGAAACCGTATAGGGTGCGTGAGGGGCGAAGGCGACCCGCACCAGCGGGTCGTTTTGCAATTCGCTGTGCAAGGCCAGGCCCTTGTCCAGGTATTCGTCCAGGTTGCGGGCGTAGGCGGTCGGAAAATCCAGGGCGATCAGTCCCACGCAAGCCCGCATTCCGGCTTCGCGGACGGCGGTGGCGGTGACTTCCGGGAAGAAATACATATCGTTGAAGCAGGTCGTGCCGCCGCGCAACATCTCGGCCAGCGCCAGCCGGGTTCCGTCGCGGACGAAGTCGGGATCCACCCAGCGCGCTTCGGCCGGCCAGATATGGTCCTGCAACCAGCTCATCAACGGCAGGTCGTCGGCCAGCCCGCGCAACAGGGTCATGCTGGCGTGGGTGTGGGCGTTGATCAAGCCGGGAATCAGCACGTGCCGGTCCAGGTGCAGGGTGGTATCGGCTCGGTAGCGGGTCGCTGCTTCCGCCTGCGGCAAAATGGCGAGAATGCGGCCGTCCTGAATGGCCAGGGCGTGGTGCTCCAGGACACAACCGTCCGGTTGAACCGGAACGATCCAGCGGGCGTGCAACAGGGTGGCGATGGCTTGCGTCATGCGCGGTTCTCCGGGCCAGGATACCGGATTATAGCGGCGGGAGAACAGGGCGCAAAAAAACGCCCCGGTATGGACCGGGGCGCGGATACGACAGCTCAAACCGCTGAACGATTACTCGCGGCAGGCTTCCGTGATGGTGGTGACGTCCACGCGACGGTTGAGGGCGCGGCCTTCCGGATTGTCCTTGCCATTGGGCAGGGTGTTGGGAGCGACCGGATTCAGCTTGCCGTCGCTCTTGACGACCATCTCGGAGCGGGGCACGCCCTTCTCGGACAGATAGCTGGCGACGGTCTCAGCGCGACGCAGGCCCAGCTTGTAGTTGTAGGCTTCGGTACCCTTGCCGTCGGTGTTGCCGACGATCTTGACGCGGGTGACCTTCTCGGTCCGACGGATGTCGGAGGCCAACTGGTTGAGCTTGGCGACGCCCGCCGGCTTCAGGTTGTACTTGTTGAAGTCGAACAGGGTGTCGGTGCCCAAGGTGACCTTCTCGCACTGCGGCACGGCCGGCGGGGGAACTTCCGCAATGCCGCCACCGCATTCCGGAACGTTCTTCTCAGGCGTCCAGTACGGGGTGCGGATGCAGTGGCCATAGGGGTCCTTGACGATCTTGTCCCACGGGTCCACGGCATAGATGCAGCCGTACTTGTTGAGGGCGTGCGCCGGCATTGCGGCGAACAACACCATGGAGGCAGCCAAACCCAGGCTGAGCTTATGCAGTTTCACTTTCATCGGTATACTCTCCCAAACAGGCACTAAAATTCTGTGCACGGCACCTTAAATCAGGTCGCGAGGACCGGGGTCGCTTAAACCGCGATCATTCACTCACCCAGTATACCCAAGCGGCCAGCGCCGCGAGCGGCAAGCCACTGGTCATGGTGTAATGATACAACGTTGTGTCAGAATTGCAAAAAATGTTGTGCCAACAATAAATAACCTAATTTTGCGCGCTATCTTGGTATTTTGGCAAGGGATTTTTTTGTGTCAGCGCGGGATGAGCGCTGTTTGTCGTCAGCGCGCAACAACAATTTTTTATCCTGTTTCACCCATTCTATCACCGCTACGGGTCTGCCATGTCCTCCCTCCATGATCGGGTACGCGCCATCGTCTGGCGTGAAGATAATCTTGAATTGCTGGATCAACGGTTGTTGCCGGGGGAATTGCGCTATCAGCGGCTGACCAGCGCGGCGGCGGTAGCCCAGGCTATCCGCGACATGGTGGTGCGTGGCGCGCCGGCGATCGGTGTGACCGCAGCCTATGGCGTGGTGTTGGCGGCTCGCGCTCGCCATGCCGCCGAACCGGATGGCTGGCAGGCGATGATCGGGGAGGATCTGCGGGTGTTGGCGGCATCCCGACCGACCGCCGTCAATCTGTTCTGGGCGCTGCGCCGGATGGAGCGGGTCATGGCCGAATGCCAGGGCGATCCGGTGGCGCGTTTGCTGGCCGAAGCGCACGCTATTCATGCCGAGGACATCGCCGCCAACCAGCGAATGGGGCAGTTGGGGGCGGCGCTGCTGGGCGAGCGAGGGGCGGTGTTGACCCATTGCAATACCGGCTCTCTGGCGACCGGCGGTTATGGCACGGCGCTGGGGGTGATTCGCCAGGGCTATGCCGCTGGCCTGATCGACCAGGTCTATGCCGACGAGACGCGTCCCTGGTTGCAGGGGGCGCGGTTAACCGCCTGGGAGTTGGTACAGGATGGGATTCCGGTGACGCTGTTGGCGGATGGCGCGGCCTCGGCGTTGCTGCGGCAGGGTGATGTGCGCTGGGTCATCGTCGGCGCCGACCGCATCGCTGCCAACGGCGATGTCGCCAACAAGATCGGCACCTATCATCTGGCAGTAGCTGCTCGCTATCACGGGGTGCGGTTCATGGTGGTGGCGCCGACCTCGACGGTGGATTTGAGTATTCCCAATGGGGCGGCTATTCCTATCGAGCAGCGTGCGGCTGAGGAATTGCTGACTCTGGGGGGCCGACCGGTGGCGGCAATCGGAGCCGAGGTTTGGAATCCGTCCTTCGACGTCACTCCGGCGGAGTTGGTCGATGCGCTGGTTACCGAGCGTGGGGTGGTCATGGTGCCGGATGAAGGAAAAATAACAGCGCTAATGATGAACCCTTTTTGAATCCAGTAAAAATGATGTGTCAGTTTGTTGCTTTTCAACCCGAATGATACATAATAAAATTGTCTAGATTGGGACGGCGCTTGGTTGCTTGAGACTAACGTCTCAATAGTAGTTCTGTTAGTCTTAATTAAGCAAGGCTGGCGCTAAATGGCCGGCGGAGCGGAGCCAGTGAAACCATTGGGATCTTGTCTTGAGACTAGAGGCGAGATGGCTAAATTACTGTAACTTTTATGTGATCATGGGGAGTAGTAGAGTATGCGATTTGACATACGTAATAAGAGAGCGCTCCAGGCGTCTCTGGTTCTAATGGTATTAGGTGCGCCAACAATAGCCTTGGGTTTTAGTACTGGCTTTATAAGCCCAACTGGGGACGGTAATTATACGCAGTGGAGTTTAGGCGCTGCTCGTTACACTTGGGTCGATGAAGCTATCGGTTGCCCAGGCGATACGAGCATAAGCCCCATTGAAACCTGGGTAGATGCTGGGCCACTTGGTTTTCCCCTTCCCTCAATAGGGGATAGGCAGTCCGCAACTATAGATATAAGTTCCATTCCGGACGGTGCGAGCATTACTGGCGTGGATGTCAGGGTTTGCCAGAGTCCTACTGGCTTGTCTGCAGGAGGAACATTTCAGACCTTTTTTCGGATGAATAGTACCAATACGGATTCAGGGACCAATATCACCACAAGTGGAGTGGTCACCAATAGAACCGATACTACTCAAACCATTCCTTTAGGCCCTGTCACCAAGACAGACGCTATGACTACCTTGGAAATAGGGGTGGTCAAAACAGGAACTGGTGGTATTCCTGATTCCAGTAGGCGTAGTGTCAACGTCTACACCTTGGCTGGAAGTGTGACTTACTTGGCTGCCGATCTGGCAATAACTAAAACGGATAGCCCAGACCCGGTATTGGCTGGTAACGACCTCACCTACACACTTACCGTGACGAACAATGGTCCCGACGACATTCCTGCGGGCGAGAATATTGTAGTTGCGGATACTTTGCCCAGTGGCTATACGGTGACAGTACCCAGCGGAGATGGTTCCTACAATACGGGAACCAATATATGGACCATCACCGGAGGATTGGCTAATGGTGCTAATGCAACGATAACATTGACGGTTCCCGTGCCCAGTTCCGAGGCGGATGGGACAAATCTCTCCAATACCGCAGCGATTACCAGTACCAGCACTACTCATCCGGATACGGACAGCACTAATAATTCCGCAACTGCAACGACTACCGTTGACCGCTCTGCTGATTTGGCTGTCACCATCGCTGACGCGCCAGATCCAGTGACAGCTGGTGGTAGTACGGTCTACACCGTGACGCTGACCAACAATGGGCCTAGCGATGCCTCTAGTGTTGTGGTGAACATTGCCGAGACTTTCCCTGCGGGTGTCACCGAGGGTAGCGTAACGCCAAGCTCTGGTACTTGGGCCAGTCCAGTTTGGACGGTGGGCACGCTGGCTGCGGGCGCATCCGCAACTCTCACCCTCAACGTCAATGTCGCAGCCAACGCGGCGCAAGGCACTAATGTTATCTCGGTCACGGCGTCGGCAGGTGGCAGCGAGGTTGACAGCAATTCTGCCAACGACTCGGCAACGGCAAGCACAAGCATTCAGGCAGCACCCCCGCCGGCGTCGGTGTCTCCGATCCCCACTCTGCAGGAATGGGCGCTGATGCTGATGGGGCTGTTGCTGGGCGGTCTGGTCTGGTATCGGTCACAGCGCAAGGGCAATATGGCTGCGTAAGCTTTTCTTCCTCAAACGCACCATCCTCCTGATGAGGGGGATGGCTGTATGACAAAAGGCCCGCTGATTGCGGGCCTTTTCGTTGCTATCGAAGGGCGATTCAGATCAATCCGATTTGGGCGCTGTTAGGGTTGCTAACCGCGTGTGCGGCAACAGCTCACCCAGAAAATCGCGGTGGAGCCCTGCCCAGATCAGGATCGGCGTCACCGCCGGCAGGATCAGATAGCCTAATTGATAGGCCAACGCCAGCAGTTCCCGCATCAACGGTGTCACTCCCATCTGGGTGGCGATAACGGGATTCATGTCGAAGACCAGTGTCTTGAGCGCATCGCAGCTAATCCCCCATACCGGCACCGGCAACAGCAACAACCCGCCGATGACCGCCCGATACAGCTTCTCGCCCCAGCCGGTCGGAGCTGCCAGGATCAGCGCCAGCAGCATCGGCAGCCCGTAGGCGTACTTCAGCGCGTTGATGGTAAACACCAATTGTCCCTGTGCACCAGGCGGGGCCGAGCTATCCGCCGGGTTGGCCGGGGCAATGAATCGGGTGACGATATCGACGGCCGTGCCCTGTTGTTCGACCCCGGCAATGGCCTGCGGGAAAGCGTGGCTGAGGACAAAGTGGCTCCAGCCGGCGATCGGCATCAAGATCAAGGGTGCCAACACGTACCAGAGGACGAACATCGGCCCCAGCCACAACAGCGTGCGCAGCAAAAAACGATCGATCGGACGGCGCGGCGTCATGGCGTTGCTCCCCCAGCTGGCGCAGATGGAGGTTCATCCGTCGGCGCGGGCAATAATCGTAGCCACAACAGATAGACGATCAACCCGTCCAGCATGATCAGCGCCTGCCACAGATACAGGTGCGCCCACTCGAACCAGACCGGGTTCCATTGCAGCAGATAGAACAGGCTGATGATCCGCAGCGTGTTCAGAGCCTGGATAGCCAGGAAACTCACTGCAAACCCAATCAGCTTGTATTTCCACGGCGCCGAGGTGGCGGCGATGGCGGCGATCACCACGATCATGGCTTCAACCCCATTGCATCCGGGCTGAATGCTCACCGCTGCGCCGGTCTTGATATTGCTCAGAACAATACCCTGGGCATGCACCGAGCTATCGAAAGTCTGCAGGATGACGGCACTGACCTTGGCCACTGCCGCGGTGAAGGGTTGGATCACCCAAACCTGCACCGGCTCCATCAACTCGATGACGAACAGCGCCAGAAGAATCGCCATGAAAACAAGCAAAGGCATGATTCGGGTCTCTCATAGGCAGGTCGGGGCTAAGCAGGATGATACGAGAATAGCTTGCAATTCGCGTCTGCGCATTGTCGGAGCTATGCTGGGCCGTCGCAAGAGATAATCATCTGCGCCATATTTTAAGCGCGGCAAGAACACCCGATGGCCGTGATCGTGCCGCCGCCCGGCGTCCCAGGGTGGGCTGTGCTACAATCTAACGCCTTAAAAGCGGTGGACTTGGCGTTGATGAAGGTTTTACATGACTAAAATCGCTAAAGAAATCTTACCCGTCAATCTGGAAGACGAGATGCGGCAGTCCTACCTCGATTACGCCATGAGCGTGATCGTCGGTCGGGCGCTGCCGGACGTGCGCGATGGCCTCAAGCCGGTCCATCGGCGGGTGCTGTTCGCCATGAGCGAGCTGGGCAACGACTGGAACCGGCCCTACAAGAAATCCGCCCGCGTGGTCGGCGACGTGATCGGTAAGTACCATCCGCACGGCGATACCGCCGTCTATGACACCATTGTGCGCATGGCCCAGCCGTTCTCGCTGCGCTACATGCTGGTGGACGGACAGGGCAACTTCGGCAGCGTCGATGGCGACGCTCCGGCTGCCATGCGTTACACCGAAGTCCGCATGGCCCGGATCGCCCACGAGCTGCTGGCCGACATCGACAAGGAAACGGTGGATTTCGTCCCCAACTACGACGAATCGGAACGCGAGCCTACCGTTTTTCCCACCCGCCTGCCCAACCTGCTGATCAACGGCTCTTCCGGCATTGCCGTGGGCATGGCCACCAACATCCCGCCGCACAATCTCGGCGAGGTGGTCGACGCCTGCATGGCGCTGATCGACGACCCGACGCTCAGCATCGAAGGTCTGATGCGTTACGTGCCCGGCCCGGATTTTCCAACCGCAGCCCTGATCAACGGCACGCGCGGCATCCGCGAGGCGTATCAGACTGGGCGGGGGCGCATCCAGGTCCGCGCCCGCACCGAAGTCGAGACCGACGAGGCCCGCAACCGTCAAGCCATCATCGTCACCGAATTGCCCTATCAGGTGAACAAGGCTCGGCTGATCGAAAAAATCGCCGAGCTGGTCAAGGACAAGAAGATCGAGGGCATCACCGAGCTGCGCGACGAATCCGACAAGGATGGCTTGCGCATCTACATCGAGCTGCGGCGGGGTGAATCCGCCGAGGTAGTGCTGAACAACCTGTTCCTGCACAC
>Ga0116181_1002942_pt1 | contig 13533 bp, 9 predicted proteins | sample AD_UKC075_MetaG_FD_89752 | JGI IMG/M metagenome (GOLD analysis project Ga0116181, IMG submission 89752) | Active sludge microbial communities of municipal wastewater-treating anaerobic digesters from USA - AD_UKC075_MetaG | ecosystem: Engineered > Bioreactor > Anaerobic > Digestate | place: USA...
ACTGGCTGCCTAGCGGCCTGTCCTTCAGGTGATAATTGCTTTTGAAATGACAGAAAGAACCGTCCCCTCTTGCAGTCCCCCCTTGCATCCACAGCATGACAGAAAGAACCGTCCCCTCTTGCATCCAGCTTTCTCCAGACAATTATGTACACCTTTGCCCGCTATTTTTCATACAATTGCATAGGAGTTTATTGCAAAAGGATTGGTTAGGTGCGCTCCCGAAAAGAGCCTCCCTATTTCTACTTCGGTGGCAGGACTTTACGTCTAAAAATTCCTCTTATGGAGGGAAATGATGTTAAGGTTCTACAATGCCTTTTGAATCAGGCCCCGGCTACTATGGTTAACAAAGCGCTGCGGGTTGATGGGGTTTTCGGACAGCAGACCCGCCAAGCTGTCAAGCAGTTCCAACATTATTTCGGGCTGCGGGCTAATGGAGCGGTAACTCAGGAGACTTATTATCGTCTTGGCCATCACATTAACAGTTATGCCCATAATGAACCGATCTTTTCTTCGCGACTGATAGGAAACGGCACCCGTGGGCCGGATGTGGCTGTCCTACAAAACCGCCTGGCGGCTTTTCGCCATTCACGCTTAAACCGTCCTGCTAACGGACGCTTTGATTACATGACCGAACAAGCGCTGCGCCATTTCCAAAGTCATTTTCCTGAATTAAAAGTGGATGGGATAGCAGGTCCCGAAGATTATGACCGAATAATATGCTGGTGCCCTTTAGGAGGCCGTACCTTAAAAAAAGGCCGCCACGGTCTGGATACCTACTTGCTGCAGTTGCTACTCTACCAATTACATTATTACGACAGAACTCCCCACGGGTTTTTCGACCACCGTACTGAAAAAGCCGTGCTTCAGTTTCAGGCTGATGCAGGGCTTACCACCGACGGGGTAGTGGGCTGCAACACTTACCTGGCTTTGGGTACCAGTTTGCCCGTTCCCAATCACTGCTATTACTACCGGGCCACTTACCAGGATAACGTAACCAGGATAGCCCAGCTGTTTAACAAAAAAAAGGAGGATATCATTAAGATCAATCACCTAATCGGCCCGGAGTATGGGGTTGAACCAGGCCAGTTGCTGCTTATACCCCCGCCCTTGACCTTTCATCTAACCAAAAAAGGTGACACGCTGGAGAGTATTGCTCATCAATACGCCATTCCCGCAGCAGACATTATACAAGCTAACTCCTGGTTTCCCTCGGGTACGCTGGCACCTAATGACATGGTAGTTCTGCCCAGGCATCGACAAGACTACCGAGGTTCTATTGTGTATCTGAAAAAAATGAATCACCAGTCTAAACTGGAACAGTTAAACCTGGCAGAATTCAGCTCCGATACTCTGATAGAGTCGGGTATTAAATCTCCCGCCCAGTTTTTCATGTCTCCTGACCAGTCTAAAGCTGCCATATTGGAGCATAAACCAGCCGAACTGAAGGTTTATGATTTTGTCAGTAACATTACCAGGTCATATCGCCTGTCTGCTCCGGCCAAACATCTCAGTTGGTCACCTGACAGTCGTAGACTAATCATTGATGGCAACCTGGTGATCAGCGCTGCTGGTGCCCAACCTCAATTTAGTTTAGAAGAAGCCGAAGGACAGTGGCTGGCTGACAGCCAAACTCTAATTTACATACAAGGCAAGTACAGTTTACGCAAAGTACACAGTGCAACCGGTCGTGATCAGGAAGTCCTCTCTTTGCCTGGTGAAGACATTATTGCCTTTTACGTAAATGCCGCCCACCATCAGCTGGTATTCTTTACCCAGCCGCCCCAGTATCGCAATACTTTGACCTATTTCTATAACCTGATCACCGGCGAGCTAAAAGAATTCAGTCATAATGATTATGCCGCGGTCTGGTCAGACAATGGGATGCTTTTGCTTCTAGCCCGGGATTATTACGGAGAATTCTATCCCTGGTTCTGCCAAGAACTTTGCCTTTATGAGCCAGCAGCCAGCCTGCAAAAGCTAGAGTCTGTACGTGCCAAAAGTATTAAGACTTTCCCGGGTGGCGTTTCACCGGATCACCAGTTTTACCTGTTTTGTTTGTCGGTTCCCAGTACCTTTTTCTCAATCCCTGAACAAGCAGGTGATCTGTTTGTAAAACGCATAGGCTCCCAGACGGTAACACAGATTACCCTTAATCAAGCCATTAGTGACCCGGTCTGGATAGACAGGTAATGCACATTTTGATTTCAAAAGACTATACTTAAAGGAGATTAGACACTCAGCCATGGGGCCATCGCCATAAAACATCCCGTAGAGGGCAATCATGGTAACCAGTAGGGAGCGATGCTCACATGGCCCCGCAAATAAATAACAGGAGGATTGCACATGAGTATTCGGCAAAGCTTTTTTGAGAATGCCTTACCAATGTTGACCCAGCTTCCCCGGGGAGCCTTTCTGTCTGTTCAGGCCAACGGTACAGCCAACACCATGACCATTGGCTGGGGACTGATGGGATTCATATGGAGAAAACCAGTATTAATGGTAGCGGTAAGGTTTTCCCGCCATACTTATGGTCTAATGGAGGCTTCCGACACTTTTACGGTGAGTTTTCCCAGCTCAGACCGCTATAAGGAACTGCTGGACCAGGCTGGTAAACTGTCGGGACGCGATATAGACAAATTCAAGGACCTGAACATTCCCGTTCAAAAAGCCCGGACGGTAGATGACCCCGTTATAGATAACTGCGGCATAATTATAGAGTGTCGCACCCTATATAAGCAGGCCATGAATCCCGATGATTTGGATGAAGAAATACGCCGTGTTTTATACGCTGATGATGATTACCACATGCTCTATTTTGGAGAAGTACTGGCCTGCTACCGCAATGATTAGGAATGAAGGGTAGGGGGCGATGCCCTCATCGCCCCGCGAGGCATTTTCACATTGACTATGGTGTCTCCCCGCCAGAGTCAGGCTCCTCATCAGGAACTTCCGGTTCGGGAGTTTCTGGGTCAGCCGGTTCATCTTCCTCCGGTGGTGGGGCATTTCCCTCACCGGGCTGAACATCTTCCTCAGGAGGCGGTTCCTCAGTAATATACCCTTCCGGGCCAGTGTCTGGCTCGGTATCAACTACTTCTGACGGGTCTTCGGTCAGTTCGGGAGGCACCTCTTCTTCCAGCAGCTCGTTGGTAACCGGCTGTGGGGCGGGCTGTACCCAGTGAGGCGGATCCTGAGCTACATCATAGGTTTTGCCAGCAAACAAATCATCCAGTATTCCTTTTGCTATATCCCGGTCTGCCTCCCAGTAGCTAGCCCCCGTTTTCGGATCTGTGAAAGGATAACCGGGTAGAGTCTGGGTCACAATCCCCGCCGCATCAAATTCCCGGGCTACCTGCACCATAAACAGCATATCAGACACCGGAATATTGGTATTTATGTTTTCGCTTATTTCCGGGATAAGCTCCGGCAACTTGGTAATAGTGCTGGGCTTAAATACTTCCTTGGCTAAAGCCTTAACAAATTTCTGCTGTCTTACCGTACGGCCTATATCGGCAGTTGGCCCGCCCCGGTACCTTACATAACTGAGGGCTTGGGCCCCGCTTAAGCGCTGCTTGCCCGGGGACAGGTTTATACTCAGTTTAGGATTAGGGTCATAATGTTTCATAGCGGATTCCACTTCAATATCTACCCCGCCCAGGATATCTATAATCTTTTCAAATCCTGAAAAATTGGTTACGACATAATAGTCAATCCGGGTATCCAAAAGCTTTCCCGCCACCTGGCAAGCTTCTTCTGGTCCTTTTAGCGCATTCACACTGTTGATTTTGTCATAGCGATTGGGGGAAACTTCCACCCGGGTGTCTCGAGGTATCCATACCATGACCACCTTTTTAGTCTTCCGGTCTATGCTGGCCACAACCATAGTATCACTGCGGGAGTTCAGTTCGGCATTGCGGGCATCCACCCCCATTATCAGAATATTTACCGGCTTTCCCTTTTCAACCTTTTGGGCTACTGATGACTCAGTAAAATGGCCGGCCAGCAGTTTGCCTATTAAAAAACATCCTACAAATACCAGTATGTAGACTATGTAACGACGGAATTTATTCGTTGGCCTCGCCATACCTTTAATACTCCTTAATTCTTTATGAATTCAACTCATTGCCCCTTGCCCACCAGCTATCTACAGCTTGGGACACTATTTTACATCATTTCATCAATACGGTGTAATAATTTTTCCACACCCCATCCGGTACCGGCCGACACTCCAAGCATACCACTATCTATAACTGTATCCGAGCCTAAAAGATCTATTTTGTTAAAGACCACCAAAACGGGCTTGGATCCTACTTGCAAGTCATCCAGCAGTTCTTCTACGACGGTCATTTTATCCAAGTATAAAGAGTCAGCCCGATCCACCACATGCAAGAGGAGATCTGCTTCCACAGTTTCCTTCAGAGTAGAGCGAAAAGCTGCCACCAGGTGAGGGGGGAGTTGGTTGATAAACCCTACTGTATCGGTCAGCAAAAACTCTCGCCCGGAGGGTAGTTTTACATTGCGAGTGGTAGTATCCAGAGTCTGAAACAAGCGTTGATCAGCAGACACCTGATCCTGCCCACTGCTGTGAGCCACCCGGCAGATGGCATTAAATAACGAGGACTTTCCGGCATTGGTATAGCCTACCAAAGAAACGGTCTTAAAACCTTGGCGCTGGCGGCGCTGGCTGTGCAGCTGTCTGGTTTTCTCCACTTTGCTCAGTTGATTCTTAATATCTTTAATACGCTTGCGAATATGGCGCCGATCCAACTCCAGCTGCTGTTCACCGGCTCCTCTTAACTTGCCGCCTCCCAGACGGCTCATAGCCCAACCGCGTCCCGTGAGGCGGGGCAGTTGATACTGTAAGGCGGCTAGTTCCACCTGGAGTTTGCCCTCATGGGAGCGGGCTCTTTGCTTAAATATGTCTAGAATCAGCATAGTACGATCCATAATGGGTACTTCTACGGCCTGCTCCAGATTTCTAATCTGCAGGGGGCTTAAATCTACATTGAAAATCACCCGGTCAGCTTCCAGCTCGTCCACCAAATGCTTGATCTCGTTCAGTTTGCCTTTGCCAATATAGGTAGCCCGGTCCGGTTGATGCCGTGGCTGGAGCATTACCATAACCAAATCCAGACCGGCAGCTTCTATCAGGCCTTTCATTTCCTGTAATTCCGGATCGTGCTCTTGTTTTTCAGCTCCTGGACCTACTCCAGTCAGTATAACTTTTGACAATATGTTCCCCTTTCTAAACTTCCCTTTCCTGGTCAACATTGGCTCTCGTTAAAGGTGAAAATGAGTAAGTGCTATTTTCTATACTTTTCCAAGCCCACCGGCGCAATTTTACTTTAATAATATGCAGCAACAGGATTAACCCCATCAACAGTATAATCCAAACCCAGACCGGTATCATATCTGCCAAGAGTATCCCTCCCCTGATAGTCTATGATACTAATCAAAAGAGAGACTCACTGTTTACTCGCTCTCCTGGGTCGCCTCTTCCCAGCGCTGGTTCAACTGTTCCCAGTGGTAGAAAACCTGTTCATACTTTTCCATCAGTTCCTGGTGTTCCTTTCCTAAACTGGCTACCGCCTCTGCATCGGCGAATACTTTAGGATCAGCCAACTCCTTTTCCACTTTTTCCAAACGTTTTTCCAATTCCTCTAAATTGGCCTCGGCTTCTGCCTTTTCCCGGTTAAGCCGGTTTAGGTTGCGCTGCAGTTCTTTCTGGCGCTGGCGGTAAGCCTGCTGTTCAGTGATGGATTTAGGTTTATTTTCTGTATCCTTCACTTCATGTTGTCGTAGTTTTGCTTCCTTATAATCAGAATAATTACCGGTGTAGCTAACCAGAGCATGCTCTTCAAATACCAACACCCGGGTAGCCAGAGAGTCGATCAAAGCGCGGTCATGGGATACTATAAGCATGGTTCCTTCAAATTGGCTGAGCATATCTTCCACCACCAGGCGGCTTTCCATGTCCATATGATTAGTTGGTTCGTCCAACACCAGGAAGTTGGCCTCGGTTAACAGCATTTTCAGGAGAGCCAGCCTGGCTCTTTCACCACCGCTTAAATCTTTGACCTTTTTGAAAACGTCATCTCCCCTAAACAGCATACGCCCCAGCATAGTACGCGCTTCCTCTATAGTACAATCACTGTTATAGACCAATTCATCCAGAACACTTGACTCTGGATCTAATCCTTCATGTTCCTGAGCAAAGTACCCCAGGCAAACCTTGCTGCCCAATCGGCATTGACCTTCATCAGCCTCTTCTTCACCAACTATAATTTTCAGCAGGGTGCTTTTGCCGCAGCCATTGGGTCCTATCAGCGCAGCCCGTTCCCCTTTACGCAACAAAAGGTTTATTCCCGAGAACAGATGGTTAGCCGGGTAACTTTTGGACAAGCCGCTGATGGTTAAAACGTCCTGTCCACTTGCCACCTTAACCTCCATATTCCAGTTGCTTATGGTGGCTTCCTGGCCGGGATGCTCTATTCTATGCAAACGCTGCAGGCGAGTTTGTCTTCCCCGAGCCTGCCTGGCTTTTACCCCGGCTTTATAACGGCGGATGAACTCTTCCGCCGCTTTAATCTCTTCCTGCTGTTTTCGATAAGCCTTTTCTAAAGCTTCCCAGCGAACCCTTTTCTGCCTCCTAAAATCGGTATAATTACCCGGATAAGAGTATAGTTTTCCCTGATGCAAATCCAGGATGCGGGTGACCACTTTATCCAAAAAACGCCGATCATGGGAAACCAGAAGAACACTGCCTCTATAGTTGCTCAGAAACTCTTCCAGCCATTCCAGTGCCGCCAAGTCAAGGTGGTTCGTAGGCTCATCCAGCAGTAAAATATCAGGTTCTTCCGCCAGCAACCGGGCCAGCGCAATACGGGTTTTTTGCCCGCCGCTGAACTCATCTGCTCTGCGGTTAAATTCCCTTTCATCAAATCCCAAGCCTATGAGAATTCGCCGGGCTATACTTTCGCAAGCAAAGCCATTAACCCGCTCATAGTCTTCGGTCACTTGAGCATAACGGTTCATCACTCTATCTAAATTTTCACCGGCTTGTGCCATCGATTGCTCCAGATTCCGCATTTCCTCACGCATTTCCAGTAGACTGCGGTAAGCTCCCATTACTATCTCCCAGAGTGTCGACTCAGAAGTATAGCGGGGAATTTGCTCTAAATAGGCTAAACTGTGTCCAGCAGCGATAGAAACCTCTCCGCTATCTGGGGCAACCTCCCCGGTAATGCATTTCAACAAGGTGCTTTTCCCGCACCCGTTTACTCCTACCAGCCCTACTCTTTCGCCTTTATGAAGAGCAAAGCTAACCTCTTGTAAAATATGACGGTCGCCATACGTTTTATTCAATTTGTGCGCCTGTAAAACCAGCATGGAATTCAGCTCCGATATAGGTGTATATAATCCCCCATTATTATAGTGCAGTCACCCTTTAACGTAAACGCCCAGGCCTATGGCCTGCTCTTCGGTGATAATTGCGAGCATTATAAGTAATGAATCTTATTTCCCAGTGCATACTAACAACCAATAGGCGAGAAAATACACGGAAGACAGTTTCAGCGAAAGGAAGTATGCACATTGGATTGCTGGCGTGGTTTTATACCTGGGCAATGGAAGGATGAAATAGATGTACGGGATTTCATACAGAAAAACTATCAACCCTATGAGGGGGACGCTTCCTTTTTAGCTCTTCCCACTGACCGCACCTTAAAACTGTGGGGGAAATGCAGGTCCCTGTTAGCAGAAGAACGTAAACGGCAAGGGGTTTATGCAGTTGATGCGGACATTCCCTTAAATATCACCAGCCACCCACCTGGTTATGTTGACCGTGATTTAGAACTGATAGTAGGTTTGCAGACTGACCAGCCTCTTAAACGAGCTATTCAAGTTTATGGAGGACTGCGCCATGCAGCTAATGCCTGCCAAGCTTACGGCTACCAAATAAATCCCCAGGTAGAGGAGTTCTTTTCCAAACATCGCCGCACTCATAATGAAGGAGTTTTTACCGTCTATACTCCGGAAATGCGCCTGGCACGTCGTTCCGGCATCATCACCGGCCTGCCTGACTCCTACGGACGGGGACGCATCATCGGTGATTACCGGCGTGTTGCTCTTTATGGAGTTGACCGATTAATTGATGCCAAAGAACTGGATCGAAAGTTAACCGGTGAAGAAATGACCGACCAGGTTATTCGCCAGCGGGAGGAACTATACGATCAAATCCAAGCCTTGCAAGACCTAAAAGAAATGGCCTTAAGCTATGGTTATGATATCTCCGGACCAGCCCAAAACGCTGTCCAGGCCGTTCAATGGCTTTACTTCGGCTTTTTGGCAGCCATTAAAGAACAAAACGGTGCCGCCATGAGTTTGGGACGGGTTTCCACTTTCCTGGACATATATATCCAAAGAGATCTGCAAGAAGGAGTTTTAACCGAAGCGCAAGCTCAGGAACTAATAGATCAACTAGTCATAAAATTACGTCTGGTCCGCCACCTGCGCACTCCCGGCTACAGTGACCTGTTTGCCGGCGACCCCAATTGGGTTACTGAGGCCATCGGCGGCATGGGGGTTGACGGTCGCACCCTAGTCACTAAAACCAGCTATCGTGTCCTGCACACCCTGGAGACCTTAGGGCCATCTCCTGAACCTAATCTAACCGTTTTATGGTCCAAAAACTTGCCGCGTCCTTTTATGGAGTACTGCGCCCATCTTTCTATTACCACCAGTGCCATTCAATATGAAAACGATGATGTTATGCGCCCTTTTTATGGAGATGATTACGGCATTGCCTGCTGTGTATCCGCCATGCGTATGGGCAAGGAAAGCCAGTACTTTGGGGCTCGCTGCAATCTGGCCAAACTACTGCTTTATGCTCTAAACGGAGGCCGGGATGAGATATCCGGCGAGCAGGTAGGATTGGAGATGCCCATATACCCCGGTGAAATCCTGGATTATGACCAAGTCATGCATCGTCTGGACAAACAAATGGACTGGCTGGCCAAGCTGTATGTCAATACCATGCATGTAATTCATTACATGCATGACCGCTATTCCTATGAACGCATAGAAATGGCTTTGCATGATACCAATCTAACTCATTTTATCGCCTTTGGTATTGCCGGGCTTTCCGTAGTAGCCGATTCCTTAAGTGCCATCCGCTATGCCCGCGTAAGACCTTGCCGCGACGAGAGTGGGCTGATAACCGATTTTGAAATCGAAGGAGACTTTCCTAAATTCGGTAATGATGATGACCGGGTAGATATGATCGCCGTTGATCTGATCAAAACTTTTATGCGCAAGCTGCGCCGCTATCCCAGCTATAAGAATTCCGTGCATACCCTGTCTATTTTGACCATCACCTCCAATGTAATGTACGGCAAATTCACCGGTACTACACCTGACGGACGCAAACGCGGGGAACCCCTGGCTCCCGGGGCCAACCCTATGCATGGCCGGGAAGAGCACGGCGCCATTGCGGCTGCCAATTCCGTGGCCAAATTGCCCTATGGATATGCCCGGGACGGAGTTTCCTATACTTTTTCCATTGTCCCCAGTGCTCTGGGTACCAATGAATCAGAAAGAATTAACAATCTGGTCGGCTTTTTGTACGGGTACTTCGCCCAGGACGCTCACCATATAAATGTAAATGTCCTCAATCTGGAAACCCTGCGGGAAGCCATGGAGCATCCTGAGCAGTATCCGGATCTGACTATTCGGGTATCCGGTTATGCAGTACATTTTACCAAGTTAAACCGGGAACAGCAGGAAGAAATCATCACCCGTACCTTCTATAAAAGGATGTAGCCCATGGGACTGGTTCATTCCATAGAAACCTTCAGCACTCTGGATGGCCCAGGGATTCGCACGGTAGTATTTTTACAGGGCTGTCCCTTGCGCTGCCAGTATTGTCAAAACCCCGATACCTGGTCAATGGCCAACTCTTCGGCTAAGGAATACACAGCCGCTGAATTAATGAAGATAATTCGCCGGGGTATTCCCTATTTCCGTGCTTCCGGCGGAGGGGTAACCGTTTCCGGCGGCGAGCCCTTGCTGCAGGCGGATTTTGTGCAAGAACTGTTCACCACCTGTCAGTCAGAACACGTGTCTACCGCCATAGATTCTTCTCTATACATAGCCACCTCCCAGCTACAAAAAGTTCTGCCGGTAACCGATCTTTTTCTGGCGGACATAAAACATATTGATCCGGAAAAAAGCCGGGAACTCACCGGAGTCACTAACCAGATGAACATGAACAATCTTCGTTTGATAAGTGATCATCACATCAGTATATGGATTCGCTATGTTATAGTACCTGGCCTGACCGATAATCCTCAGGATGTAACCTCCATGGCGCAACTGGTAAAGACCTTAAATACTGTAGAAAGAATCGACCTGTTACCCTATCATGCTCTGGGTGCCCACAAATGGGATCTGTTGGGACTGGATTATAAACTGCACGAAACCCAGCCCCCTTCCTCCCAGCAAATGACAGAATTAGCTCAGTTGGTTCATTCCATCACAAATAAACCAGTTTACTGGCAGTAATAAAGAAGACAAGGGGACGTTTAATCTGTCTTCCCCGGGAAAAGCTCGGAAAACAGGAGGAAAGAAAAAGAAGACAAGGGGAAGACGAATTAAACGTCCCCTTGTCTTCTATTTACCACCATATTACTTTATCAACTCTATGATTTCAGCATCTATATAACTCCGTTCCTGCAGGAAATCAAACACATTTTGGTTATAAGGGCTGAGGTTGAAAGAGTAATTTCTCGCCCGAAAACGGTTATAAGAAGGCAGATGCGGGTATTCCACCTGCATATCAACACTGGCGCAAGACTGGTATTGTGCATCAAACATCTGGTAATCTGACATATCCTGGTAGTCAGCCTGGGCGGCTTGTAAAAAGGCGGCCTGGTCTTCTGGCTTTATTTCCATGGTTTCTTGTTCGATGGTCATTGGCTGGGTAAATGCTCCCTCCTCTGTTGCTATCATTATTTCTAATTTCTCCTTATAGCGATGCAGATGGAAGTTAATATCCAGGTACCTGATATTTTCAGCCTCTACATCCAGAACTGCTGCCCTTTTACTGCGCTCTTCCTGGCAGCCAGCTATAGCTGCCAACTGGCTCATTACCTGTTGTCCAAGCTGGTCCTCTGGATACAGCGGCAATATTACCGGAAAATTATAATACTGTATTTTGCCGTTATCCAGGCGATACATAATACTAAGCGTATAACTCCTCAGCTCCAGATCATTCCAAACGCTCGCATGCTCCCGGCGATACTGGCGATAACTGTCACGAATTTCTTCTATATTATCAACCATGAAGCCATGCAGGCTGTAAACCGTGTCTATACTGTCATCTCTAACGTATATACCTGGATTTATAGCCCACAGGCTTTTCATATCCTGGGAACTGAGATTCTCCATGACTGGATATTGGTAGGATTCAGAGGCAGATTTCCTTTCTAGGTTCAAAGGCGTTCCATAGGCCAGAGCCATGGAATCAGGCATATTAATTATCTGGTGCGTGTAGACCCGGCGGCGATCGGCTTCCAGCAGGCGGGCATGAATATCCATACCGCTATGGGAAAAAGCCACTGCTTCTACCTTGTCAGCATCCGGCATACGGCAGGCGTAACCATACCAGTCGTTGTAAACCGATACACTTATCAATACCAATAAAACTGCATATACTACCAAACCCTTGTAAGTGTGCCAGACCCGAAAGGTTTTTTGCATCAGCATTTCGGCTGCAAAATAGCCCACCATCCCCATTAGTATGAAAAAGCCTGTAGCAGCAGCAAAGTTGTAATCTAAAGAAAATATTTCTATTAAAATACTGCCAAAAGCCAGGCTGCTGCAAATAGTAACTCCATACTTAAACACCGGGTTTAACTGGTGAATGGCTATAACATCACCGGCATTCTCCATCTTGCGCTTTCTATACAAATAGAAAGCCAGCCAGGTCAGCAGTAATGCAGCCAGCAGGTAGGCAGCCCAAACTTCCCACTGTAAGTCGTTATAGGAACCGAACAGGTTAGAGGCATAGATTACGGGGGTGGCTTTGGTAAAGAAATAATCAGAGTAAAGAGTATAGCGGCTAAAGCCATATAAGAAAAGTCCCAGATAGCCCTCTACCAGAACTTCCAGGCCAATCAGCAAGAAGTTGGCGATACCATAAAAGGCCAGGTGAGCAATAATATTACCGGTTATCAGGCCCACAAAGACGGCCAGAGAATACAGCAGCAGAGTAAGGATAGTAAAAACAAGCAACCATACTAGTAAAGGCAGTATCTGCAGTACACCATAACCCAACCCGATACCCAGCAAGCAGAGGAATAAAACCAGCAAAGGTACCATAACCATCAAAAAACCGGCCAGGTAATTGCTCATAAACACTGTTTTCCGGTCAAAGGGCAGAGCATTGATCATTGCCGTGGCCTTAGCATTATGCGTATAGGAAAAAACCGCGGCCGCTGCCACAATGCTGAAGAAGGCGATGAGTAAAACCAGCATTTCGGTTCCCCGGTAGATTAGGTTGCCGAAAAAGTCGGGGGCAAAAACTGCGTTTTCCGGGATGGAAATAAGTATCCCGTAGCCAAACAGTAAAACACTGATTATGTAGAGCGCAAATATGGGCCAAAATCGCAGTAAATTTTTATAAATGAGGGCTTTGCTAAATGATGGCTGTGCTGATTTCATAATCTAACCCTCCTAACTCGTAAATGAAGATTTCTTCCAATGACAGGGGTAGGATATCCAGCATTAATGGCTCTAAGGCAGACGCCTGCTGTAAAACCTGTTCTCTTTCACCGCGCACTACCAGCTGTACCACACTGCCTATCCGGTGAGCAGCTAAGACATTAAGAAAGCCGAAATCAGGAGGATCACCGTGAAAACCCATCTGCAGCTTAAAAATATTGTTCTGCAGTTCATCCAGACCCCGCTGAAGAACCACCTGGCCTTTGTGAAGAATGCCTACATGGTCGCAGACATCTTCCAATTCCCTTAAGTTATGAGAGGATACAAAAACAGTAGCCTGACGTTCCGCCACATCCTGAAAAATCAAGTTCCACACCTTACGTCGAGCTACTGGATCCAGACCGTCCATGGGTTCATCCAATATCAGTACATCTGGCATCATGCTCAGACTGAGCATGAAAGCGGCATGTTTTTTCATACCCCGGGAAAAACGGCGCAAAGGTCTTTTTTCATCCAAAGCAAATACCGGCTTAATTTTCTCCCAGCGTTCTATATTAAACTCGGGATAAACCCGGCGATAGAAATTGAACATATCCTTAAGGTTGTCCTGAGGAAAAAAGTATATATCATCAGGAATATAGGCAATACGCTTCTTAACCTCAGGATTATCGAATACTTCTTTTTCCTCAAATTTGACGGTGCCTCGATCAGGTATCAGGATCCCCACCATATGTTTTATCAAGGTAGTTTTCCCTGAGCCGTTGGGCCCCACAATTCCGTAAATCGACCCTTTGGGCACATCGATATTGACTTCAT
>Ga0116181_1002943_pt1 | contig 13532 bp, 9 predicted proteins | sample AD_UKC075_MetaG_FD_89752 | JGI IMG/M metagenome (GOLD analysis project Ga0116181, IMG submission 89752) | Active sludge microbial communities of municipal wastewater-treating anaerobic digesters from USA - AD_UKC075_MetaG | ecosystem: Engineered > Bioreactor > Anaerobic > Digestate | place: USA...
CGTCGACGCCGTCGCCGAGGACGTTCAGGTCGCCGTCGGTGACCAACACCGCCACCTCGATCAACGCGTCGTTGACCACGTCAAGGCCGGTCATCTCGCAGTCGATCCACACCAACTTCTCACTCATGGGGCCTAACCCTAGGACCTTCGGCGCCGCGACGCCGACCCGGGCGAGCCGATACAATGACGCCGATGCCCCAGTAGCTCAGCTGGATAGAGCAACAGCCTTCTAATCTGTAGCGCGCAGGTTCGAGTCCTGCCTGGGGCGCCCTCATTTCCCAGGGCGTCCGCGGGGTGGCGCCCTACAGGTCGACGTTCGCCAGCTCGATCCAGTCGAAGGTGCCCAGATCGGGGCGGACTGTGACCGACACCAGGTGGACCCGGTCGATGCGCACCAGCCCGATCTCGGCGGCTCCCACGAGGCGCGAGGCGACAAGGGTGTCGTCCACGTCCCCGGTCGCGTACGCGAGCGAGGCGTGCGGCGCGTGCGGGGGAGGCGGCAGCTCGCCGCCGAAGGTATCCGATGCCGCGCGGCGCACCCCGGAGACCAGCGCCTCCCACTGCGGGCTCGACGGGGCCGAACACCCGACGGTGTGCGCGCCCGCCGCGGGCGCCCCCAACGCGACGTCGAAAGCGCCCAAGCCCTCGACCTCGCGCCCGAGCGCCTCCGCCAGCCGCGTCAGCTCCGCGTGAGACAGGTCGTCGAACTGCGACAGCCGGCTCACGGTCAGGTGCAGCCACGGCTCGGGCATCCGGGGGAGGCCGACGATGCCGTCGAGCCGCAGCGACTCTTCGGCGAGCCGGTCGCGCGCCCGGTCGTCGGGCAGGGCGTAGACGTGCAGCGACCCCTCGTTGCGGACCCAGGGCGGCATGTAGTCGAAGAAGCTGCGCATGTCCGGAGCCTATCGGCGGGACCGGCCGCGTGTGCCCTGGCGGCCGGTACTCTTGGGCCATCATGAGTACTGCGGACGCCGCCACCAGGGACCGGTGGCTCAACGGCCTCGAGGTGGTGGACACCCGCCCGTGGTACCGACGACTCCTGCGCAGCCCTCTGTTCTGGATGACCATCGTCCTCCTCCCGGCCTACGTCTACTTCCTTTTCGCGCAGTACTGGATGCTGGCGCCGTCCCAGGAGTTCGAGGACGGTTCCATGACGCTCGGCATCTCCAACGAGGCGTTCCGCAAGGCCGGCTTCGCCGCCATGTGGACGGCGTTGGCCTATAGCGCGCTGTTCATTTGGCTCGACCGCTTCCGGGCATCCTCGCCCGTCGTATGGCTCCTGACCTTCGGCTGGGGTGCCTGCGCCTCCACCTGGTTCTCGCTCCACGTCAACACCTGGGCCGGCCAGATGATGTCGACGACGGAGGCCAACTCCGACGCCGGCTCGCGCGCTGCGATCTTCTCCGCCCCGTTCGTCGAGGAGTTCGCGAAGGCCACCATCCTGGTGCTGCTCGTAGTGCTGTGGCGCAACCGCATCGTGTCGCGGCTGTCGATGGTGGCACTCGCGGGACTGTCCGCCGTCGGCTTCGCCTTCACCGAGAACATCATCTACTACGCGCGGGTCTGGATGCAGGCCACCAACGACATCACCATCGCGGACCCCGACGCCACCATGCGCGAGCTGGTCATGCTGCGCGGCGTCTACACCTCGTTCGGCCACCCGCTGTTCACGATGATGACGGCCGCCGGCCTCGTCATCGGCCTGTCGGCTCGCAGCAAGATCGTGCGGGTGCTCGCCCCGCTCGGCGGCTTCATGCTCGCCTGCGCCGGACACATGCTGTTCAACGGCCTCGCCTCGACCAACCCGGTCGAGGCGCTCATGCGCCCGTACTACATCGCGCTGGTCGTCGTCGCGATCGTCGTGGCCTCGCTCGTCGTCAGCGTGATCGGCAACGCGCAGCTGATCCGCACGCGCCTCGGCGACTACCAGCGCGCCGGCTGGCTGACGGAGCGCCAGGTCGAGCTGTACGGGCGGCCGATGCGCCGCGTCAAGCTCATCTGGTTCGCGATGATGCGCGGCCCGCGCGTGTGGTGGCAGACGACGCGGCTGCTGCGCCGCGTCACCGAGCTCGCCTACCTTCGCAACCAGATGACGCGCGGGACGGTTGCCGGCCCCGGCGACGCCCGCGCCCGCGAGCTGATCCACCTCATCGACCGGCCCGGCCCCCGCGCGCTCACCGACTACCAGGGCCTGCGGATGCTGCCGCCGCGCCGTCGGAAGAACCTGCCGCCCCCGCCTCCGGGCCAGTCGCCGGGACAGCTCACCGCGCAGTACCCGCCGCCGCAGGCCCCCGGGCCCGCGGGCGTTGGCGGCAACTGGCCGGTGCGCCAATGAGCGGCGCCGAGCGGCTGACCGCCGCCTTCCACGCGCTCGAGGGCGCGCTGCCTGCCGCGCAGTACCCGCTGCCGATCGAGGGCGCCGACGTGCTGCGTCAGCTCGCAGGCTCGCTTGCCCAGCAGACGCGCGACTACCTCATTCCGCGCGCGGCACGCCTCGACGCCCCGCTGCTGGCCGTCGTCGGCGGCTCGACGGGGGCGGGCAAGTCGACGCTGGTGAACTCGCTCCTGCGCGCCCAGCTCACGCGCCCCGGCGTGCTCCGCCCGACGACCAAGTCCCCGGTGCTCATCTGCCACCCCGACGACGAGGCCTGGTTCCGGTCCGATCACGTCCTCCCCGGCCTCGTCCGCACGGACACGCAGCTGCACGACTCGCGCGCGCTCCACGTCGTCGCGTTCGACGGCCTGCCTCCCGGCCTCGCGCTGCTCGACGCGCCGGACATCGACTCCATCGACGACGCCAACCGCAGCCTCGCGCGCCAGCTCCTGCTCGCCGCCGACCTGTGGCTCTTCGTCACCTCGGCCGCGCGCTACGCCGACGCCGTGCCCTGGGAGTACCTGGCCGAGGCCGCGCACCGCAACACCGTCGTCAGCGTGATCGTCAACCGCTGCCCACCCGGCGCCGTCGTCGAGATCGCCGGACACCTTGCCCAGATGCTCGCCGAGCGCGGGCTCGCCGGGGCGAAGCTGTTCGCCGTCGCCGAGCGCGCGCTGCCGTCCGACGGCATGCTCCCGGCCGGCGACGTCTCGGGCGTGAAGCACTGGCTGACCCAGCTCGCCGCCGAGTCGGAGGCCCGCTCCCAGGTCGCCGTGCAGTCGCTCGCGGGCACCGTCCGATCGATCGACATGCAGCTCAGTGAACTCATCGACGGCGTGCGGCGGCAGCGCGACGCCCTCGCCGAGCTGCGCCGCGAGTCCGTCGCGCCGTACCAGCGGGCCGCGGCCGCCGTCGCCGAGGTGGCGGGCGATGGCTCGCTGCTCCGCGGCGAGATCCTCAGCCGCTGGCAGGACCTCGTCGGCACCGGCGAGTTCATGCGCTCGGTCGAGGAGCGCATCGGCCACCTGCGCGACCGCCTCAGCGGCTGGTTCCGCGGCGAGGCGAAGGAGGAGGCCCTGCAGGCCGCCATCTCCGACACGCTGACGGCCGTGCTCCGCGAGGCCGGCGACCGCGCCGCGGAGGAGACCTCCGCCGCCTGGAGCCTCACCCGCTGGGGCCGCGACATCGTCGCCGCCGAGCCCGGCTTGCAGCGCGCCTCCGCGGGCTTCCACGCCGCGGCCGCCGACGCCGTCCGCGCCTGGCAGTCGGACGTGCTCCGCCTCGTCGACGAGCAGGGTCGCGGCAAGCGCATGAAGGCGAGGTTCCTTGCCATCGGCACCAACCTCGCCGGGTTGGCGCTCATCGTCGTCGTCTTCGCCTCGACGGGCGGGCTCACCACCGCCGAGGTCGGCATCGCGGGCGGCACCTCGCTGCTCGCCCAGCGGCTGTTGGAGGCCGTCTTCGGGGAGGACGCCGTGCGCCGCCTCGCAGACCATGCGCGCCGCCAGCTCGCCGACCGCGTCGACGCCCTCCTGGCCGACGAGGCCGCGCGCTTCACCACGATCCTCGACTCGCTCGCCGTCGACGCCGACGCCACGGACCGCCTGGAGGGGGCCGCTGCCGGACTCCGCGACGGTGCCCGCGCCGCCTTCGACGACCTCACCGCACCGGAGCTCGACTGATGGCAGACCTCGCCCGCCAACTGGAACAGCTCACCCGCGCCGCGGATCTGACGGCGGGGCGCATCCCCGCCGAGCTCACCGCCGCCGCTCGGGGCGTACTCGCGCACGCGGACCGGCGCCTCGCCGCAGGCCCGCAGACGGTGGTGGCGCTCGGCGGCGCGACCGGGTCGGGCAAGTCCAGCCTGTTCAACGCGCTGAGTGGGACGAAGCTCGCAGAGCAGGGAGCCCGCCGCCCCACGACGTCGAGGACGCTCGCGGTCAGCTTCTCCGCCACCAACGTCCCGCTGCTCGACCTGCTCGGGATCGAGCGCCGGCACGAAACGGAGCCGCCGACCTCCGAGCTCGCGGAGGTCGTCCTCCTCGACCTCCCGGACCACGACTCGACGGCGTCGGCCCACCGCGCCGAGGTCGACCGGATGGTGCAGCTCGTCGACCAGTTCGTGTGGGTCCTCGACCCGCAGAAGTACGCCGACGCCGCCATCTTCCAGCGCTACCTGCGCCCGCTCGCCGGCCACTCCGAGGTCATGACGGTGGTGCTCAACCACGCCGACCTCCTGACCCCTGCCCAGCTCGACGACTGCCTCGCGGACCTTCGCCGGCTGCTCGATGACAACGGCCTGGCCGCCGTCACGCTCCGCCCGACGAGCGCGCTCACCGGGATGGGCGTCGCCGACCTTCGCGCCCAGTTGGGCAGGATCGCGACAGGCAAGAGGGCCGCCGCCGCGCGCCTCGCCGGTGATGTCGCGGGGATCGCGCGCGAGCTGGACGCCGCCGTCGGTCCCGGACGGCCGCGGGGCGCGGGGGAGCCGGCCGTCGCCGCGCTCACCGCTCAGCTGTCGGCCGCCGCGGGCGTGCCCGTGGTCGTCGACGCCGTGCGCGGCTCCGTGAAGCACCGCGGGCAGCTGGCCACCGGCTGGCCGATGGTGTCCTGGCTCGGGCGGCTGCGGCCGGACCCGCTGAAGCGGCTTCGGCTGGGGAGCGCGCCCAAGGAACTGACGACCGGGGAGCCGGTCGTCGAGCGCAGCTCGCTGCCCTCGCGCTCCGCAGCCGCCGGCGCGCAGCTGTCCACCGGGTTGCGCGAGGTCGCCGAACGGCTCGGTGAGGGGCTGCCCCCGGCGTGGGCGCGGGGCGTGACCGACGCCGTGCGCGCGGCAGAGCAGACGCTCCCCGACGACCTGGATCGCGCCGTCGTGACCACCGACCTCTCCGCCGACCGCACCCCCGCGTGGTGGCACGTGATCCGCGCGACGCAGTGGGTGCTGATCGGCGCCGTCGTGCTGGGCGCGCTGTGGCTCACGCTGAACGCGATCCTCGGCTACCTCGGCCTCCCGCCGTTCGCGACCTATCCGATTGGGCCTGAGGGCGGCCTGCAGGTACCCACCGCGACGGTCCTCGTGCTGGGCGGCGTCGTCGGTGGGATCGCGCTGTCGGGGGTCTCGCAGCTGATCATCAACGCGTCGGCCAACGCCGCGGCGCGCCGCGCGAAGAAGGCGCTGGAGTCGTCGATCGGGGAGGTCGCACGGGCACGGGTGCTCGCGCCCGCGGAGGCGGTCGTCGCCACGCACGCGGCGGCCCGCGACGCCGTCGACGCGCTGCTCTGAACCAGACTTCCAAATGGGGCTTCGCCGCCCCAAGCTGGCATACTGGCACGCGGTCAACAGCAATACAGGGAGCACGTAAGACAAGTGGCTGAGTTCATTTACACCATGCACAACGTCCGCAAGACGGTAGGTGACAAGGTCATCCTCGACAACGTCACGTTGTCGTTCTACCCGGGCGCCAAGATCGGCGTCGTCGGGCCGAACGGCGCGGGCAAGTCGACCATGCTGAAGCTGATGGCCGGCCTCGACCGCGCCAACAACGGCGACGCGAACCTCGCGAAGGGCGCAACGGTCGGCATCCTCCTGCAGGAGCCCCCGCTCGACGAGGACAAGACGGTCATGGAGAACGTCGAGCTCGCCGTTCACGAGACGAAGTCGATGTTGAAGCGCTACGACGAGATCGGCATGGCGATGGCCGAGCCGGACGCCGACTTCGATGCGCTGCTCGAGGAGATGGGCCACCTCCAGACCGAGCTCGAGCATCGCAACGCGTGGGAGATCGACTCCATGCTGGAGCAGGCGATGGACGCCCTGCAGTGCCCGCCCGGCGACGCCGACGTGAAGGTCCTCTCCGGCGGCGAGCGCCGCCGCGTCGCGCTGTGCAAGCTGTTGCTCGAGGCGCCCGACCTGCTGCTCCTCGACGAGCCCACCAACCACCTCGACGCCGAGTCCGTCGACTGGCTGGAGAAGCACCTCAAGAATTACCCGGGCGCCGTCCTCGCCGTCACGCACGATCGCTACTTCCTGGACAACGTGGCGCAGTGGATCTGCGAGATCGACCGCGGCCGCCTCCACCCGTACGAGGGCAACTACTCCACCTACCTGGAGACCAAGCGCCAGCGCCTGCAGATCGAGGGTAAGAAGGACGCCAAGCGCGCCAAGATCCTCGAGAAGGAACTGGAGTGGGTGCGCGCCAACCCCAAGGCGCGCCAGGCCAAGAACAAGGCCCGCCTCGCCCGCTACGAGGAGATGGCGGCCGAGGCCGAGCGGAACCGCAACATCGACCTCGGTGAGATCAACATCCCGCCGGGCCCGCGCCTCGGCTCGGTGGTGCTCGAGGTCCGCGACCTGAAGAAGGGCTTTGGCGACCGCGTCCTCATCGACAACCTGTCGTTCACGCTGCCGCGCGCCGGCATCGTCGGCATCATCGGCCCCAACGGCGTGGGCAAGACCACGCTGTTCAAGACCATCACCGGGCTCGAGGAGGCGGACTCCGGCAGCGTCAAGGTCGGCGAGACGGTGCAGTTCAGCTACGTCGACCAGAACCGCTCCGGAATCGACGGCAGCAAGAACGTCTGGGAGGTGGTATCCGACGGGCTCGACTTCATCAAGGTCGCGAACTTCGAGATGGCCTCGCGTGCCTACGTCGCGTCGTTCGGCTTCAAGGGCCCGGACCAGCAGAAGCTGGCGGGCGTCCTGTCCGGCGGCGAGCGCAACCGCCTGAACCTGGCGCTGACGCTCAAGCAGGGCGGTAACGTCCTTCTGCTCGACGAGCCCACCAACGACCTCGACGTCGAGACCCTCCAGTCGCTGGAGGACGCCCTGCTCGAGTTCCCGGGCTGCGCCGTCGTGATCTCCCACGACCGCTGGTTCCTCGACCGCGTCGCCACCCACATCCTGGCGTGGGAGGGCACCGACGAGGACCCCGCGAGCTGGTTCTGGTTCGAGGGCAACTTCGCCGACTACGAGGAGAACAAGCAGGCGCGCCTCGGCCCGGAGGCCTCGCGGCCGAAGTCGTCGGCGCACCGCCGCCTCACCCGCTGACAGAAGAGGGGCCGCCCAGATGGGCGGCCCCTCCTGTTTCCCGGCGGGGGAGTCCCGGGAGACCCGGTTACTTGTCGAGCAGGTCGAGCAGCTCGGGGAGGACGGCCGGAACCTCGCAGCGGGGGAGGTCCGGGTCGGCGTTCGGGACACAGGTCCATCCGACGGGGTTGTCCTCGTCCTCGTTGGTGGTGCTCACCCACAACACCCGCGCACCGGAACGGAGCGCGACCGTCTCGCTGAAAAGCCCGGATCCGTTCTCCCGTGATCCCTTGACGAGGACGTTGCCGAGGTCGGTGTCCTCGCCGCGGTCGAACTCGGCGAGCTTCGTCAGGTCCTCGACGGCGGTGGTCATGCCGTCCTGGCGCAGCCGCTCGTCGCAGCCGAGCGCCGCGTCCCTGATGGCCTCGAAGCCGGTGATGGCCTCGTCGACGCTGGGGTAGCCGAGCACGACGGCCCAGCGGTAGGTCAGGTCCGCGGTCTCCGGCCCGCCGAACTCCCGCACGAGCACCCGGTTCGGGCTGCCGGCCTCGTCGGGCGCGCAGGCCCCGATGGGGCCGCCCTCCAGGCTCTCCCGCTCGTTGGTGATGAGGTCGACGACGTCCGGGTGGTCGAACGCGAACACCTGTGGCTTCGGCACGTTGTCCCAGGTGGGCGCGGGCGGCCCGGGGTGTTCCGGATCCGGCGTCGGGATGTTGGTCGGGTCCTGGCTCGGGGTGGTCAGGGGGAACAGCGGGGAGTCCGTGGTCGGGGTCGTCGGGCCGGGGGCCTCGGCCCACTGCGGGCCGCGGATGTCGTCGAGCAGCGGGCTGTTCCACACGGCGAAACCGCCGACGGTGAGGGCGAGCACGGCGGCGACGGCGCCGGTGGCCTGGCGGGCGGTGCGCTGGCGGTCGCCGCGGCGTCGGATCTCAGAAGGGGAGAGCATGGGGGACTCCTTCGCGGCGGAGGCGAGGTCGTCGAGCTGGGGAATGCGATCAGGCATGGCGGACCTCCAAGTCGGTGTTGAGCAGGCGCGCGAGGGTCGCGCGGCCCCGGGAGAGGCGGGCCTTGACGGTGCCGGTGGGGGAGCCGACCTCGTCGGCCACCTCGGCGACCGACAGGTCGCACAGGTGATAGAGCACGATGGCCCTTCGTTGGTCGGCGGGCAGTTGCGCGAGTGCGTCGGCGACAGCCACCCGGTCGGGGCTCGGCTCCTTGACGGGCTGCGCCTGCAGCGCGCGGTCGGCGGGCCGGAAGGCGCGCATGGCCTTGCGCCAGCGGCTCACCGCCAGCCGGTAAGCGGTGGTGCGGACCCAGGCCTCGGGGTGGTCAGCGTTGTCGAGCGTGCGCCGTCGGTCCCACGCGCGGATGAACGCCTCCTGTACGCAGTCCTGCGCCTCGGCGAGGTCCCCGCACATGGCGTATATCTGCCCCACCAGGCGCGAGAATGAGTCGGCGTACAGCCGGTCGAACTGCTCCTCGTCCATCTGGTTCTCCTCCCTTTGTGGAAGATACGCCTGGGCGGGTCGGCCGGTTGCATCCCGATTCAGTGCGTGGCGAGGAGCTCCGCGAGGGACATCGACGCGCGGCCGGCGAGGGACTGGAGCTGGGTCTGGCAGCTGAAGCCGTCTGCGAGGACGATGGCGTCCGGGTGGGCCTCGATCGCGGGGCCGAGGTCGTGCTCGAACACCTTGACGCTCACGTCGTGGTGGCCGCGCTCGACGCCGAAGTTGCCCGCGAGGCCGCAGCAGCCGCCGACGACGACCAGTTCCGCCCCCGTCTTCGCCAGCAGCGCGCGGTCCTTCGCCCAGCCCAGCACCGAGGCGTGGTGGCAGTGCGGCTGCGCCACGATGGTGTGCCCGCGGAGGTCCGGGGCGATGAAGTCCGGGTCGTCGGCGAGGAACTCCGCCAGCGTCCGCACCGCGCCGTTCAGCGCCGTTACGGATCCGTCGTCGGGGAGCAGCTCCGGGGCGTCCGAGCGCCAGACGGCGGTGCACGACGGCTCGACGCCGACGATCGGCACGCCGTCGGCGACATAGGGCGCGAGCACCTTCGCGGCGTTCGCCAGCTGGCGCCGGGCGCCGTCGAGCTGCCCGGTGGAGATCCAGGTCAGCCCGCAGCACGCGGTCTCGTTCAGCACCTCCGGCTCGTAGCCCAGCCGGACGAGCACCTGGACCATCGCCGCGAACGAGGTGGACTCGAAGCAGTCGGAGAACGAGTCGACCCAGATCAGCACGCGCCCCTTGGGTTGGGTTGGGTGTGCGGGTGCGGAGCCTTTCGACGCGGTCGCGGTCGACTTCGTCGACGCGCCCGGCTCAAGGAGCGTGGGGGCTTCCGGCTCGCGGAGGGCGGGGAGGTGCGAACGTGCGGTCCGGGAGGCGAATCTCGGGATCTCGCGGCGGGCGTCGACCCCGGCGGCCCAGCGGAGGGCGCGGCCGAGGCCGGGGGCCTTGCCGACGGTGTTGATCAACGCGCCGAGGCCCGGCACCGTCGTGATCATGCGGCCCCAGCGCGGCAGCCAGCCCAGCGCGTAGTGGTTGCGGGGGCGTAGCCGACCCCTGTAGCGCTCGTGCGTGACCCGCGCCTTGTAGGCGGCCATGTCGATGCCGGTGGGGCAGTCGCGGGCGCAGCCCTTGCAGGACAGGCAGAGGTCGAGCGCGGCGTGCACCTCGGGAGAGCGCCAGCCCTGGGTGATCAGCGACCCGTTGACCATCTCCTGCAGCGCGCGGGCCCGGCCCCGGGTCGAGTCCTTCTCGTCGCGCGTGGCCTGGAAGCTGGGGCACATCACGCCGCCGGACACGGTCGAGTTCGCCAGGCACTTGCCGACGCCCGAGCACTGGTGCACGGCCTCGACGAACTCGGCGTCCGTGCTCGACAGCGGAGACCGGCTGGCGGCGACCATGCGCAGGTTCGCCTCGACCGGGTCCGGGTCGACGAGCACGCCCGGGTTCAGCAGGCCCCTGGGGTCGAAGATGGCCTTGACGGCGCCGAAGAGCCGCAGGGCGTCGGCGGAGTACATGTGGGGGAGCAGCGCGGAGCGGGCGCGGCCGTCGCCGTGCTCGCCGGACATCGAGCCGCCGAACCGGGCGACGAGGCGCGCGGCGTCCTCGACGAACGCCTTGTAGCGCGCGGCCCCGTCGGGAGCCTCGAGCGGGAAGTCGATCCGGCAGTGCACGCAGCCGTCGCCGAAGTGGCCGTAGGGCAGCCCGTGCAGCCCGTAGCGCTTCAACAGCGCGTCGAACTCGCGCAGGTACGTGCCCAGGTGCTGCGGGGGAACCGCGGCGTCCTCCCAGCCGCCGTACGCGGGCTTCTCGAGGCTCACCCCGGCCAGGCCCGCGCCGTCGGCCCTGATCTGCCAGAGCTGCGCGGCGCGGACGGGGTCGTCGACGATCCAGCCCTCGGCGGCGGCCGAGCGCTCGACGATCGCCTCGGCGCGCGCACGGACCTCGGCGGGGTCGTCGCCGACGACCTCCAGGAACATCCACCCGTCGCCCTCCGGCAGCACGCCGACGGCGTCAGGCCCGTTCTTCGCCACCACGACGTCGACGATGCGGCGGTCGAGGCCCTCGCACGCGGTGGGGCGGAAGTCGAGCAGGTTGGAGATGTCGTCGCCGGCGTCCGGCATGGTGGGGTAGCCCAGCGCGACCATCAGCCGGTGCGGGGCGTCCGCGACGAGGCGGACCGTCGCCCGGACGATCACGCCCAGCGTGCCCTCCGTGCCCGCGAAGAACTTCGGAACGTCGAACCGGCGCTCGGGCAGCAGGTGCTCGAGCGAGTACCCCGAGACCTGACGGATGAACGTGCCGAACTCGGTGCGGATCACGCCGAGGTTGGCGGCCACGAGCGCGCGGAGCTCCGGGAGGTCGTCGGCGCCGAGCGTGATCAGCTCGCCGTTGCCGTCGATGATGTCGAGGCTGACGACGTTGTCGGCCATGCGCCCGTAGCCGAGCGCGCGCGGGCCGCACGCGTTGTTGCCGATCATGCCGCCGACGGTGCACCGCGACGACGTCGACGGGTCGGGCCCCAGCCGCAGCCCGAACGGGCGGCCGGCGGCCTGCAGCTGCTCCTGCACGACGCCGGGGTCGATGACGGCGGTGCGGGACTCCTCATCGATGGAATGGATCCGGTTGAGGTGCCGCGCGACGTCGATGACCAACCCCGGCCCGACGGCGTTGCCCGCGCACGAGGTACCGGCACCGCGCGCGGTGATCGGCATCCCCACCTTCAGCGCGGCGCGCACGACGGCGATCAGCTCGTCGGCGGTGCGGGGACGGGCGACGGCGACAGGCGCGACGCGGTACAGCGAGGCATCGCTGGAGTAGAGCGCGCGGGTCAGCGTCGAGGTGTCGACGATCTCCGCCAGGTCCCCCAACTCGGCCAGCAAGGGGAGGTCGGGGGCGAGGGGCGCGCGGTTCACGGCGCCTAGTCTGCCACCGCCAGGGTGGCCTCCATCGCGCGGCCCAGTGCGGCGTAGTCCTCGGGCGCGATGGCGTCGACGAACACGCGGCGCACCGAGTCGACGTGCGCGGGGGCCGCCCGCTTGAGGAGCGCGAAGCCCTCGGGCGTCATCCGGGCCTGGACGCCGCGGCCGTCGGAGTCGCACGCCGCGCGGACGATCCAGCCCGCGTTCTCCATCCGCTTGACCGTGTGCGTGAGGCGCGACCGGGAGTGGCCGACGGAGGCGGCCAGCTCTCCCATGCGGATGGTGTGGCAGGGCGACTCGCTCAGCCGGACGAGTAGCTCGTACTCGGCGAGGCTCAGGTCGAACGCGCGGAGGGCTGTCTCCAGGTACTCGTTGATGTGCGCGTTGGCGAGGAGATAGGAGCGCCACACGCGCTGCTGCTCCTCGGAGAGCCATCCTGCCGCCGGTTCTGACATGTGGCGCATTCTATCATGAAGGTTGATTATTCAAGTATTTTTGAGCGAACGGCCTAGTCGGGAACGGCGCGACCCGTTAGGCTTGCCCGCAACCGATTCTGAGGGGTTCAGCGTGGATATTCGAGATCAGCTTCTGGAGCAGGCGGCCAACAGCGTGGGCGACATGCTGCGGAGGAGGGTCGCCGAGACGCCGAACGTCCGGGCGTTCATGTACCCGCAGGGCGCCGCGGTGCCGACCAACTGGGTGACGCTCACGTGGAAGCAGACCAGCGACATCGTCGACCAGCTGGCCGCGGGCCTTCTCTCGCGCGGGCTGGGCTACGAGGAGCGGGTGGCGATCTGTTCCAACACCCGCATCGAGTGGATCCTTGTCGACCTCGCCATCGCGGCCGCCGCGGGCGCCACCACCACCGTCTACCCCACCACGGGGGCCGACGACGTCCACTACGTGCTCTCCGACTCCGGCTCGGTCATCCTGGTCGCCGAGGACGCGGCTCAGGTCGAGAAGATCAGCGGCTTCGCCGACCTCGCCGAGCAGATCCACACCATCGTCGTCATCGACCCCGCGGGCGTCGAGCTGAGCGACCGCGTGATCTCCTACGACCAACTCAACGCCGACGGCGCCGCCTACCTCGCCGAGCACCCCACGGCCGTCGACGACTCGATCGCGAGCACCAACCGCGACACCCTCTCCACGCTGATCTACACCTCGGGCACGACGGGTCGCCCCAAGGGCGTGCGGCTGAACCACATGTCGTGGGTCTATGAGGGCGTGGCAACCAAGCACCTCGACGAGTTGGACGAGAACGACCTGCAGTACCTGTGGCTCCCGCTCAGCCACGTGTTCGGCAAGGCGCTCATCGCGGTGCAGCTTGCGTACGGCTTCGCGTCGGCCGTCGACGGCCGGATCGACAAGATCGTCCAGGGCCTCGGCGAGGTGCGCCCCACCTTCATGTGCGGCGCCCCGCGCATCTTCGAGAAGGTCCGCGGCGCCGTCATGACCGGCAACAAGGGCCTCAAGGCGAAGATCGCGCGCTGGGCGTTCTCCGTCGGCTACGAGTCCATCGACGACAGGCTGGCAGGCCGCGAGCTGAAGGGCGCGCTGGCGGTCAAGTACAAGATCGCCGACAAGCTCGTGTTCTCGAAGCTGAAGGAGCGCCTCGGCGGCCGGATCCGCTTCATGATCTCGGGCTCGGCGAAGCTCAGCCCGCAGGTGCAGCGCTGGTTCTACGGCGCGGGCATCCTGATCGTCGA
>Ga0116181_1002945_pt1 | contig 13525 bp, 6 predicted proteins | sample AD_UKC075_MetaG_FD_89752 | JGI IMG/M metagenome (GOLD analysis project Ga0116181, IMG submission 89752) | Active sludge microbial communities of municipal wastewater-treating anaerobic digesters from USA - AD_UKC075_MetaG | ecosystem: Engineered > Bioreactor > Anaerobic > Digestate | place: USA...
AATAGGATTGGTTTTAGTGTTGACAGGTTGCCTTACCTCCCCTTATTATCAAAAAGCGGAAGGGCTTCCAAAGAACGAATGGAGTTATGCCAATAAGCCAACGTTTAAATTTGAAATAACCGATACCGCAGCCATCTATAATTTATACTTTTTGATACGCCATACAGATGCGTATCCTTTTTCAAATATATGGATGTGGATTTACACGAAACAGCCAGGGGATAGCAGCTTTCAGCAAGTAAGAGTAGAAATACCATTAGCAGAAAGATCAGGGAAATGGCTAGGTCGTGGAATGGGAGCCATCTGGGAGCATAGAATGCCGATCACACAAGACAATCGACCAATGGTATTCAATAAGAAAGGTCTATATGAAATCCGTTTTGAACAGAATATGCGAGTAAATCCATTACCTGAAATTTTACAAGTAGGCTTGCGTGTAGCCAAGATAGGGCATCGTAAAGCACCATAAACAATGCTATTATGAAGCTATTTACCACGCTCTATATTTTGTTGCTGGCATATATTGTTGCCGCATTATTATTTTGGGGGTTTAGCCTTTATCGTCAAAATGAGCGCATCTTTCAACAAGAGCTGATACACTTACGGTCTCAAATAGATAGCACTCAGCATCCACAATTATTTAATACATCCAAGCAAGCCTATTTAGATAAACGAATGCGGCGAAAGCAGCAGTTTACTGGAGAAGGGGGCACTTTTTTAATTGTCATCTTTATTGGAGCCAGTATTGTGTATTCGTCTTATAGAAGAGGGATACGGTTGTCTCAACAGCAAAATAACTTCATGCTATCTGTTACTCATGAATTAAAATCTCCGATAGCTGCTATCAAACTCAATCTACAGACCTTAGAAAAACATCAGTTGGATAAAGATAAAACACAACAACTGATAGGAAAAAGTATAGCAGAAAGTAATCGCCTCAACGACCTTTGCAATAATATTTTGATGACATCACAACTGGAAGGCAACCAACATCAAGCAATTTTTGAAAAAATAAATTTTGATGAATTTCTTACCTACATTCTTGCGCCTTATCAACAACGTTATCCGCAGCGCATTCAATTGAATTTACATGCTTCGGCTACTCCTATCTCTGCTGATAAGCTGATGTTGCAATTAGCTATCAACAACCTTGTGGAGAACGCATTGAAATACTCAGCAGACGAAGTCGTCATACAGAGTTTTACTAAAAGCAAACGACTATACTTTAGAGTTTCAGATTTTGGCAATGGCATATCGGATATGGAGAAACAAAAAGTAATTATGAAATTTTATAGAGTGGGCAATGAAAATGTTCGTACTACTAAGGGAACAGGACTTGGACTATACCTAACCGATAAAATAATAAAACAACATAAAGGCACACTATCCATTAAAGACAACAAGCCCAAAGGCTCCGTTTTTGAAATGATGCTGCCACTAGCTTAGGCTATTTTTCGCCTTCTAAGCTTGAAAGGTTCACTCGAAATGTTTTTCGATGATAAGGAGAAAGCCCATGTTTGAGAATCTTTTTCCGATGAGCCAAAGTTCCATAACCTTTGTTTTGATGCCAATCATATTGCGGATAGCTTTCGTGCAACTGCATCATATAATCATCTCTATAAGTCTTAGCTAAGATGCTGGCAGCAGCAATAGACGCATATAATCCATCGCCTCCAATAACTGTTTGGTGAGGGATACCCCAATACGGTCTAAACTTATTGCCATCTATTAAAAGCATTTCTGGGCGAGTGCTAAGTTGGTCAATCGCTAAATGCATGGCTTTAATAGAAGCGTTTAAGATATTGATGACATCAATTTCTTGATGATCTACTTGAGCTACTGCAAAACTAATAGCCTCATGCTCTATCACAGGACGAAGTGCAAAGCGTGTTGCCTCTGAGAGTTGTTTGCTATCATTCAATAAAGGATGAAAAAAGTCTTTGGGTAAAATTACCGCAGCTGCAAATACCGGTCCTGCAAGGCATCCCCTTCCGGCTTCATCACAGCCAGCTTCAATTAATTGGTTATGAAAAAATGTTTTCAACTTAACTATTAGAATTTCCTTGCTCCAAAAATAAGCATCCTATAATACTTGGGAGAGTTATCATTTTCCTTATTCATTTGAATTCTAAACTTATTTAGTAGTAGATTTTAGTTAATTAATAAAAGCATCATAAAAAGGTAACGGAAACTTTTTCCACCATCAGTTTTAGTTATATTTGTCGCCACCCTCACCTAGATTAAGTAATGCGTTTTGGTTTTGTAGTTATTTTAATGTTGGCCGTTCAAATGGTCGTTGCACAACAGCCTAGTTCGTCTCGCTCGGAGCTTGAAAGCCGTAGGAAAAGTATGCTAAATAATTTGTTGGAAACACAACAGCAGCTTGAGGCCACAAGAGGTGATAAGAAGGCTTCATTGGCTGAGTTGCGCGCCTTACAAGCTAAATTGAATGAGCGTCAGAAATTAATTTCTAATATTAACCAAGAGATTAACTCTATTGATAATAATATTGAATATTCCACCCAAGAGATTGAGCAATTGCGTCAGCAGCTGAATACGCTTAAAATGCGTTATGCTCAGTCTATTCGCTATGCTTATATGCATCGTAGCTCGTATAACATGCTAGCGTTTGTTTTCTCTTCAGATGATTTCAATATGGCAATACGTAGGATGCGCTATTTGAGAAAATATAGAGAGTATCGTAAATATCAAGCCGATCAGATTAAAGCCATGAACAGCACAATAGAAAAAAAGATTGACGTACTGAATCATACCAAATCGCAAAAAAACATTTTACGAACGGCTGAGGAGCAGCAAAAGCAAGTAATCCAAAAAGAATCGAACGAAAAAGATAGGGTAGTGGCTTCTTTAAAAGGGAGAGAACACGAGTTGACTAGAGAGATAGCCGAAAATAAGAAGTCTTTAAAACAGTTGGAGAAAGCGATTGAAGCAGCCATTCGTAAAGAAATAGAAATAGCCAGAAGGAAAGCAGAAGAGGAAAGAAAGCGTGAAGAAGCAAGGCAACGTGCAGAAGAAGAAAGAAGGATAGCTGCTGAGAAAGCTGCTGCGGATGCCCATCATGCACAAGACGTGAAGGTAATGACAGGCTCTGGTACCAAAAGTGCCGTGCCGGGAAACCCACGCTTCAATGTACCTGCATCTAACGATAAAAAATTAACTGAAAAAGTAGTAGCCACTGCAACGCCACCTCGAGTGGCTACACCTCGCCCATCTACACCTAAAGCTACCAACTACAACCTAAGCCTTACACCAGAAGTAGCAGCCTTGTCTGACAATTTTGAAAGCAACAGAGGAAAACTACCTTGGCCAGTAGAGAAGGGATTTATTGCCGAGCGTTTTGGTCGTCAAAAGCACCCGGTTTATAAAATAGAAACGGAAAATAGCGGAATCGAAATCCAAACTAGTGCGAATGCTAGTGTTCGAGCAGTATTTAGTGGTACGGTTAAAAACATCTTCTTTGTGCCGGGCATGGGACAGTGTGTGCTTATCGATCATGGTCGTTTCTTTACCGTATATTCAAGACTAGGAAATGTGGCAGTAGGAAAAGGTGCTAAAGTAAATATGAAACAAACCATCGGTACGGTAGGTCCCAATGATGATGGCGAATACCTCATGCACTTTGAGCTTTGGAAAGTATCCTCCAATGATAAATCAGCCCCACAAGACCCTAGCGGCTGGATTGCTCATTAACAGTTATTTATTTTTAATAATAGCAAAAGTTTGTTCCAAGAAGTAATTCTATCGAGTTTAAGTTTTACTGATTCGTTGTTTCTATTCTATCATTTAAGTAATCCGATAAGCATTTGTTTTGCTGTTTGTATATAGAGGAGTTAAACCATTTGAGACATTCTACTTAGGGTTATTGGTAATCTATTAATAATATTTTTACAGCTATTGCTCCACAATCCTATCATGCATATAGGTAATTCTATAATCCACTATAGCAATTCCTATTTTATAATTACAACATCCTGATAGCAATGAATAATAAAAAAGCTATATTTACAAAAAACAAACGGGGGGGGCCGAAAACCAATTTAGAGTAGGCAATTAAAATAATGCATATGAAAAGACAATTATCCTTTCTGAAAATGCTATTTACAGGGTTGTTGCTTTGCCTTGCTGGGCAATCATCAGCACAGACAACAGTCACAACCGGGCTACCTAGTAGTGCGGGTTCAGGTTCAGGTGCAAATTATTATTTGACCTTTATTGTAGAGAATACCAATAGCTACCCTATTGTTATTTCGGATATTGAAATGTATAGAGCAGCAGCTTCTAATGGCAACAACTTTTCGCTTTATTATAGTAGTACTTCCTTAAGTGGAGTAACTGGTGTAGCTGCAACAGCTAATAGTTTTGCTTCTGCTGTTGGTTGGACTGCCGTATCTACGGTTACATTGAGTACAGTCACTACAACAGCCATTCATCCTACATTTACCAATTTGAGTTTGGTGATACCAGCTAATACCACTTATCGTTTTGCTGTGCAAACAAGTGGCTCTGCACTTAATTATGGCGGGTCTGGAGCTACGCCTAATAACTTTACAAATGGTGGTGTTAAGATTGGGAATGGCAACTATCAAATAAATAGTCTAAATGTTGGCTATTGGGGACCATCCACTACTCCACGTTTTTGGTGCGGCTCGGTTACATTTGCTCCTTGGGGCCCTTGTACAGACCCTCCCATACCTGGCAATGCCATAGTTAGTGATTCAACACCTTGTGTAGGACAAAACTTTTCATTGAGCGTCATTGGAGGTACGGGAGGCAGCGGACAAACCTATCAGTGGGAGTCAGCAACTAGTACTTCAGGACCTTGGACAGCTTTAGGTTCTCCTGCAGCAAGCTCAGTATATAATACTAGTTCATTAATATCAGGAACTATCTATTATCGTGCAGCTATTACTTGTGGCGTTTCTACAGTTTATTCTGATACTGTTTCAGTAAATATACCTACTCCTTTTGCCGCAGGTACCTACACTATCAATCCAGCTTTACCGGCAAGCAGCACTAACTTTCAGAGTATTGCAACGGCTATAAGTGCTATCAGTTGTGGTATTGCCGGCAATATTATATTCAATCTAGCACCGGGTACTACTTTTAATGAGCAAGTAACACTACCGGCTACCATAGGCACCACCGCTAGTCAAACAGTAACTTTTAATGGTAACGGTGATACGGTAAAATTTGCAGGAACGAGTACACAGCCATGGACTATTGGTTTAGACGGAGCGGACTATATTACGTTTAATGATCTTATAGTTGTGAATACTAGCACTACAAATGCAATTTCGGGTCATTTATGGAATGATGCCGATCACAATACATTCAACAACTGTACGTTTCTAGTAGATATAACCGCTACAAGTTCATTAGTAGTACCGTTTTCTATTAGTGGATCAGCAACCTCTGCAACTACTGCCGGTAATTCAGGACAATATAATGTTTTGGATAGCTGTACCATTGTTGGAGGATACTACAATACGGTACTATATGGTAACACTGTTGGAAATTCGAGTGGTAACAAAGTAATGAATTCTACCATGTCTGATTTCTATTTTTATGGTGCTTTTATATATTATCAAGACAGCTTAGAGCTTACAAATAATATCATAGAACGCCCTACAAGAGCTACGATTTCCACCTTCTATGGTATCTACCTTTCTACCGGTTGTACCAATGCCTTAGTGCAACAAAATCGTGTGAGAAATATGAGTGGCGGTAGTCCTACGAGTACTAGTGCTATCTATGGCATTTATGGCCTAGCAACATCTACTGCAGGTAATGAAAATAAGTTTTACAATAACCTAATTAGCAATTTTAGTGGCAATGGAGCTTCGTATGCTATGTATTTGACTGGTCAGTATATCCAGGCGTATCATAATACTATTGCGGTAGATAATACAGCCGCTACAACTAGTATAGTAAGAGGTATTTGGGCTACTGGTACAGCTGGTATTGATATTAAGAACAACAACGTTTCCATTACCCAAGGCGGTACCGGAGCTAAACATTGTCTATATTTTTCTGGAGCCGGTAAAACCTCAAACTACAATAACCTTTATATGGGATCGACTACCGGTACCAATAATATAGGGTATTATTCAGCAGATTTCTCCACATTAACAGCATGGCAAGGAGCGAATAGCAATGCTTGGGATCAAAACAGTTTGTCGGTAGATCCTATGCCCTTATCTCCTGCAACTGGCAACTTCTCTCCTACGAATTCCATGTTAGATAATTTCGGTACTCCAATAGCAAGTGTGCCTACGGATATCAATGGAGCAGTAAGAAGTGCGGTGACACCGGATATGGGAGCTTATGAGTTTAGTATTCCACCATGTTTGGGTACACCTAGTACCGCAGGTATCGCCAATGCCAATTTGGATTCTGCTTGCGTAGGTGGCCCGGTACAACTTAGTTTAACGGGTTATCCATTACAATCCGGTATCACCATCCAATGGCAAGAGTCTTATGGTGCTAATATCTGGAATGATATCATCGGAGCAACCACCGCAAACTATACCGCATCCTTTGCTGCGACCGCTAAATACCGTGCATATGTAAGCTGTAATTTTGGAACTCCGGTTTATTCAAATGAGGATAGCGTGAGTCAAATGTCTATGTGGGCATGTTATTGCTCTCCATATACGGGTCAAGCATTACATACCAACAATGCTAACTACATCACCAACGTAGCCATCACAGGTACTTCTTTAAATAATCCTAGTACTACAGTGGGTGCCGGTGGATATACACGTTACTATCCTTCAACGGCTACTACTACTGATTCGTTGATGCAAAACGTGAGTTATCCATTGTCAGTTACCTTAACGTCAACAAGCTATACGGGTATTGCTTGGGTGGATTTTGATCGTAATGGAACCTTTGATTTTGGAGAATCAATAGTATTGACCAATGGTCAAGGAACCATTGCCGTACCGTTATTCGCAACGCCTGGTCCTACGGGTATGCGGATCCGTGTAGCTACGAATGCTACTACATACACCAGCATAGACGCCTGTTTGAATAGTACGACCGGATATGAAACGGAAGACTATGTGGTAACGATTGTTCCTAATATTGCATGTTCTGGTACTCCTTCTACTGGTGGTACCGCCTCTGTAGATAAAGACACCCTTTGTGTGATGGGAGATGTGAAATTGTCGTTAGCTAACTATCCTTTGAATATGGGTATTGCAATCAACTGGCAATCATCACCAGCCGGTGCTAATACCTTTACAGATATACTGGGAGCGATAACGGATACCTTTACTGTATTAGGTTTGAGCACGTCAACAGATTTCCGTATGCGCGTTACTTGTACTAATACCGGAGGTGGAACTACCTATTCCAATACTGAAACGGTAATTGTCAACAACCCTCAATTGGCGATGACGATTCCGGGTTCACGTTGTGGTACAGGTGAAGTAGCCTTATATGCTGCTGCTGCAAATGGCGGCGGTGTTAATTGGTACGACTCATTAACTGGTGGTACCAAAGTGGGAACTGGTAATATCTTTATTACTCCATCTATTAGTACTACTACACCTTATTTTGCAGCTGCTACATTAGGAGGTGGCGCAATAGGAACGATACCTATGCCTACATGGAGTTCGAACTACTCAGGAAATGTTAGAGGCTTTTGGTTTACGGCACCGACTAGCTTTACAATTACATCATTAAAGTCTCTAGCGACCACAACAGGAGTACAAAGCATTGCTGTTATTAAGTTTAATGGGAATACTCCACCACCAACGTATTCAACTACAACGAATGCCTTCACTACTTTATACCTAACACAGAACAATTCAGCAACTGGTCCAATTCCTGTTAATATACCGATTGCTTCTGGTGATGTAATTGGAGTAATGGCTCAAATTGGTGGAGCAGCAGCGTATACTACTACTGCTGGTCCTTATACTTCTGCAATTGCAGGATTTCCAGTTGTACTTACTAGAATGGGGATGCAATATTCCTTAAATACTACAGCTCCGCTTGACATTTGGCAAGAACCGGGCGGTACAATTGGTGCCGTAGCAATGACCTACTCAATAGGCTGCGAAGGCGCACGTACTCAAGTAAGTGCTACCATCAACCCTGCTGGTACGGGTAATGTCTCACCTGGTGGTACGGTAGTAGTCAATAGCCAATCAAGTGCTACTACACAAAGCTACGGTACTTGTAATGATACAGTAGCTGTAGTAAACTCGGGTACTACTAACCTCGGTATTACCTCAGCGGTTACCGTTACACCACTTACTGTTCAGACCTTCGGAGCACAACCGTATGTACCTCGTGCATTCGATATCAATCCTACAACTAATGGTCCGGCTACAGTAACGCTCTATGTATTACAATCAGAGTTTACTGCATACAACAGTTATTTGACAAGTACTAGTTCTAGCTTACCGATGTTGCCAACCGGTCCATCAGATGCTACTGGTATGAGCCATATAGTTGTGACCCAGTACCACGGTGCTTCATCAGCCGGCACGCAAGGTCCATTGGGCTTGTATAGCAATTCGAATATTGAGTTTATACCTAACAGTTCTATTACCGTAACTCCGGTAGGCTCTACCTATTGGAAACTAACGTTCCCTGTGAGTGGCTTCTCCGGCTTCTTTATCCATAGTGGCGCTACACCGCTAGATATCAAACTAGCATCTATAGCAGCTGCCAACTTTGGTAATAGAAACCGAATCGACTGGACAACCGCTGATGAAAGCAATGCTAGTTACTTTGAATTGGAAAGCAGTGTAGATGCGAAAGCGTTTATCACATTAGGCCGTACCAATGCCAAAGGAAAAGCAAGCAGCTATAGCTATTGGGATGAGCAACCGGCAAAAGGTATGAACTACTATCGCTTGAAAGTGCACATGAACAATGGCAGCTATACTTATAGCGATGTAGTACGTGCTTTTGTAGCAGGAGGTTCAGCCATAATGGTAGAAGCGTATCCGAATCCTACGAATGACGTATTACAAGTGAAAGTGAACGGCGTTCAGGGAGACGATGCCCATATCTTAATCACAGATATAGCTGGTAAAGTACTCCGTCGTATTCCGATGGAAAGTGCTACTACTACTATTTCTATGAGTGGCATGGCGAATGGCTTGTATCTATTGAAATATATAGATAACACCCATCAGCAAACCTTACGTGTGACGAAACAATAGTTTAGTCGCAACGTAACAGCTAAATATTACTACCGCTTCAGCCTTCAAGCTGAGGCGGTTTTCTTTATAGGTGAAAATTAGAAGTGCTATCAAAAAATGATTGATATAGACTATATATTTGTTGGCTTAAAATCTTATACAGTTTCATGAAGGTGTACAACAACAAACAATGGGTAAAAGCTTTGTTCTTTTTTTCAAGAGAAGATACCATGCGAAAATTATTTCCCTTGTTGTTGATAATAATTGTTTATTCACTTGGTATCGCCTATTGGGAAATTGAGTACTTGCATCTTAGTGCCAATAGTTGGGTAAAGAATATTCCTACACTACATAATTTGCTTGGTTTTGCTATTTCTATATTGTTAGTTTTTCGTACTAATTCAGCATATGATCGTTGGTGGGAAGGGCGGAAGCTTTGGGGCGCACTAGTGAATAATAGTAGAAACCTAGCACTTAAACTCAATTCCCTGTTACCTATAGATGATGAGGTGAACAGAAAATTTTTCAGGAAAACGATTCCTCTTTATGCTTCCTCTTTGCAAAAGCATTTACAATCAGAAATAACACGATTTGCATTAGATGAAGTCGATCATCCGGAATTAAAGAATTTTAATAGCCAACAACATATACCCAACCAAGTCGCACAGTTATTATTTCAACGAATAAATAATCTTTATAAAGAGCAAAGAATAACAGGCGAGCAACTCATAACAATGAATAATGAATTAACTGCTTTTACTGACATCTGCGGTGCCTGTGAGCGCATAAAGAATACACCCATTCCTCAATCGTATAGTACGTTTATCAAAAAGTTTATCTTCATTTATGTAATGACATTGCCTTTTGGGTATGTGTTTAGCCTTGGTTATTATGTAGCACCAATTGTGGGCTTTGTATTTTATGTTTTAGGAAGCATGGAATTGGTAGCAGAAGAAATAGAAGACCCTTTTGGTACCGACAGTAATGATTTGCCCATGGAAAAAATGGCTAGCAACATTAAAAAACATGTTGCTGAAATTTTATAGTTTTCTTAAAAAAGATTACTGAATTTAGCCATAATTTATAAATACTGCCCCGTATAACTTAGCTTACAATCTTTCAATCCTTCCGGATGCCCTTGATACAAAAGATTGCCACCTCCTTCACCTCCTTCAGGTCCTAAATCAATAACCCAGTCAGCAGCTTTTATTACATCATTATTATGTTCAATAACGATGATGCTATGTCCTTGTTCAATAAGTGCGTCAAAAGATTGAAGTAGCTTGTTGATGTCATGCATGTGCAGTCCGGTAGTGGGTTCATCAAAGATGAAGAGCAGTTTTTTGCTGTCTTTCCCTTTACTTAAGAAGGATGCCAGTTTTACTCTTTGTGCTTCGCCACCACTTAAGGTATCACTACTTTGACCTAATTTAAGATAGCCCAAGCCCACATCTTGAAGTGGTTGCAAGGCAATAGCTATCTTTTGCTCCTCTTTAAAAAAATCTATCGCTTCATCTACATTCATTTCTAAAATATCAAACACATTCTTGGAACAATAGGTAATATCTAATACTTCTTCTTTGAAGCGTTTACCTCTACAGCTTTCACAAAGCAAATGAATGTCTGCTAAGAACTGCATCTCTACTTCTACTTCACCATCTCCTTTGCAGGTATCACATCTTCCTCCATCCGTATTAAAAGAGAAATGCTTTTCTGCATATCCTCGTACTTTCGAGAGCGGTTGCTTTGCTAAAAGCTTGCGTATTTCATCCCATGCCTTGATATAAGTTACAGGATTGCTACGTGAGGATTTGCCTATTGGGTTTTGATCAACGAATTCTACTTGTGCTATTGCTTGCAAGTCACCGGAAAGTCTTTTATAATTGCCTTGTACTTCATTGATGCCATTCAATTCTTTTAGTAAGGCAGGATATAATGTTTGCTTTACTAAGGTAGTCTTACCACTGCCGCTTACTCCGGTTACCACACATAAAACTTGCAAAGGAAACTTTACATGGATGTTTTTCAGGTTATGCTGATTGCATCCTTCAAGTGAAATTGCTGCGGTACTTTTTCTTTTCCTTTCAGGAATTTTGATGCTTAGTTGTCGATTTAAATATTTTCCGGTAAGGCTGTTTTCATTTTTTATAATAGCCTCTTTATTGCCTGCTGCTATTACGGTGCCTCCTAGATGGGCTGCCAATGGTCCCATGTCGATGATGTAATCTGCTTCTAGCATCATCATCTCATCATGTTCTACTACTACTACAGTATTACCATGGTCGCGGAGAGATTTAAGCACATGGATAAGCCGTTCGGTATCTCTGGAGTGAAGCCCAATGCTTGGCTCATCAAGTATGTATAAAGAATCGGTCAAGGTGCTTCCTAAAAACTTGGTCAGTTGTATGCGTTGACTTTCGCCTCCGGATAAGGTATTCGCTGTTCTGTTTAGGGTTAGATAAGGCAACCCAACATCCATTAATGTTTGTAGTCGTTGCGTAATTTCTTGTAAGATGCGTTTAGCAATCGCTTCTTCTTGTTTCGTAAGTGTCAACTGTTCAATCCAACCTTGCAATTTAGAAACAGGCATACTTAAAAGCGAAGCGATATTATTTCCTGCAACAGTTACATATAATGCTTCTTTGCGGAGCCTAGTGCCATCACAATCCGGACAATGCGTCTTACCACGATAGCGAGATTGCAAGATGCGGTATTGTACTTTATACAAGTTCTCGCTCACCATGTCGAAAAACTGTTGTATGCCCCTTAAGTATTTATTCCCTTTCCAAAGTAAGTGGTATTGCTCTGAAGTTAGTGTGGCTATAGGTTGGTGAATAGGGAAGTCATATTTCGAGGCAGTATGAATAAAATGTCGCTGCCACTCACTCATTTTTTCTCCTTTCCAAGGGGCAATAGCTCCTTCATATACACTCAATGATTTGTCTGGAATCACCAAATTAGGATCGATACCTAAAGTCATGCCAAAGCCTTCACATTTGGGGCATGCACCATATGGGTTATTAAATGAAAACAAGTTGGGAGTTGGTTCTTCAAAGCGAATCCCATCCGCTTCAAAACGATTGTTGAACACGCTAACTTCTTTGCCGTTTATCTCTAAAGTACATTCACCGTCTGTTTCATAAAAAGCAGTTTGTACACTGTCCGAGATTCGATGTATATCATCTTCATCAAATGGTTTCACCACCAATCGGTCTATTAAAATAAATATCGACTTATTGTTGATAAGCGATTCGTCAGCCTGTGCATCTTCAATTAAGAGAGGCTTCGATGTGCCAAGTTCATATAGGCGAGAAAAACCTTTTTGTAATAAAATGTCTAATTCTGCGGCTAATGTCCTAGACTTATTGACCCGAAAAGGTACTAGTAGCAATACTTTATCGCCTTCGTTTAAATGAGTGATAGCATCTACTACATCGCTTACTGTATCTTTTTTTACTTCTTTACCGGAGATGGGCGAATAGGTTTTACCAATTCTTGCAAATAGCAGTCTTAAATAATCATATAGCTCCGTCATGGAGCCGACAGTGCTTCTTGGGGTTCGCGAGGTCACTTTTTGTTCAATGGCAATAGCTGGGCACAGCCCTTTGATATAATCTACATCCGGCTTATCTATCCGCATCAAAAATTGTCTGGTATAAGTGCTGAGGCTTTCAGCATAGCGCCGTTGCCCTTCAGCAAACAAGGTGTCCATGGTCAACGAAGACTTGCCGGAACCCGAAACGCCCGTAACTACGATTAATTTATTCTTAGGAAAACTAACATCAATATTTTTAAGATTGTGCATTCGTGCCCCTTTTATAAAAATCGTATCCGGTGAAGTCGAAGCAGTATCAGTAGTAAGAATAAGTTCTGTAGCAGTTTTTTTCTTCGTAGCCATAGAATGCGAATGTAGGATAAACTCATCCATCTAGGCAGGTTCGCTATTGGTTATTCCCATCAAGTTTTTAAAATGAACTATTCTATCAATTGCAGCCACAGGAAAATTGATAGAACTTGTGGAATGTTGCTGCTCATCAATAAAACCCACTATTTTTGCGAAAATTTCATTTTAAATGAGTCTGGTAAAAGAATTACAACAGCGTGGATTGATACATAATATTATGCCAGGAGCAGAGGAGCAATTGGAGAAAGAAATGACCTCCGGCTATATCGGTTTTGACCCTACGGCAGATAGTCTTCATGTGGGAAGTATGTTGCAGATTACTTTATTGAAACGTTTGCAGATGGCAGGACATAAGCCTTATGCTTTGGTAGATGGTGCTACCGGTATGATTGGCGATCCTACAGGAAAGTCTGCAGAAAGAAATTTATTAGATAGAGAA
>Ga0116181_1002959_pt1 | contig 13481 bp, 11 predicted proteins | sample AD_UKC075_MetaG_FD_89752 | JGI IMG/M metagenome (GOLD analysis project Ga0116181, IMG submission 89752) | Active sludge microbial communities of municipal wastewater-treating anaerobic digesters from USA - AD_UKC075_MetaG | ecosystem: Engineered > Bioreactor > Anaerobic > Digestate | place: USA...
CAAGGTTGGCGATGTGCAGCGCGCCTTGGGCGATGTGGCGGGAGCCCGAGGGCGGTATGAAGAAAGCCTGAAGGTTCGCGAGCGGCTGGTGGCGTTGACGGGTGAATCGCCCGAGGCGCTGCGCGATCTGCTGGTGAGCCTGGGGTTGCTGGGCGATCTGTACCGTGACTTGAAGGATTTCGCCATCGCGCGCGACTGCTACCGCCGCTGCCTCGCCACCGCAGAAGCCGCTTTGCGACAATCCCCACTTTCCAAAGAACTGCAAGACGATGTCGCGCGGACGCGTGCCCGGCTCGACGCATTGCCACCCGAGACCCCATGAACTACATCAGCACCCGCGGCGACCAGACGCCGCGCCGCTTCTGCGAGATCCTGCTCGAAGGCCTGGCGCCGGACGGCGGGCTGTACCTGCCGACGCATTACCCCAAGGTCGACGCTGCCACGCTGGCCCGCTGGCGCGAGGTCTACGGCAACGGCCGTGCAGGCGGCTACGCCGACCTGGCCTACGAAGTGCTGTCGCTGTACATCGACGACATCCCGGCGGCCGACCTGAAGGCGCTGGTCCACAAGACCTACACCAGGCAGGTCTACGGCACCGACGCCATCGTGCCGGTGCGCCGGCTGGCGGGCGACCTGCACATCGAAGCCCTGTCCAACGGCCCGACGCTGGCCTTCAAGGACATGGCGATGCAATTGTTGGGCAACCTGTTCGAGTATGAACTGGCGCGCCGCGGCGAGACGCTGAACATCCTGGGCGCGACCAGTGGCGACACCGGCAGCGCGGCCGAGTACGCGATGCGGGGCAAGCAGGGCGTGCGTGTCTTCATGCTGTCGCCGCACGGCCGGATGAGCCCGTTCCAGCAGGCGCAGATGTTCAGCCTGCAAGACGCCAACATCCACAACATCACCGTCGAGGGTGTGTTCGACGACTGCCAGGACATCGTCAAGGCCGTCAGCAACGACCTGGACTTCAAGCGCCGCCTGAAGATCGGCACGGTGAACTCGATCAACTGGGCGCGCTTGCTGGCCCAGGTGGTCTATTACTTTGCCGGCTATTTCCAGGCGACGAAGACCAATGCGGAGAAGGTCAGCTTCGCCGTGCCCTCGGGCAACTTCGGCAACGTCTGCGCCGGCCATGTGGCGCGCATGATGGGCCTGCCCATCGCCCAGTTGGTGGTGGCCACCAACGAGAACGACGTGCTCGACGAGTTCTTCCGCACCGGCCGCTACCGCGTGCGCGCCAGCGCCGAGACGCACGAGACCAGCAGCCCCAGCATGGACATCAGCAAGGCCAGCAACTTCGAGCGCTTCGTGTTCGACCTGCTGGGCCGCGATGGGGCCAAGGTGGCGCGGCTGTTCGGTCCGGCCATCAGCCAGGACGGCGGCTTCCAGCTGAACGCCGACGACACGGCGCGCATCGCCGGCTTCGGCTTCGTCTCGGGCCGCAGCACGCATGCGGACCGGCTGGCGACCATCCGCCAGTGCTGGAACGACCACCAGGACATGGTCGACACCCACACCGCCGACGGCCTGAAGGTGGCGCGCGAGCACCTGCAGCCCGGCGTGCCCATGCTGGTGCTGGAGACCGCGCTGCCGGCGAAGTTCGCCGCCACCCTCGAGGAGGCGCTGGGCCGTGCGCCGCTGCGCCCGGCCGGGCTGGAGGGCATCGAAGCCCTGCCCAAGCGCTTCACCGTGATGCCGGTGGACGCTGGCCGGGTGAAGGCCTACATCGAGCAGCACTGCGCGGACTGAATGCCCATGCACGTCGTCGGCTTCTGCGGCCCGTCGGGCGTCGGCAAGACCACGCTGATCGAGGGCGTGATCGCCGGGTTGAAGTCGCACGGTGTGCGGGTGTCGGTGATCAAGCATGCGCACCAGCAGTTCGACATCGACCGCCCGGGCAAGGACAGCCACCGCCACCGCGCGGCCGGCGCCAGCGAGGTGCTGGTGGCCTCGGCCCAGCGGCTGGCGCTGCTGCGCGAGTACGACGCCGAGGGCGTGCCGCCGCTGCGCGACCTGCTGGCCGAGCTGTCGCCCGCCGACTGGGTGCTGGTGGAGGGCTGGAAGCATGCCGACCTGCCGAAGATCGAGGTCTGGCGCGCCGCGCTGGGCCAGGCGCCGCTGTATCCGCATGACCCGTTCGTCACCGCCGTGGCCACCGACGAGCCCGCCGCGCTGCCCGCGCCCACCGGCCTGCCGGTGATGGACCTGGCCATGCCGGCGGCGCTGGTGCAGTGGCTGCTCGACAGCGCTCCCCGTTTTCAACGTGCGTCCACCGGCGCCTGAACAGATTCCCATGGCCGAACCACAACGCCCCACGATGTTGAGCCTGGACGAGGTGCACCAGCGTCTGCTGGCCGTCGCCCGTGACCGGGTGCTGACCGAGACCGAGAAGGTCGACACCTTCGACAGCCTGGGCCGCGTGCTGGCACGTGGCGTGGTGTCGGCACTCGACGTGCCGCCGGCCGACAACACCTCGATGGACGGCTATGCGATGCGTGCGGCCGACGTGCCGGCTGCCGGCACGGTGCTGCCGGTCAGCCAGCGGCTGCCGGCGGGCGTGGTGGGCGCACCGCTTCAGCCGGGCACGGCGGTGCGCATCTTCACCGGCGCCCAGGTGCCGGCCGGCGCCGACGCGGTGGTGATGCAGGAGCAGTGCGGTGCCATCCCGGGCGATGGCCTGGGCAGCGTGCGCATCGACACCGTGCCGCAACCCGGCCAGTGGGTGCGCCGGCGCGGTGAAGACGTGCTGCTGGGCGCCGAAGTGCTGGCCGCGGGCACGCGCATCACGCCGCAGGCGATGGGCCTGGCGGCCAGCGTCGGCGCGTCGCGGCTGACGGTGCGGCGCCAGCCGCGGGTGGCGCTGTTCTCCACCGGCGACGAACTGGTGATGCCCGGAGAGCCGCTGAAGCCCGGCGCCATCTACAACAGCAACCGCTTCACCTTGCGCGGCCTGCTGTTGGCCGCCGGCTGCGTGGTGACGGACCTGGGCATCGTGCCCGACCGGCTGGACGCCACGCGCGAGGCGCTGCGCACCGCCGCGGCCGGCAACGACCTGATCCTGACCAGCGGCGGCGTGTCGGTGGGCGAAGAGGACCACATCAAGCCGGCGGTCAAGGCCGAGGGCTGGCTGGAAGCCTGGCAGGTGGCGATGAAGCCCGGCAAGCCGCTGGCCTTCGGCGCTGTGCGCCGGGCGGACGGGGAAAGCGAGGCGCTGTTCATGGGCCTGCCCGGCAACCCGGTCAGCAGCTTCGTCACCTTCCTTCTGGCAGTGGCGCCGGTGCTGCGGGCGCTGCAGGGCTGCCCGGGTGTCATGCCCCAGGCGCTGCCGGTGCGTGCCGACTTCGACTGGCCCAAACCGGACAAGCGGCGCGAGTTCCTGCGCGCCCGTTTCAACGCCGCAGGCGGTGTCGAGCTCTTCGCCAACCAGAGCTCGGGCGTGCTGACCTCGGCCGTGTGGGCCGACGGCCTGATCGACCTGCCGTCAGGCCAGGTGGTGCAACGCGGTGACACGGTGCAGTTCCTGCCGCTGTCGGCCCTGATCGGGGCCTGATCGCCATGTCCGCCGAAATCAACATCACCGTGCGCTACTTCGCCTCGCTGCGTGAGCGGCTGGGCGCGTCCGAGAACTTCGCCATCACCGCCGGCACCACGCTGGGCCAGCTGCGCGATGCGCTGATCGCCCGCGGCGGCGCCCATGCCGACGCCCTGGCCCGCGGCCGCGCCCTGCGCTGCGCGCTGAACCAGGTGATGGCCGACGAGGCGACGCCGGTGCCGGCAGGCGCCGAGGTCGCGTTCTTCCCGCCGGTGACCGGCGGCTGATCAGCCCGCAGCGTCGGCAGCCGCCAGCAGCGCATCGACGCTGGCGGTCGCCGCCGGCAGCATCGGTGCCCGCAGCACCTCCGCCTGCCAGCCCTGGCGCGCCAGCGCGCCCTTGATCACCGCCGGGTTGGGCTCGGCAAACGCGGCCTGCGTGATCGGCGCCAGCCGGCGCCACAGTGCGCGTGCCTCGGCGATGGAACCGCCATCCCGCAGCAGGGCGGCCAGCCGCACGAAGCCGGCCGTCGCCAGGTGCGCACTGGCGGTGATGCCGCCCACGGCGCCGCGCGCCAGCTGGTCGAACAGTTCGTCGTCGTTGCCACCCAGCAGCGCCAGGCGGCCGTCGGCCAGCAGGGCCTCGGCGGCGGCGCGGTCGGCGCTGCAGTCCTTCACCGCCACGATCTGCGGGTGATCGGCCAGCGCCAGCAGGGTGGCGGGCTGCAGGCGCACGCCGGTGCGCGCCGGGATGTCGTAGGCCACCAGGGGCAGTGGCGTGGCGCTGGCCACGGTTTGGAAGTGCGCCACTAGGCCGGCCTGCGACGGGCGGACATAGGGCGGCGGCGCCAGCAGCCAGCCGGCCGGTCGATGGGCTTGCGCCAGCGCCTGGGCGCGGCGGGCAATGGCGCTGGCGTCGACGCCGGCCAGGCCCATCAGCACCGGCTTGCCGCCGGCCGCGTCCATCGTGGTCGCCAGCACCGTGGCCTGCTCCGCCTCGCTCAGCATCGCCGCTTCGCCGGTGCTGCCGCAGGCGACGAAGCCCGCCGCGCCCTGCGCCGCCAGATGCCGCACCAGGCGGCCCAGTGTCGCCGTGTCCACCGCCCGGCCATCGGCCGTGAACGGCGTGACCAGCGGCAGCCAGATCCCCTGAAAGTCCAGATTCACCATCACCCACACTCCATCACACGACCGTGTTGAAGAACCGGCGTGGCGCGCGTGGGGTGCAGGTGAGGCTTGGGCCTGGTTGGCGCGCGGGGCGCCGAGGGGCTGGGCCGGTGGGCCGCCTGTTCCGTCGCTCGCCTGGCGCCGGAACAGCCGCCCCGGTCAGACGAGCAACTGCTTTTTCGATTGGTCGCCGCCCAGGGCACCGCGCCGCGCGGTGGGCGCGGTCAACAGGGGCCGGGGGCAGGACGACATGGGCGCCGAGTGTCGCGGTGCGAGAATTTGCCGATGACCAGCCCCCCGCGCGTGCGCATCCAGACCGCCGATTTCGACCTGTCCGCCGAGGTGGCGGCGCTGCGCGCGGGTGACGGTGGCGTGGGCGCGGTGTGCAGCTTCGTCGGCACGGTGCGCGACCGCACCGCCGGCCAGCCGGGCGCGATCAGCGCGATGGAACTGGAGCACTACCCCGGCATGACCGAGCGGGCGATCGAGGCCATGATCGACGCCGCCCACCGGCGTTTCGACCTGCGGGCCTGCCGCGTGATCCACCGCGTGGGCCTGCTCCAGCCGCTGGACCAGATCGTGCTCGTCGCGGTCAGCTCGGCGCACCGGGGCGAGTCGTTCCAGGGCTGCGAATTCCTGATGGACTACCTGAAGACGCAGGCGCCGTTCTGGAAGAAGGAGACCACGCCCGAAGGCGCCCGCTGGGTCGATGCGCGGGTGGTCGACGACGCGGCTGCGGCCCGCTGGGGCCTGGCCTCGGGCAACGCGGCCTGACGCGCGCGATGAGCGGCGCCGCCAGCAGCGTCACCGCCGTCCAGGCTGGCGCGGTGGCGCTGGGCGCGGCCTTAGGCGCGCTGGCGCGCTGGTGGGCGGGGCTGGTGTTCAACGGCCTGTGGGCAGGGTTTCCGCTGGGCACGCTGCTGGTCAATGCGCTGGGCGGGCTGCTGATCGGCATGGCGATGGTGTGGTTCAGCCGCTCGCCGCATGAGCTGCTGCGCCTGCTGCTGGTCACCGGCGTGCTGGGCGGCTTCACCACCTTCTCGTCGTTCTCGGCCGAATCGCTGGGCCTGATTCAGCGTGGCGACCTCGGCCTGGCGCTGCTGCACAGCGCGGCGCATCTGCTTGGCGCGCTGGCTTGCTGCGCCTTGGGCTTCGCCCTGGCGCGCTGGCTGCTGCATTGACCGGACGGCGTCCGGCCGGGCGCCGCCGCCGTCAACAAGAAGGGGGCCCGCGGGCCCCCTTGCGTCGTCAGCCGGAGAACCGGCTCACTTGACGTTGGTGTAGCGCGCCGCCGGCCGGTCGTCGGCGCGGTGCAGCGTGGTCACGGCGGTCTTCATCGCCCAGGGGCGCACCTGGTGGTGCAGCGGCAGCACCAGGTGCTCGTCGCGGGTGCGGATCAGCGCCTCGCGGATCAGGCCGTTGCGCTTGGCCACGTCGGTCTCGGTCTTCATCGCGTCAATCAGCTTGTCGAGCTGGGCGTCGCTGGCGCGGCCGAAGTTGAAGTTGCCGTCGGCGCCGGTGGTGCGGGTGCGCACCAGCGACTGCAGGCTGTACTGCGCGTCGAAGGTGGCCACGCCCCAGCCCAGCAGGTAGGCGCTGGTGTCGAAGTTCTGCACCTTGGCGATGAAGGTGGCAAAGCCTTCGGCGGCCAGCTTGGTCTTCACGCCGATGCGCGCCCACATCGACACCAGGTTCTGGCAGATCTCCTCGTCGTTGACGTAGCGGTTGTTCGGGCAGCTGAGCTGGAACTCGAAGCCGTTCGGGTAGCCCGCCTCGGCCAGCAGCTTCTTGGCCCGCTCGGGGTCGGGCTTGATCGGCGCATCCAGCTCGGCGCTGTGGCCATTGACGCCCGGTGCGACGAGGATGGACGCCGGCAGCGACAGGCCGCGCATGGTCGCGCGCTTGATGCCCTCGCGGTCGATGGCGATGTTCAGCGCCTCGCGCACCCGCTTGTCCTTGAACGGGTTCTTGCCTTTCACGTCGCTGTACTTCAGCTCGGGGCTGAACTCGTCCAGCGCGATGAAGATGGTGCGGATCTCGCTGCCGTCGACCACCTTGAGCTTGGGGTCGCTGCGCAGCCGCGCCACGTCCTGCGTCGGCAGGTCGGTCACCATGTCGACGTCGCCCGACAGCAGGGCGGCGACGCGGGTGGCATCGGCCTTGATCGGGGTGTAGATCACCTCGGTCACGTTGCTGGCGTTCGCCTTGTCCCACCAGTCGGGGTTGGCGGTCATCGTCACGCGCTGGTCGGGCGTCCAGCCGGTGATCCTGTAGCTGCCGGTGCCGTTCACGTTGCGCGAGGCGTAGTTCTCCTCCTTGGCCTTGTAGTCCTGGACATTGGCAGTCTTGTTCTTGTCCGCCCAGGTCTTGCTCATGATGAAGAAGTCGGCGATGTTGCGCAGCAGCACCGGGTTCGGGCCGGTGAGGATGAAGTCGACCGTGTGGTCGTCGATCTTCTTCACCTCGGTGATGCCGGCCACGTAGATCGACATCGTGCCCTGCGGCTGCTTGATGCGGCCGAACGAGAACACCACGTCATCGGCGGTGAAGGGTGACCCATCGTGGAATTTGACGCCCTTGCGCAGCTCGAACCGCACCTGCGTCGGGCTGATCTGCGTCCACTTGGTAGCCAGCGCCGGCTCGGGCTCGTACTTGGTGTTGTAGCGGGTCAGGCCCTCGTAGGCATGCTGCAGGATGGCGTTGGTGGTCGCGTGGTTCTGCGAGTGCGGGTCCAGCGTCAGGATGTCGTTCTGCGCGGCCCAGCGCAGGGTGGCGGCCTGGGCCGCAGTGGCGGCCAGGCCGGCGGCCAGCAGGGCGGCGCAGGCGGCGGCCTTCAGGGCATGCTTCAAGGTCATGGAGGAGGCTCCCGGGGAGAAGTCGAAAGCCGGGATGCTAGGGGCGCTGCCGATGGCCGGCGCTGAGGATCATCCCGCAGCGCCGCGGGCCTGGCGGAGGGCCAGGCGGCCAGGTGGTCAGCCCGGCGTGGCGTCGGCGCTGCAGTCGCAGCCCGCGCCGGCGGCGATCCAGCGCCGCGCCAGGCGCGCGACCAGCGCCCGCAGCGGCCGGGGCAGGGCGGGCCACACCTGCGCCGGGTCCTGCACCAGGGCGCAGCGGTACAGATCCGGGCCGTCGTCCCAGCGCAGGGCGGCACAGGCGCCGTGCCGCCGGCCGCTGGCCAGCACGCCCAGTGGACAGGGTTGCCAGGCGCAGCACACGCCGCAGCCGTTGCAGGCTGCACCCTCGGCCGGCTTGGCCGGCGCGCGGGGGTGCAGGTGGATGACGGCGTGCGGCATGGCGCTGGGCAGGGCACGCCAGTCTGGGCCCCGGGAGGACCTGCCTGTCAGCGAAACAGAAGGTTCCGGGGTGTCTAATCCGGACGCGGCGGCGCAAAACAACAGTGCTACAGTGCGCCCCGCAGTTAGCCTAGGTCCTTTCGTGCCCCTTGCTGAGCGGCTTTGCAGCCGTTCGAGACAGACAGCAAGGCGGGTCGCAATCCGCCAACCGGTTGAGCCGGGCCGCGGAAGGTTTTCCAACCCATCGTCACCCTGGAAACCAGGGCGAAAGGTGAGCGAGCGATGATGCAGCAATACAGGTCCAATTCGTACCTGTTCGGGGGCAACGCCCCGTACGTCGAAGAGCTTTACGAGGCCTACCTCGACAACCCCGGCAGCGTTCCCGACAACTGGCGCGCCTACTTCGACAACCTGCAGAACGTGCCGGCCACCGACGGCAGCGAGTCGCGCGATGTCGCCCATGCCCCGGTCGTCGAATCCTTCGCCCAGCGCGCCAAGGCCAATGCCTTCGCCCTGAAGGCCAGCTCGGCCGACCTGGCCGTCGCCCGCAAGCAGGTGCACGTGCAGTCGCTGGTGGCGGCCTACCGCAACGTCGGCGCCCGCTGGGCCGACCTGGATCCCCTGAAGCGCACCGAGCGCCCGAAGATCCCCGAACTGGAGCCGGCGTTCTACGACCTGAGCGAGTCCGACATGGACATCACGTTCAGCGCCGCGAACACCTACTTCACGACGTCCGAGAACATGAGCCTGCGGGAGATCCTGCAGGCGCTGCGCGACACCTACTGCAGCACCATCGGCGCCGAGTTCATGCACATCACCGACCAGACGCAGAAGCGCTGGTGGCAGCAGAAGCTCGAGGCGATCCGCAGCAAGCCGAACTTCAACGCGGCGCAGAAGAAGCACATCCTCGACCGCCTGACCGCGGCCGAGGGCCTGGAACGCTATCTGCACACCAAGTACGTCGGCCAGAAGCGCTTCAGCCTGGAAGGCGGCGAGGCCTTCATCGCCGCGATGGATGAACTGATCCAGCAGGCCGGCGTCAAGGGCGTGCAGGAGATCGTCATCGGCATGGCCCACCGCGGCCGCCTGAACGTGCTGGTCAACACCCTGGGCAAGATGCCCAAGGACCTGTTCGCCGAGTTCGACCACACGGCGCCGGAGGAACTGCCCGCCGGTGACGTGAAGTACCACCAGGGCTTCAGCTCCGACATCGCCACCCCGGGCGGCCCGGTGCACCTGAGCCTGGCCTTCAACCCCAGCCACCTGGAGATCGTGAATCCGGTGGTCGAGGGCTCGGTGCGCGCCCGCATGGACCGCCGCGGCGACAAGATCGGCGCCCAGGTGCTGCCGGTGCTGGTGCATGGCGACTCGGCATTCGGCGGCCAGGGCGTGAACCAGGAAACCCTGATGCTGTCGGAGACGCGCGGTTATTCGACCGGCGGCACGGTGCACCTGATCATCAACAACCAGATCGGCTTCACCACCAGCGACCCGCGCGACCTGCGCTCGACGCTGTACTGCACCGACATCGTCAAGATGGTCGAGGCGCCGGTGCTGCACGTCAACGGCGACGATCCTGAAGCCGTCGTGCTGGCCACCCAGCTGGCGCTGGAGTTCCGCATGGCGTTCCAGAAGGACGTCGTGGTCGACATCATCTGCTTCCGCAAGCTGGGCCACAACGAGCAGGACACGCCCGCGCTGACCCAGCCGCTGATGTACAAGAAGATCGGCGCCCATCCCGGCACCCGCAAGCTGTACGCCGACAAGCTGGCCGCGCAGGGTCTGGGCGAGACCCTGGGCGACGACATGGTCAAGGCCTACCGCGCCGCGATGGACGAGGGCCGCCACACCATCGACCCGGTCATCAGCAACTTCAAGAGCAAGTACGCGGTCGACTGGCTGCCCTTCATCGGCCGCAAGTGGACCGACGCCGCCGACACCGCGCTGCCGCTGACCGAGTGGAAGCGCCTGGCCGAGCGGCTGACCACCATTCCCGCCAGCGTCAGCCCGCACCCGCTGGTGAAGAAGGTCTACGACGACCGCGCAGCCATGGGCCGCGGCGACGTCAACGTCGACTGGGGCATGGGCGAGCACATGGCCTTTGCCTCGCTGGTGGCCGCGGGCTACGCGGTGCGCCTGTCGGGCGAGGACTGCGGCCGTGGCACCTTCACCCACCGCCACGCCGTCATCCACGACCAGAAGCGCGAGAAGTGGGACGAAGGCACCTACGTGCCGCTGGAGCACGTGGCCGACAACCAGGCGCCGTTCGTCGTCATCGACTCGATCCTGTCGGAAGAAGCGGTGCTGGCCTTCGAGTACGGCTATGCCGGCTCCGAGCCCAACGCGCTGGTGGTCTGGGAAGCGCAGTTCGGCGACTTCGCCAACGGCGCCCAGGTGGTGATCGACCAGTTCATCGCCAGCGGCGAGGTGAAGTGGGGCCGCGCCAACGGCCTGGTGCTGATGCTGCCGCACGGCTACGAAGGGCAAGGCCCCGAGCACAGCTCGGCGCGCCTGGAGCGCTTCATGCAGCTGGCCGCGGACAACAACATGCAGATCTGCCAGCCCACCAGCGCAAGTCAGATCTTCCACCTGCTGCGCCGGCAGATGGTGCGCCAGTTCCGCAAGCCGCTGGTCATCATGACGCCCAAGAGCCTGTTGCGGAACAAGGACGCGACCAGCCCGCTGGCCGACTTCACCAAGGGCGGCTTCCAGACGGTGATCTCGGAGCAGAACGAGGCCATTGCGGCCGACAAGGTCAAGCGCGTCATCGCCTGCTCGGGCAAGGTGTACTACGACCTGGTCAAGAAGCGCGAGGAGAAGAAGGCCAGCGACGTGGCCATCATCCGCGTCGAGCAGCTCTACCCGTTCCCGCACAAGGCCTTCGCCGCCGAGATCAAGCGCTACCCGAACGCGACCGACCTGGTGTGGTGCCAGGACGAGCCGCAGAACCAGGGCGCCTGGTTCTTCGTGCAGCACTACATCCACGAGAACATGCTCGATGGCCAGCGCCTGGGCTATGCCGGCCGGCCGGCTTCGGCATCGCCTGCGGTGGGTTATGCCCACCTGCACCAGGAGCAGCAGAAGGCGCTGCTCGACCAGGCCTACGCCAAGCTCAAGGGCTTCATCCTCACGAAGTAAGACCACCCCCGAAGCGCCTTGAGCGCTCCCCCTCAAGGGGGGCCACGCCAGCGGCCCGGCGGAGCCGGTTCCGCGGCGTGCGCTTGGTGGTCCGTCCCCCATTTTCGAGATTCACATCATGGCAATCGTAGAAGTCAAGGTTCCGCAGCTGTCCGAGTCAGTGGCCGAGGCCACCCTGCTGCAATGGAAGAAGAGGCCCGGCGAGGCCGTGGCGATCGATGAGATCCTGATCGAGATCGAGACCGACAAGGTCGTGCTGGAAGTGCCGGCGCCGGTCGCCGGCGTGATGGCGCAGATCGTCTGCGACGACGGCGCGACGGTCGCCAGCGACCAGGTCATCGCCCGCATCGACACCGAAGCCGGCGCGGCGGTCAGTCCGCTCGAAGTCAAGGCCGTGGCCGCCGCTGCGCCCGCGTCGGCGCCCCCCGCTCCGGCGGCTGTTGGCGGCACCAGCAAGGCCGACGTGGCCATGCCTGCCGCCGCCAAGCTGATGGCCGACAACAACCTGGCAGCCGGCAGCGTGGCCGGCACCGGCAAGGATGGCCGCGTGACCAAGGGCGACGTGCTGGCTGCCGTCGCCGCGCCCAAGCCCGCGCCCGCCGCCGCCCCTGTGGCCGCACCGGTGAACCCCGCCGTGGCCAAGCCGCTGCCCGCCGTGGCGGCGCCCACCGCGCAGAACCTGGGCGAGCGTCCCGAGCAACGCGTGCCGATGAGCCGCCTGCGCGCCCGCATCGCCGAACGCCTGGTGCAGAGCCAGAGCACCAACGCCATCCTGACCACCTTCAACGAGGTCAACATGGCCCCGGTGATGGAGATGCGCAAGAAGTTCCAGGAGAAGTTCGAGAAGGAGCACGGCACCAAGCTCGGCTTCATGAGCTTCTTCGTCAAGGCGGCCGTGGCGGCGCTGAAGAAGTACCCGATCCTGAACGCGTCGGTCGACGGCAACGACATCGTCTACCACGGCTACTTCGACATCGGCATCGCCGTGGGCAGCCCGCGCGGCCTGGTGGTGCCGGTGATCCGCAATGCCGACCAGATGAGCTTCGCCGACATCGAGAAGAAGATCGCCGAGTTCGGCAAGAAGGCCGCCGACGGCAAGCTGGGCATCGAGGAACTGACCGGCGGCACGTTCTCGATTTCCAACGGCGGCACCTTCGGCTCGATGCTCTCCACGCCCATCATCAACCCGCCGCAGTCGGCCATCCTGGGCGTGCACGCGACCAAGGACCGCGCCGTGGTCGAGAACGGCCAGGTCGTGGTGCGCCCGATGAACTACCTGGCGATGAGCTACGACCACCGCATCATCGACGGCCGCGAAGCCGTGCTGGGCCTGGTGGCCATGAAGGACGCGCTGGAAGACCCGGCCCGCCTGCTCTTCGACATTTGAAGCCGCGAATCTTCCTGCTGCGCGACGCGATCTCGGCCCTGCGCTGCTCGCCGTACGGATGTGCGGCTGCACTGCTCGAACCGACCTCGCGCCGCTCGCGACGGAATCTTCACGACTTCAACACGGTGAGAACTACCCATGAGTAAGAATTTCGACGTTGTCGTCATCGGCGGCGGCCCCGGCGGCTACATCGCGGCCATCCGCGCCGCGCAGCTGGGCTTCAACGTGGCCTGCATCGATGCCTGGCAGAACGCCAAGGGCGGCCCGGCGCCGGGCGGCACCTGCACCAACGTGGGCTGCATCCCGAGCAAGGCGCTGCTGCAGTCGTCCGAGCATTACGAGCATGCGGCGCATCACTTCGGTGACCACGGCATCTCGCTGGACAACCTGCAGATGGACGTGGCGAAGATGGTGGGCCGCAAGGACACCGTCGTGAAGCAGAACAACGACGGCATCCTCTACCTGTTCAAGAAGAACAAGGTCAGCTTCTTCCACGGCAAGGGCGCGTTCGGCAAGGCGGTCGACGGCGGCTATGAGGTCGTCGTCACCGGTGCGGCGAACGAGACCCTGGTCGGCAAGCATGTGATCGTCGCGACCGGCTCGAACGCCCGCGCGCTGCCCGGCGCACCGTTCGACGAGGTGCAGATCCTGTCGAACGACGGCGCGCTGCGCATCCCGGCGGTGCCGAAGACGCTGGGCGTGATCGGCTCGGGCGTGATCGGCCTGGAGATGGGCTCGGTCTGGCGCCGGCTGGGCGCCGAGGTCACCATCCTCGAAGCCATGCCCGGCTTCCTGGGCGCGGCCGACGAAGGCGTGGCCAAGGAGGCGCTGAAGGCCTTCCAGAAGCAGGGCCTGAATTTCGAATTCGGCGTGAAGATCAGCGAGGTCAAGGCCGGCAAGAAGGGCGTGAGCGTCGCCTATGCCAATGCCAAGGGCGAGGCCGTCAAGCTGGAGGTCGAGAA
>Ga0116181_1002962_pt1 | contig 13478 bp, 10 predicted proteins | sample AD_UKC075_MetaG_FD_89752 | JGI IMG/M metagenome (GOLD analysis project Ga0116181, IMG submission 89752) | Active sludge microbial communities of municipal wastewater-treating anaerobic digesters from USA - AD_UKC075_MetaG | ecosystem: Engineered > Bioreactor > Anaerobic > Digestate | place: USA...
CTGCGAACGCTCTGATTATGTGGAGATCAAAATCTGCGCCTGCCGCCCCAGCCGGGCGGTTGGCGCACGACGCCCATGGCGGCTCAACATAATCGGCCTTATGTGGAGCTCCACATAAGGCCGATGAGCAGCCCGACCCCTCTGTCAGTCCCCACGGAAACTCCATCTACAGCCACCCAAACAACGCCATGACGTCCTCGGTGCGCGGCACGCATCCCTGCACACCGCCTTCTCGGACTTGGCGTTGCGTGGCTTGTATTTCTGGGTCGGATAGTCCAGATCAGGGGAGGGCTGCACTGCGGTGAGCCCCGTGGACTGTGGTGTCAATTGACGTACTACATAAACCCCCTTGTCGCGATTGACACCAGTAATGATCGGCTGCTTGGACGCCGTCAGAGGGCCGGTCTGCGCCGGTCTGGTGAAGGGCGAGTGCGTTGAAGAGGCTGTGTTTCTAAGCGTAAAGCCACGGTGAGAGCTTCGCGGAGGGCGGGGCACGTGCAGTCGGATAGGGGGCGCCAGCTGCACCGCTATTGCAGCAGAACAGGCCGCATGGCGTGACGCGTGGCAGAGATCGCCATGACGTCGCATCGGGCACGGTGAAGCCTGAGCGGTCACACCTCGATGGACGATTCAGCACCCGACATCGAAACACCGGACCAGCAATCGACCAGACAACAAAAAAGCCAACCCTCGCGGATTGGCTTTTTTGCTTGCTTGTCTTGGCTCCTCGACCTGGGCTCGAACCAGGGACCTACGGATTAACAGTCCGGCGCTCTACCGACTGAGCTATCGAGGAATTGAGCTCGATAGTATAAAGATAAGAAGGGCGGGTGTCAACGATGCCTGGCTTGTCGTGCCACGCTGTCCTTGAGTTGCTGGATGACATCCACCACTCTTCGGGCCTCGTCACGGATGCGGTAGATCGCTTCGCCGGCGCTGTTGGCGAGGCGGACGCCTTCGGCGACCTGGGTGAGGTTGGCATTCATGTTGGCGGTGACGGCCTTGTTCTCGGTCTGGATGGCGACCACCATGCGAGTGATTTCTTCGGTGGACCGGGTGGTGCGCTCGGCGAGTTTGCGGACCTCGTCGGCGACCACGGCGAAGCCCCGCCCGGATTCGCCAGCCCGGGCGGCTTCGATGGCGGCGTTCAGGGCAAGCAGGTTGGTCTGGTCGGCGATCTCCTTGATGGTGCTGGTGATCAGGGAGATGTCGGCCGTGCGCTGGCCCAGGGAGTCCACCTGGACGGCGGCCTCGTCGACGGCGCGGGAGATCGACTGGATCCTGGCGACGGTCTCGAGGATGATGGCTTCCCCGTGGGCGGAGATCCTCTCGGTTTCCTGGGCGGCAGCGGCAGCGGTGGCCGTGCTCTCCTGCTCGGCCTGGTAGCGGCGTACCTGGGGGGTGACATCGGATGCCGTCTTCACGATCCGTACTACGCGACCGTCTTCGTCCAGTACGGGGTTGTAGCTGGCCTCGAGCCAGACGGGGCTGCCGCGTTTGTCGAGGCGGCAGAACTGGCCGCTGAAATGGTGACCGGCCCGCAGGTCGCGCCAGAAGTTTTCGTATTCGCTGCTGCCAGCGATGTCGGTGGGGCAGAACAGACGGTGGTGCTTTCCGATCACCTCGCCGGCGCTATAGCCCATGGTCTGGAGAAAGTTGTCGTTGGCGCGCAGGACGGTGCCGTCGGGGGAGAACTCGATGACGGCCATGGAGCGCTCGATGGCGGCGATCAGGGCTGCCGCCCTCGCGGCCTCCTCGACGCGTTCGGTGATGTCCGTGGCGAACTTGATGACCCGGGTGATGTGACCGCTCCGGGGGTCGGCAACGGGGTTGTAGGTGGCCTCCAGCCAGACCGCCCGGCCGGAGCGATGGCGCCGCCGGAAGCGCCCCTGGAAGAACTTGCCCGCGCGCAGGTCGGACCAGAACTGCTGGTAGGTGGGGCTGGCGGTGTAGGCCGGGTCGCACAGGCTGGCGTGGTTCTGCCCGATGATCTCCGTCTGGCGCGTACCCATGGTGGCGCAGAAGTTGTCGTTGGCGGCAAGCACGGTGCCGTCTGGGCCCAATTCGACGATGGAAAGGGATCGATCCAGCGCTTGTCGTGTGGCGGCGTGTTCTGCGAGCCGGGTTTCGAGTTCTGATACCTGACGTTTCAATCCGCTGCCAAACATTAAGCCATCCTTCCGCTGATACCCGTGCTCGACGTGCTGTCGTGTGCCGTGGGGGCGATTTTGTCGCCATGTCTTGATCGGGAGTATATCGACCGTCAGGCGGTGTTCTTGAGGAAGGAGTGTGGCAGATTGTGAAACGACTGATGCAAAGCAAAAAGCCAACCCGGAAGGGTTGGCTTTTTGCTTGAATCTTTGGCTCCTCGACCTGGGCTCGAACCAGGGACCTACGGATTAACAGTCCGGCGCTCTACCGACTGAGCTATCGAGGAACAGAGGCCCGCATTTTAGATGGCGATTTTGGGTAAGTCAAGAATTCGCCACTGTAAAAGCGTGAATTTCTGCCTCCACGTGCGGACGTGGAGGCAGAAACCACCATCAGGCCTTGATGACGGCGGCGATGGCGTCGGCGACGTAGTCGAGGTTCTTGCTGTTGAGCGCAGCCAGGCAGATGCGGCCGGTGCCGACGGCGTAGATGCCGAACTCGTCCTTCATGCGCTCCACCTGGGCGGCGCTGAGGCCGGTGTAGGAGAACATGCCACGTTGCTTGATAACGAAGGAGAAGTCCTGGTCGACCTTGCGGGCGGCGAGCTGCTCGACCAGGCCGGTGCGCATGGCACGGATACGGTCACGCATGCCGGCCAGCTCGGTTTCCCACTCGGCACGCAGGGCCGGGGTGGACAGCACGGCGGCAACCACCGCGCCACCGTGGATCGGCGGGTTGGAGTAGTTGGTGCGGATCACGCGCTTGAGCTGGGACAGCACGCGGGCGGACTCGTCCTTGTTCTGGGTGACGATGGACAGGGCGCCGACGCGCTCGCCGTAGAGCGAGAAGCTCTTGGAGAAGGAGCTGGACACGAAGAAGGACAGGCCGGAGGCGGAGAACAGGTTCACCGCCACGGCGTCCGGCTCGATGCCGTCGGCGAAGCCCTGGTAGGCCATGTCGAGGAAGGGAATCAGGCCACGGTTGGCACAGGCCTTGACCACCTCGGCCCACTGGGCTTCGGTGAGGTCGGCGCCGGTGGGGTTGTGGCAACAGGCGTGGAGCACGATCACCGAGCCGGCAGGCAGGGTGTTCAGCTTGGCAATCATGGCCTCGGCGTTGGCGCCGCGGGTTTCCGGGTTGTAGTACGGGTAGGTGTCCACCGGGAAGCCGGCGGCCTCGAACAGGGCGCGGTGGTTTTCCCAGGACGGATCGGAGATGTAGACGGTGGCGCCGGGCACCACGCGCTTGATCAGGTCGCCGCCGATGCGCAGGGCGCCGGTGCCGCCGAGGGCCTGGGCGGTGACCACGCGGCCGTCACGGATGATGGCGCTGTCGGCGCCGAACAGCAGATTCTGCACCGCGTTGGCGTAGGCAGCCGGGCCCTCGATGGGCTGGTAGCCCCGGGGCGGGGCGGCTTCGAGGCGGGCCTTTTCGGCGGTCTTGACGGCGCCGAGCAGGGGGATCTTGCCGTTGTCGTCGAAGTAGACGCCAACGCCGAGGTTGACCTTGGTGCTGCGGGTATCCGCGTTGAAGGCTTCGTTCAGACCGAGAATCGGATCGCGGGGGGCCATTTCCACCGCAGCAAAGATCGACGAGCTCATGGGTTCTCCAAATGGGGCGAAGGGCACGGGGCACGGGGTGCCGGCCGCTGGGCGATAATGCGGCCTTGTCCGGATGGTTCCGGGCAGTGCCGACTGACTTCAACCTGAAATTTTATCATGGCCGATCAATCCGATAGTGGGCGCGTGGTGGTTTTCGAAGGGAGCCCTTTCCGGCTCCATCAACCTTTTGCCCCGGGTGGGGACCAGCCTGAGGCGATCCGCCTGCTTGTCGAGGGGATCGGGGACGGCCTGATGTTCCAGACCCTGCTGGGGGTGACCGGGTCGGGCAAGACCTACACCATGGCCAACGTGATCGCCCGCTGTGGCCGTCCGGCGCTGGTGCTGGCCCACAACAAGACCCTGGCGGCCCAGCTGTATTCGGAGTTCCGGGAGTTCTTCCCCGAGAACGCGGTCGAGTATTTCGTCAGCTACTACGATTACTACCAGCCGGAGGCCTACGTGCCGTCCCGCGACCTGTTCATCGAGAAGGATTCGGCGATCAACGAGCACATCGAGCAGATGCGCCTGTCCGCCACCAAGAGCCTGATGGAGCGCCGCGACGTGGTGATCGTGGCCTCGGTGTCGTGCATTTACGGTATCGGCGATCCGGGGGACTACCACAGCATGGTGCTGCACCTGCGTGAGGGCGAGCAGGTGGTGCACCGGGATCTGGTGCAGCGGCTGGTGGCCATGCAGTACAGCCGGGCCGACGTGGATTTCAAGCGCGGTACCTTCCGGGTGCGCGGCGACGTGATCGACATCTACCCGGCCGAGAGCGCGGAGCACGCCCTGCGGGTGGAGATGTTCGATGACGAGATCGAGCATCTGACCCTGTTCGACCCGCTCACCGGCCACCTCAAGCAGAAGCTGGCCCGCTTTACCGTCTATCCGTCCAGCCACTACGTGACGCCGCGGGCCACCGTGCTCAGGGCGGTGGAGGCGATCAAGGAGGAGCTGCGGGAGCGCATCGAAACCTTCCAGAAAGCCGGCAAGCTGGTGGAGGCCCAGCGCATCGAGCAGCGCACCCGCTTCGACCTGGAGATGCTCAATGAGCTGGGCTTCTGCAAGGGCATCGAGAACTACTCCCGACACATGTCGGGCCGCAGTGCCGGCGATGCGCCGCCAACCCTGATCGACTATCTGCCCAAGGACGGGTTGATGTTCATCGACGAATCCCATGTGTCCATCGGGCAGGTGGGGGCGATGTACAAGGGGGACCGCTCCCGCAAGGAGAATCTGGTGGAATACGGCTTTCGCCTGCCTTCGGCCCTGGACAACCGGCCCCTCAAGTTCGAGGAGTTTGAGCGCCTGCTGCCCCAGACGGTTTTTGTCTCGGCGACCCCGGCGGCCTACGAGAAGGCCAACCAGGGGCAGGTAGTGGAGCAGGTGGTGCGGCCGACCGGGCTGGTGGACCCCATCATCATCGTCAAGCCGGCCATGACCCAGGTTGATGATCTGCTGGGCGAGATCAAGCTGCGTCTGGCGGTGCAGGAGCGGATTCTGGTGACGGTGCTGACCAAGCGCCTCGCCGAGGATCTGACCGAGTACCTGGCCGAGAACGGCATCCGCGTGCGCTACCTGCACTCGGACATCGACACCGTGGAGCGGGTCGAGATCATTCGCGACCTGCGCCTGGGCGAGTTCGATGTGCTGGTGGGCATCAACCTGCTGCGGGAGGGGCTGGATATCCCCGAGGTGTCCCTGGTGGCGATCCTGGATGCGGACAAGGAGGGCTTTCTGCGCTCGGAGCGCTCGCTGATCCAGACCATCGGCCGGGCGGCCCGGCATCTGCACGGCACCGCGATTCTTTACGCCGACCGCATCACCGACTCGATGAAGGCGGCGATCGGCGAAACGGAGCGCCGCCGGGAAAAACAGCTGGCCTTCAATGCCGCTAACGGAATTACACCCAAGTCCGTGACAAAACGCATAAAGGACATCATTGACGGTGTCTATGATGCAGGTTCAGGGGATGCCACTGTCAACGCCGCCGAGACCCGTGCCGAGTACGGGGTGCTGGATGAAAAGGCGCTGGCCAAGACCATCCGTCAGCTCGAGAAGGAAATGCAGGAGCACGCCCGCAACCTGGAGTTCGAAAAGGCTGCTGCCGCGCGCGACCGGCTCTTCCGCCTGCGTCAGCAGGCCTTCGGGGCTGAAGGACATGACGCATCCGCTTCACCCGACGCCACTGGCTGAGAGAATCTGAAGAAATTGGTCCTTGAGCTTGTACGTTCCGCCCGCCGGCTGCTTAAATTACCGGTAGGAGGGACACCCATAATGAAAATACTGTTTGTGTGTACCGGCAATATTTGCCGGTCACCCACGGCTGAGGGCGTGGCGCGTCGCTGGCTGGCCATGGCAGGGCTGGAGGATGCGGTTGGTGTGGATTCTGCCGGTACCCAGGGCTATCACGCCGGCGAGGCTCCGGATCCGCGTGCCCAGACGGCAGCCCTGCGCCGGGGCTACGATCTTTCCCGTCTCCGGGCGCGGAAGGTTCAGCCCAAGGATTACGCCGATTTCGATCTGGTGCTGGCCATGGACCGGGATCACTTCAACTACCTGCGCGACAGGGCGCCCGATGGCTGCAAGCACAAGGTGCGCATGTTCATGAGCTTTGCCCGCAGCTCCCGTCGCGACGATGTACCTGATCCCTACTATGGCGGGGCAAAGGGCTTCGATGCCGTCCTCGATCTGTGTGAGGACGCGGTGCAGGGGCTGATCGAAGACATTCTTCCGGAAGTGAATCGGCGGCGTCAGTCGGTGAGCTGAGGCGTTTGGCCTGTGCCTGCCTTAGGCAGGGGGCAACAAAGACAAAAGGCCAGTCCCGCGGGACTGGCCTTTTGTTTGTCGTGCTGCTGATTACTTCTGGGTTTCCACCTGGACCAGCGCTTCCTCCACGAGCGGCGCTGCGCTGCGGGTGCGACGACGGCCGAGGGGTTGGGCGGGCTCCGTGGGCGTCGCAGCCTGGGTGCCCACCGAACCGGCCCGGGTTTCGATCATCACCAGGCCGCTGGCTTCGAGATCGGGGAGCTCGATGGCGGCCGGGGCTGCCTTGGTGGCGATCTCGATGCTGCGGGCCACTTCGGGCTCCGCCGGCGCTGCGGCCGCCACAGCATCAACGGTGGGGGCTTCGACGACGACCGGCGCTGTCGAGGTGACAAGGGCTTCGGGGGCGGCCACCTCGACCGGAGCCTCGATGGCTTCGGAGGCTGCCACAGGGGCAGGGACCTCGGCCGCCAGTTCGACGGCGGGCTGGCGGGTAACGGCCACGGCCTGCTCGATCAGGTCAAGATCCGCGCCTTGCGCCGCGGCGGGCGGGGCGACGACCACTTCTGCGACGACGGGCGCTTCCTCGACCTGTGCGAGTGCGGGCGCAGCAGGGACCGGTTCCGCAGCGGGGCTTGCTGCGGCTTCCACCACTTCCGCGGTTTCGGGGGCTGTGGTGGCCGGTGCCGGAGCGGCTTCGACGGTGGCAGCAACCGTCTCTGTCGCTGCGGCGCTGATCACGGCAGCCTCGGCGGGTTCTGCGGCCTGGGCCTGCTCACCGATCTCCAGCTCACCCTGGGCAGCGTTTTCGTTGGTGCCGGCTTCCTCGTTGCGACGGCCGCCACGACGGCCACGGCGGCTGCGACGGCTGCGTTCGGCACCCGCTTCACCTTCGACAGCCGCGCTTGCCTCAGGGGCTGCGACGGCTGCTGCTGCGGCAACGGCGGTCAGTTGCTCGGCGGCGACGAGGGTTTCGGTTTCGGCCGGCTTCGGGGCCTGGGCGTTGCGGTTGCGGCCGCGCTCGCCACGTTCAGTGCGCTCACCGCGCTCATTCCGCTCACCGCGTTCGGCGCGCTCGGTACGCTCGCCGTTGCGGCCTTCCCGCTCCTGGCGCTCGCCACGCTGACGCTGGGGCTTCTCGCGGGCTTCGGCCTGGGCCTCGGGGGCGTTGTTACGGGTGTTGTCCCGGGCTTCACGGTTGTCGCTACGCTCGCCGCGCTCTTCGCGCTGGCCGTCACGGCGACCACGACCTTCACGGCCTTCGCGACCTTCCCGGCGACCACGCTCGTTGCGCGGACGGGATTCGCGACGGGGGGCTTCCGGCTGGACGACCACCGGTGCGGGTTCGGGCTGCTTCTCGCCGCGGAAGAAGGCAAAGATGCGGGACAGCAGGCCGGGCTGGCTTTCAGGCACGGGGGCAGGGGCCGGCGCTGCCTTTGCTTCCACGATCGGGGCGGGCTGATCCGGCGTGATGCCCTTGACGGCGGCTTCCTGACGCACAGGGCGATCGGTGTTGGCCGACGGCGGGGAGTAGGATTCGTCGGCCGGCTTGGTGGCCATGCGGTAGCTCGGCAGGACGCTGTCTTCCAGGTTGAGCTGGTCGTGGCGCAGGCGGACGATCTCGTGCTGCGGGGTTTCGAGGTGGCGGTTGGGGATCAGCACCAGGCCGACCTTGTGGCGCACTTCGATCTTGGCAATGTCGTCGCGCTTCTCGTTGAGCAGGAAGGTGGCGACGTCGACCGGCACCTGGCAGTGCAGGGCGCCGGTGTTGTCCTTCATTGCCTCTTCTTCGAGGATACGCAGGATGTGCAGGGCCGAGGATTCGGTGCTGCGGATGTGGCCGGTGCCGTTGCAGCGCGGGCAGGGAATGTAGCTGGTTTCGGCGAGCGCCGGACGCAGGCGCTGGCGGGACAGCTCAAGCAGGCCGAAGCGGCTGATCTTGCCTGTTTGGACGCGTGCGCGGTCGTAGCGCAGGGCGTCGCGCAGGCGGTTCTCGACTTCGCGCTGGTTCTTTTGCGACTCCATGTCGATGAAGTCGATGACGATCAGGCCACCCAGGTCGCGCAGACGCAGCTGGCGGGCCACCTCGTCGGCGGCTTCACAGTTGGTCTTGAAGGCGGTTTCCTCGATGTCGGCACCACGGGTGGCGCGGCCGGAGTTCACGTCCACGGAGACCAGCGCTTCGGTGTGGTCGATCACGATGGCGCCGCCGGAAGGCAGGCTGACCTGGCGCGAGTAGGCCGACTCGATCTGGTGCTCGATCTGGAAGCGCGAGAACAGCGGCACGTCGTCGTGGTAGCGCTTCACGCGGTTCACGTTCTGCGGCATCACGTGGGCCATGAACTGGCGGGCCTGCTCGTACACGTCGTCGGTGTCGATCAGGATTTCGCCGATGTCGGGCTGGAAGTAGTCACGGATGGCGCGGATGACCAGGCTGCCTTCCTGGTAGATCAGGAAAGCGCCGTCCTGGGACTGGGCGGCACCATCAATGGCGCGCCACAGTTGCAGGAGGTAGTTCAAGTCCCATTGCAGCTCTTCGGCGTTGCGGCCGATGGCGGCGGTGCGGGCGATCAGGCTCATGCCGCCAGGCACTTCGAGCTGGTCCATGACGTCGCGCAGTTCGGCGCGCTCGTCACCCTCAACACGGCGGGATACGCCACCGCCACGGGGGTTGTTGGGCATCAGCACCAGGTAGCGGCCGGCCAGGGACACGAAGGTGGTCAGGGCGGCGCCCTTGTTGCCCCGTTCGTCCTTTTCGACCTGGACGATCAGCTCCTGGCCTTCCTTGAGGGCTTCCTTGATGGAAGCACGGCTGGCTTCCACGCCGGGCTGGAAGTAGGAGCGGGAGATCTCCTTGAACGGCAGGAAGCCGTGGCGCTCGGCGCCGTAGTCAACGAACGCGGCTTCGAGACTGGGCTCGATGCGCGTGATGACGGCTTTGTAGATGTTGCTTTTGCGTTGTTCCTTGGCGGCCGATTCAATGTCGAGGTCAATCAGTTTCTGACCGTCGACAATGGCAACGCGGAGTTCCTCGGCCTGCGTCGCGTTGAAGAGCATGCGCTTCATTCGTCTTCTTCTCCCGCGCGGCACACGGGCAGGACGAAGCGCGCCACCCGCTTAACTGCGGTGACTTAGTTTGGCGTTTTCGCGACTATCCTTCATCGGGGGGAAACAAACTAAAGTGGGTGGCGGGATTCGTCTTTTGCACCCTGAACCCGCGATATACGCTGGGAGGCTGCGAAGCGCCGGCTGCGTCGCCTGGTCTCGCCATTCCGGGACGGGGCGTACTCACGGGTACGACGGCGTCTCTCGTTGCGACCTCGGGCCTGCTTGCCTGGCGTGCTTCGCGGCCCCCGGTTTCAGGGCCGTCAATCTGCGTGTGCGCCTGCGCGCAATTGGTACAAGTTTATTGTCGAATACAGTACCATCGCCCTCTTTTTGTCTGGCGATGGACCTTCCTGTGATTTTCTCGGGAGCGGTGAAGGCGCTGGATATCCAGGCGTTGAGTCGCTCTGGGACGACGCGGACCGGTGTTGAAATCTGCCAACACACCTGCAGGTGAGCGCGACGCATCAGAACCGAAAAAACCGTTAATTAGTATATTTCAAAAAGATGGCCTTGAGTAAAGCTCCCGCAGTAAGCCACACCCGCGTGGATGAAGGCAGCGCAGGGCAGCGCATCGACAACTACCTGGTGAGGGTGTGCAAGGGAGTACCCAAGAGCCACATCTACCGCATCCTGCGCAGTGGTGAAGTGCGGGTGAATAGCCGGCGCGTCGATCAGACCTACCGGTTGCAGGAGGGGGACGAGCTGCGCATCCCGCCGATCCGCCTGGCGGACAAGGCTGCGGCCGCGCCGGTGCCGGTGGGCAAGGCTTTCGACATCGTCTTCGAGGATGAGGCTCTGCTGGTGCTCGACAAGCCTGCCGGCCTCGCCGTGCATGGCGGAAGTGGTGTCAGTTTCGGCCTCATCGAGCAGTTGCGCCGCCAGCGCCCGGAGGCGAAGTTCCTTGAGTTGGTGCATCGTCTCGACCGCGAGACTTCGGGTCTCCTGATCGTCGCCAAGAAGCGCAGCGCACTCACGGTGCTCCACGACATGATGCGTGACGGCAAGGTGCAGAAGCGCTACCTGACGATGGTGGCAGGGCGCTGGCTCAATCAGCAGCAGCACGTAAAGCTGCCCCTGCACAAGTATCTGCTGGATAACGGTGAGCGCCGTGTCAGCGTGAACCCGGAGGGAAAGCCTGCGCACAGCATCGTCCGGCTGGTGAGGCGCTGGAGTGGCTACAGCCTGGTCGAGGTGGAGCTGAAAACGGGGCGGACCCACCAGATTCGTGTTCATCTGAGCCATCTCGGCTTTCCCTTGTGCGGCGACGACAAGTACGGGGATTTCGCGCTGAACAAGCAGCTCGAGAAGGAGGGGCTCAAGCGGATGTTCCTGCATGCTGCCAAGTTGGCGTTCCGGCATCCGCTGACAGATCAGGCAATTGAACTCTCGGCGCCCCTGCCGGCCGAACTGGAGGGTTTCGTGGCCTTCGTCGAGCAGACCCGGGAGAGAGAGCATGGCTAAGCGTTTCGAGCTGATCGTGTTTGACTGGGATGGCACCTTGATGGATTCGGCCGCAGCCATCGTGCGCGCCATCCAGGCGGCCAGTGCCGACCTGGGGTTGCCGGTGCCGCCGGATGCGCGGGCCCGTTACGTCATCGGCCTGGGGCTGGTGGATGCGCTGCGCCATGCTGTTCCCGAGCTGGCCGAGAAGGACTACCCGGCCATGGTGGACCGTTACCGCCATCACTACCTGTCAGGCGATCACGAACTTGAGCTTTTCGAAGGTACGCATGCTTTGATTGAGTCCCTCCACGGGCGGGGCTACAGCCTGGCGGTGGCGACGGGCAAGAGCCGCAAGGGCTTGGCGCGGGCTCTGGAGTTTTCGGGGCTGGGGCGTTTCTTTCATGCCACGCGCTGTGCCGACGAGTGTTTCTCGAAGCCTCATCCGGCCATGCTTCATGAACTGATGGAAGAGCTGGGTGTGACGCCGGAGGCCTGCCTGATGATTGGTGATACCACCCATGATCTGCAGATGGCCAAAAATGCCGGGGTGGCGGGGCTGGCGGTCAGTTTTGGCGCCCATCCGGCAGCGCAGTTGCTGGCGGAGGCGCCTCTGGCCTGCGTGCATACCCCTGCCGAGCTGCGTATCTGGCTTGAGGAGCGGGCGTGATCTGCAGGTCGGAGGCGGTGCGCGAGGGTGAGGATGGGGTGCGCTTCAGTGTGACGCGCGTGACCGGTGAGGAGCTGGCCTTTGTGGTGCGCTTTCAGGGGCGGGTCCACGCCTACATCAACCGTTGTGCCCATGTGCCGGTGGAGCTGGACTGGCTGCCCGGCAAGTTTTTCGATGACGCCCGCCTGTATCTGGTCTGCGCGACCCACGGTGCCTTGTATGAGCCGGAGACCGGATACTGCGTCTCGGGCCCCTGTCGTGGCGCGCGGCTGGTGCCGCTGCGTGTCGAGGAGCGGGACGGCGGGGTTTATCTGGTCGATTGAGCCGGGGCGCCACTCGCCGGTCTTGTTCAGGCGGCGAGGATCAGGAATACGGTAGGGTGCCGGGCGAGGTCGGGCGCCGGAGTCCGCTTCCAGTCGGCAATGCTGTGCGTGCTGATCCACTCGCTCTCGAGGGTCAGGTCGCGTGCCACGCACAAGCGGGTTTCCGGCCGGCAGGTGCTGCGCAGGGCCTCGAACATGCGCTCGTTGCGGTAGGGCGTTTCGATGAACAGCTGGGTGCGGGCGTGCCGCGCTGATTCCGTCTCCAGCTCGCGAATGCGTTTGTTGCGCGCCTCTTCGTCGACGGGCAGGTAGCCGTGAAAGGCGAAGCTCTGTCCGTTGAGCCCCGAAGCCATCAACGCCAGCAGCAGCGAGGAAGGGCCGACCAGTGGAACAACCCTGATGTCTTTCTCGTGGGCGCGGCGGACGAGGAGGGCGCCGGGGTCGGCGACGGCCGGGCAGCCGGCTTCCGACATCAGTCCGGCATCCAGGCCGGCCAGCAGAGGGGCCAGCAATCCATCCAGGTCGGCTGTGCCGGGCTTTTCGGGGAGCTCCCGGATGTCCAGGCCGCGGAGTTGGGCCGGGTGTTCGAGGCGCTTGAGTTCGGCGCGGGCTGTCTTGGCGTTTTCGACGACGAAATAGTTCAGCTGGCGCGCCCGGGTTGCGACGTCAGTCGGGGTTGTCAGGCTGCTGGGGCTGGGGCCCAGGCTGACGGGGATCAGGTAGAGCGTGCCTTTTTGCATCGTCAGGGCAGGGCCAGGCCTTCGTTGCGGAGCATTCGCGCCAAGGCGATCAGCGGCAGGCCGACGAGCGCGTTCGGATCGTCGCCGCTCAGGGCGTCGAGCAGGGTGATGCCGAGCCCCTCGGATTTTGCGCTGCCGGCGCAGTCGAGGGGGCGCTCACGCTCCACGTAGCGGACGATCTCGTCGTCGGAGAGGTGGCGAAAGCGGACCTCAGTGGGGACGGTCTCTAGCTGGAAGTGGCCGCTGCGGGTGTTGAGCACAGCCAAGGCCGTGTCGAAGACTACCGTGCGCCCGCTCATGGCGCGCAATTGCGCCACGGCGCGTTCGACTGTGCCGGGTTTGCCGAAGCGCTGGTCGCCCATGCTGGCCACCTGGTCGCTGCCGATAATCAGGGCGCCGTCAAACTGCCCGGCAACGGCCTTCGCCTTGCCGATGGCCAGGCGCTCTGCCGTGGCACGGGGCGACTCGTCGGGCAGTGGAGATTCGTCGATGTCCGGGCGGGCGATTTCGAAGGGCAGGCCGAAGCGCTTGAGCAGCTCCCGGCGGTAGGCCGAAGTGGAGGCGAGAACGAGTTTCATGGCGGGGGGCGAAGACGCCAGCGTGCTTGGCACGGGCTTAGCAGAGTTTTGACACAGGCAGCCGAAAATAATATCATGCCGCGCTTATGTCGCAAGAAAGC